>FWPV01010891.1_pt1 | contig 14686 bp, 13 predicted proteins | sample 2228371 | NCBI WGS metagenome assembly FWPV01 (sample SAMEA103939776, study PRJEB20133) | metagenome
TTTTCTTGGTCACGGCTGTCCTCCTTCCGCAGCCCTAAGTGTAACATGTCACCGTGTCCGAAATACAGGGTCCATTATAACATGTATGGAAAACCAGAAGGAGACATACACCGTGCTGGTGGTCGAGGACGAGGCCAATATGGCCCGTCTTATCGAGTTCCAATTGAAAGCCCAGGGCTACCAGGTCATCAAGGCCGCCAACGGACAGGAGGCCTTGGGGCTGGCCTGGCAGGCCAAGCCGGATCTGGTGCTCTCGGACATCATGATGCCGCTGATGGACGGCTACGAATTGTGCCGCCACATGAAGAAACATCCAGACCTCTGGCACATTCCGGTGATATTGCTCTCGGCCAAGGCCGACCTGGCCAGCATGATCCACGGCTACGCCGTCGGGGCCGCCAAGTATCTGATCAAGCCCATGAAGAAGGAGGAATTGTTCAAGGCGGTGGACCTCAGGCTGAAGTATGCCGCCAAGGCCCGGCAGATGCTGGAGCGCAAGGCCAAGGACTTCGAGGGCGACCTGGGGCGCATCAGCATCTTCAAGATACTGGACATGTTCTTCATCGGCGCCTGGAGCGGACATGTGGAGCTGGAACATCCCAGCGGCCAGAAGGGTTGTATCTATATCAAAGAGGGGGCCATCGAGCGCTGCAGCCTGGAGGGCCAGTTCTCGCCCTACTCCATCTTTCTGCTGCTGTCCTGGGAGGAGGGCAGTTTTCGGGCCCATAGATATTGAGTAGAGGAAACTATTGTTGGAATTATAATATCATTCTGGGTAAAAAGCAATAAAAAAGCGGCGGCTTTTGGGGGCCGCCGCTTTTTTTCATCCGGCTAAGACCGTCTCTCCTGGCGATCCAGCAGCTGGGAGAAATATTTCATAAATTCTATGGGCACGGGGAAGATGATGGTCGAGTTCTTCTCCACCGCGATCTCAGTCAGAGTCTGCAAATAGCGCAGTTGGACGGTGATGGGCTCGGCCGCCATGACCGTGGCTGCCTCCCGGAGTTTGCTGGAAGCCTGGAGCTCGCCGTCGGCATGGATGATCTTGGCCCTTCTCTCCCGCTCGGCCTCAGCCTGCTTGGCCATGGCCCGCCGCATACCCTCGGGCAGGTCCACGTCCTTGACCTCGACCGCCAGCACCTTGATGCCCCAGGGGTCGGTGCGCTCGTCGAGGATCTTCTGCAATTGCAAGTTGATCTTCTCCCGGTTGGCCAGCAGGTCGTCCAGTTCGTGCTCGCCCAGGATGGAGCGCAGAGTGGTCTGGCCCATCTGGGAGGTGGCGTACATGAAGTCCTCGACCGCGATCACTGCCTTCTCCGGGATGAAGACCTGGAAGTACATGACGGCGTTGACCTTGATGGAGACGTTGTCCTTGGTGATGACCTCCTGGGGCGGCACGTCCAAGGCCACGGTGCGCAGGGAGACCTTGACCATCTTCTCGAACAGGGGGATCAAGAGGATCAAGCCCGGCCCCCGGGTGCCCACGTAGCGGCCCAGGCGGAAGACCACGCCCCGCTCGTACTCCCGCAGGATCTTGATGGTGTTGACCAGGATGAAGAGGACGAACAGGATGAATACTAGGGTTCCAAACATACTTAGTCTCCTTTATTATTGGTTTAACGTTTTTCGAGGGTGTGGATTGAGAGTAAAATTTGTTGAATAGTGCTATGGACTTCTCGACCGAGGCCCTCTTAATTTGTTCAGCATCTTATCCACTTCGATGGAAAGATTATTTATCTCAGCATATCTTTTCTTCCAAATATTTCGTATCGTGGGAGATAGTCGACTTTGGTTTTCAGCAATACACTGGGGCGATGTGGTAGGGTATGAAATCGCCGACGGCCTCTTGGCCTTTCCGGGGATGTTAATCTCGTAACTCTTCGACCTTCACCTTCATCCCCTTCACGTCCACCACCTTGACCTTGGCCCCCTTGGGGATGGTGTAGTTGGACCAGGCCTCCCAGTGGGCGCCGGCCACGAAGGCCGTGCCGCCGTCCCGTGTGATCTCGGTGCGGGCCTCGCCCTCCTGCCACAGCAGGCCCTTGTCGCCGGTGACCGGCTTGCGGCCCAGGGCCCGGATGGAAAGCCAGACGCCGATGATGAAGAAGACGGCACAGGCCAGCACCACCGGGACGATCACCTGGAGGGATACCTTCAGGGCCGGGTCGCTGGTCTGGAAGAGCATGACGGAGCCTAAGAACATGGCGATCACGCCTCCTATGCTGAGTATTCCATGGGTGGACGCTTTGACATCGAGTATGAACAGGACGATGGAGAGCAGGATCAGAAGTATGCCGGCGGCATTGACCGGCAGGGCCTGGAAGGCGAAGAAGGCCAGGATCAGGGAGATGGCCCCGGCCACGCCGGGCAGGATGGCTCCGGGATTGGAGAACTCGAAATAGAGGCCCAGAAGGCCTATCATGAACAGTATATAGGCGATGTTGGGGTTGGCAATGCCGGCCAGAAACCGGTCTCGCCAGGTCATCTCCATCTCCACCCTTTTGGCCTGTTTGAGGGATAGAATGACGGTGTCGCCGTCCAGGGCCACCCGCCGGCCCTCCAGGGAGTCGAGCAAAGACTCCAGGTTGGGAGCCACCAGGTCGATCACTCTTCTTCTCAAGGCCTCGGTCTCGGACAGAGACACGCTGCGGCGCACCGCCGAGTCGGCCCAGGCCACATCCCGGCCCCTCTTCTCGGCGATGGAGCGGATGTAGGCGGCGGCGTCGTTGGTGACCTTGTCGGCCATGGTGGAGTCTGTTTTCCCTCCCTGGCCGATGGACACCGGGTGGGCGGCGCCGATGCTGGTGCCTGGAGCCATGGCGGCCACATGGGCCGAGAGGGTGATGAAGGCCCCGGCCGAGGCGGCCCGCGAGCCCTGAGGGGCTACATAGACCACCACCGGCACTCGGGAGGACATGATCTTCTTGATGACCTGGCGCATGGACTCGTCCAGACCGCCCGGGGTATCCATGAGGATCACCAAGCAGGAGGCCTGGAGGCGATCGGCTTTGTCGATGGCCTGGGACAGGTAGCGGGCCGAGGCCGGGCTGATGGGCCCCTCCATGTGGGCCACCAGCACGGTCGAGCCGGCGGCGGATAGGGCTATGGATAATAGAGCCAGACAGATGATGAAAGTTTTTTTCATTTTGGGCCTCAACGATAGTGGAATAGAGGACATATATAATATCAGTACTTGAAGTGCTTGATGGTCTCACCCAGGCGTCCAATCTCGGTCATGCTCTCGATGCCGATCTCCAGATGGATGTCGGCGTACTGATTGGTCACCTGGCGGTCCAGCTTCTCGGTCTTTATTCCGGCGGGCACCAGGGGGACGTCCGAGACCAAAAGCAGGGCGCCACGGGCGATCTGATTGGCGTGGCCCACTACAAATAGGGTGGCCGTCTCCATGTCGATGGCGATGGCCGTCAGTTTCTTCAGGTATTGCCTGAAGTCCTCGTCCCACTCCCAGACCCGACGGTTGGTGGTGTAGACCACGCCGGTGCGGTACTCCAGGCCGCGCCGCTGCAGTCTCTCGGAGACAAATTTGTGCAGTTTGAACGAGGGCAGGGCCGGGACTTCGGGCGGCAGGTAGTCGTTGGAAGTGCCCTCGCCCCGGATGGCGCCGATGGGCAGGATGAAGTGTCCCAGCTCTGTGGACTTTTTGAGGCCGCCGCATTTGCCCAGGAAAAGGACGCCCTTGGGCCCCCGGGCCACCAGCAGGTCCATGATGGTGGCCATGGAGGGGCTGCCGATGCCGCAGTTGACCATGGTCAGGCCCTGGCTGTTGGTGGCCGCCTGCATGGGCCGGCCCATCCCTTTAAGATCGCAGCCGAAACGGGTGCAGAAGCGCTCCATGTAGTCGTCGAAATTGGTGAGCAGGATGTAGTCTCCGAACTCATCCACGGACATGCCGGTGTACCGGGGCAGCCAGTTGCGGGCGATGTCTAACTTGGTCTTCATCAGTATCCTGTGTTTTCAATGGTCAGGTGCCACCGAGAGCTTGCCCGGCCATTGTTTGGTCGATGTCTCGAGAAAACATGATGGCCGGCGACGTCACTTGGCGATCCCGCGCTGCGAACCCTCGACAAAATTCACCAGGCGGACGATCTCAGGTATCTGCTCCAGTTCTGTTTTTATTCGCTCCATCGCCTGGCTGGTGTTGAGGTTGGAGTAGAACAACAGCCGGAAGGCCCGGTGCAGCAGGGCCCGGGTCTTCTCCGGGAAGCCGCGGCGGACCAGGCCCACCGAATTGGTGCCGTAGACCCGGGCCGGGACACCGAAAGACTTGCTGTAGGGCGGAATGTCCTTCTGCACCGCCGAGGCCCCGCCCACCATGGCGTAGCAGCCGATGCGGCAGAACTGGTGCACCGGGGTCAGGCCGCCGATGATGGCGAAATCCTCCACGGTCACATGCCCGGCCAGATTGGCCGAGTTGGCCATGATGACGCCGTCGCCCACCGTGCACTCGTGGGCCACGTGGCTGTAAGCCATCAGAAAGCAGTTCTTCCCCACCCGGGTGATATGTCCCTCCTCGGTGGAGAGGTTGACGGTGGCGAACTCGCGGATGACGGTGCCCTCGCCGATGACCACCTTGGTCCTGGCCCCTTTGTATTTTAGATCCTGGGGGTCGCCTCCCAGGCTGGCGCCGTGCCACACCCGGACGTTCCGCCCCAGCTCGGTCCAGCGGTGGAGGACCACATGGGATCCAATAGTGCAGCCGTCGCCGATGACGCATTCGGGGCCGATGATGGAGTAGGGGCCGATGGTGACGTTCTCGCCCAGCTGGGCGGTCTTATCGATTATGGCGGAGGGGTGGATGTCGTTAGCCATTATTAAGTTTGCCGAAATAGGGGGTTGAATGAATTTTTTAAGTACGATTGTAAATCTAGTATATCAAAACGAGATGTTGGCGAAAACACATGAAACATTTTCAGCGATCCACCAACGCCGCTGTCAATTCGGCCTCGCAGGCCAGCTGGCCGTCCACCGTAGCCCGTCCCGTCATCTTGCAGATGCCCCGCTTGAAAGACTCCAGGGTCAGTTCGAAGCGCAGTTGATCGCCCGGAGTCACCGGCTTTTTGAAACGCACTTTATCGATGCCAGCGAAGAAGAGGAGTTTCTTCTCGGGGTCCTCCACCATGTGCAGCAGCATGAAGCCGCCGGTCTGGGCCATGGCCTCGATGATGAGCACGCCGGGCATCACCGGCCGGCCGGGGAAGTGTCCGGGGAAGAAGGGCTCGTTGATGGTGACGTTCTTGATGCCCACCACCCGCCGGCCCTCCTCCAGCTCCAGGATGCGGTCCACCAGCAGGAAGGGGTAGCGGTGGGGCATGATCTGGGTGATGGCTCCGATGTCGAACACCGGCCCTTGCTTCTGGCGCTCGATGTCGTCGTATAATCTCTTTATCTCCCGGACGAACTTGACGTTGGAGCGGTGCCCGGACTTGATGGAGATGACGTGAGCCCGCAGGGGCATGCCCAGCAGGGTCAGGTCGCCCAACAGGTCCAATATCTTGTGGCGCACGAACTCATCGGAGTAGCGCAGCGGCTCCTTGTTCTCGATGCCTTCCTCGCCGATGACCACGGCCGACTCCAGGCTGCCGCCCTTGATCAGGCCCTGGGACCGGAGGTGCTCCACGTCGCGCGCCAGGCAGAAGGTGCGGGCCGGAGCCAGTTCCCGCTCGAAGATCTCGGGGGTGATGTCGAAACTGGCGTACTGGCTCTTGAGCACCGGGTGGTCGAAGTCAATGGTGAAACTGATGCGCAGGGTGGGCCAGGGGTTGGCCACCAACTGTACCCCCTCCTCGGCCTGGGAGACCACCTTGGGCAGGTCAAAATATTTCCTGGGGGCGTCCTGCTCCACCAGTCCGGCCTCACGTAGTTTTTGGAAGAACGGCAGGGAGGAGCCGTCGATGATGGGCGGCTCGTTGTTGTCCATTTCCACCCTGAGGTTGTCGATGCCCAGGGCGGCGGCCGCGGCCAGGACATGTTCCACGGTGTGCACCTTCACCATCTGGCCGTCGAACTCCCGGCCTAGAGTAGTGCCGCGGGCGGTCTCCACCACGTTCTCTATCAGGGCCGGGACCTCGGGACGGCCGGGCAGGTCGGTGCGGACGAAGACGATGCCGCTGTCCTCCCGGGCCGGCTTGAAGGCCATGGTGGTCTGGCTGCCGGTGTGGACTCCGACCCCGGAGAGAGAGGCCTCGTTCATGATGGTCTTCTGCAGCTTGGTCATGGTTGTCCGGGAATCGATTTACTAAAAAACTTTCATATTATAATATTACACTAAAACAAGGAGGCTGTCAAATGTCGAGGCCCTTCGAGAGGAGAAATAAATAAAGATTTGAATGACAGCGTCCTTCGGGTTCGGCTATACATAATGCTTATAATCGTTAGTCTGAGGGAGCCCAGCCACCTTAGGGCCTGGGATGGCCCTAGGCCCAGCGGCCAGTGAAAAATTTACTTGGACGGGGGTTGACAATATCTTCGGCCGATTGTATAATATTGCGAAAGATTCGCAAATGAAGAAATGGCTATCGAACGGGCCACGAATACGTCCGCCAGGATTGTATCAGTGCTGCGGCGTTCCCGAGGGCGCCATCTGAACGCCAGAGAGATCTACAGCAAGATCAAAGATCAGGGGGCGCCGTTGCACCTGGCCACCGTCTACCGGGCCCTGCAGCGGCTGACCGCCCAGGGACTGGTAAAACGCACCTCGCTGACCCAGAACCATGCCCACTACGAGCTGGCGGGAAATGCCGGCGTCCATCTGTTGTGCGAATCCTGCGGCCGGCTCAAGGAGATGAGGCTGGCCTGTTTGGAACGGGCCATGAGATCCTTGGACAGGGCCATCGGTCGAAATTTCGAGATAAGAAACTGGCAACTGCAGGTGGTGGGCCGCTGCCGTCACTGCCGGAGGCCGGAGGATCATGGACGATAGAAGATCTGAGGTCCAGAGCTGCGGCGGCTGTTGCACCAAGGTAGTGAAACTGGGCGTGGCCCTGGGGGGCAGGGAGATACTTTCCGACATCGACCTCCATCTGCACTGCGGAGAGCTGACGGCCGTGGTCGGGCCCAACGGCGCCGGCAAGACCACCCTGCTCAAGGCCATCCTGGGCGAGGTGCCGCACACCGGCCATGTCCACTTTCTGGATTCGGGCGGAAAAAGGAGGGACCGTCCGGTCATCGGCTATGTGCCCCAGAGACTGGGGATAGACCATGGTTCGCCGCTGACCGTGCTGGACCTTTTCGCCGGGGCCCTAAGCCGCTGGCCCTCCTGGCTGGGGCATCGGCCTGAGCTGCGGGAGGCCGCCAGGAGGTCATTGGAGGAGGTGGAGGCCGGGCACCTGGCCGGACGCAGGCTGGGCGCCCTCTCCGGAGGAGAGCTCCAGAGGGTGCTGCTGGCGCTGGCCATCACCCCGGTGCCCGACCTGCTGCTGCTGGACGAGCCGGTATCTGGGGTGGATGCGCCCGGAATAGAGCGATTCCATGAGATGGTATCCGGCCTGAGGCATGACCACCATCTGGCGGTGATGCTGGTCACCCACGATCTGGCCCAGGCGGCCAAGCAGGCGGACCGGGTGGTCTTCCTCAACCGGACGGTGATCGCCCAGGGGCCGACGGCCGAGGTGTTGGCCGACGACCGCGTCAGACAGGCATTCGGCATAGGGCCCGAGCTGTCGGCGTTGGCCTCCCGGACGCCTCGGCGCACCGGCCAGTGTCTGGAATGCCATCTGGAGGCAGCCCCATGATCGGCTGGGCCTTCCCGTCCGGGCCCCTGGAGTGGTTGGGATACTCCTTCATGCGGCACGCCCTGGCCGCGGTCCTGATGCTGGGGGTGCTCTACGGCATGCTGGGATCGGTAGTGGTCGGCGCCCAGATGTCGTTCTTCTCGGATGCCATCGGCCACGCCGCCCTGACCGGCATCGCCATCGGGGTGGTGCTGGGTTTGGGGAACCCGGTGTGGGCCATGGCCGCCTTTGCCGTGGTGCTGGCCCTGGCCATCGTCCGGGTGCAGAGGATGGCGGCCGCCTCGGCCGACACCATCATCGGGCTTTTCATGTCCTTCGCCGTGGCCCTGGGCGTGGTCATCCTGTCCCGCGGCGGGGGCTTTGCAAAATACACCCGCTATCTGATAGGCGACATCTTAGGCATCTCCGGAACCGACCTGTGGCGGCTGGCGGCCCTGACCCTGTCCGCCATAGTCTTCATGGCGGTCTCGTACAACCGCATCTCCCTGGCAGGTTTCAACCGCTCGCTGGCCAGAAGCCGCGGGGTGCGCGAGGAGCTGTGGCAGGGAGCCTTCGCCGCCCTGGTGGCCGCGGCCGTCACCATATCCATCCAGTGGGTGGGCCTGCTGGTGATCAATTCCCTCTTGATCCTGCCGGCGGCCGCCGCCCGCAACCTGGCCGGCGACTCCAGACAGTACCTGTGGCTGGCGGTGGGCGTCGGAGTGTTCTCCGGGCTGGCGGGGCTGGTCTTATCCTATTACTGGGGCACGGCCTCGGGGGCCACCATCGTCCTGGTGGCCATGGGCTGTTTCCTGACCACGCTGCTGATAAGAAAGATAGGAAAGGGTTTATAATGATCAGAAGGATATTGCTGGGACTCTTGACGTTATCGATACTGGTGGGTCTGGTCTGGGCCGAGGACCAGTTGCGCTGTTTCGTCTGCGGCAAGAAGATCAAAGGGGCCTATATCGAGTTCGAGGGCAAGATCGTCTGCTCTCAGTCCTGTCTGGGAGCTCTGCTGCCCAAGTGCGCCACCTGCGGCAAGCCGGTGTCGGCCGGCAAGGGGCTCAAGGGCGAGTATCTCAAATACAACGGCAAGTACTACTGCTCGCAGCAATGCTTCGAGGAGTCTTTGCCCAAATGCGCTGTCTGCGCCAGGCCGGTCAAGGGGGGCTTGAAGGACCAGGAGGGGAAGCTCTACTGTTCGAAAGAATGCTATCAGCAGAGCCTGCCCAAATGTGAGATCTGCGGAAAGCCTATGGAGACCTGGCTGGAGATGGAGGGACACCGCTACTGTCAGGAGTGCGCCAAACTGCCGCGCTGTCTGGAGTGCCAACTGCCCGGAGCCGAACAGGCCCTAAAGGACGGACGTCATATCTGCAGAGGATGTTTGGAGAAAGCCGTGGTCGACCAGTCGCAGGCCCAGAGCCTGTTTGAACAGGTGCGCCGGGATATGGCCGAGCGGTTAAAATTGTCCACCGACCACGACATAGTCTTCAAATTGGTGGATGCCGCCGAACTTTCGAAGATCGTCGGGCACCAGGCGGTGCACGAAAACGGCTACTATCAATACCGGGGCACGGTGGAGCAGGCCACCGGCAGGAAGGTGAGCGCCGAGTACCGCATCTATATTCTGTCGCACCTGTCGCCGGAGCGGTTTCGGGATGTGGTCGCCCACGAATTGGCCCACGACATCAACCAGGCGCGCTACCCCCGGGTGGCGGGCAGGAAGCACAAGCAGGCGGTGGAGGGCTTCGCCCAGTATCTGGCGGCGGTGATGAACAAGCACTGGGGCCAGGAGGATCTCAACGCCGATAAACTGAACGTTGTGGACCAAGACTATGTCAAGGGCTTTCAGAGATTTTTGGAGTTGGACCGTCAGGGGGGCCTGAGGGCGGTGCTGGATTATATGGCCGGGCTCGACCGACCGGGCCGGGCAAGGGTCAGAGACCGATGAGGTGGGCATCGGCCTGCTTCGTCCTGGTCCTTATTGGGGCCATGGGATGCGACCACAGCTCCCAGGGCCGAGAATATTACTATCGGAACTACGGGGATTACTGGGTCAAATACATACCGCCCTATGATTCCCTGGAGCATTTCAGAATATCTCCGGACGGCAGACAGGTCTGCTATCTCATCAAAACCAGGGGCCGGTGGCGGGTGGGCATCAACGGGAGGCACTGGGACGATTTTCAAGGGATCTATCCCAACCAGATACAGGGCGAGCCCCAGGTGGTGCTCTCGGCCGACGGAAGGCATGTAGGGATGGTGTATCAACGGGAGACGGGCCGGGGGCTGGCCGGCCCCGAGGGTCCAAGTTCCCGTCCCCAGTGGTTCGTGGAGATAGACCGTCGGGTGCTGGGCGGGTTCGACGGCGAGTTCATGCCCAAGATAGAATTCTCCCGGGATGGATCGGCCTTCGGCCTGACCTACCGACAGCGGGGCCAGTACTATGTACAGATATTCGACAACACCTTCGGACCCTATGAGCGGGCCGATTTCACCATCACCCAGGAGGGCGATATCTATGTGGCCTATCTCCAGGGGAGCTATCTCCATGTGAAGCGGGTGGGAAGGATCGGACCATAAAGAAAAACCAGAGGGCATAGATGACGACCCTAGCCAGTCTGCGCAGCGGAGAAGAGGCTGAGGTAAAGAGCATCGAGGCCGGCCCCGGCCTGGAGCGTCGCCTGGAGCGTCTGGGGCTGCGGCCAGGGATCACGGTGCGCAAGGTCTCAGACAGCGGTCCGGTGGTGGTGGCCCTGGGCGGCTGCCAGGTGGCCATCGGCCGGGGCGTGGCGGCCAAGGTCAAGGTGTCGCCCAAAACCTACCGGGTGTTGCTCTTCGGCAACCCCAATGTGGGCAAGAGCGTGGTCTTCTCCCGGCTCACCGGCCTGGGGGTGATAACTGCCAACTATGCCGGCACCACCGTGGAGTACACCAAAGGCACGCTCAAAGCCGGCACCCGGACAGCCGAGCTGATAGATGTGCCAGGCACCTACAGTTTGGAGGCCAGCTGTCAGGCCGAGGAGGTGGCCCGGGACCTCTGCTCCCGACGGGAGGCCGATCTCATCATCGATGTGGTCGACGCCACCAACCTGGAGCGCAACCTCTACCTGACCATGGAGCTGTTGGAGCAGGGGACGCCGATGGTGGTGGTCCTCAACAAATGGGATATGGCCCGGCGCAAGGGCATCAACATCGACACCGAGGAGCTCTCCAAGAGGCTGGGGGTGCCGGTGGTGCCGGTGGTGGCGGTGACCGGCCAGGGGCTGCGCCAGTTGGTGGGCTGGGTGGAGAAGGCTATGGAGGGCGAGGTGCCGGCCCCGAAGTTCAAACCCATCGACCACCAGGAGCGTTGGCATATCATCGGACATATCAGCCAGGAGGTGCAGAGGACGGTCCACAAGCACCTGACCCTGCTGGAGAAACTGGAGGAGGCCAGCCTGAGGCCGCTCTCCGGGACGATGCTGGCAGCCTTTGTCCTGGCGGCCGCCTTCTTTACCGTGCGTTTTATCGGCGAGGGCCTGATCGAATATGTTCTGGATCCCTTCTTCCAGAAAGTCTACGGTCCGGCCCTAGCCGGGCTCTTGGGCCGGATCCCCTGGGAGCCTCTGCGGCTTTTGCTCTTGGGCAAAAGCCCGGAGTTCATGGAGTCCTTCGGCGCCCTGACCACCGGGGTCTATATCCCGCTGGCCTTGGTGCTGCCCTACCTCTTCGCCTTCTACTTAGTGCTGGGGGTGTTGGAGGACGTTGGCTATCTGCCGCGGCTGGCCGTGCTGTTGGATAGATTCATGCACCGGCTGGGCCTCCATGGCTATGCCGCCATTCCCCTGGTCTTGGGCTGTGGCTGCAAGGTGCCCGGGGTGCTGGCCCTGAGGGTGTTGGAGTCGCCCCGGGAGCGTTTTCTGGGATTGGCCCTGGTGCTGATGGCCGCACCCTGCCTGCCCCAGTCGGCCATGATCGTCTCCCTGCTGGCGCCTTTCGGCTTCCACTATGTGCTGTTGGTGTTTTCGGTTCTGGCTTCGGTGGCCGTGGTCAATAGTTTTATTTTGAACCTGATGCTCAAAGGCCAGGCCCCAGAGATCGTCACCGAGATACCCTCTTATCAATTGCCCCATCTGGGCACCCTGCAGAGAAAACTCTGGCTCAGGATAAAATCTTTTCTCTATGAGGCCGTGCCCTTCATCGTTCTGGGGGTCATGGCGGTCAATGTCCTGGACATATTGGGGCTGCTGGGCTTTCTGGAGCAGGCGTTGAGACCTCTGGCCACCGATGTCCTGGGGCTGCCGCCGGAAGCAGCTCCGGTGATCCTCTTCGGCTTTCTGCGCAAGGATGTCTCCATCTCCCTGCTCTTTCCGCTGCATCTGACGGCCCCACAGGCGGTGACGGCCTCCTTATTCCTAGTGCTCTACCTGCCCTGTCTGGCTACCTTCTTAGTGGCCTGGCGGGAGGCGGGCTGGCGGACCGCCCTCAAGGTGATCGGGATATCCTTTGCCTGGGCAACATTGGTGGGCTGGCTGGTCAAGTTGATCGGGTAACATTCTTCTGGGGCGGTCCATATTGAAGAAAAAAGGAAATTTGATTATAATTAAGAAATGTAGGCAGAGGATGCCGGCTGGGGCAACGACATTGTCTGCCGTTTGTCTACCCGGAGACAAAGAACTAACCACAGAGGCGGATTGTATTTTCGTGATCAAAGTTTCTCGGCGTCCTCTGCGGTAAAAAATAGGACTTCGAAACGGAGGCGGCTATGGAGAACTACGGCGAGGATATCCAAAAGATAAGCCAGGAGATCGAAAAGAAAAGCCTCATCGCCCAGACGGTGACGGCAGAGGTGGGCCGGGCCATAGTGGGCCAGGGCTACCTCATCAACCGGATGCTGGTGGGCCTGCTGGCGGGCGGCCACCTGCTGATCGAGGGCGTGCCCGGGCTGGCCAAGACCTATGCGGTGCGCACCCTGGCGGCGGCCATCAGGGCCAAGTTCCAGCGCATCCAGTTCACCCCTGACCTGCTGCCGGCCGACATCATCGGCACCCAGATATACAACCAGAAGACCGGAGAGTTCGTCATCAGCCAGGGGCCGATATTCGCCAACTTCATCCTGGCCGACGAGATCAACCGCACCCCGCCCAAGGTGCAGAGCGCCCTTTTAGAGGCCATGCAGGAACGGCAGGTGACCATAGGCGGCCAGACCTTCAAACTGGACGACCCCTTCATGGTCCTGGCCACGCAGAACCCCATCGAGCAGGAGGGCACCTATCCCCTGCCCGAGGCCCAGCTGGACCGGTTCCTGCTAAAACTGAAGATCACCTATCCCTCCAAGGACGAGGAGCGGGAGATCGTGGACAGGATCGCGGTCCAGGGCGAGCCCCAGATAAAGCCGGTGGTCACCCCCCAGCAGATGGCCGAGGCCCGGGAGATCTGCCGGCGGATCTATGTGGACGCCAAAATAAAGGATTATATTTTAGACCTGGTGTTCGCCACCCGGGAGCCGGAGAGGTACGGCCTGTCCGAGCTCAAACCTTTGATCCGCTTCGGGGCCTCGCCGCGGGCCTCCATCTATCTCACCGCCACCGCCCGGGCCATGGCCTTCCTGAAACGAAGGGGCTTCGTCATCCCCGAGGACATCAAGGAATTGGCGGCCGACGTGCTGCGGCACCGCATCATCCTCACCTACGAGGCCGAGGCCGAGGAGATGACCAGCGACGATATCATCCAGAGGATCCTGGCCGGGGTGGAGGTGCCCTGACGCCGGCGTTAAACGTTCAACCTAGAACGTCATGTTAGGCCCAGACTTCATAAAGAGGCTACGGCAGATCGAGCTCCGCACCAAGCGGATCGTCAACACCACCTTCGCCGGCGAGTACAAGTCCACCTTCAAGGGCACCGGGCTGGAGTTCGTGGACGTGCGGGAGTACCTGCCGGGCGACGACGTCCGGGCCATCGACTGGCGGGTGACCGCCCGCATGGGACGCCCCTATGTCAAGAAATTCGTGGAGGAGCGGGAACTGACGGTCATCCTCTGCGTGGACGCCTCGGGCTCGGTGCATTTCGGCACCCGGCAGAGGTTCAAACTGGAGCAGGCGGCCCAGGTGGCGGCCACCCTGGCCTTCTCCGCGGTGCGCAACAACGACAAGGTGGGGTTGCTCTTCTTCACCGATCGGGTGGAGAAGTTCGTGCCCCCGCGCAAGGGCCGGATCCATGTGATGCGGCTGATCCGGGACATCCTGGCCTTCGTGCCGCAGCATCGGGGCACGGCCCCCGGGGCCGCCCTGGAATTTCTGGTGCACCTGCTCAAACATCGGGCCATAGTCATCTTCATCAGCGATTTCTCGGGGCCCGGTTTCCGGCCCGAGGCATGGGCCACGCCTTTAGGCATCGCCTCCCGGAAACACGATCTGGTGGCCGTATCCATAAGGGACAGGGCCGAGGAGGAGCTGCCGGCCGTGGGATTGATAGAGGTCGAGGACCCGGAGAGCGGCGAACTGGTGGAGGTGAACGCCTCCGATAGAAGACTGCGCCAGGCCTATGCCCGGCAACAGGCGGAACAGAGGGCGGCCCAGGAACATCTGTTGAGGACCCGGGGGGTGGATCTGATCAATCTTGACAGCCAGGAGGATTTCGTGCCCAAGCTCCACCGCTTCTTCAGGATGCGGGCGGCCCGGGCCCATTGAGAATGAATTACGCCGACTGCTTTGCGGCCTGCCGGTTAACCTCTGTCCGGCCCTCACCCCTGGTGCGGCGGGGCTCGGGCCGCGGACAGTTCAGGGCGTTTCTTCCGGGATGTCGAAAACCATTATGAATAGGGTTTGAGCAGAAGAGCCTACATAATAGCCTTGCTGGCGGCCTGGCTGCCGGCAGTCTGGGCCGAGCCGCCGAAGTTGACCACGTCCTTTGTTCCCAGGCGTCTGACGGTGGGCGATCCCTTCACCGTCACTTTGAGACTCTCGGCC
>FWPV01010894.1_pt1 | contig 14686 bp, 16 predicted proteins | sample 2228371 | NCBI WGS metagenome assembly FWPV01 (sample SAMEA103939776, study PRJEB20133) | metagenome
CTAGGGTCAGGACTCATAGCCAGAACATGACGGTCGCGGCAAGGGCGCAGGCGGAGAGGAACAGGTCTGCACACCGGTCGTAGCGTGTGGCGATCCTGCGCCAGTCTTTGAGGCGGGCGAACATGTTCTCGATCTTGTGGCGTTTGCGGTAGAGATCAGCGTCATGGGGAATGGCGCTCTTGCGGCCCTTCCGCGACGGGATGCATGGCTGAATATTACGCTCGATCAATGCGTTGCGGAACCAGTCGGCATCATAGCCGCGATCTGCCAGCAGGGTTCCGGCCTCGGGCAGAAAGGGCAGTAGTGCCCTCGCCCCGATGTAGTCACTGGTCTGCCCGGCGCTCAGATACATGCCGATGGGGCGACCCTTCGCATCGGCAACGGCGTGCAGTTTCGAGTTCAACCCGCCCTTGGTTCGCCCGATGAAGCGTTTGCACCCCCTTTTTTGCCCCGCAGGCTGGACGCCGTGCGATGCGCTTTCAGATGGGTAGCGTCGATCATGATCGTCTCGACATCCTGGCCCTCAGCGGCAAGTTCGGTCAGTATTCGCGCGAAGACCCCCAACCGGCTCCAGCGCACCCATCTGTTGTAGAGCGTCTTGGGTGGCCCATATGCCGCCGGTGCATCTCGCCACCGCAAGCCATTGCGATTGATGAAGATAATCCCGCTCAATACACGCCGATCATCCACACGCGGCACCCCGTGCGACAGCGGAAAGAATGGCTTGAGACGCTCCATCTGCGCCTCGGTCAACCAGAACAGATCATCCATGCGACACCCCCTCGGTGCCCAGAATGAATCAAACCGCGACAGCGCGTGCAAGCAAATTAACAGGTCCTGACCCTAGGGTCCCCCCAACATTTAGAAGTTGGTCCGGAATTTTGTACTTCACTGCGATCGAATATGACGACGCCCAGGCCCCGCCGCGGATGAAATTACTGTCAGAGTTATCCACAATCGCAGGGGTGCTCGTGCAGAATGCTCTCCGCTCTGGATTGTACGAGATCGAATCGGTTGTGTCCGTGGGCTATCGGGTGCCGGGATGCCGCAGAAACGTGGTGCCAAGCCGAACCGCGGTCACAAGCATTGCACCAATATCTTTGGCAACTTGGTCAGAAGGATCGTTCAGCACGTCTTGATCCAGCCAGCGCGCTTCTTCCCAAAGGAACCGAACGATCGCAAAGGACAGTTCGGTCTCCGCATAATGGGCGAGAGCTCCTCCCTCTGCTGTCGAATGCACGGGATAGATGGCTCCGCTCTTCCGGCCGGCGAGGTCAAAACGCCCGCGTTTGAAAGCCTGCCTTCTGATCAGTGCCAAGACCGAGGGGTAGTCCGCCTTCAGGTGAACGTCACTGTGCCGGCTGCGGACACCGTCAGGAAGGATAGACGACCAAAAGTCTGACTCCTGTTCGAGCTCTGTGACCAGAAGGTCGACTTCATCAGCTTCAAAAACCACCCTTGGTCCAACAAGGACCTTCACTCTGACCTGACCGTCCATCGTGTGTCCCCCACCTGACGCGCCAAATCTTGTAGAAATCGGAGAAGCGATACCTATGCGTTCTTGCGCCGTTTTGCCATGTTCAATTACGACCGTACATGCTCCGATGGTGATGTGAGACCGCCAAACTGGATCGTTTGAGGTTGGAGTTTTCCGCGTAACCTGCCCTTGGTCGGGAGGAGTGGAAGACGATGAAGGCATCGAAGTTTTCTGACGCCCAGAAGGCGTTCATCTTGAAGCAGGGCGCCGACGGCATGCCCGTCGCAGAGATCTGTCGCAAAGCCGGGATCAGCCAGGCGACCTATTTCAACTGGAAGAAGCGGTATGACGGATTGCTGCCGACCGAGATGCGGCGGTTGAAGCAGCTCGAGGACGAGAACGGCAAGCTCAGGAAGCTGGTCGCGGACCTGTCGCTCGACAAGGAGATGCTGCAGGACGTCATCCGCCGAAAGCTCTGAGGCCTGCCCGGAAGCGCAAGCTCGTCGACCTTGTCTGTGCGGACTGGAACGTGTCGATCCGGAGGGCCTGCGCGGTGTTCCTCGTCGACACGTCGACCTACCACTACAAGACGCGCCGACCCGGGCAGGCCAATCTCGAACAAAGGATCAGGGAGATTTGCGAGACCCGTGTTCGATACGGGTACCGCCGTGTCCACGTGCTGCTGCGCAGGGAGGGCTGGATGATCAATCAGAAGAAGACGCGCAGGGTTTACAGCGAGTTGGGCATGCAGCTCCGGAACAAGACACCCAGGCGCAGGGTCAAGGCGAAGCTCCGGGAGGACCGTAGGGCGGCCGTGGCTCCGAACGAGACCTGGGCGATGGACTTCGTCCACGACCAGTTGGCAACGGGACGGAAGATCCGGGTCCTGACGGTGGTCGACACCTTCTCGCGCTTCTCGCCAGTGATAGATCCGCGGTTCAGCTACCGGGCCGAGAACGTGGTCGAGACTTTGGAAGAGGTCTGCGCCCGGGTCGGCTATCCGAAGACGATCCGCGTCGACCAAGGCTCTGAGTTCGTGTCCCGCGACCTCGATCTCTGGGCCTATGCCAACGACGTCACCCTGGACTTCTCGCGGCCCGGCAAGCCCACCGACAACGCCTTCATTGAGGCATTCAATGGCCGGTTCCGGGCGGAATGCCTGAACGCGAACTGGTTTCTGACACTTGCCGACGCTCGCGAAAAGATGGAGGCTTGGCTCAGATACTACAACGAGGATCGACCCCACGGCGCGATCGGGTACAAGGCACCGATCGAACTCGTAAATCCCGGCAGCGAAACCGGCCAGCTGCCCCGATGAAGCCCGGAAACTCCACACCCGGGCGATCCAAGCATGGGTCTCACTTCAATGGGATGAAGCATAGAGATGCTGCGAGTCCTACGGATCATAGGGTATCACAAAGAATGACCGTTCAGGAAATTTCTTGATCGGAGAATGCAGTTGACCTGAGATGCACGACATACTCCGCTACGCCTTCCTTGCTGGCGAGGTTCCGCCGCATCAATTCGTCTAGACAGCGAAACACGAGATCAAACGACTGCAGTACTGCATCCGCGAGGATCGCCATGTGCTGAACCGTGTCGTCCTTCATGTCGACCATCGATACAGGGCTTTTGAGAAAAGCTATGTCTCCAACGGTCGCTTGCGATTTCTTGATCGGCAGCCCATCGGCCAAAGCGACTGGGTAGTCCAAGTGATGAGCACTCATCTCCACGAACTTATGCGCAACGAACCCCTGTGCTTCGAGTTCAGCCTGGACCTCTCCCAGAGTCGGTTGGCCCTTGTAGTACCGGACGATGGGGACTTCAGTTTGGACGAGCGAGGCGCTCGCCAGTTTCGCGCGAGCGTTCTGGAAGACCGCCAGTTCGCCGCCTTGGATGTCGATCTTCAGGAAGTCGATGCGCTCGATCTCCTCGACCTCATCAAGGCGTTTTGTTGGAAGCTGAATGCGTTGTCGCACCTCAATGGCGCGCTTCCACCACGGATTGAGATAATTCGCGATCCAAGGATCGGGTTCCAGGATGGACACTAGGCCGCTGTTCTTCGTTACGTAAAGCGTCTCCTCATTCCCCGCGCCGATGGCATACGGCAGGTACATCTCGTCAGGCTTGGCTGCCAGGCGGAGGGCTTCTAGCGCCTCTGGTTGCGGCTCGAAACCAATGATCTTCGCGATCCCCGCCCGGCGCAGAAGTGCGTAGACCGGTTTTCCGTTGAAGGGGTTTGCTCCCACGTCGACGACGACTGTCTTGTAACCCTCCGGCGGGGGCCGTCTGATGCGTTCTGCTGAGATCGGGTAAGACCCTGACCTTATGGTAGCCCCTAAGTTCAGATCGCAGGTTGAGGTTCTTTCGGTTGTCGACAAGGGTCGTCGGCGGGACTGGACGAATGCTGAGAAGGTGCGGATCGTCGAGGAGAGCCTTCGGGGTTACCGCCAATGTGCGGCGACGGCGCGGCGTTACGAGATTTCGCGGGCATTGCTGACGCGGTGGCGCCGGGATTTCCGGTCGGGTCGTCTTGCCGCTGAAGGGCGTCCACAGTTTATGGCACTGCAGGTTGCTGCGGAGGCCAATGCACCGATGGCAAAGCAACCCACGGCGGTTCCAGCGGCGGGTGGTGACGACCGGGTCGAGATCACCTTGGCAAATGGGCGCAAGATCGCCCTGGGCATTGCGGTCGATCCGATGGCCCTTGCGCGCCTGGTGCAGGTTCTGGACCGGGCATGATCGCATTTCCGGCTGGGGCGCAGGTCTGGATCGCGGGCGGGGTGACGGATATGCGGCGGGGCATGAACAGCCTCGCTCTTTCGGTGCAGGAAGGGTTGGGTCGTGATCCGCACGCGGGTGAGATTTTCTGCTTCCGGGGTCGCCGGGGCGATCTGGTGAAGCTGCTCTGGCACGACGGCGTGGGCATGTCGCTTTACATCAAGCGGCTTGAGGCGGGGAAGTTCATCTGGCCTGCGGGCAGCACCGGGGCGGCGGTAGCGATCTCGGCAGCGCAGCTTGGATACCTGCTTGAAGGTATAGACTGGCGCAATCCGCGCTGGACCCAGCGCCCGGCAAAGGCGGGGTGAATGGCACAAATATCCTGTTTTTATTGGAATTTATGCGCCTGCGTGGTAGAAGTTCACCATGTCAGATGGCCCATCAGAACTCGACCGGCTGCGCGCCGAACTGGCGGCCACCAAGGCCGAACTGGTGCAGGTGCGGGCAGTTGTGTCCAGCTCAGAGGCGTTGATCTCGGCGTTGAAGCTGGAGATCGCCAAGCTGAAGCGCGCGCAATATGGGGCATCGTCTGAACGCAGCACCCGGCTGATCGACCAGCTCGAACTTCAGCTGGAAGAACTTGAGGCTGCCGCGACCGAGGACGAGATCAGCGCCGATAAGGCCATCGCGACGGCAACCAACCCTCCACCCAACGACCGCCGCCGCCCATCGCGCAAACCCTTCCCCGAGCATCTGCCGCGCGAGCGGATAGTGATCGCTGCGCCCTCCGCCTGCACCTGTTGCGGTTCAGCCCGCATTGTGAAGATGGGCGAAGACGTGACCGAGACGCTGGAGGTGATCCCGCGCCAATGGAAGGTCATTCAAACCGTGCGGGAGAAGTTCACCTGCCGCGATTGCGAGAAGATCAGTCAGCCGCCCGCCCCCTTCCATCCCACCCCGCGCGGATGGGCCGGGCCGAACCTGCTGGCCATGATCTTGTTCGAGAAGTTCGGCCAGCACCAGCCGCTGAACCGTCAGGCCGAACGCTATGCCCGTGAAGGCGTCGACCTCAGCCTTTCCACGCTGGCCGATCAGGTTGGCGCCTGCACAGCAGCCCTGGAACCAATCCACGCCCTGATCAAAGCCCATGTCATGGCCGCCGAGCGGCTGCATGGCGACGATACCACTGTGCCATTGCTGGCGAAGGGTGGCACGACGACCGCCCGGTTGTGGACCTATGTGCGCGATGACCACCCGTTTGGCGCCGCCGCACCACCTGCCGCGCTGTTCCACTTCTCGCGCGACCGGGGCAAAGAACATCCCAACCGGCATCTGACCGGATGGCAGGGCATCCTCCAGGCTGACGCCTATGGCGGTTACAACGATCTTTACCGCCAGGACCGTAAGCCAGGGCCGGTGGTGAGTGCGCTATGTTGGGCCCATGCTCGGCGGAAGTTCTTCGAACTGGCCGATATCGCGGGCAATGTGCGCCTCGGCAAACCCGCCCATCAAATCTCGCCGGTAGCCTTCGAGGCGGTCAAGCGCATCGATGCCATCTTCGACATCGAGCGGGACATCAACGGCTTGGACCCCAAGGCACGTCTCGAGACGCGCAGCCGTCTGTCGGCCCCGCTCCTCACCGACCTTGAGGCTTGGCTGCGCTCCGAACGGACCCAGATGTCCAAACACAACCCGGTCGCCAAAGCCATCAACTACCTGTTCGAGAAGGACCACTGGCCTGCCTTCACCCGGTTTCTGACCGATGGACGCGTCTGCCTGACGAACAACGCCGCCGAACGATCCCTGCGCGGCGCCGCTCTTGGCCGCAAAGCCTGGCTCTTCGCAGGCTCCGACCGTGGCGGCGACCGCACCGCCTTCATGTATTCCCTGATCATCACCGCAAAGATGAACGACATCGACCCGCAAGCCTGGCTAGCCGATGTCCTCGCCAGAATGCCCGCCTTGACGGTCTCCCGACTGCCAGAACTTCTGCCATGGAATTGGCACGACCCATCCCCAAAGCAAAAAGCCGCCTGACCACGGCCTACGCCGGATGGTTACCTCGAAGGCATAGGCCTTGGTCCCGAAACTCCCAGAGAAGTCCCGCCCCAGTCGCGAGGCATGGCCCGTGGCGTGGCCGAGTTCATGCAGCGCGGTCCGGTGCCAGTTGATCGGCTCGAAATAGGCCTGCGGAGGGGGCACGTGGACGTAGTCCAGCGCCGGGACGTAGAAGGCCCGGTCACCGCCGATCCGGAAGTCGATGCCGGTGGCGCGGATCAGCGCCTCCACCTGCGGCTCGATCATGCCGGGCGGCGGCGGGGGTGCCACAACGGCGATCTCCTCCGGCAGGCCCTCGCATTGGGCGGCGTTGAAGACGGTGAAGCGCTTGAGGAAGGGGATCTGTCCGGGCGCTTCCCCTGTTTCCCGGGCGCGGCGCTTTTCGTCCTCGGGGGTGAAGCGATCGGCATAGACGACGGTCGTGCCGCGCTCGCCCTTGCGGACATTGCCGCCGAGCGCCAGCGCCTGGCGGAAGGTCAGCCAAGCTTGCGTCGGATAGCCCTGCTGGACCACGGCGCCCCAGAGGATCAGAATGTTGATCCCGGAATACGGACGCTCCGTGGCCGCGTTCCGCGGCAGGGCAAGCGGCGCCTTGGCAGAGGCCGTGCCCCAGGGCTGGACCCAAGGCAGCCGCCCCGCCTCCAGCTCCGCGATGATCCGGGAGGTGATGTCGTCATAGATGCTGCTGCGGGCGCCGCCGTCGCGGGGCGCGCGGTCCTGTCTGGCCATCGGGGTGATCTCCAAGACGGGCGCCGGGGGCCTCTCCCCCGACCCTCAACCCGTCACGGAAACCCCGTCTGCACTCTCCCTCTGAGGGGGCGTTGCGGGGTCCCCCCGCTCGAAGGGGGTGTGTCGGCAACGCCAGTGCCGACCAGGGGGAAGGCTTTCCCCCAGCATCCGGACCTGAATGATCTCACCTCGCAACGCCGTGCTATAGACAAACCGCACCGATTGGCGGCTCGGCGGATGTCAACGGGGATTCCTTGTTTGATCAAGAGATGCTAGGCTCAGCGGGCTTCCGACCCGGTGGAGTCTGACTTGGGCTGCTTCTGACGACCGATCCGTTTCGGGAGCCAAGCAATTGTCTCCCTTGATCAATTGACGGATCAGGGGGCGAGAACAACCCAACGGGTGCGTAAGGTCACACATGGCGCGGAGCGATCTTCTTGTATCCTTGATTCGCGCGGGTGCGACCGGCGACAGAGAGATGCTGCGCTCCACCACCGAGGCGATGGTCGCCGAAGAACGTGCAAAGAAGCATTTCATCGTGGCCGACCGCATGCAACGCGCTTTGGCGGCTGTTCCGATCACACCGCCTTCGCTGACAGCAAGCTCTCCTCACCTGGCCGGACCCAACGGTCGTGAGGCAATCCTGGAGATCACGCCGCAGCTTCAGCTGGAAGACCTGCTCCTCCCCCTGCCAGCGCGGGAGAGCGGAAGACAGCTGCTTGAGGAGCATCGCCGGGCGGACGTCCTACGCGCAAATGGCTATGAACCTCGGCACCGCGTCTTGCTTTCAGGGCCTCCTGGCAACGGCAAGACCTCGTTCGCCGAGGCCATGGCAGAGGGACTAGGCCTGCCCTTCTTTGTCGTCAGGTATGACGCCCTGATCGGCAGCTATCTTGGTGAGACGAACGCCAGGCTCCGGAAACTCTTCGACTATGTTCGAACGACCCCGAGCGTATTGTTTTTCGACGAGTTCGACGCAATCGGAAAGGAACGCGGCGATACACATGAAACGGGAGAGATCAAACGGGTTGTCTCCTTCCTTCTCATGCAGCTCGACCAACTTCCCAGCTATGTCATTGTGGTCGCCGCGACCAACCATGGAGAACTGCTTGACCGCGCGGTCTGGCGTCGCTTCCAGATGCGCCTGTCCTTTCCAGCGCCGAAGAAGACTGATGTAACGGTATTTCTCGACCGGATCATTTCGGGCTGGCCGGACGCCCCCAAATTGCCGCTCAGCCGCCTGGCTGGTAGACTTGGCGATGTCAGCTATGCAGAGGCGCTGGATTTTTGTCAGAATGTCAGGCGGCGACAAATTCTTGGTTTAGGGGAGGTTTCGGTTGATGAGGCATTGCGCGCGGAACTGGATCTTTGGACTTCGCGCGTTACGCCAGAGTTCATAAATGCCGAGCGATCCGACAAAACCCCTCCTGAGACTGACGCCGAGCGCTGATCAGCCTCGCCCAAAGGGCAAGCCGAAATACCCTCCGCCGCCAGCCGCTTTTCCGCGCGACCGTCAGACAGGCACCTTCGGTCCGAAATTCACGCGCCTCGCCGAAATTCTTGCACGCGGCGATGGGGCGCTTGAACTGCGTGCCGACCCTGCGGGCCTTGCTCCGGAAAGGCTCTTGGTCTTTGAAGTCCGCGGCTCCATAAGCAGGTTTGCCGAGGCCATCCGCCAGGTCGCCGGACTTGAACTGGTGGATGAAGAAGAGCTCGAGAGCGACGAGGAGGACAAGCAACCTGTCGCCTATCTGCTCGTTCCCGACATGGTTGCCCTGCGCAGCCTTGAGTCACTGTGGCGGCGTTGGCAGGTTGGACAGCTGGTCAGAGGTGAAACACCTTGGGCCACGGTCTTCGAACATCTCAGGGACCTGCGCGCCTGGGGGCCAGACGACCGCGTTCAGTCGGCAGACAGGACCTTTCTGTCGACTATTCTTGAGGGCCATCACGACAACGACCTGATCCGACTGGAGATCGAACTCGTCTTCAGGGCCAATGAGGCCTCCGCTCGGCAGAGTGAACAGGAGGCGACACGGGCGCTGATCGCGCGCGGGGGCCGCGTTCTGTCGCGCTGCCGTCTGCCCGAGATCTCATACCATGCCCTGCTTGCGGATATCCCGGCCTGGGCTGTGCGCGAAATCATCGAGCGACGGATCGAAGGGATTGCCGGCCTCGACAGCGTGATGCACATCCGTCCGCAATCGGAGGCCACGGCCATCGAAATCGGCGATCCTGAAGACACGCCCCAGGCCGCGGACCAGATTGCGGAGCTCGGCGAGCCGATCCTTGCCGTTCTCGATGGCGTCCCGGTCAGCGGCCATAGGCGGCTGGCCGCCCATATCGACCTCGACGACCCCTTCGATCTTGAGCCGGATGCGCTCGTCGCCGCGCGGGCGCATGGAACGGCCATGGCATCCCTTGTCATTCATGGAGACCTCAACCGCGGCGAAGCACCCCTGCCGCGCAAAATCCATATGATGCCGGTCCTGGGGAACAATGACGCATTCCCGCCCGACCGGCTCATTGTCGACATGATTTACCTGGCGGTGACACGACTGCGCGAACAGCGCCCCGGGATCGTGATCGTCAATCTCTCTCTCGGCAATCGCTATAGGCCGTTCCAGAACCACCTATCGCCTTGGGCCCGCCTTCTCGACCGCCTGGCCTATCGCTTCGGCCTGCTCTTTGTGGTGAGTGCCGGCAATCAGCGCTTGCCGTTTGGTATGCCGAGTGTTGCGACACGCCGGGATTACGAGGATGCCGATGCAACAAGCCGCGCTGGCTTGATGGTCGAAACGCTGCATGGGATCATGGCCGACCGACGACTGCTCTCGCCGGCGGAGACCATAAACGGCATAACCGTTGGCGCAGCAAACATCGACGCGGTCAGGCCTGCGGATCGGGCACTGGCGCGAACCTTGATCGACCCCTTTCCAGCTCACGTCGCGGCGAACCCATCGAGCAGTCTAGGTCCAGGCTTCGCCAGATCGGTCAAGCCGGACATCCTGATGCCCGGCGCCCGGGAGCATATGACCTGCGTCGGTGTTCACCGGCACATAGACGTCCGTCCCGGACCGGCATCACGAGGCGCAGGCCTCAAGGTCGCGGCGCCCCCACGGGATGGTCGAGAGAACCAAGACGGCTATTCAAACGGGACAAGCGCAGCCGCAGCACTGGCATCGCGGACCTGTCACCGCATTCACGACGCCCTTGAAGCGGCCTACGGCGCGGTATTTCTGCAGATCCCAGCCGTGCAACGTGCAGTGCTGCTGAAGGCACTGTTGGTCCATCCTGCTCAATGGCCACAGGAGATCGCCGAAGTCATCAAGACCACGCTCGGACCTACCGGTCGCGGCCAGGCGTCGAAACAAAAGGACAATATTCGGCGCTTCCTTGGGTACGGCTATGTGGATGCGGATGACGCGCTGGCCTGCGCAGCGGACCGGGCCACCTTCTTCGCCACGGGGATCCTCAGGCCCGATCGCCTCGCAACCATCGATGTGCCGGTTCCCGTGGCAATCGGCGGCAAGGCAAGACCGCACAGCTTGTCGGCGACCGTGGCGTGGTTTTCCCCGGTCCTGCCCGGTCGCAAGACGTATCGAAGTTCTCGGCTGAAGATCGTCACACCGTCAGAGCTCAACGCGCTCGCCGTTTCGCCGGAGCGTTGGCATCCGGACGAAAATCAGAGCAATCGCGGGACGGTGAGTTCGCGACGCTGGAGCGGAGCGAATGCACCGGTCGTCACACCGAACATGACAGTACCATTGGTCATACAACGCGATCCCGATCAAGGCACGGCGATTGACGACGCCATCCCCTTCGGCGTGGCCGTGACGATCTGCATGCCGGGTGAGATCGGCATCTACGACGAAGTGCGAGCCCGCGTGGTGCCGCCGGTCCAAGCGCGCCCGTAACGTGAGTTGGTTTCCTAGCCGCCAATCAGCTTGATGCGGAACGAGGTCAACAATTCAGCGGATTGTTCTTTTCGGTGATATCTACCGCGAGGGCTCCGGCTCGTAGGCGGCCTTGGCCACGACCTTGCTGGCATCCCCACGCGACCGGTAGCGGCCGATCAGTTCACCGCTGGCGGCATCATCGACCGCCTGCACCCGGTAAAGGGTCAGGCTCTTGTCGCTGTTGGGCTTGAGTTGGAAGACCCGACCGTTCTTCCGGCAGTAGACGAATTTCGAACCCTTGATCTGGCTCCAGGGACAATCGGCATAGGAGAGGAGCCGCCGCTCCCGCTCCAGTCGCGCCTCCTCTGAACGGCGCGCGTCATCCCCGCGCTTTTCATCGCGCAACCGCTGCCATTGCGCGCCGATGTAATCCGACAGCCGCCCGATGATCGCGGGCATCTCCGTGCCCGCCGCCTTCTCGGCCTGATAGATCGCGAGGCACTCGGCTTCGAGCTTCGGTTCGGGATCGCCGAGATACTCCTCCTCGATCATCGATTTCATGCGCTGCTCGAGATCCGTCATCGTCAGGGCTGGACCTGGAAGGCTGTTGAGGAAATCGAGTATGTCCGCCTTCGGTATCCAGCACTCGATGGCCGCACCGAGGACCTTGTCACGCGGTCCTTCCCATTTCTTCCAGACCGAACTGTCCTGATCTAGCTTCGTGACGATCTCGAGGGCCAGCTTGGCGAGGGAGCGCTCCTCCCGCATGTGCCGCAGGGAGGGGCTGCGCACATACTCGGCCAGAAGGCTGTAAACGACCTGGGTTCGCTGAGACATGAACATGGATGGCACCACCCGTCGCCAGTGCGACGTCAATGAAATTGATCTGATGCCATAAGATTTTGCGTCATTCGAGTTCGTCGATCAAGAACTGCGCCAAGTCACCCACGGTTGCGAGCCGCTCTGTTCTCGGGATGCATTCGGCCGGGGCGAGACCGTCGCGAACACATATCGGCGGAGCTTATAGGCACAGCTCCCCCGGTCTTTGCCATATGCTGGGGCGCGCCACGCTACGCTGGTCTGCGACCGGCGCGCCGAACACCGGCCAAACGCCGCCGGGGCTACACCTCTGAATCTCTTTGCATATCCGGAGCATCGCCCTGATGCTCGCAAGCATGACCTTGCGAGACCCATCAAAAACAGGCACCTTTTCTCCGAGCGACCGCGAAGCGCTGCTCGAAGCCCTGCTGTTGGAGGGGCCAGAGCTTACGTTCACGCCGCGCGGCTCGCCGGACCCGCGGCTCAAGCGTCTGGTGGCGATCCTGGCACGGCAGGCCGCCCGGGAGTGTTACGAAGAGGAAGTCAGGCAGGCCCGGGAAAGGCGGACGACCGCGCCCCGCGCCTGAAGGGAGCGTTTGCATGAAGGTCGCGATCTACGCCCGCTACTCGTCCGACAACCAGCGCGACGCGTCCATCGCCGACCAGTTCCGCCTGTGCCGCCTGCATGCCGAGAAGCAAGGCTGGCGCGTGATCGAAGAATACAGCGACCACGCGATATCCGGTGCCTCGATGATCCGTCCCGGCATTCAGGCGCTGATGGCCGACGCCATGCGAGGGCGGTTCGACCTGATCCTTGCCGAGGCCATGGATCGCATCTCGCGCGATCAGGAAGACATCGCCGGGATCTTCAAGCGCATGTCCTACGCGGATGTGAAGATCGTCACTCTGTCGGAGGGCGAGGTGACGCATCTGCATGTCGGGCTCAAGGGCACGATGAACGCCATCTTCCTGAAGGATCTGGCAGACAAGACGCGGCGCGGTCAACGCGGTCGCGTCGAGGCCGGCAAGTCGGGCGGCGGGAACGCCTACGGCTACGACGTCGTCAAGAAGCTGGACGCCCGGGGAGAGCCGATCCGGGGGGACCGCACGATCAATGCCCAACAAGCCGTGGTGATCCGGCGCATCTTCCGTGACTATGCCGCGGGCAAGTCCGCAAAGGCCATCGCCTTCGCCCTGAACCAGGAGGGCATCCCTGCCCCGACCGGCGGTGACTGGGGCTTCAGCACGATCAACGGGAACCCGAAGCGCGGCAACGGGATCCTGAACAACGAGATGTATATCGGCAAGATCGTCTGGAACCGTCAGCGGTTCATCAAGGACCCGGACACCGGGAAACGGCAGGCGCGCCCGAACCCGGAATCGGAATGGGTCATCCAGGAGGTCCCGGAACTGCGCATCATCGACGACGATCTTTGGGGGGCGGTGAAGGCGCGCCAGGACCGGCACAAGATCGAACCCGACGCCAAGGGACGCCCGGACCTGCCCAAAGTCCACACCCGTCGGCGTCCCAAGTACCTCTTCTCGGGGCTGACCAAGTGTTCCTGCTGTGGCGGCGGCTTCTCGCAGATCTCGGCCACGCTCATCGGTTGCTCGACCGCACGCAACAAAGGCACCTGCGACAACCGCCTCAACATTCGCCGGGATGAACTCGAAGCCCGCGTGCTTACCGCCCTGCGCACAAAACTCGTCGATCCCGAACTCTTCGCTCATTTCTGCGAGGTCTTCACACAGGAGATGAACCGGCTGCGGGTTGAGGGACGTGCGGGTATAGCGACGGCTGAAGCCGAGATTGCCAGGATTGATCGTGAGATCGACACGCTCGTGAACATGATCCTGAAGGGCGGTGCCGCTGACGCGATCAATGCGAAACTTCTCACTTTGGAGAGCCGGAAAAGGGAGATGCAGAGGTTCTTGGCCGAGGCACAGGAACCGCCCCCGATGCTGCACCCGAGCATGGCTCTGCAATACCGCAGGCGGGTCCAGCAGCTCTATGATGCGCTTCATGGGGACGACGAGGAACGCCGTATTGAAGCTGCGGAAGTGCTGCGGACGCTGGTGGATACGATCATCCTGACGCCGCTCAACGGCAAGCTAGAGATCGATGTCCAGGGCGATCTTGCTGGAATCCTTGCGATTTCTGAACAAAGCAAAAACCCCGCAGCGTTGGCTACGGGGGCGCAAGTAAAGATGGTTGCGGGGGCAGGATTTGAACCTGCGGCCTTCAGGTTATGAGCCTGACGAGCTACCGGGCTGCTCCACCCCGCGCCAGGGTTGTCCGATGTGGTTTTATCGGACCGGTATGACTATCGTTGATGAGTGAGGTGTCTCTTTTCAGGTCTGGCGGTGACCTACTCTCCCACGTCTTGAGACGCAGTACCATTGGCGTGGGCGCACTTATCGGCCGAGTTCGGGATGGGATCGGGAGTTTTACGCCTGCTATGACCACCAGACCAGGAAAGAGACATGGCGCTGCCATGTCGCTTTCCTGTCCCGGACTTGATCCGGGACCTCGAGGGACGTGGCAGAGCCAAACATCAGTGTTGTTCCAGGTTTTCGCCACGTGTTTTCTACGTGCTTCTGACGACCCGAACGGCAAGTTGCCTTGCTGTTACCGGATCAGATCAAGCCAATCGGGCAATTAGTACCAGTCAGCTGAATGCGTTGCCGCACTTACACCTCTGGCCTATCGACGTGGTGGTCTTCCACGGCCCTCAAGGGAGACCTTGTTTTGAAGGGGGCTTCCCGCTTAGATGCCTTCAGCGGTTATCCTGTCCGAACATAGCTACCCAGCACTACCGTTGGCACGATAACTGGTCCACCAGTGGTTCGTTCAACCCGGTCCTCTCGTACTAGGGTCAACTCTTCTCAAGTCTCCTGCACCCACGGCAGATAGGGACCGAACTGTCTCACGACGTTCTAAACCCAGCTCACGTACCTCTTTAAATGGCGAACAGCCATACCCTTG
>FWPV01010885.1_pt1 | contig 14685 bp, 15 predicted proteins | sample 2228371 | NCBI WGS metagenome assembly FWPV01 (sample SAMEA103939776, study PRJEB20133) | metagenome
GCCGGCGGTGTGCACCACCAGGCCGGGCTTGGCCTTCTCGGCCGGAATCTCCCACAGCTCTTTGATGCCGATGGCGAAGGTCTGCGCGTCTTTGCCTTCGTCCAGCTTGTACTTGGCAATGAGCTGCTTGCCCAGGTGGCCGCGCGCGCCTTCGGCGAACACGGTGTACTTGGCGTGCAGTTCCATGCCGATCTGGAAGTTCTCGGTGGGCTCGCCGTCCTTGCCCAGGCCCAGGTTGCCGGTGGCCACGCCCTTGACCGAGCCGTCCTCGTGGTACAGCACCTCGGCGGCGGTGAAGCCGGGGAAGATCTCCACGCCCAGGGCCTCGGCCTGCTCGCCCAGCCACTTGGTGACCGCGCCCAGGCTGATGACGTAGCAGCCGTCGTTGTGGAAGTTGCGCGGCATGAGCCAGTCGGGCGTGCGCTGCGCGCCGGTCTCGCTGAGCACCAGCAGGTCGTCACCGGTGACGGGCTGGTTCAGCGGCGCGCCCAGTTCCTTCCAGTTGGGGAACAGCTCGGTGATGGCCTTGGGGTCCATCACCGCGCCCGAGAGGATGTGCGCCCCGGGCTCCGAGCCCTTCTCCAGCACGCACACGTTGATCTCGCTGCCTCGCTCGGTGGCCAGTTGCTTCAGGCGGATGGCGGTGGACAGCCCGGCCGGGCCACCACCCACCACCACCACGTCGTATTCCATGGCTTCCCGGGGGCCGTATTGCGCCAGCCAGTCGGCAGAGGTCATGGGGGGTCTCGCTCATAATGGTTGGAATGGTTTTGCAGGGCGGGCAGGCAAGCCTGTCGCCAGACGGACCGCATTCTATGCGGCACCTGCACAAAATCGAACGGTCGTTCTATTTATTGACCAGAAAACGCAAAACACAGGAGCACTCATGGCTTACAGCTTGGACCTCTCCGGCCGCGTGGCCCTTGTCACTGGAGCCTCTGGCGGCCTTGGCGAGCAGTTCGCCAAAACACTGGCCAAGGCGGGCGCGGCGGTGGTGCTGGCCAGCCGGCGCACCGAGCGCCTCATGTCCTTACGGGCCCACATCGAGGCCGAAGGCGGCGCGGCTCACGCGGTCGCCCTCGACGTGACCGACCTGGCCTCGATCAAGGCGGCCGTGGCCCATGCCGAAACTGAGGTTGGGCCGATCGACATCCTCATCAACAATTCGGGTGTGAGCACCACGCAGCGCCTTCAAGATGTGCGTGAAGAAGACTTCGACTACATCTTCGACACCAACACGCGCGGTGCCTTCTTCATGGCGCAAGAGGTGGCCAAGCGAATGATCGCCCGGGCGCAGGGGGCAGCCCCGGGCAGCTGGGTGGGCGGGCGCATCGTCAACATCGCCTCGATGGCCGGGCTCAAGGTCTTGCCCCAGATCGGTGTGTATTGCATGAGCAAGGCCGCCGTGGTGCAGATGACCAAGGCCATGGCGGTGGAGTGGGGGCGCCATGGCATCAACGTGAACGCCATCTGCCCGGGCTATATCGACACCGAGATGAACCACGCGCACTGGCAGACCGAACAAGGCCAGAAGCTCATCGGCATGCTGCCGCGAAAGCGCGTGGGCACACCCGCTGACCTGGACGCCCTGTTGGTGATGCTGTGCGCGCCCGAGAGCCATTTCATCAACGGCGCGGTGATCGCCGCCGACGACGGCTTTGCTGTTTGAGCGTTTGGTCGGTGTGTCGTTGGGTCGTGTGCAAGGCCGCGCCTGGAGAAGCGGTGCAGCAGTGGGTGTGCTGGCGGGGCTGGGGGCAGGCGCGCTCTGGGGCATGACGTTCGTGGCGCCGCTGGTGGCGCCGGGCTTTGGGTCTGTCGAGTTCACGATTGGCCGTTACCTGGCCTGCGGCTTGTTGTCTTGCCTGCTGGTGGCTTGGCAGGTCTCGCGTGGCACAGCGACCTGGCCCACCTGGCGCCAGGCGGGTGCTGCTTTGTGGCTCAGTGTGCTGGGCTACACGGGCTATTACCTGCTGCTTGTCTGGGCCATTCAGGACGCCGGCGCCGCCTTGCCTGTGTTGGTGATCGGCACCATTCCCCTGGCCATCATGCTGCTGGGCAAGCCGGGGCATTTGCGTTGGCGCAGCCTGGCGCCGGGTTTGTTGCTTACCGCTGGCGGTCTGCTCTTCATGATGGTGGACACCCTGGCCGCGCACGCCACCGAGGGCGGCGGGCGTGTGTGGCGAGGCATGCTGTTCGCCGCCTTGGCCATGGCGTCGTGGACGGCTTTTGGCTTGTGGAACGCGCGTTGGCTGCGCAAGCACCCCGAGGTGCCGTCCACCGTCTGGGCCAACTGGCTGGGCGTGGCCGCTGGCGTGGGGGCGCTGGGCTTGGCGGTCATGGCGGGCGTGTCCTGGGGGGCGTTGAGCGGGCGCCCGGGCTTCGGTCTGTTTGTGCTGGTTTGCGCCATGACTGGCGTGGGCTCGGCTTGGGTGGCCGCGGTGCTGTGGAACATGGCCAGCCGTCGCTTGAGCGGCAGTCTGGCAGGCCAGCTCATCGTCAGCGAGACGGTGTTCGGATTGATTTACTCCTTTGCCTGGAATGGCCAGTGGCCCGGTGTGGTGCAGTGGCTGGCCTGTGCCCTTTTTGTGCTGGGCATCCTGGCGTCCATCAAGGCTCATCGATGAAACTTGAACTGCCCGATCACAAGAAAGAAGTGTTCCGCATGACCATGCCCATCCGCTGGGGCGACATGGACGCCATGGGGCACGTGAACAACACGGTCTATTTCCGTTACCTGGAGATCGTGCGCATTGAGTGGATGCGTTCCATCGGTTGCGACCCCGACCCCAAGGGCGAGGGGCCGGTGATCATCAATGCGTTCTGCAACTTCTATAAGCAGCTCGAGTTCCCGGGCGAGGTGCTGGCCACGCTGTACGTCAGCGATGCCGGGCGCAGCAGTTTCGAGAGCTGGTGCACCCTGGCGCGCACGGACGACCCCGGCACGATTTATGCGGCTGGTGGCGCCACCACCGTGTGGGTCAATTTCCCCTTGCAGAAGTCGGCCCCCATGCCGCCCGCCATGCGGCAAGTGATCGAGGGCTGAGACAAGCGCACGCCATCAGACTCGCGTGACGATTTCGATGGAAAAACGTGAACGTTCGGGCTTGTGCTCAGGCCCGCGCCCCAATGGCGCGAGTGTTTGTTCAAAGGCCCGTCAAGACTTCTTCAAGACTGCGCGGGCGGGCCTTCGGACACGCCTCATTTTTGGCGCGGCGCACGGCCCATCAGGTAGAACTCGGGGTTGGGCATCATCCCCGTGACGTTGGCCACGCGGTTGGACAGGCCGAAGAAGGCGGTGATGGCGGCGATGTCCCACGCGTCTTCGTCGGTGAAGCCATGCGCGTGCAGCGCGTCGAAGTCAGCGTCTTCGATCTCATGCGAAGCGGTGCAAACCTTCATGGCGAAGTCCAGCATGGCGCGCTGGCGCGGCGTGATGTCCGCCTTGCGGTGGTTGATGGCCACTTGGTCGGCCACCAGCGGCTTCTTCTCGTAAATGCGCAAGATGGCGCCGTGCGCCACCACGCAATACAGGCAGTGGTTGGCGGCACTGGTGGCGGTGACGATCATTTCGCGGTCGCCCTTGGTGAGCCCGGATGTGCGGCCCACCGTCTCCGGCGTCATGAGGGCGTCGTGGTAGGCGAAAAAGGCACGCCACTCGGCGGGGCGGCGGGCCAAGCCCAGAAACACATTCGGCACGAAGCCGGCTTTTTCCTGCACCTCCAGGATCTTGGCCTTCAGGTCGTCGGGCAGTTCGTTGAGGTCGGGCAAGGGATAGCGGCTCATGCAATGTCTCCTGTGAATTGGAATTGGCTATTGATGAATTTAGTGCGATCAAATTTACAGATCGCTGACGTGAACCTAGCATCACTCTACCGTTACCTCTGGCCAGCCAAGGCGGCCAACGTCACACGAAGGAGTTTTCATGAACAAGATCCGTCAACCCATCGGCGCTGCCATTCAAGGCGTGGGTGCCCTGGCCCTTTTGCACTTGGCCGGTCTGGGGCAGGGGCACGCTGCCAGTTGGCTGGGCTGACGCTTTGATGGCTGGCGAAGGGCGGGGTGTGCGGTATCGTTGCCGCCGCCCCGCTTTTTCATTTTCTGGAGCCTGCTGTGTCCACTCCCGTTTCGCTGCCCGATGACGACGCGTTTCAACAAGGGCTGGCAGCCCGGCGCGCTGTCATGGGCGATGCCTTCGTCGATGCGGCTTTTGCCGGCATGACGCCTTTCACCGAGCCCATTCAGCACCACATCACCCGCAAGGCTTGGGGCGATGTCTGGTGCCGCGAGGGGCTTGACCGCAAGACCCGCAGCCTGATCACGGTGGCCATGCTCACCGCCCTGGGCAAGCAGAACGAACTGAAGGGCCATGTGCGCGGTGCGCTCAACAATGGCGCCTCGCCCGAGGAGATTCAGGAGGTGCTGCTGCACGCCGCCGTTTATTGCGGCGTGCCCACCGCCGTGGAAGCCTTTCGCACCGCCGCGTCGGTGGTCGAGGGCGAAAAAGCGTGAGAACCCATCCACAACCCGAGGAGAAACTGTCCATGATCCATTCGTTTTCCCGCCGCACCGCCGTGGCTGCCGTGGCGCTTGGCCTGTCTGGCGCATTCGGCCTGGCCCAGGCCCAGTCGCAGCCCACCACCCGCATCCTGGTGGGCTTCCCGCCCGGCGGCGGCACCGATGCGATTGCCCGTGTGCTGGCCGAGCGCCTGAAGGACGAGTTGGGGCACCCGGTGGTGGTGGACAACAAGCCTGGCGCAGGCGGTCAACTGGCCGCGCAGGCCCTGAAGGCGGCCGCGCCCGATGGCAACACCGTGTTCCTCAGCCATGACCACAGCATCACCATCCTGCCGCTGGTGACCAAGGCGCCGGGCTACGAGCCGGCCAAAGACTTCGTGCCCGTGGCCGGTTTCGCCACCTTCGTGAACGCGTTCGCCGTGTCGGGTGGCACGCCGGCCACCACCTTCAAGGGCTATGTGGACCTGGTGAAGGGCGCTGGCGGCAAGGGCAACGTGGGCATTCCGGCTCCTGCCTCTGTGCCGCAGTTCCTGGTGCAGGTCATTGCGAAGAAGAACGGCCTCGATCTGGTGGCCGCCCCCTACCGTGGCAGCGCGCCCATGATGGGCGACATGCTGGGCAACCAGATTCAGGCGGGCGTGGCGTCGGTGCCCGATTTCATCGAGAACCACAAGGCCGGCAAGCTGCGCGTGGTGGCCGTGATGGGCTCGCAACGCCAGGCCGCCATGCCCGAGGTGCCGACCTTTGCCGAACTGGGCCTGACCGGTTTTGAAGACGTGCCGTACTACGGCCTGTTCGCCCCGGCCGGCACGCCCAAGGCCGCGCTCGACCGCCTGGCCCAGGCCGTGCAAAAGGCCATCGCCCAGCCCGATGTGCGCGACAAGCTCACGGCCATGGGCCTGACGGTGGGCTTCATGACGGGTGAGCAACTGGGCGCCCGCGAGCGCGCCTATGGCCAAGTGTGGTCGCGCATCATCCGCGAGAGCGGCTTCCAGCCCCAGTAAGGGCCATTGCCGCCGCACTGCGCCGCCACGCGCCTCAGGGCCCGGGCGGCGCGTCCTTTTGGGTCGGCGCTTCTTCGCGAAGCTGGTCGCGCAAGCGTTGCAGGCCGGCCCGAAAGGTCTCGGCATCGCCGTGTTCGAAAAACGCGGGGTAGTGGGCGTGGGCATCGCGCACCCGCCGGGCGTGCTTGATGGGGCACCAGTATTGTTCGGTGCGCGCTGCCACCTCGCGCGCATAGGCCAGCACGCCATTGCCATAGGAGCAATAGAAGCAATTGAAGGCCTCGATGGCATTGAGGTAGGGCAGATCGACCCGGTCAAACACCAGGTACTCGCGGCGTTTCACCTGGGCGATGCCATAGATGGGGAAGCACAGGGCCTGGTACAGCGTGATGAAGCCATCCAGCAGCGCGAACACTGGCCAGCCCGCGTAGATGATGGGCGCCGTGAGGATCACCGACCAGCGGCTGCCGCGCAGGTAGCGCCACAGACCCACACGCTGTTGCCGCTGAAGCTCCACGAAGCGCTCGGCCAGCTCGCGCTTGCGCTGCGCCATCTCTTCGCGCAGGGCGGTGTATTCCTGATCGAGTTGGGCTTCGAGGCTGTGCAGGCGCTCCAGCAGTTCGTCAATTGGGGTCGCCATGCCAGTCTCCTGTGGGGTGGGTCAGCCGGTGACCAGTCGGTGCACCAGGTCCATCGCGCTGTCGGCCTTGTATTTGCGCATCAGGCGCGCGCGGTAGATCTCGACCGTGCGATGGCTGATGGCCAGGGCCTTGCCGATCTGCTTGCTCGTCATGCCCTTCATCACCAGGGCCGCCACCTCGCGTTCGCGGGCGGTGAGCTCGGCCTTCACCGGGCGGCGTGAGCTGAGGTCTTCAAAGGTCCAGATGCCGGCGGCGTGTGGTGCGCTGCGGTCCACCGCGCGGCCAGTCACGTGGCACCAGAAGGTCTCGCCGGCCTGAGCGCCGCCCACGCGCTTCATGATGCGGTCATCGGCGTACATGCCGCTGCGCCCCAGCAGTGGGGCCATGCGCGCGCCCAGGCGCTCGTATTCGTCGGCGCTGGGGTAGAGGATCTGGAAGCTCTGGCCCACGAGCTGTTCGCGTGTGGCGCCAAACATCTCGCACAGGGCCTGGTTGCAATCCACCATGGTGCGCTCACGCGACAAGGCCAAGCCCACGGGAGCGAGGTCGAAGGCGAGGCGGTAGTCGATTTGCATGGTGTGCAGGCGGCGGCAACCGGGTTGGTCTTTACGGAATCCTACGTATGGGGTTACGTAGTATCGTTGGGTTTTCCCTGATCTCCCTGGAGGCAAGTACGTGAACAAGATCTACCCGAGCGCGGCCGCCGCGCTCCAAGGCATCGTGGCCGACGGCCAGTTGCTGGCGGTTGGCGGCTTTGGCCTTTGCGGCATTCCCGAGGCCCTGATCGACGCCCTGCGCGATTCGGGCGTGAAGAACCTCTCCGTCATCTCCAACAACGCCGGCGTTGACGGCTTTGGCCTGGGCAAGCTGCTGGAGACCCGGCAGATCAAGAAGATGATCTCGTCTTACGTGGGCGAGAACAAAGAGTTCGAGCGCCAATACCTGGCCGGCGAGCTGGAGCTGGAGTTCACCCCCCAAGGCACGCTGGCCGAAAAGCTGCGCGCCGGCGGCGCCGGCATCCCGGCCTTTTTCACCAAGACCGGTGTGGGCACCTTGGTGGCCGAGGGCAAAGAGCTGCGCGAGTTCGACGGCGAAACCTATGTGATGGAACGTGCCCTGGTGCCCGATGTGGCCCTGGTGAAGGCGCACCGCGCCGACAAGTCGGGCAACCTGCAGTTCCGCCTGACCGCCCGCAACTTCAACCCCGCCGCGGCCATGGCCGGCCGCGTGTGCGTGGTCGAGGTGGAAGAGATCGTCGAGACCGGCGCGCTGGACCCCGATCAGATCCACCTGCCCGGCATTTACGTGCACCGCATCGTGCACAACCCCAACCCCGAGAAGCGCATTGAGAAGCGCACCATCACCCCGAAAGCAGGAGTCTGACCATGCCTTGGACGCAAGACCAGATGGCCGCGCGCGCGGCACAAGAACTTGAAGACGGCTTCTACGTCAACCTGGGCATCGGCATTCCCACGCTGGTGGCCAACTTTGTGCCCGCCGACAAAGAGGTGTGGTTGCAGAGCGAGAACGGCATGCTCGGCATTGGCCCCTTCCCCACGGAAGAAGAGGTGGACGCTGACCTGATCAACGCGGGCAAGCAGACCGTCACCACCCTGCCGGGCTCGTCGATTTTTGGCAGCCACGAGAGCTTCGCCATGATCCGTGGCGGCAAGATCAACCTGTCCATCCTGGGCGCCATGCAGGTCACGCACCAGGGCGACCTGGCCAACTGGATGATCCCGGGCAAGATGGTCAAGGGCATGGGCGGCGCCATGGACTTGGTGGCCGGCGTCAAGCGCGTGATCGTGCTCATGGAGCACGTGGCCCGCAAGAAAGATGGCACCACCGACCTGAAGATCCTGCCCGAGTGCACCCTGCCGCTCACCGGCAAGGGCGTGGTGGACCGCATCATCACCGACCTGGGTGTGATGGACGTGACGCCCGATGGCCTGAAGCTGGTGGAACTGGCCCCTGGCGTGACGCGCGAGGAGATCCAGTCCAAGACGGGCGTGCCGCTGCTCTGACACGGGCAGTTGTCGTGGGCGGGTATACTCCCGCCCGCATCGTCATTGGGGAGTAGCCGCTCTGCGCCCCGCAGAGGTTCGCGTCAACACACTTGGCCCACAGGCCATGGCGCGAACAGCTTCCAGCCTGGCAAGACCTTTGACCGCGTGGCCTCCGCATGTGCCGGCGAGGCCGCGTGGTCATGTGGTTCTTTGCCGGCCATTGGAGTTTTTTCTTGGAAGCCTTCCTTCTGTCCACCGGCATCGTTGCCCTCGCCGAGATGGGCGACAAGACGCAATTGCTCTCCCTTGTGTTGGCCGCGCGCTTCAAGCGCCCCTGGCCCATTGTCTGGGGCATCCTGGTCGCCACCTTGCTCAACCACGCCTTGGCCGGCGCTGCGGGCGCCTGGGTCATGGCCATGATCGGCCCGGACGTCATGCGCTGGGTGTTGGGCGTGTCGTTCATCGCCATGGGTCTGTGGATGCTGATCCCCGACAAACTCGACGATGACGACGCCAAGCCCAGCCACCATTGGGGCGTGTTCATGACCACCACCTGGGCCTTTTTCCTGGCCGAAATGGGCGACAAGACGCAGATCGCCACCGTGGCGCTGGGCGCTCAGTACCAGCCGCTGGTGGCGGTGGTGGCTGGCACCACGCTGGGCATGATGTTGGCCAACGCGCCGGTGGTGTTTTTCGGTGACGCGATCACCAAGCGCGTGCCGATCCGGGTGGTGCACCTCATCGCGGCCGTGATCTTTGCCGTGCTGGGTGTGCTGGCCCTGCTGGGCGTGGGTGCCTGAGGGCGCAGCGCTCAAGACCAAAAGCAAAGGGCTCCGTGAGGAGCCCTTTTTTGTTTGGAGCGGGTGAAGGGAATCGAACCCTCGTATGAAGCTTGGGAAGCTGCCGTTCTACCATTGAACTACACCCGCCTGGTGCGCCAAGCGCGCCGGGGATTCTATCCCGATTCGCCAAGCGCGCGCCGTGCCTGGCTTGGTGTCGTTAGTCGAACAGGCCGATGCCACTCAAGCGCTCAACGAGGTAGTCGGTCTCGAATTCGTGAGGGCCGCACAAAATCAGTTCGTGTGCTTGCCAGCGGATGTCTTGTGGCGATTCGAAGCGGTCGTATTGGCTGTGCCATCCCATGGTGCGGCGTTCGTGTGCAAAGCGCGGCTTGCGGTGCTCGAACACTTTTTGGCGGGCCTGTTCCGGGTTGCGCAATGGGTAATGCCGGTTGAGAAACTTCAGGGGGTAGACCTTTCGGTCTGTGAAGGCTGCTTCGTGTCCACCGGATGCCGCCAGGTTGACCTGCCCGACCGCGCATTTCCAGCCCTTGATTTGCAGCCGGTGGCCAGGCTTGCGCCCGAACTCAAAGCCCACCAGGCTTTCGCGATACGGTGCCTGGGCGGGTTGGCCAGTGAGAAAGCGGTGGTCCACCACGGTGAAGTCGATGGCGTTGTAGCCAAGTGCATCGACGTAGGCGATGGCCTCGGCCAGCGTCGCGTCTGCCCACGGAGAGAAGCGCAGTTCATCGGCGTCGTGGTGCAGGACCCAGTCGTAGCCACAGCTCGCCGCCAGCGTTTCCACGTTTTCCAGTTGGCGTTTCCATTCGTACTGCGCGGTCGGTGCGTCTGGAAAGCGGGCGCAGCGCACCCGAGGGTTGTCTTGTGCGGCCTTCTGCAGAAGCTCCCAGGTGCCATCGGTGGACCAGTTGTCCAGTGCCAGGACGTCGACGCCTTGCGCCAGCAGGTGGGACAGCACCTCGGGCAGGATGTCCACTTCGTTGTAGGCGTTCATCACGGCCAGCACACGCTTGGGCGGGCTCAGGGCAACGCGTGTCTCAGTGCCGTCGAGCAACAGGATGTTGTTTTTCCAGCGGTGCACATTGGTGTTGATCGTGCGTCCCAGCAAGCGGGTGCTGAAACCGTATTTGCTGGCCACGGCATGGAACTCCGACAGGTTCCACTCGCGCACATGGGCACGATTGGCCGGCGGCCCCATGTCGCCAGGGCCGCGGGCGCGGTCGCGGTCGGGCGTGGAGATGCACACAAAGCGAGCGACGGCTGCCATGTGCGCCAGGCTTTTGAACAGCAGGTGGGGCTCAATGAGGTGCTCGACCACATCGGAGCAGATCACCACGGCCTCGCGCAGGATCTCGTCTGGAATCTCGGGCAAGCCCAGTTCGAAGTCTGTGGGCACCACCTCGATCGACGGATACCGGCGCTGCAGAAGTTGGCAGTTCTCCCCCAGGTCGAGGCACAGCACCTGCATGCCCAGCTCAAGAAAAGGCTGAAGCTTGTCGCCATTGCCCGAGCCAATGTCGATCAGGAGTCTGGCGCCGCTTGTCTGGCACAGGTGCAAGGCAAAGCGATAAACGTCGGGTTGGTAGATGACGCCCTCTGCGGGGGTGTCGAGGTAATAGTTGGGGGCGAAGTTGGGGCGATAGCCCTTCTTGATGCAGTAGGTCTTCATGGCGTGTGGCGAAGGTGCAGGTCTGGGACACGGTCGTGCCCGCAGAGGGCCGTGCCGTGTTTTATACGCCGGGTGCACACTTTCGTACGCACCATAACGCCGGTGATTCCCGCTCTTCTCTGGGGATTGGCCAGAGGCTTGGGCGAGGCTTGCCTCAGAAGCCCACAGCTTGGCCGTCGCGGCGCGAATCGCTGGCGGCCACGTAGCCGTGGTGGCCGTGTTCGTCGAGCCGGGCGATGAACTGGCCGCTGCCAAAGTCGAGGTAGGTGTCGGCCGAGGGCTCGAAGCGGTGGCCCAGGGCCTTTAGACCTTCGCGCAGGGCGGGCGCCATGGTGGGCTCGAAGTCCACGTCCAGGCCTTGCGAGAACTTCCAGCGCGGCGCGTCGCAGGCGGCCTGCGGCTGCTGCCCGTGGGCCAGCAGGCGCACCAGGGTCTGCACATGGCCTTGGGGCTGCATGTTGCCGCCCATCACGCCAAAGCCCATCACCGGTTGCCCGTGGCGCGTCACAAAGCCGGGGATGATGGTGTGGAAGGGCCGTTTGCCCGGGGCCACCTGGTTGGGGTGGCCGGGCTTGGTGGTGAAGCCATGGCCACGGTTCTGCAGGCTCACGCCCACGCCGGGCACCACCACGCCACTGCCAAAGCCCAGGTAGTTGGACTGGATGAAGCTCACCATGCGGCCTTGCGCGTCGGCGGTGGTGAGGTACACCGTGCCGCCCTTGGGTGGCTGGCCGGCACCAAACACCTGGGCGCGCTGCGGGTCGATCAGGCGGGCGCGCTCGCGCAGGTAGCCGTCGCTCAACAGGTCGGCGGCGCTTACCTGGGTCATGTGGCGCTCGTCGGCCACCCAGCGGTAGGTGTCGGCGAAGGCCAGTTTCATGGCCTCGATCTGCAGGTGCTGGCTCTCAATGCTGTCCACCGGCAAGCGGGCAATGTCCAGGTGTTCCAGCATGCCCAGGGCCATGAGCGCGGCAATGCCCTGGCCGTTGGGCGGGATCTCGTGCACCGTGTGGCCGGCAAAGTCTTTCTGGATGGGCGTGACCCATTCGGCCTGGTGGGCGGCCAGGTCAGCGGCCGTGAGTTGCGCCCCGTGGTCGCGGGCAAAGGCCGCGATCGCGTCGGCCACCTCGCCCCGGTAAAAGGCCTCACCGCGCGTCTCGGCAATGCGGCGCAGGGTGCGGCCCGCCTCGGCAAAGGTGAACCACTCGCCGGGCAAGGGCGCGCGCCCCCGCGGCATGAAGGCGCGGTCAAAGCCGGGCTGGTGGTGCAGTTGCGGCACGGCACGCGCCCATTTGTCGGCCACGATCAGGCCCACCGCGTGGCCGCCTTCGGCCAGTTCGATGGCGGGCTCCAGCAGGTCGGCAAAGGGCAGGGCGCCGAAGCGCTCGGAGAGCGCCACCCAAGAGGCCACCGCGCCCGGCACGGTGACGCTGTCCCAGCCGCGCAGCGGAATCTGGCCGCCGTGTTGGCGCTCGAAGTAATCCGGCGTCCATCCCGATGGCGCCACGCCTGAGGAATTCAGGCCGTGCAACTGGCTGCCGTCCCACAGGATGGCGAAGGCGTCGCTGCCCAGGCCGTTGGACACCGGCTCCACGATGGTGAGGGCCGCCGCCGCGGCGATGGCGGCGTCAATGGCGTTTCCGCCCTTGAGCATCATGCGCAGGCCCGCCTGCGAGGCCAGCGGGTGCGAGGTGGCCACCACGTGGCGCGCCATCACGGGCGAACGCACGGTGGGGTAGGGGTTGGACCAGTCGTATTTCATGGGGTGCCCCTCGGGTGGCGGGGCCGGCGCGGCCCCGGTGGGTTGATGGCCGGTTTACTTCAGCACATCGCCCACGCAGAGGTACTTGATCTCCACGTAGTCGTCCATGCCGTGGTGCGAGCCTTCGCGGCCCAGGCCCGACTGCTTCACGCCGCCAAAGGGCACGTGCTCGGTGGCCAGGATGCCCACGTTGATGCCCACCATGCCGTACTCCAGCGCCTCGCTCACGCGGAAGATGCGGCCCACGTCGCGGCTGTAGAAGTAGCTGGCCAGGCCGAACTCGGTGTTGTTGGCCGCGTCGATGGCCTCTTGTTCGGTCTTGAACTTGAACACCGGCGCCAGCGGGCCAAAGGTTTCTTCGCGCGCGCAGAGCATGTCGGCCGTGGCGTTGGCCACCACGGTGGGCTCGAAGAACTGGCCTTGCAGCTTCTGCCCGCCGGTGACCACGCGGCCGCCTTTGGCCACGGCGTCGGCCACGTGGCGCTGCACCTTTTCCACCGCGGCGTCTTCGATCAGCGGGCCTTGCACCACGCCGTCCTCAAAGCCGTTGCCCACCTTGAAGGCCTTGACCTTGGCGGCGAACTTTTCCACGAACTGGTCGTACACGCCCTCTTGCACGTACAGGCGGTTGGCGCACACGCAGGTCTGGCCGGCGTTGCGGTACTTGCTGGCGATGGCGCCTTCCACGGCAGAGTCGATGTCGGCGTCGTCGAACACGATGAAGGGGGCGTTGCCGCCCAGCTCCAGGCTGAGCTTCTTCACCGTGGGCGCGCTTTGCGCCATCAGGATGCGGCCCACCTCGGTGGAGCCGGTGAAGCTCAGGTGTCGCACCACGTCGCTTTCGCACAGCACCTTGCCGATGGCGATGCTGTTGGCGCTGTCGGCGCTCAGCACGTTGAGCACGCCGGCCGGAATGCCGGCGCGCAGCGCCAGCTCGGCCGCGGCCAGGGCGGTGAGGGGCGTGAGCTCGGCCGGCTTGATGATCACCGGGCAACCCGCTGCCAGGGCCGGGGCCACCTTGCGGGTGATCATGGCCAGGGGGAAGTTCCAGGGCGTGATGGCCGCGCACACGCCAATGGGCTGCTTGAGCACCAGCAGGCGGCGGTTGTTGTCGAAGGTGGGCAGGGTCTCGCCGTTGACACGCTTGGCCTCTTCGGCAAACCACTCCACGAAGCTGGCGCCATAGGCGATCTCGCCCTTGCCCTCGGCGTAGGGCTTGCCTTGCTCGGCGGTGAGGATGCGGCCCAGGTCTTCCTGGTTGGCCATGATCAGGTCGTACCACTTGCGCAAGAGGTTGCTGCGCTCTTTGGCGGTTTTGTTCTTCCACGCCCCCCAGGCGGCGTTGGCCGCGGCGATGGCCTGCTCAGCCTCGGCCGGCCCCAGGTTGGCCACATCGGCCAGTTTCTGGCCGGTGGCGGGGTCGTGCACGTCGAATCGGCTGCTGCCGGCCACCCACTGGCCGTTGATGAGGCCGTCGGTCTTGAGCAAGGAGGGGTCTTTGAGCAGGGCCAGGGGCGAGGTCTTCATGTCCATTGGGTGTCTCCAGGGGCGTGCGGATGCTGTTGGGCCAGCGTGGTTCAACCCCGCAGGATAGCCCTTTGCCCTTGCCCCTGCGGTGCCGCTGGCGACCCTGCCGGGCGAGCCATTGCCGCCGATTCGCTCGTCCACGCCCGAACCGGGCCACAGTGTTGGAAAATAGCGGGTTTTGGCGCCCGCGCGCCACCCCATAACCGAAGCGAAACCCAAGGCCACCATGACCCGCCCCGCCTCCGTCGCCGACATCCGCAAGACCTTCCTGGACTTCTTCGCCTCCAAGGGCCACACCGTGGTGGCGTCCAGCCCGCTGGTGCCGGGCAACGACCCCACGCTCATGTTCACCAACTCGGGCATGGTGCAGTTCAAGGACGTGTTCCTGGGCACCGACAAGCGCCCCTACGTGCGCGCCGCCTCGGTGCAAGCCTGCCTGCGCGCCGGTGGCAAGCACAACGACCTGGAAAACGTGGGATACACCGCCCGCCACCACACCTTCTTCGAGATGCTGGGCAACTGGTCGTTTGGCGATTACTTCAAGCGCGAATCGCTGAAGTGGGCCTGGGAACTGCTGACCGAGGTCTACAAGCTGCCGCCCGAGCGCCTACTGGCCACCGTGTACGCCGAGGACGACGAGGCCTACGACATCTGGACCAAGGAAATCGGCCTGCCGCCCGAGCGCGTGATTCGCATTGGCGACAACAAGGGCGGGCGCTACAAGAGCGACAACTTCTGGATGATGGCCGACACCGACCCCT
>FWPV01010895.1_pt1 | contig 14684 bp, 16 predicted proteins | sample 2228371 | NCBI WGS metagenome assembly FWPV01 (sample SAMEA103939776, study PRJEB20133) | metagenome
TTCGGCTGTGCGCGCGATCGCGCGCGCAGGCCAGCACCCGGTGCTGCCAGGCGATGTCCAGGGCAGCGACCGGTTCATCGAGCAACAGGAAATGTTCGCCGGGCGTGCCGCGCCAGATCTGCGCCAGTGCGCGCGCCAGATGCACGCGCGCCTGTTCGCCGCCGGACAGCGTGCTGCACAGCCGATCGGCCATCGCCTCGCAGCCGGTCAGCGCCATCGCGGCACGTGCGATGGCGCGGTCGTCGGCTCCCGGCCGGCCGCCGTGATGCGGGAAGCGGCCGAGGGCCACCACCTGCTGCGCCGTGTAGTCGAGATCGCTGCGCTGGTGCTGGGCGTGCACCGCGCGCAGCGTGGCCAGCTCGGCTGCGGGAATGTGGCGCAGCGGGCGCCCGTTGCACGACACGGCATCGCTGGCGGCGTCGATGTCGCCGGACAGCGCACGCAGCAGCGTGGTCTTGCCGGCGCCATTCGGGCCGATCAGGGCCAGCATTTCGCCGGGTCGCACGTCGATCGACACGTCGTCGATCAGCCTGCGCTGACCGGCCATGACGGAGAGGTGGCGGGCACTCAGCATGTCAGTGTTCCTGCGCGGCGCGCCGGCGCAGCAGCAGCATGAAGAAGGGCGCACCGAACAGTGCGGTCAGCACGCCGATCGGCAGTTCGGCCGGACTGACCCAGGTGCGTGCGGCACTGTCGGCCAGCACGACCAGCAGCGCGCCGGCCAGCGCACTGGCCGGCAGCAGCAGGTGATGCGACGGTCCGGCGAGGCGGCGCGCCAGATGGGGGGCAATCAGGCCGATGAAACCGATGGTGCCGGTCAGTGCCGTGGTGGCGCCGACCGACAGCGCGATCAGCACCACACAGGCGCGGTTCAGCGTCCCGACCGCGACGCCCAGGTGGGCCGCCTGGGCTTCGCCCAATGCCAGCGCATCGAGCGGCCCGGCCTTGCGCAACAGCAGCGCGAGCGCCACGCCGACCGCCGCGGCGGCGGCGATGACACCCGGCCAGGTGGCGCCGGCCAGGCTGCCCAGCGTCCAGAAGGTGAATTGTCTGACCTGGGCGTCGCTGCCCATGAACAGCAGCAAGCCGATACCCGACATGGCGAGCGCGTTGATGGCGATGCCCGACAGCAGCATCAGCGTGACCGAACTGCGGCCATTGCGGCGCGACGCGGCATAGACCAGCGCCGTGGTCAGCGCGGCACCGGCGAAGGCGGTCAGCGGCAGCAGCGCACTGGCGGCCCAGCCCCCCGTGTTCATGGCGCGCTCGCCAAGGATGACGACGGCGGCCGCGGCCAGTGCGGCGCCGCTGCTGACGCCGACCAGACCGGGGTCGGCCAGCGGGTTGCGCATCAGGCCCTGCATGGCGGCACCGGCAATGCCCATGCCGGCACCGGCGATCACGCCGAGCAGCACGCGCGGCAGACGCAGCGTCCAGATCACCAGGTCGGCATCCGACCCGACCTGCTGCCCGAGCAGGGCGCTGACGACAGTGGCGGCCGGCAGATCCACCGCACCACTGGCCAGCGCATGGACGACAGCGCCGATCAGCGCGGCCGCCAGCAGCCAGAGCGTCAGGCTGGCCGGCGGACCGATGCGCGGCAACTCGACACTGCGCAGGTTCATGGCGTGCGCATCCGCTGTGCCAGATCGAGCACCGCGGCCGGCAGGCGCGGCCCGAAGCCGAGCAGGCGCAGCGCGTCGAGCGTCACCAGCCGGCCGGCCCGCGCGGCGGGCAGGGCGGCCAGACCGGGTCGGGCGAGGAAGGCGGCGCGTCCGCCGGCGGTGGCGATCGCCTCGTCGGTCGTGACGATGATGTCGGGTGCCGCCGCCAGCGCCGCTTCCAGCGTAAGCGGGCGGTAGCCGTTGAAGCGGCCGGCCATGACATTGACCGCGCCTGCGTAATCGATCATGGCTGCGGCGGCCGTGCCGTCGCCGGCGACCATCGGACTGGCACCGCCATGATCGAGGATGAACAGGGCACGCGGACGCCCCGGCAAGGCAGCGACCTGTTGTCGCGCCGCTGCCCAGTCGGCATCGAAGCGCGCCGCCAGTGCGTGCCCGGCGTCGTCCAGCGCGAGCGACGCGGCGATGGTGCGGATGGCGCCACCGACCTGATCGGCGCGGTGGCCGGCGTCAAGCTGCAGCACGCGCACGCCGGCACCCTGCAACTGGGTCAGCGCGACCGGCGGGCCGGCGTCGGCGGTGGCGATCAGCAGCGTCGGTCGCATCGACAACACGCCTTCGGCCGCCAGCGCACGCTGGTAGCCGACCCGCGGCAGCGCCTGCGCCGCCTCCGGCCAGGTGCTGGTGGTGTCGGTCGCGACCACGCGGGCGCCCGCGCCGAGCGCATAGACGATTTCGGTGACCGCACCGCCGACCGTGACCAGACGCTGTGCGCTGTCGGCCAGCGCCGGGCCGCACAACGCGGCCAGAACGCTCAGCAGGGCAAGACGCTTCATGCCGCGACGCTGTCGGACAATTGGCAGACCTGACGCACCAGCGCACGCCAGTCCTCGCGTTCCGGCTTGCCCGGCTTGCGCTCGCCGAAGAACAGCGCGATCGTTTCGCCGCTGGCGTCGAGCAATTCGACCGAGGTGACGATGCCATCCGAGGTCGGCTTGCGCACCAGCCAGGTTTCCGCCACCAGATCGTGCCGCAGGTGCAGGTTGAATCCGGGGTCGAGCACGTTCAGCCAGTTGCCCATGACTTCGATGCGATGCACCGGCCCGGTGTGAATCTGGATCATGCCGGGGTTGCCGACGAAGCACATGATGGACACCGACTGCGCGGCCGCCTGTTCCAGCAGCGGGCGCGACAGAGCATTGTCCAGCCGTTCCGCATGGCCGTCAGGCGCCAGCTGCATGGCCTGTCTGCGCGACACCTTGTGACGGCGCAGCAGCGGGAAGAAGTCGTGCGTGTCCTGCATGGCCAGCCAGTCGCGACGGAAGGCCTCGGTGTCGATCGCGGCCAGCGGCGTTTCCGCGTCCGGTTCCGTGCTGCGCAGTTCGACCTGTTCGCCGGCCTGCTGGTCCTCGGCGGTGTAGGCCGCCACCAGTGCGTGCCAGGCGTCGAGCTTCGTGCCGGCGCGCGAGAACACCTTGTGCACGGCGTCGCCATGACGGTCGTAGAACTGGAAGCTGAGCGAGGTGCCGCGCGGCGTTTCGTCGGTCACGGCGTAGCCGTGCGTCCATTGACCGTAGAAGATGCGCAGGTCGATCACGCTGCCCAGCGCAAGCCCGACATGCGCGTTGCCCGACATCGTTTCGAACTGGCCGGTCTTCTCATGCACCGCGGCTTCGTTGCGGGTCAGCACCATCACTTCGCCCAGTTCCGGCATACGCTGGAACAGGGCTTCGAACGGGCCGTGCAGACGTATGGCATCGCGGCCGACGCCGCAGGCAATGGCTTCGCCTTCGCTGATGCCCAGCGCCGCCGCGGCGTCGCGGTTGCGCAGGCGCCGTTCGGCTTTCAGGGCGTGGAAGGTGTGGTACAGGCTTTCGGGATCGGCAATGCGGGTCATGGAAGTCTCCGGCTCGGGGTGGGCAGGGCGGCGCGTCAGGCGCGGCGGCGGGCGAGGGCGCCAAGCAGGCCGAGGCCGGCCAGCAGCGACAGCCAGGTGGCGGGTTCGGGCACCGGTGCCGCGAGCACGGCCAGCTGGTCGAGGCTCAGGTGGGCGGCCGGGGCGGCGAGATCGGGCTGGCGAAGGCGAACTGCAGGGCGAGCGGGTCGGTGACCGTCCAGCGCCACCAGGCCTCTTCCTCACTGCCACCGAAACCGCCCAGCGTGGCGCTGAACGACACGACCTTGCTGGCCGCGACGCCATTGAGCGTTGCGATGTCGTTGGCCGCCGTGCCCTGGGTGGCGATGCGCAGCCACACGTCGTAGGTGCCGGCGGCCGGGGCGGCGAGATCGACGACGAAGTTCGCGGCGCCGCCACTGCTGTACAGGTTGCCGCTGCCGGTCAGGAAGGATCCGGCGGCCGGATGGGTCTGGCTCAGCGAGCCGCTGCCGGCGATGTCCGGCGTGGCGTCAAGGCTGGCGCTGTCGAACACATTCCATTCGGCATAGACGTCGGCGCTGGCCCACGGCGTGGCGGAGGTGGCACCGTTGCCGTCGAAACCGGCGAGCGGGGTATCCCAGACCGCACCGGCGGCGAAAGCGGAAGAAGACAGCACGCACAGCGCGCCGGTCGAGCACAGACGACGGAAAGACATGATGGGCCTCGTTCAGAGCCATGCATCCCTTCCCCGCGAAGGCGACTGCTCAGGTGTTGTTTCTGATGATGTGAGTCCGCGGCCCCGCGCCGCCGGACGGTGCTGCACGAACGGTTCCGGTTCAGCCGGCGGCGAAATCGATCACATAGCGGTACTGCTTGCCGCAATCGATGATCACTTCCTTCTGCCCGCGCTTGAGCAGGCGCACTTCCACGCTGAGCGACCCGAAACCGTCATGCCGGATCAGCTCGTCGAGCAGGCCGGCAAGGCGGGATTTCAGGGCGTCCGACGACGAAGCGTTCAGACCTGGCGTGGCGTCGTGCATGGTGACCGGAATGTCCGGCGCGGCAGGACCGCGCTGTGTTGAACCGGTTCAAATAATAATGATTCTCAGTTCGGTGTCAAGCGAATCGCGCTGCAGGAGCGGCGGGCTCGAGCTGCTCGCACGCAGTGCGGGGCGTCAGCCTGCCTGCGGGCGCAACACGAAGCGGTCGGTCAGCGCGGGCGTGCCGTGCGGCGTGACCGAGGGGTTCAGGACATCGAGCAGACAGGCACCTTGCCCCAACCGCGCAAGCGTCGATGCGTCGATCCAGTATTCGCAGCCGGCGATTTCGCCCAGCTTGACGTCGGACTCGGAGAGCGCGATCGAGCCGACCGGCCGGCACAGCGGCTGCACGCTTTCGGCCATCGCCCCGTGACGGAACATCAGCGGACCGTAGCGCGCGGACAGCCGGATGATGAGCATGACGGCGTCAATGCTCGCGGTCAGCGAGACGGCCGGAACCTGGCTGGTGCGATGGAGCGTGCATTCGGGATCGGATGGATGTGGCATGTGCGGATGTCGTGGCGCGACGTGTGAGTCGTGGGCAATGGTTCGTGTGCGCCGCATCGGCAGGCCTGCGCGCGCACCGGATAAATCAGCAAAACCCGCGCCACATCAGGCGATGCGCCGCAGGCTGCGGGCGGAAAAGGAAAACTGCGCCATGCTCCGGATGGCCGTTTGGGCGGGTGTCCAGTAACGGTGCACCGGACTGTCCATGGCTGGAACGTCACCCGGATGAAATGTCGCTGCGCACGCGGATTCTGTCAGGCTCGCACGGCAGTCGTAATATGAAAAACAGTTTCGGTTTGAGTCGCGAAGCGCCATCGGCACGTTCAGAAGCGCAGCGTCAGCGACAGCTTCGCGCTGCGGCCCGGCGCCTGCACGCCGACCGCGCCGGCGAAGCCGTCCTGCAGGCAGTACACCTCGTCGGTCAGGTTGTCGATATTGAGCCGCAGCAAGGCATCAGGGGTGACGCGCCAGCTGGCGAACAGGTCGAACACGCGCGCACCGAACTGGGTGCCGATGCGCCCGACGCCTTCGATGAACAGCGCGCCCGGGCGCGAGCACACCGTGGGTTGGTCGCCGGCACTGGCGCGCCGTTCGCCGATGTCGCGCATGCGCAGGCCGGCTTCCACCCGTCCGTCGAAGCCGCGCACACCGGCACTGGCGCTCAGCGTGTCGCCCGGAACGCCGTAGATCGCGTAATCGGTGCCGGCGACCGGGTTCGTGATGCGGCCGTCGATCTGCGACCACGCCAGGGTCGCGAAACTGCGCAGCCCGTCGTACGACACTTCCAGTTCGGTGCCGGTGCGCCGTTCCCGACCCGGCTGGGCGACCCGGCCGCCCACGTTCGAGATCGATTGCAGCAGATGGCGGGTGTGGATGTCGTAATACGTTGCGCGCGCCTGCCAGCGCCCGTCGGCGGCACTCGCCGGCTGCGGCGACCAGGCGATCGTCAGTTCGTGATTGGACGATTCCTGCGGCCGATAGAGACCGCCGCAGATGCCGTTGTCCGGCGCCAGGTCGAGCGCCGCGTTGTACGGCAGGCCGATGCCTGAAGGGTCGTACAGCGGATTGGCGTTGAGCAGGCCCTGGCCGAGTCCGTCGTCTTCGGTTCTCGCGCAGCGGCTGGCAAAACTGCCGCGCGCGAAATACTCGTCGACCAGCGGCGGCCGGAAGGCTTCGTTGTAGCGTGCAGTCAGCGACACATCGCTGGCCGGTATGCGCCAGGTCAGCGCCAGCGCCGGCGATACCTTGACGAAGCGCAGGTCGGGCGACTGGCCGGCGGCAATCATGTTGGTGCGTGTCTGGCCTTCGGCGCTCACGTGGTAACGGTCGATGCGCGCGCCCGGCGTCAGCGTGAAGGCGCCGTAGGTCATCGCGTTCTCGACGATGAGCGCGTCGGACACCTTGTCGCCGGGTGGCTGAGCTTCGTTGAAACCGCCAGGATAGGTGTTCGCATTGGTGTTGGCGTTCGACGTCACGCGCACGATGTCGCGGCTGTTGCGGATGCCCTGGTAACCCACGGTCAGCACGCCGCGCAGCTCACCCCATGTGTAGCGCAGGTCATTGAACAGCTCACCGGTCCAGATGGCATAGCGCCAGTCGTCGTCGCAGCGGTCGACCCGGAAGGCGGCCGGCAGCAGTCGCGACGGTGACACGCAGATGCGGCTCTGGCCGATCAGGTGCAGGTCGGCCAGTTCGGTCGTTTCGTAGGCCAGCGTGCCGCGCAGGGCGATCCACGAATCGGGCGGCAGATAGCGCAGCGACAGATTGGTCGTGGTGTCGTCGATGCTGCGCTGGACGATGCCGAAGCCGCCGGCTCCGGTCGCTGTCGCGTCGTACGGCGCGCGCTCGGGCCCGCCGGTATAGCGCGTCTGGCTCAGTTCGATCACCAGATCGTCGGTGGCATAGAAGCTCGCCTTGACGAAGCGGCTTTCCGACGACGTGGCGGTCAGGTCGAGGCGCTCGCCGTCGGGCAGGCGGAAGTCATCGGAATCGCGCCGGGCGACCGACACGATGAGGTCGAGGTGGGCGTTCGGCCGGCCATACAGGGTGACCATGCGCAGCCGCTCATGGCTGTTCCAGTTGTAGCCGTACTTCACCTCGCTGCCGAAGGTCTGGCCCGGCTTCAGGAAATCGGACGCCGATTTGGTGGTGGCCGACACCGTGCCGCCGAGCGCGCCCGAGCCGGCGGTGACTGACGGGCCGCGCTCGACCTGCAGCGCCTTCAGCAGTTCCGGCTCGATGAACACGCCGCTGCCGAAGCGGTACTTTTCGAAGCCCTTGACCGCGCCGTCGACCTTGAACAGCACGTCCTCGTTGTCGGAGAAACCGCGCAGGTTGAATTTCATGCCGCTGGCGCGCGGTCCGCCATCGACCGCCACGCCGGGGATGTCCTTCAGGATGTCGAAAATGGTACTGGCCTGGCGCCGCTCGATTGCGGCGGCATTGATGACCGTGACCGGGCGGTCCGGCGGCAGTTCGATCTCGACCGGGCGCTGCAGCTCGCGCTCGTCGGTCACTTCGACTTCGGGCAGCACGGTCGTGTCGGTGTCGATCGCTTCGCCGACGTCCTGCGCGCCGGGCAGTGGCCCTGGTGGTGCAGGCACTTGAGCGTCCTGCACCGGCGTGACGCGGTCAGGCGTGTGCGTGCCTTGTGCCCCGGCCGCCGATGCGGCGAGACAGGCGAATGCGCACAGTCCGGCAGCAGGCCAGCAGAGGGAGCGGCGGAGGGCTGTGGAGGGCTTGGGTGTCACGGGACGTCTGCAACGGATGCGGTGCGCCGCGCGCACCGCAGGGTGGACCGCCGGACCTGATCGTCCGGCGGCGGGCGGCGATCAGCCCTTGTTGATGCGGCGACGTGCACTCAGCGTGATCAGCCCGAGGCCGCCCAGCATCAGGGCCCAGGTTTCCGGTTCCGGCACAGGTGCCGTGACCAGCTGGTCCAGCTGGAAAGCTTTGGTCTGCGAGTGGGTGTCGGTGCCGAAGGTGATGCGGAAGCTGTCGACCGGCACGGTGATGCCCAGCGCCGCGAGATTCCACGTGAAGGTGGCGTGATTCGGGTTGTTCGGGTCCGACGCCACGACCTGACCGCTGAAGAAGTCGGTGTAGCTGAGGTTTTCCGTCTCGACCAGCGACGCGGTCAGGAACTGCGTGCCGTTGTTGTAGCTCAGGCGGGGCTCGTAACCGGTTTCGAACAGCCCGTCGACGCCATTGGCGCCGCGGCTGATGTTGATGTAGCTCTGGAACACGATGCTGGTCAGGCCGTCTGCAGCGTCGGCAACCGCCATTTCGAAGGTCGAGCCGGCACCGCTGAACTGATACAGGCCGGCCGACGCCGGGTAGGCGCCACCCGACATCCTGCGGAAGATCGTGTCGCCGGCGCTGCCGTCGACGTTGGCTGCCAGGCCGGCAGTCAGTTGCGCGGCCGTGATGCGGCCCGCCGTCAGGTTGTTGAACCCGTCGCTGGCGACTGAATCGGCCGGTGAGCTGAAGGATTCGTGCGCGGTGGCGGCGACTGCCTGACCGGCGAAGGCAAAGGACAGCAAGGCGGCGGTGGTGAGGGCTGCGCTGGGCAGGCGTGACGTGATCATGGTTGACCTCTCGAAGCGGGTTGAAGGCGTGAAGCCGGCGCGGTTGCGCGGCCATGGACAGGAGACGCGCCCGGTGGCGGCAGAGCCGTGAAGCGAACCGGCGATGCAGATCGATGATGCGAACAGCGACATGTCAGCGTCTCCTGAAGATGCGTGACTGGCTGGATCGCGTGAGCGGATCTGGCTGGCAGCCCCGGCCGCGGCGCGGGCGGGGGAAAGGGGAAAGACAACAGCGAAAAGCAGGCAACGGCACGCAGTGGTCAGCCGGTGCAACGCCCGGCTGGCGGATCGGGGCAGGGCGCCCGATCGACCGCGTAACGGCGCGTGATCAGACGCGCAGGGCGTAGAACTCGACCACCTTCTGTGCTTCGAACGCAAAGGGTGTGGCATCGCCCGGTGGCAGATGGGCGAGCCGCAGGCTCAGCGTCGCGGCGTCGAAGGCGATCCATTCGGCCCGTTCGAGCGGCAGTGTCTGCAGCGCATCGACCACGCTCTGGACGGTGCGACCCTTGTCGGTCAGCGTGATGGTGTCGCCGACACGCAGCCGGATCGACGGAATGTTCACCCGCCGTCCGTTGAGCAGCACGTGCTTGTGGCGCACCAGCTGGCGGGCCGCCGGAATCGTGGGCGCCAGACCGCCGCGGAACACGATGTTGTCGATCCGGCGCTCCAGCAGTTCGACCAGTTTTTCGCCGGTCGGCAGCTTCGAACGTTCGGCTTCGCGGAACACGCCGCGCAGCTGGGTTTCGTTGAGACCGTAGTTGTAGCGCAGCTTCTGCTTTTCCATCAGCTGGGCGCCGAATTCCGACTTGCGGCGATTCGGGCGTGCGCCATGCTGGCCGGGCGGCGAGGTGCGGTTTTCGACGTTCTTTCGGGTCAGACCGGGCAGGTCGGTGCCCAGTGCGCGCAGCACGCGCAGGCGGGGGCCGGTGTAGCGGGACATCTTCGGGGTTCTCCGGATCAGTGGGCGGCGCGCAGGCCCGCATCGCCGACGGCATGCAGGCTCCAGCGGCCGATGAGTGCGTCGCACACTTCACGCATCAGCGGATCGGCGCGCTCGTCCTCGGCCACGACTTCGAGATGGCGGATCACCATCTGCGCAACTTCCGGGCACGGGCGTTCCGCAAACCGGGTCATGACGAACAGCGTGGCAGCCGCCAGCATGTTCGGACTGGCGTCGCCAGTGGCACTGTGTTCGGTCGTCATACCTGCATCCTCCGGCGGTTGGGCGTGCGGGGCACGGGGTGGCTGGCGGATGGCTGCGGGGGCAGCAGGCTGGCGCATGTCCTGTTCAGTGTTGAATAGGAATGATTCGCATTCAAACACGCGGGGTGTGGCGTGTCAAGCGCCGCTGTGCGCGCAGCGGGTGAAGGAATGTGTCGTCAGCCGGACGGTCGCGACGAAAAAAAACCGCCGGTCAGGGCGGTTTCTTCAGGAGCCGGGGCGCCTTACTTCGCGCTGGAAGGATCCGTCACGAAGCCGATGCGGGTCAGCCCGAGCCGTGCGGCCTCGCTCATGACGTGGGCCACCGAGCGGTAGGGTACGTTCTGGTCGGCACGCAGCTGGATCTCCGCAGTCTTGTCGCGCGCGGCCGCCTCCTGCAGCTTCACCTTCAGCGTTTCCTTGTCGATCTTCTCGCCCGACCAGAACAGCTGCTCGTCGGCCCCGATCGCGATCTGGATGTTCTCCGGCGGCAGTTCGTTCGCGGAGGTCGATTCCTTGGGCAGGTCGACCTTCACCGCATGGGTCAGCAGCGGCGCGGTCACCATGAAGATGATCAGCAGCACCAGCATCACGTCGATCAGCGGAATCATGTTGATTTCCGCCATCGGTCCGTCGTCGTCCTGTTCGAAGCTTGCGAAGGCCATGTATGTGCTCCCGCTCAGTGCGCCGGACGCGCGGCGTCGCGGCCGTGCTCGACCAGTGACAGCACGCGGTCGCCGGTCGCTTTCGGGTCATTCGTGCCGACGTCCTTGATGCCGGTCGACAGCATGACGAACACGTCGTGCGCGAAGCTGTTCAGCTCGGCCATCACGTTGCGCGTCGAACGTGCGAAGAAGTTGAACGCCAGCGCCGCCGGGATGGCAGTGGCCAGACCGATGGCGGTCATGATCAGCGCCTCGCCGACCGGGCCTGCCACCTTGTCCAGCGTGCCCTGACCGGACATGCCGATCGCCAGCAGCGCGTGATAGATGCCCCATACGGTGCCGAGCAGGCCGATGAACGGCGCGCTCGATGCGACCGATGCAAGGAAGGTCTGGCCGTACTCCATGCGGCTGCGGTCGCGTTCGATCGAACGCTTCAGCGCACGTGTCAGGAATTCGTCTGCACTGCCGGTGGCGATCAGGCCGCGCGCGCCCGCCTTGCCGTTGCGCAGTGTCTCGACGGCGCTGAACCCTTCATGCACCAGATGCGAAAACGGATCGGTCACGCCGTTGGAACGCATGTCGCGCGCCACGTCTTCCAGCGACGAGGCGTTCCAGAAGCGGTCCATGAACTGGCTGCTGGCGCTGCGCTGACGCAGCGCAACGATGCCCTTGAGCACGATCAGGAACCAGGTGCCGATCGACGCGAGCGCCATCAGCACGACGATGGTGATTGCGACAGCATCCGCGTTCGACAGGAAGTGCGCAAAACCCAGTGATTCATTCATCAAGACTCTCCATGTGAAGCCAGATTCAAAGTCATAGTGCAAAAAAGGATCGCCGCGCAGTGTACGCCAGTGGTCGCTTCGGTCAAATCAGCGCGGCAGCTTGAAGCTGAGCGGGACCACGACGGATTCGGCAATCGCTTCGGTACCGCGTCGTGCCGGCACGAATTTCCATCTCTTCACCGCGTCCAGCGCGGCTTCGTCGAGTCGGGGGAAACCGCTCGACTTTTCGATCTCGACCTTCGACGGCGTGCCGCTTGCCTCGACCATCACCCGCAGCATCACCCGTCCTTCTTCGCCGGCACGGCGCGACAGCATCGGGTAGGTCGGTTTCGGATTCGACAGGTAGGCGGCGTCGAAGCGCGGCGGTTCAACCGGCGGCGGCGCAGCCACCGGCGCTGCCGTGACTGCGGCGGGCGCCGGTGCCGCTGTGGGTACGGCGTCGATCGCCACCGGTTCCGGTGGCGCGGGTTCCTGCACCGGGACGCTTTCCGCACTGGGCGCATCGGCCGCAGCGGTCAGCTTCGGCAGCGCCACTTCCTTGCGTCGGGGCACCGGTTTGGTGACCGGCTTCGGCGGCTCCGGCTCCACCCTGGGCTGTTCGCGCACCGGCTCGATCTCTGCCATCGGCAGCGGTTCGGGCGCAATCAATGTGGCCAGCATGATGCTGGCGGGTGCGCTCGGCAGCGGCAGCTGGACATGCATGAGCCAGAACAGCGCAAGGGCATGCAGCAGCAGTACCGTGCCGAGTGAAAAGATGCGCGCCGGCGCACCTGCATCAGGCAGACCGGGCCACCGGCCCGGTGGCGTATCCGGAGCAGCCGGAAGGCGGAAGGCGGGCGGCAGGGGCGGCGGCAGGGTTCCTGCGCCGCCTGCGAGCGCTGCGCTGCTCATCGCGACCATACGGGTGACAACCGGTGGGCGGGGTACATCGACGGGTGGGCGGGCAACGTCACGGCAGGCAATATGGGAAGGAACATCCGTGCTGCTTCAACTTCGGTTGAGGGCCATGGTCGTGACGGGAAGGGGACGGCCGGCACCCGATCGCCGGTCCTGCCCCGATCGGCAGCTCAGCCGCCGATCTCTCCCATCGCGGCCTGGGTGTAATTCTGCAGTCCCATCTTGTCGATCAGGTCAATCTGGGTTTCCAGCCAGTCGATATGTTCTTCCGTATCGGCCAGGATCGAACGGAACAGGTCGCGTGACACGTAGTCGCCGGCCGATTCGCAACAGGCCACCGCTTCCTTCAATGTCGTATGCGATATGTGCTCGATCTTCAGATCGCAGCCCAGCATCTCAGGCACGTTCTCGCCGATCAGCAGCTTGTGCAGATCCTGCAGGTTGGGCAGACCTTCGAGCATCAGGATGCGTTCGATCAACGCATCGGCATGCTTCATTTCTTCGATCGACTCGTGGTGTTCATGGTCGCCGAGCTGCTTCAGGCCCCAGCTCTTGTACATTTTCGCGTGCAGGAAATACTGGTTGATTGCGGTCAGTTCATTCACCAGCTGCTTGTTCAGATACTGCAGAACCTTCTTGTCGCCCTTCATGTGCCGTCTCCTGTTCAGGCGGTGTCACTGGCGTGACGCCTGACTGCATTCTAGGCCACACGAACGGTTGTGTTGCACAGCATCAATTTCAGGCGGCGCAGCCGGAGGCCAGCGGCGCTTGTGCGACGAGTGCCCGCAGATCAGCCCGTGCGGCGTCGATCACTTCCTTCGCCGCGCGCACACACTTGCCGCAATCCCTGCAGCAGCCGAGCTGTCCGGCCACGTCACGCACATTGCGGCAACCGGTGCTGACCGCAGCCTTGATATCCCGATCGGTGACCGGTTCGCACAGACAGATGTACATGGCGACTCTATTTGGTGAGTATCAATTTGCCGTTGCGCGTGAGACGCAACGAATAAAGTTCGCCACCGTGATTGATGGCGACCTGTTTGCGGCCGCCCAGCAACTGCGCCGAATCAAGCGTCGGCGACGGGCTGGATGACGCGGCGGGGGCGTTGGCGGGTGTCTGCGGTAGCGGAGATGCAGGCGTATTCATTTGCCAACAAACAAATAATAATGAGAATGGTTCGTATTAATACAGAACGCTGCGCCGGTGTCAAGCGTTCGCTGCGCGGCCTGTCGGTCGTATAGGTCATCGTGTCCGCTTCGTGCGCGGATCGCCCGATGCTGCCGTCGCGGGTGCGCGATGGCGCGGTGTCGGCATCGCACCCTACAATCGTCCGATGACTACATCTCCACGCGCCGTAAAGAGCCTGCAAGCGTCGTCCTGCCCGGCTCGTCAGCCCGACTTCCTGTTGTCGCAGCGTCAGGCTGAAAGAGCGGTCGGCCATGTGCTGTGGCTGAGTGCGATCGCCATGCTCGCGGAAATCGTCGCCGGCCATCTGACCGGGTCGATGGCGCTGCTGGCCGACGGCTGGCACATGGCGACGCATGTGGCCGCCATGGGCATCAGTGCGTTCGCCTATATATATATGCGCAGGCATGCCGGGCAGGCGCACTACAGCTTCGGACCGGGCAAGGTGTCCTATCTGGCGGCCTACTCGTCGAGTCTGCTGCTCGCCGGTGTTGCGCTGGCCATGCTGTATGAGGCGGCGCGGCGACTGCAGGCGCCGCAGGACATCCACTACGACGAAGCACTGGCCGTCGCGGTGCTCGGGCTGATCGTCAATCTGCTCAGCGCGTGGCTGCTGCACGGTCACGATCATGACCATGACCATGACCATGCCCATGAGGGCGACGCACATGGACACCCGCACGCACACGCCGACCAGAATCTGCGTGCCGCCTATCTGCACGTGGTGGCCGATGCGCTGACCTCGGTCGCCGCCATCGTGGCGCTGATCGCCGGCAAGTGGGCCGGCATGGCGTGGCTGGACCCGGTCATGGCGGCGCTGGGCGGCGTGCTCATCCTGCGCTGGGCCTGGCGACTGGCCGGCGACAGCGCCGGCGTGCTGCTGGACCGTCAGATCGACAGCCATCTGCTGCACGACATCCACGACTGCCTCGCACGGCACGGCGTGCATGCGCTCGATCTGCACCTCTGGCTGCTTGCTCCCGGGCGCCATGCGCTGCTGCTGACGCTCGCAGCCGCGCCGGAACTGGATGTCGATCGTCTGCGCGACGAACTGGGCGGCATGGCGACGCTGGCCCATGTGACACTGGACATCGTGTCGCGGGACATATCTTCTGTTGCGCCGCAACAATCGCTATAATCGCGGGCTTTTCAAAAGGAGCGAGACATGGGTCTGGAACGAGTTCCGTCGGGCAAGGATCTGCCCAACGATTTCAACGTGGTCATCGAAATCCCGATGCATTCGGACCCGGTCAAGTACGAAGTGGACAAGGAGTCCGGCGCCGTCTTCGTCGATCGCTTCATGTCGACCGCGA
>FWPV01010896.1_pt1 | contig 14684 bp, 12 predicted proteins | sample 2228371 | NCBI WGS metagenome assembly FWPV01 (sample SAMEA103939776, study PRJEB20133) | metagenome
TGGGTTTTAGTGCTTCTCATACTATTGCTCAAACTCTACCGCAAGATTTCGGTTATGCGGAACGTTTTAATTACTTAATCGATATTGGATTTTGCTGGGAATTTAATAGCCTATTTCACCCTCTATCTATCCCCACTAAAGAAATCTTAAGGACCGATATTCTTTCAATCTCACCCAAGATATATGAAAACTTAATTTGGCTTTCTAATAATTATAATTCTTGTTTAATAGACACTTCAAAATTTGGCTGGGTTATCGGTCAAGGTGGTTTTGAGGTTCGAAGACAAGCAGGTCCTGACCGACAATATACAAACACTGCTGTTTCACCATTTTTATGGGGAAAGGCTGGTTTAAAACGGAATTGGTATATAGATTGTTTTCTTAGAGGCACCAATGAAGCCAGAAGCCTCGAACATTATACTGGCATAACCCGCACAATTGCTCGTTGGGGAATGAGAACCGCCGAATTTGATAAACTATCTTTGGGTTATAAAAACAATTGGTTAAATATTGAATATGGTCGTGGGAGAGAAATCATCGGTCCTATGCCTGAAGATAATTTAGCAATATCAGGCTATGCCCCAACCTTCGAGAGATTAGCCCTACAGGTCAATTATAAGCGATGTGCTTATCGATACTTCTACGGGTATCTTGAAACCCTAAATGATAGCGATAGAAACATCCAACGATATATTGTGGGAAAAACTTTTGAATATAATAATCATAAAAACTTTATATTTGGATTGACCGAGTTATCCATATTAGCCGGCTGGGAACGCACAATTGATTGGGCTTTTCTAAATCCAATAGCGTTTCATATTGAAATAGAACAAAATAAGCGTGACAACGACCTAACGCATAATGATGAAAACGCATTATGGATTCTTAATTTGGATTGGCTGCTTCATAAAAATTTACGACTGGTCGGTTCAATGATTATGGATGATTTTCAATTAGATGCATCAGACCGCAAAGATACCCAAGACCAGTTGGGGTTTCAATTTCATACTGCTTGGACAATCATCAGAAATCCGTTTATTTTGTCAATTTTAAGCGATTATGCTCAAATAGGAACTTTTACTACCCAACATAACAATAGATGGACAAATTTCGTAAGTAGAGAAAGATATCTTGGACATCCCATCGGAAATGATGCAGATTTGGTGAAAATGGGTATTCGAACGATATTCAAACAACCTTTAGTTTATGAGATTTACTTTGGCCAACAACGGTGGGGTGATAATTCAATGCTCAAAGAGCCATATAAATCCCGAATAGGTGCGCCACGCCTCCCATTCCCTAGCGGAGATGTGCGCATCATACGCTTTTTAGAAATCAATCTTGACAGCCACCCCATTGAAAACATAGATATAAAGATAAATGGGAAGTTTGATTTAGAACATCAAGGTCCGGATAGCGCTATAGAACATTGGACATTTTTAATAAGATATTCATTTCCTTTTTCAATAAATTATTGATAATTAAAAATGGATATAACAAGCACACAGATTTATCTGTTTTATTTTGTTAACTATATAAATATCCAGCAAGTTTATTAAAAAAACATCTGAATATAATTTTAAGGTTATCTATGAATATTTTCTATTACTTAAAAATAGCTTTTATCGGGGTAATCATAATGGTTAGTATAAACTCTTTTGCAGGCGAACGCATTAAACTGCCAAAACCTAACACCACCGGAACATTATCTTTAGAAGATGCCCTTGTTGGTCGTCGTTCAATTCGTGATTTTAACGATAAACCAGTAACCCTTGACCAAATATCGCAACTGCTCTGGTCAGCGCAAGGCATTACGAGTCCATCCGGAAAACGCACAGCCCCATCAGCAGGAGCCTTATACCCTTTAGAGGTGTATATTATTGTATGGCGGGCTGAAGGGTTAAAATCGGGAATTTACCATTTTTCACCCGGTTATAATGAAAGTTATTTAGAATTATTATCGGAAGGAAATTTTCACAATGAACTGTTAAAAGCGGTGCGGGGTTAGGAATGCGTGAAACAAGCATCAATGGCAATAGTGATAACGGGTGTAGTGCAGCGCACCGCTATAAAATACGGGGAACGGGCTCATCGCTATGTATTAATCGAAGTTGGGCATGCTGCTCAGAATATCCATTTACAAGCGGTCTCATTAGGTTTAGGTTCAGTTCCTGTCGGTGCTTTTAATGACAAGGATTTAAAAGACCTATTAAGAAGTGAAGTGGAACCTTTCTATGTTATACCCATTGGGTACCCTAAATAAATAATCACACCAATAATACTAAATATAATATAATCTACGAGGTTAGTTTGAACTCCATCGCAGGAAAATTAGTATTAATAACTGGGGCATCAAGCGGTATAGGATCTGCTTGTGCACAAGTCTTTGCTAAAAATCACGCTAATCTTATTATTATCGCCCGCAGAGAAAAGCGCCTCGAAACACTTGCTAATGAATTGACTTCTAAATATGGAATTAAATGCTATTATGAAAAATTAGATATTAGGATTCAATCTAAAGTTGAACATTTCGTTAATAATTTACCCAAAGAGTTCTCCTCTATCGATATACTTATCAATAATGCTGGCTTATCAAGGGGTTTAGACCCACTTTATAAGGGAAATATTAAAGATTGGAATGAGATGATAGACACCAATGTGAAAGGATTACTTTATATTACCCGCGCAGTATTGCCCCAAATGATTGAAAGACAATGTGGACATATTATAAATATCGGTTCTATTGCGGGAAGGCAGGTATATCCTAATGGCAATGTTTATTGTGCTACAAAATTTGCCGTTAGAGCCTTAACACAAGGGCTTTTAATGGATTTAGTAAATACACCTATCAGAGTATCAACTGTTGATCCCGGTATGGTGGAAACCGAGTTTTCTTTAGTTAGGTTTCACGGGGACGCTGAGCGCGCTGCCCAAACTTATAAAGGTTTAAAACCGCTCTCGCCTATGGATATCGCAGAAGTAGTTTACTTTGTTGCTACACGACCATCGCATATCAACATCAGTGAAGTCGTAGTTTTACCTACTGACCAAGCCTCAGTCTATCATACTAATCGTAGAATTTAATCTGATAGTATATATTTAATTCTTATGCAATCTAAAATAAAATGCCGTTAGAAAAAATTTCTAACGGCATTAATCGCAACCCGCCTATTTAGTTGCTTTAGGGATTATATATGAGTATTTGTGATTTCTCACAATAGTCAGATTTTAATTTAATTATATATCCACCTGCAGTTAATCTTTCAGGTTTCCACACTAAGTTATGGTATCCTTCATCCAATATCCCTTTATAAACTGTGGTGATGAACCTCCCCTGAGTATCAAATAAAGCGATATCAATAGGTCCTGACTTTGGTAAGTTAAATTCTATATTTGAGGTTGAATTAAATGGATTTGGATAGGTCCCGAACCAATCGAATTTTACAAATATTTGCTCCTCTTTAAATACTGATGTTTGGTTTGGGTCATAAATAAAAGGATATCTTCCTATATCCGAGCGGGTATTATATATATCGCCTTCGTCACTTACATTTGGGCATCCGGCATCGATACAAGGTGATTTTGTCGCTAAGTTAGGGAATGATTCCCAAGTCAAATGATAGTCCGCATCCGATTCAATTGTAAAGTTCACAAATAAAGGATTTGCATTAATCTCACCTTCACCACCATTCCATCCACCTAAATGATTAACCGAATGTAACCAGTAATCATTCCATCCACTATTATTCAGAATAGTTCCGTTAATAGTTCTATCGCCCACACTGGATCCATTTCCAATTACAATATTATTCCTAATCTCAATTTCTGAACCAAAGATAAATAATCCAATCGCATCTAACGAGGTTGCCATTAGATGTAAAGTATTACTATCAAAAGAGATCCCCGAAGCATAAGATATCCATAAACCTCTCATCGAACGCGGCGAATAGCAGCGAATTATATTACGATTAATTAATAATTTATATGTTCTTTCGATATGAATACAGGTCGCACCAACATCTGAAAATACTTCAATCCAATTCCCATATATCAACGGGCTACTACGAACCGAATGAATCCCATAGGCTTCACCTCCTCCATTCGCTCTAGCATATATACATTGGTTATTTACTATTTGTGGATTTGAGGAATTCACTAAAGAAATCGCTATTATTGAGTTTAAGGTATTCGCTCCAGTTGCGCTGATAAGTCGATTGTTATTGATATAAGGAGAAGAACGGTCGCAAGCGATGCCAATACTTAAGGCTTTTATCGAACACCCTTGAATTAGCAGTCCGGTGTGATTATTTATGGTAATTCCCCACCACGCGCTGTCAATATCACAATTAACTAATCGGGAACGAGCATCGGCTTCTTGGTGAAACTCAATACCTAACCATTGAGGGGCTCGGTGATTGCGAAACACAATCCTATTGGCTTCTTCTGCTCCACCTTCCGCCCGTAATAAACCTAAAACAGTGAATCTATATAAACCTTCAAAAAGAACCTGCACTCCAGGTTCAATAATCAACTCTTCACCTTCTGGAATATAGATACTGTCCACTACCCGATAAGGTGAATAGTCTCGCACCCAACGACCACTTACCGAACCAAAAACAATTTGGTCAGCAGTAGCCTCATTTATGGTAAATAAAGCAAATCCGATTAAAACCGACATTAATAATGTCATCCATCTCGCTCGCTTTATCCATGAATATGTCGTATAATTGCGAGACATTATCACGCTATTTTTTCTATCTTATTGATTTTATTTATTATATAATTGATGAGATTTAAAAATCGAAATTAACTGATGCTGGAAAGCGCGCAGGAAGGATAAACTCATTCAGTATTTCGATTTAACGATTGTAATATAAAATTAAATTATTCAAATGTCAAGAGTTTTTTTATATTTTTTTAATAAAAATGCAAAATCTGCATTTTATATGAAAAATTTTCAATCTTTTGTTTCTAATGGAATTCCAATATAATTGCCATCTTTATATTCAATCTTATATTTCAATGCTTTGCCGGGGCGTTCATTAACTGGGGGAACTAATAATTTTAAATAATTTTCCGTAACCGCATAGGACCATTTGACCCTATTATTTTTCATCTCTGGAATAGCCCATACCAATTTTCCTATTTGGCTTCGATAGAAATCTTCTTTCTTAATTTTGCCTAATCCTCTAAGTTTTGCAACTCTTTCTTTTATAACTTTAGAATGATTTATATTTTTCCATAATGCAGCGCTGGTTCCTCGGCGCGGTGAAAAACCAAAAGCGTGTAAATATGTGAGGGGCAGGTTTTTAAGATCACCGTATAATTTATTAAAATCCGCTTCGCATTCGGTTGGAAAACCAACAATAACATCTATTCCCAAAGCCAGATTAGGATTCAATTGTTTCACTTCGGATAATTTATACAAAAGGTCATCTAAAGGTGGACGATTCATCTCCTTAAGTATATGTTCTACTGTATGTTGCAATGGTATATGAAGGTGAGGTGCTACCTTCTCATTTTTAGATACTAATGACAATAGATTATCATCCAATTCCCAAGGTTCTATTGAACCCAACCGGACCCGTCTAAGATGCTTTATATCTATTAGCGCTCTACATAAGTCATATAAACTTTGCGGGGGATTTAAATCTTTTCCCCAAGAACCTATACGCACACCAGTTAAGTTGACCTCTTCAAATCCCTTGTTCACTAAGTATTCCACTTCATTAATAATTTTATACAAAGGCTTACTTCGCATTTGACTACCCCTTAAAAGAGGTATTACACAAAATGAACAAAAATTATCACAACCATCCTGAATCTTCACCAGCGGTCTCGTTCGATTAAACACCTTTGAAACAGAATCTTCGAATTTTAATGGGGTTGAACTCGAAACTATTAATTCACTTATATTTCCATATTTATCTTTGTTTAACCAGCCTTCTAATCCACCTGTTGAATCTAAAAAATCAACTTTTGAAAATATATCTTTTAAATAAGGATTATATTTTACTGCACAACCAACGGAAATTATCTTTGCGTTTGGATAAATTCGCTGCATTTTAGCAAGCAGTTGTCGAGATTTGGCTTCCGCTCGCTCAGTTACAGCGCAAGTATTAACTATAATTACATCCACTTGTCCAGCATTATCGTAATCGTATAATATTTCAATTCCATTTTGAGCCAGAACAGCCGCTAAGTCAGCCATTTCGGCTTGATTTAGTTTACAACCTAAAGTTAATAATAAAGCGCGCTTCATATATAATATAAACGGCGGTATTAAATTTAAATACCGCCGTTTGGAAATTTTACTTAAGTATTTGCATCATCAGGTTTTACTGGTTCAACCTGACTTTGAGAATCTAATGGAATATCTTTATTTTCAGTAATATCAACATTGTCGGTATTTAATACTGTTTTTGTAATATCATTCCTATCAACGATATCACTAACATCTTGTTTTTCTAAGGCTTCGTTCTGTTCTATATTATCAACATTTGTTTCATTATAACTAGATTCATCTGATTTAATATCTAACTCGGGTGATTCTACCATTGATTGCTCTTCACTTGCTTTGCTCGAATCAATTTGAGGTTCTACCAAATCTTCTTTAACTGCTGGCGATTTTTCAGCAGTAGTGGCTTTTTTACCTTTAAGTTGTTTAGATTTTTTAACCGGCTCAACCACTGGTTCAGAAGTTGCTTCGGTTTCAACTGTTTGTTCCGAAATCGTCTCGATGGGAACAACATCACCTATAGTAGTTTTCACCTCTTCAGCGGTATCTTGGTATTGGCGTAAAGCCGTTTTCTCTTTAGCCTTTTCTACTAATAAATGGGATAGCACTATCCGGTGGTTCGATTTATCAAATTCAATTACCTCAAGTTCCAAATTATCACCTTCCTTTAAGGTCTTTTTGCTATCACCTGCATATTCTTTACCTAACTGCGAATTGGGAACGAAACCTTCGACTCCCATTGGCAGCATAACGACTACGCCCTTTTCAAGCAATCTCACTACTGTTCCATCGGTTTTAGTGTGTAAAGCATATTCGCGCTCAAATTTATCCCAAGGGTCTTCTTCAAGTTGTTTCAAGCCTAAGGCAATACGCCTCTCGTTTTTGTCGAAACCGAGAACGACGACTTCAAGTTCCTGACCCTTCTTGACTATCTCGCCCGGATGACGGACTTTCCTAGTCCAAGACAGGTCTGAAATATGAATTAAACCGTCGATACCTGGCTCTAATTCTATGAAAGCACCAAAGGGGACTAAATCGCGAACACGCCCGATGTGTCTTGTGCCCGGCTGGTAAGTTTTTTCAAGACGCTCCCATGGATCTTCTTCAATCTGTTTCATACCCATTGAAATTTTTCTATTCTCTTTATCTATGCTTAATATAACCACATCGATTTCATCGCCCACTGAAACCAACTGCGATGGATGCTTTATATGTTGAGTCCAAGACATTTCAGAAATATGCACTAAGCCCTCAATGCCCGGTTCCAGTTCCACAAAGGCTCCATACTTAACTATAGATATCACCTTACCCTTGGTTCTCGAATTAATCGGATATTTGATATCCACCTCATCCCAGTGATGTTCTTGCAGTTGTTTCATTCCAAGACTAATTCTTTGTTTTTCCTTATCATATTGCAGAACCTTCACCTTAATTCGTTCATCAAGTTTTACGACATCCGAGGGATGTGATATTCTTCCCCAAGACAAATCTGTAATATGAATTAAACCATCTACACCACCTAAATCTACAAAAACACCGAAGTCGGTTATATTTTTTACCACGCCTTCCACGACTTGACCCACCTCAAGTTCTTCTAAAACCTTTTGACGAATTTCTCTTAACGATTCTTCTACTAATACCTTATGTGATAAAACTACATTTTTACGGGCTTCATTAATTTTAATAATTCTGAAATCCATTGTAACATTAACCAAAGCATCGAAGTCGCGAATTGGATGAACATCAATTTGAGAACCGGGCAAGAAGGATTCTACGCCGAATAAATCGACTACCATACCACCCTTAATTCGGCGGATTATCTTGGCTTCAACCATTTCACCAGTTTCATAAAGTTTACGAATCTTTTCCCATGTTCTCATAAATTCCGCTTTTTCTTTAGATAGCACCAAAGTGCCTTCGCTATCTTCAATGGAATCAATGAAAACTTCGATTTCATCGCCAACTTTAAGTTCCTCCAGGTTCTTAAATTCCGTTTTAGGAATTGAACCCTCTGATTTAAAACCAATATCTACCGTAACTTCTGTATCATTGATAGACACAATACGACCTTTAACTAATTCGCCTGCTCTAAACACTTTCATAGTCTCATTATAACGCGCCATCCAATGGGCTCGTTCCTCTGGAGTATAGTCATCCAATTCTTGAGCACTACTGATATCAATCTCTTCAATATCAGGTTCTTTATCGCTTATTACCTCAGCGGGATGAAAAAGTTGTGCCGCCGATATCTCATCGGGTTGGACCTCCGCTTGAACTAATTGCTCTTCCGTTATGGCTTCCGGTGAGACTTCAGTCGGGTTAAGGGTTTGTTCGTTTGACATTATTACCTCAAAAATTTGGCTCGCCATTAAGACGAGGTTTAATTTATGTTAATTTATTTTAATTCTTTTTAAACAATTAGGGCGAACAGCATTAGTTCGCCCCTAAAAGTAAATTTGATTTTATATGCCTACTATAGGGTATAACTAAATCATAATCATAACAAATATAAGATAATATGTTATTTGTTGATAAGCAACTATTTTAAATAAAAATCATAATTCTTCAGGCGGTTCAACTTTTCCGAGTTCAGCAATTTTCCTCATCACGGCATTAGCAACTTTATTATAGGATTCCTTATCTATTTCATAATCTATATTAATATCGCTTAAGTTAAATGGTTTCCCAAATTCAATAGATAGGTTTCTTTTAAATAGTTGCCTACGAATCCGCGCACTGTTTTTTACATATACAGGTATTATAGGAACTTGATATTTTAAGGCTAAAAATCCAATTCCCGGTTTAGGGGGATGCAATTTATCATCCAAAAAGCGCGTTCCTTCGGGAAATATGATTATCCCTTCACCAGATTCTAATCGTTCGCCCAATCTGACTAAGGCTTCACGGTCAAATCCTCGTCTTTTAACTGGAATTGCATTCAAATACTTAACTAACTTCACAAGTATAGGCATAGAGAACAGTTCCTTTTTTGCTGCATAATTTATTTCGCGAGGACAAGAGCAACCCACAATTGGTGGGTCAAACCAAGATTTATGATTTGATGCCATAATAAATGCACCCGTTTTAGGAACATTCTCAGTGCCTTTAATTTTCAATCCAAACAGGGTTTTAAATATAGTATAAGCAATCATTGCAACTAATCGATAGCCTAAACGCATAGGTCGCTTTCTGGCAATTAATTTATGTGTTGCCATTTTATCTTATGGTATATAATCGGATACCAAACCTTTTAGCAGCATGTTTTAAGATGAAATCTACTTGTTCTTTAAAACTGATATCGCTATTATCTAATAGGATTGCATCATCAGCCTTTTTTAAAGGGGAATTGGGGCGCTCGCTATCGCGTCGGTCTCGCTCAGTTATCTCTTTGGTTATTTTCAAAATAGTATCGGGATCATCTAAAAGCCCTAAATCCTTACATCGTCTTCTAGCCCGGATTTCGGGTCGGGCTGTTATATAAACCTTTAATTTTGCATCGGGGAATACCACCGTTCCGATATCCCTTCCCTCTACAACCCCAAACCCTCGCGCTGCCCATTCGCGCTGTAATTTGACCAATTTTCTTCTAACTTCGTCCAATTCACAAACCGGACTGACAATTTTAGTTATTACAGGCTCCCTTATCGCTTTGGTCACATCATTTCCATTTACTAATATCAACAATCCATTAGGTGTCTCTATGGTGGATATTATTGATTTTTCTATAATTTTAATAACCGCGATAGAGTCTGAAGGATTTACACCAGCATTATAAACCGCCCAAGCCGCTGCACGATAAAGTGCACCAGTATCAAGAAATGGTATTCCTAACCGCTTGGCTACCGCTTGAGCGGTTGAACTCTTTCCTGCTCCCGCAGGTCCATCAATTGCGATTAAGGGAGGTATCATTTACAAATCAATTAAAATATAAGGAAACCGTATTCTTAATTTCTACATCCCTTACTTTATTCTATTTCCACCATCTTCATCTATGAAAAGCCAACCGACAATTTCCCCTTCATCGAGAGGTTTATCAGTATGCCAAAAAGTTTTATCCCGCAAAGTGTTGGAACTCGTATCGTTAATATCGACGGATTCTATCTGTTTCAAAAGTTTCTTGAAACGATTTTGCCATTTCACCATATTTGAAAGTCTCAAATCAACCCAACCGTTATGACACCAACTCTCTATATTTTCTTGGGTTATATTAAATCGGGTGCGGCGAGGATCGGTCGGCACTTTAACCTCAAGACCCCGTATAAGACTTTTTCCATCCGGCATTAAAATAGGTATCCCTATAGATATAATACGGCTTCGCAGTGAAACATCCTTCTTAATCAATTCAGCGGCTTTAATAGATAAATCTTCAGCCAATAAACTCAATACACCATCAATAGAAACTGCTACTCGTTTGAGAATATGCGCTTCATAAAGCAACTTAGATAGCCTTGGAGGTCCAAGAAGTTCAAACGCTATGGGATTGTCTTCGAAACCTTCAGCCAGATTATGGATTTTTTGTAAGGCTAAAGAGCGCATAAGTCCAGCTCTATATGTAGGACCGAGAATAGCAGCATCTAATGCCCCAACAATATCATGCCCACTATTTCCACCCTCAATTTCCCAGATTACTGCTTGAGCAATTTCCTCTGGAGTAATATATTCCATCTGTTCATAAGTGGTAATCGCTGAGAATTCACCGATTGAGAAAGTTCCATTTTCCCCTGTATCTATGAAAACACCTTCCAAATTGCGATTTAATGGTTTACAATTGGGGTGATGCGCAGTATCAAATTCATTGTTGAGTTCAATCGCATCTTCAGGTGGGCAATCAAACAGAGGAATAGGCTTACCTCCTTTTAAAATTTCGCCTTTCTCAATTCTTTTCCAGGCAATAGCGGTTGATGGTTTCACCTCTTTTACATAAGGACCATTAGGGGTTCGTCCCATTAAGAAAAGCAATAATGTGTGTGAACCAGCAATACAAGTTTTTGAAAGCAATACCCGCGATGGACGGTCTTCTGAATGGGTATAAGGGATGTTCAATCCCATTCCACCAGTGCCTGAAGTGCCCACCTTAACATAATGATGAGTCCCTGCATCTTTCATAGCCGTATAAATAACTTGAACATGACGAACTATTTGAGGTATATAAAGCGTTCCCAATAGTTTCTCGACTTCGGTTAAAAATTCAGGGGTTGCGCCGGTTAATCTGGCTTGCTTGACGCCTTCTAATACCCTTAAACCCGCTGAGTAAATATCTTGATAAGCGACGCCTGTTGCGGTGTTCACACAATCTATAATAATATCCGGCTTCTCTTTAGTTATCAAATCGTATAAATAGAAATGTTTAAAGGAAGTCGCGGTGGTTCGCTCAAGAACATCCGATGCCATCGTTAAGCGATACTCTTTATTATTTAATATTTCATTACGAGTCAAATCTTTATATTCATTTCGCACAAAGATATTTCCCCAAGTGGGAACTAATTCGGTATCTTTAGCATATTGTTTTAACTCTTCACAAGCCTCTTCAGCTTGTTCCTTAGTTAACGACCCTATGATTAAACGCTTTGGTTTTTTGGGTAATAACTGGCGACAAATCGCCGTTCCTACCAGTCCCCATCCTCCAAGTACTAAGATGTTTTTACCGGTTATTTCCATTTAAATCTCCGAGGTATCTAATTTTAGTTTAAATCTTTTATTTTATGTTTTTATAATTATTTAAAAAAATTACAATTTTTGTATTTTTAAATTTTGTCCTCCTTACCAGGCAAGTTGTTAAAATTGTGTATTTTTCAAATCATAAAACTGTCTAATATACGCTCTCTTTCAGAGGTTGCGCTTTACCATTTACTTCGGTTTGTTTTGGCAAATCATCAAGTGAGTCCAATCCAAAATGCTTTAAAAAGTCCGTTGTAGTTCCATACAAGAGCGGTCTTCCAGCAACAGGTTTACGACCGTTTATTTTTATTAATCTTCGCTCAAGGAGCATTCTAATTATATGGCTTGAGTCAACCCCTCTTATGGCTTCAATCTCGGCTTTAGTTATAGGCTGGCGGTAAGCGATTAAGGACAGAGTCTCAAGTGCAGCTCTGGTCAAGCGAACTCTTCCAGAACCAACAACTAACTTCCTAACCCAGCGACCATATTCAGGAAGAGTAGCAAATCTATATCCCCCACCACCGCGAATTATATGAAAAGAACGATTTTGAATTAGATATTCATTATTTAATTTCTCTATTATACCCAAAATCTCGTCAGAATTAGTATTTCCAATAATATCAACTATCCGCTCAACGCTCACAGGTTCTGGTGCAGCAAATATTAAAGCCTCAACAATCTGCGATAAAGCGTCTTTCTCAATGGTTGATGGATTGATATTTATTTCTTTATAATCCATATAGGACCGAAGGCTTCAGATTGTCTAACTGCTAACTTTCCTAATCTCAATAATTCAAGTATTGCTAAAAATGTCATAACCACTGCTAAGCGACTGTCTAAAACTGCTGATAGTTTATTAAATGATATTCGCTTAGAATTACCGAAAAATTCCATAATAAAAGCCATTTGACCTTCGAGGGTATAGGGTATTTGGTCAATTAAATGGGTTGGTTCTGGTGGAAGATGATATATTAGTTCGCGGAACGCCACCGCAATATCATAGATTGAAACATCGGATAACATTTCTTCAGATAGTTCACTTTCCAAACCAGATATATACACCCCACCTCGGTCAAACAGGTTTGATTGACGCTCCTCTAATTCTGCCAATTTCTGGACTGATATATGAAGAGCGGATAAATCAGCAGTTGAATGTTCGCGCAAAGCATTTGTTATCTCTATCTCGGTGATTTCTGGTTCAGGTATTGCTAATAATTCATTAACTTTATATTCTAAAAGAATCGCTGTAAGTAATATAAAGTCACCGATTTGATTTAAATCTGGGGTAGGATATTTTTCTATCCAATTCAAAAAATCAATGGTTAACGCACTGATTGATATACAAGCGATATCCAACTCTCTTTTACGAACTAAATACACAAGCAAATCCATTGGACCCACATAATCCGGTGTCTTCGCTTCAAATTTCCTATATGTAGGTTTTACATCAAAGAGATCTATTTCGTTATGTTCATTATAAGGCATATTAATAAATCTTAGATTCCCATTGCGTTTCGCACTTGTTCCATTGTTTTCGCTGCTTCAGCACGGGCTCTAACTTCACCATCATAAAGAACTTCATCTATATATTTATCAGTTATTTGCGAGCGTTTCTCCCTGTGTGGTTCAAGATATTTAGAAATCCTTTCAGCGCATATCTTTTTACATTGAACGCATCCCAATACCCCAGAGCGACAATCAGCGTTGATTTGTTCAGTCTCGCTACGGTTAAATTTTTGATGATAGGTAAATACCAGACAAATATCGGGATGTCCGGGGTCACCTTTACGCAATTTTTCAGGGTCAGTGAACGCAACTTTAAGTTTTGCTGAAATTTCCCCAGGGGTATCGGACATTAATATTGCATTATTAAGGGATTTAGCCATTCTCTTGCCATCAAGACCGGGCAATCTCGCGTATTTTGTTAGCAAAACTTCAGGTTCAGGAAAAACTTCACCATAGAGATTATTAAAACGTCTTGCTATCTCGCGGGTTACTTCGATATGAGGAACCTGGTCCTCACCTACCGGCACGACATTCCCTTTATACAGCAATATATCTGATGCTTGTAATACTGGGTAACCTATATGACCATAACTCATTAAATCTTCTAAACCTAAATCCCTTGCTTGCTCTTTAACAGTCGGATTACGAATGAGTCGATTAAGGGTTACCAACATTGAGAAAATCAAATGTAATTCAGCGTGTGCGGGAACGCGCGATTGGCGAAAAATTGGTGATTTTTGGGGATTTAACCCAGCCGACAACCAATCAGCAACCATTTCTCGCGTATTCATTGGAATGTCGCGCGACGATTCAGGCATAGTAGTTAAAACATGCCAATCCGCTATCAGGTGAAAATTATCATAAGTATCCTGAAGTTCAACCCAACTTTCTAATGCACCAACTAAATTGCCAATATGAAGCTTCCCAGTCGGTCGCATTCCGCTTAATATACGCTTTTTCAATTTTAATTCTGTTTTAAGTGATTTATTTAACAAAGATTTTTTTCCTTCTAAAAGGTACAATTAGGAGGGGTGCCTAGGGCACTGTGCCTATGGCACTTTTCTTAAAACGGGGGTATTCTTAGGGGGTGTTAACCCCCTAGAATTAAACTAAAGGGGGGAGGGTGGGAGTTACCCTAGATGGATGCTAAGAAAAATTCTTAAGTAGAAATTCCTGTTCATGTGGAAATATATGGTAGAAAGTATGTATAATTTATGTTAAGATTAGGTAAACATTTTAAATATTTTTGGAGAGGTGCCAGAGTGGACGATTGGGGCAGACT
>FWPV01001943.1_pt1 | contig 14682 bp, 11 predicted proteins | sample 2228371 | NCBI WGS metagenome assembly FWPV01 (sample SAMEA103939776, study PRJEB20133) | metagenome
TCCTTCATTTTCAAGCTTTGCTATCCATCTATTCAGAGCTTCATCAAGAGGTGTACTTTCAAGATATATGTTTCGCATTACTGTTTGCTTGAAAGTTTTTTAATCATGGATTTCAGCTCTTCAAGGTCAGAAGATTTTACTATATAAGCTTCAGATGCCCAGACAGCAAAATCATCCCTGTAATCATAGGCTGTTGACATAATAACAGGTATTTTAGGATTTTTTTCTTTCATCTGCCTTAATATCCTTATACCATCTATATCAGGTAACAAAATATCAAGGGTAACAATATCAGGGTTCTCTTTCTCGAACATTTCCATAGCCTCTTTGCCATTTGAAGCTACTACAACTTCATAACCTTCGTCTTCAAATTCTTCCTTATAAAGTCTCTGAATATGTAAATCATCATCAACTACGAGTATTTTCATATCTTCTCCTCCCTTACAGATTATTGTTTCTCAAGAGCAGGAAGTATAACACTAAAAGTAGTGCCTTCTCCTGTTTTACTATCAACCTCAATTATTCCTCCGTGTTCCTCAATAATTCTATGTGTTATAGTCAATCCGAGACCTGTTCCAGACTTCTTAGTAGTAAAGAATGGATCAAATATAAATGGTTTATCAGCATCAGGAATCCCCGGCCCATCATCAGATATTTCAAAAATACAATTATTTTCTCTTCTGTAGATTTTAACTTTAATATTGCCATCAGGTTGAACTGCCTGAATGGAATTTTTCAAAATATTCATTAATGCTTCACGTATTCTTGTAGGGTCAACGAAAAGATCCGGTGTTTCTATATATTCTTTTGTTATATTTATATTCTTGTCATCACTCTCTGACTTAACGAGTGATAAAACATCTTCTATTAATTTCGAGGAATTAATTATTTCTTTATTTAATCTTGTTTCTTTTACAAAACTTAATATTTCATTTAATATGCCTTCAAGTCTTGTAACTTCTTTTGCTATAATATCCGCATACTCCTTAAGATTTCCGTCAAGCTTTTTTTCGAGTCTTCTGGCAAAACCACCAAGAGAAACAAGAGGATTTCTGATTTCATGAGCAACTCTTGCTGCAACCTCTCCAAGAGCAGCCATTCTTTCTGTCTTTATAACACGCTCTCGGAGATTCTTCAGTTCAGTTATATCACTTAATACATTTACTGTCCCTATAAATTCTCCTGAAGTATTAAAAATTGGAGAACTTGAAGTTACAAAAGTACCCCCAAGATGTGGGTCTTCGACTTCTTCAACAAATGATTTTTTAAATTTTATAGCTTTCTGATGGGGGCATTTATCCCATGGTGAAAATGTTCCATGAAAGATTTCATAGCATTTTTTACCTATAATTTCCTCGGGTGTTTTGCCAAGTCTTTTGCATACAGCTTTATTGATATTTTTTATTACATAATCCTCCGTAACAAAATAAACCATATCTGAAATAGACTCAAAAATATTTTCGAGTTCCTGTTCAGTGAGTTTAACCCATTCAAAAAGCTTTGCATTTTCTATAGCTGACGCAATATGATTTGAGAAGGCTGTCAAAAAACGAATATCTTCTTCAGTTATCGGTTTTTTATTAAAATAATTATCTACCCATAAAACTCCTATTACCTTATCTCTTGAAATTAAAGGGATAACAGCATATGCCTGTGTTCCGAGTTGATTGACAAGAACAGAATCAGACAGAGGTTCATTATTTACATCAATTATATTAAAGAGTTTTCTCTCCTTGACAGCTTTAGTAAGTATTGTATCCTGTTCAAGAGGTATTTCTATATTCATACTGAGTTTGTCAAAAAAAGAATCTTTTCTAAGAGGACCCTCTTCGATGTCTTTCATTATATCAGGTAAAGTTTTTCTTTCAATTGAGAGACGATCCCAGATCTGAAAAGCCTCATCATAGCTTGCAGGACCAACTCCCATAGCACCTTTTAGAACATTTTTATTTTCATCTACAAGGAAAAGCATTGCACGGTTGAAACCAAGTCCATCTCCCATTGTTACGGCTGTCAGAACCATCCTGAGAAGCCTGTCAAGGTCAAGAGTTCCTCGCATAGCAGAACTTATAAAAAACAACCTCGAAAGTTCCTGATTTCTTCTTACAAGTTCTTTTTCGACTTCCTTAAGTTCGGATATATCTCTCGATATTCCACTAATGCCGATAACCTGTCCTGTTGAATTCTTTATAGGAGACAGAGTCAGTGTCACGGTAATCAGGGAGCCGTCTTTCTTTTTTCTGAGTGTTTCTATTCTTTTTAAAATCTCACCATTTCTAATTCTTCTGTTATTTTCCCATTCAGGGTCTATTAAAGAATCAGGAACAAATGGAAGAAACTTTCCTATAGCTTCTTCTTTTGTAAAACCATAAATTTTCTCAGCACCTTTATTCCAGGAAGTGATAATACCATTCATATCTGAGGTAACAATAGCATCAGCAGAATTTTCTATAATTCCTTCAAGATATTCTTTTGTTTGTGCCATCTCGTTATAAAGTCTTAACATCTCGTCATGACAAACCATTCTATCGGTAGTATCATGTATAAAAACAACACACTCTGTAACCTCACCTGATTCATTGAATACCGGATACGAGGAAAGTTCTGCATAATATGTTGTGTCATTGATAGTGACTTTTTGAGTCACTACATTTACCTCTTTTGTTGTAAAAGTAACCTCAGCAGCACAATGAGGACAGACCCAGCTATGATTATGAAATAATTCTATGCTATCCTTTCCTGAAATATTATCTATATCTGAATCGAGCCATTTTTCTACTGACTTATTCGCAGTAATGATCCGGTAATCTTTATCAATCATTATTACACCATCACGGATATTATTGAAAATTATGTCAGAAAACTTCTGCCTTATAGTTTCTTGCATTTTAGTTCGCCTTGCTTTAAATTTCCTTTATTTTTATTGCATGCTTATATATATTTATATATTTTTCTGCTGAATTTTTCCAAGAAAAATCTATTTTCATTACATTTGATATTAGATTTTTCATTTTCCTTGAATCATCATATACACAGAAAGCAGTTTTAATTGCATTTAAAAAAGCATAATGTGAATATTCGTGAAAAAGAAATCCTGTACCTGAATAGTTAAGCGGGTCATAATCATCTATTGTATCAACAAGACCTCCTGTTGCTCTTGCAATCGGCACAGTTCCATAACGCATGGCTATCATCTGCCCCAGACCACATGGTTCATATTTAGAAGGCATAAGAAAAAAATCTACTCCAGCATATATATTATGTGCAAGCTGGTCATTGAATCCAAGTGTAAGTGAAACATTATCAGAATATTTTTTTTGCATTTCTAACAGTTCACGATGTATATATTCATCACCTTTGCCAAGAATAACCAACCTAACACCAGAAGAAAGCATCTTTGGAGCAGCTTTGATAACCAGATCCATTCCTTTCTGCGAAGACAATCTTCCAACTATACCGAGTAGAGGTTTTTTTTCTGACTCCTGAACATTGTTACTAAAAACTTTTTTTATTAACTCTTTTTTACAAACTGATTTTCCTCGTGTATCTTTGTAACTGTATTTTGCTGGAAGAAAATTATCCTTTGCCGGATTCCATTCATCATAATCAATTCCATTTATAATTCCAAAAATTCTTTGTTTCCTTGTACGTAAAATCCCCTCGAGACCGAATCCTGATTCTTCATTTAAAATTTCTTCTGCATAAGTTTTACTCACAGTATTAATTATGTCAGCAGAAATAATTCCTGCTTTTAAAAAATTAATTCTGCCATAAAATTCTATACCATCAGGATTAAAATACTCCCATCCAACTCCTAATTTTGTCATATCAGATGCAGGAAATAAACCCTGATAACCTATATTATGAATCGTAAGCAGAGTTGCGGTATTATTAAAAAATACTTCGCTTTTGTATATTGTTTTTAAATAAAAAGGTATAAGCCCTGTTTGCCAGTCATTGCAATGTATAATATCAGGTCTAAACCCGGCCTTTTTACATAATTCAAGTACAGACCTCGAAAAGAAAATAAATCTTACAGAATTGTCATTATAATCTCCCTGTGGGGTACCATAAAGTTCATCCCTGTCAAAAAGCTCATCGCATTCAATGAATACACAATTATTATTGTAAATTAAAAATCTGCCAGATAAAGTTTTCTCTCCCACAGGTATATTTATATCTATTCCAGATTCCTTGAGGTTAAAATTCTTTTTTATTCTTTTATAAAGAGGAAGAACAAGATAAACGTCATGTCCCATTTTACGGAGTTCGTTATAAAGAGAGCCCGCAACATCTGCAAGACCACCTGTTTTAGCAAAAGGAACTGCTTCAGATGATGCAATAAGAATATTCATATTTTTGCCTCTCGCATAAATTTTGCTGATTCTTCAGGAGGGGTAGGATTAATATAAAATCCTGAACCCCACTCGAATCCTGCTATCTTGGTAAGTTTTGGGACAATCTCTATATGCCAGTGGAAATAATCATTCACCTCATCTACAAAAGAAGAAGTATGTAATACAAAATTATAGGGGGGTATATCGAGTATTTTATCCATCTGTTTCAGGACTGTCTGTAGTATTTCTGCAAGTTGCCCGAAATTTTTATCAGGAGGATAAAAATTGGATTCATGGGTTTTTGGAAGAATCCATGTTTCAAAAGGAGACCTTGGTGCAAATGGAGCTATAGCAACATAACGTGAATTTTCATATACAATCCTTTTTTTTGCTTCAAGTTCCTGGTTTATAATATCACAGAATATACATCTCTCTTTGAGTTCATAATATCTCTTTGCTGAATCTGTTTCTTCCTGAACGAGCTTGGGAATAATTGGCAATGCAATAAGCTGTGTGTGAGAATGCTCAAGAGATGCACCTGCAGCATCACCTTCGTTCTTGAAAATCATCACATATTTAAATCTTCTATCCTTTTTTAAATCCGTAAGCCTCATATAATATGCCCACAATGCATCTTCAACATTCTTAAGCGGCATTGTTGCCATTGATTGCATATGTTCAGGGGTTTCAACAATTACTTCATGGGCTCCAATACCACTCATTTTATCAAACATGCCTTCGCCTGTTTTCAATAAATCTCCATAAATTTGTAAAGCAGGGAATTTATTCGGCATTACCCTTAGTGTCCATCCCTGAGTATTTGGTGCTGTTCCTGTTGGTCTGAAAGCTATTATTTCAGGTGGTGTTGTATATTCGTTCCCGGGACAGAATGGACAGAAGCCTCCTCTTTTTTTCTGAGAGGGTGAAACAAAATCCGTTGGCCTTTTACCGCGTTCAACTGAGATTATAACCCAGCGTCCTGATATCGGGTCTTTTCTGAGTTCAGACATGTAACCTCCAATTTTATTAGAGAAATAAAACTATCTATCTAAATTCTAAAAAATATAAGTCAAAGTTGCTAATATTATATCATAATATTATATAATCACTCATGAAACCTTCTTTTATCCATAAACTGGTAAACAATCCTTTTGATGACCCTTGTGTTTATATAAGGATAATGCGTGAAAAAAGAGCACTTCTATTCGATATTGGGGATATATCTAATTTGCCTCAGGGAGATTTATTTAAAATAACCGATGTTTTTGTTACCCATACACATATTGACCATTTTATAGGATTTGACTATTTATTAAGAGCAATATTAAAACGAAATACACCTCTAAGAATTTATGGGCCATTAAACATTATAGATTGTATCGAAGGGAAGCTCAAAGGTTACACATGGAATCATATTAAAGAATATCCTGCAAGAATTTATACCAACGCAGTAAAAGATAATTTTATTTACAGTTATGTTTTTGGTGCAGAGGACATTTTTCAGAAAAAACTAATTGGCGTCCAAAGCTTTAATGGTTCATTGCTTGATGAACCATTTTTTAAAGTAAAAGCAATTCAGATCAATCATCAGATTCCGTGTCTCGGATTTAAACTTGAGGAGCCCTATCATATAAATATTAACAAAGCTCTTTTAACTGAGAGAGGGCTTCCTGTAGGCCCATGGCTTTCAGAATTCAAAGAAGCTATAAGATTGAATAAAGAGCTGAGTACAGAATTCATAATAAATGGCAATAAATATACACTTGGAAATTTGATTGATATTGCTTCAATTACCAAGGGGCAAAAAATAGCTTATATAACTGATGTTGCTCCTGAAGAAGAAAATATATTAAAGATAATCGATTTTGTCCGTGGATCAGATGTCCTGTACTGCGAAGCTTATTTTATGAAAAAAGATAAAGAACAGGCTATAAAGAGATTTCATCTAACATCAGATATAACAGGTAGAATAGCCCTTGAAGCAGGTGTTAAAGAACTTATTCCAATACATTTTTCGCCGAGATATATGAAACTCAGAGAAAATCCATATACCGAAGCAATGTCATATTTCAGGAATCGATCTTCCTGATTACAAGCACTGCATTTACCCCTCCAAACCCGAAAGAATTTGATATAGCATTTCTCATTTTGAAATCTTTTGTTTCAGTTATAATATTCAAATCACACTCGGGATCTTTTTCAATTAAATTTATTGTTGGGGTAATAATACAATATTTTAGACTCATCAAAGTAACTGCAACTTCAAGAGCTCCTGAAGCTGCAAGCATATGTCCGGTCATTGATTTGAGGGAAGTTACAGGAATAACCTGTAAAACATTTCCAAAGACTTTTTTAAGAGCTTTTGTTTCAGAATAATCACCTAATGGAGTGGAAGTACCGTGTGCATTTATAAAATCTATTTCATCTGGTTTAAGATTTGCATCATTCAATGCTGATTTTATTGCTTCTGCTTCACCGGCAAATAAAGGTCTGGTCTGATGAAAAGCATCTGAAGTATTTCCATAACCAGCAATCTCACCGTAAATTTGTGCTCCTCTATCCATTGCATTATTAAATTCTTCAAGCACAAGAATACATGCACCTTCTGACAGGACAAAACCATCTCTTTTTTTATCAAACGGTCTGCTTGCCATATTGCCACTTAATTTCGATAAAGCGCCAGCGTTACCATAACCTTCAAAACAAATTCTACATAAAGGAGCTTCTGTTCCTCCACAGACTACAGGATATTCATATCCTGCTTTAATTAATCTATATCCTTCACCAATAGCATTTGTGCCTGAAGCACAGGCATTGGATATTCCAATACAATAACCCTTCAGTCCAAGTTTCTGAGAAATATATGAAGAAGCCATGCTGATAGTTGTGGAAGGCATAATATATGGTGAAATAGAAGAATTTCTGTTCTTATATAATTTTCCGATCTCCCTTTCAATATATGTTATACCTCCACGACTTGAACCTGTAATAACCGCTCCATTTTTTATTAATTCAGGATACAAATATTCAATATGGTTCTCATTACTTCTTTCTCTGAATTTTATTAAACCGGCATCTTCAACAGCCATAAAAGAAGCTGCAATTGCATAATGGATAAAAGGATCAAGACGTTTTATTTCTTTGAGTGATAAATATTTATCTGGATTGAAATCCTTGAGTTCTCCTGCGGTTTTCCACTTTAGACCGGTTGAATCGAATTTTTTTATTTCTCCAATTCCTGATTTACCTTTTAATGCTGATTCCCATGTATCAACAAAAGTATTTCCTAAAGGAGAAACCGCTCCAATACCTGTTACAACTACTCTTCTCATATTTTATAATATCATAGAGTATAAACCAGAATAATGCAGTTTAGGATTATACAGTTATTGCAGATTGTTCTACAGCTATATTTTGTCTGGCAGGATTTATAACCCATATTGTGCTGAATTGTCTTTCCTGATAGACCCTTAACAATCCAAGCCTTATTAGTTCGAGAATAGCGACAAAAGTTACAATAAGCTGTATTTTTGTGAAATCCAGCTCGAACAATTCTTCGAATCTGACTGTTTCCTTTCCTTCCATTATTTCCATAATAAAAGACATTCGATCTTTAACGGTCAAAGTCTCTTTTGTTATGGTGATAGTTTCAGGAGGAGCTTTTTCAAGTATTTTCTTAAATGCGTCAATCAAATCAAAGAGGCTAATATCAAAAAGATATAATTCACCATTATCCTGTTCATCATCTTTTAAAGGTTCTTTTCTGAAGACTCTAATCCATTCTTCTTCTTTTGTTCTCAGTTCATTTGCAGCTTCTTTATATTTCTGGTATTCGATAAGTTTCTGAACAAGTTCAGTGCGAGGGTCTTCCTTATCTTCCTGTGGAATTTCCTCATCAGGAGGAAGGAGCATCCTCGATTTTATATGAATTAATGTAGCAGCCATTACAAGAAACTCACCTGCAATTTCAAGGTTAAGTTCTTTCATTAATTCTATATATTCTAAATAACGACCTGTTATCTGGGATATGGGTATATCATAAATATCTATTTTGTCCTCTTTTATTAAATGTAAAAGCAGATCAAAAGGACCTTCAAAAACTGGTATCTTGATATTGATTATGTCTTCCATGAGTTATATTTTAAAACATTGACGCTTAATATTGCCTTCTATTTTTGAGCTCCAGCCTCAGCAGATTCTTTAAGCCACAGGAGTCTTGAGTTGTTTATAACTGTAAGATTTAAAATTTCAATAAATTTTTCTGGCTCAAAATATAAATCTTTTGTTTTTTCAAAAGGCATGGCAGAAAGTTTTGCTTTTATATTAGATGCTTTTTTGATCTCTGACTCTACTGGCATCTTCAGTGTAGTACTCATTTTCTTTGCAATTTCTCTAAATATTTCTCTATGGCTTTTTGATGCTCCATAAGAATCTATTGCCTTATTTAAATATCTGATTCTTCCAGCATAATCAATTATCGTTCCTGATGTTTCAAGATATTCTGTTGCTGGAAGGACTATATCAGCATTTTTTGCAAGATCAGTCAGATATGAACCCTGAACAATAAGAAAATTAGTTTCAGGCCTATTCTGTAAAGGCACATTCCCTATTGTATAAAGCAAATCAGATGTGCTGTTTATAATCTCGTTATAGGTTTTTTCTTTTGTTTCAATTCCCATGAGTGCTACACCACGCGCATTGGCTTCAGGATAGACTGCGATGACATTTCCCTTTATAATAGCTATATTTGTTGCGGCATTAAAAAATAGAGGTGATACGAGTATTAAAGGAGATTTAGAGTTTAATATCATCTCTGCAGATTTTTTAATTTCTTCTGTAACTTCCTGAACATTCTCAAGATATTCTTCTGTTTTCTTATCTATTTTCATTCCATTTTGTTTAAGAGAAAGAATGATAGCTTTAATAATCTCGATTTCATTACCTCTTAAATTAATTGATGCTACAGAGCTTAATCCTGTCTCTAACTCATTTATAACAATAAGTTTTGCTCCTCGGTTCACTCTTCTCCTTACTGCTGCATCGATAGCAGGTAGAACTCTATCCCATTGTGAAAGATCAAGACCTATTACAATAATCAAATCAGAGCTATTAATATCTGCCCTGCCTGAATTTTTAAAAATATCAATATTTGAATATAAACTTATTGTTGTATCGATATTTTGAGTCTTTATTACATCTTTTGCAAATCTTTTAAGAGTATCAATATTTGAATATAAACTTATTGTTGTATCGATATTTTGAGTCTTTATTACATCTTTTGCAAATCTTTTAAGAGTAATAGCATCTTCATTCATAATTGATGCTGAACTGATAATACAGGTATTTTTCCCGGTTTCTCTAAGCTTGGTTGAAACTATATCCAGTGCATCTTCCCATGTTGTTTCTTTCAATTCCCCGTTAACTCTTTTTAAAGGGACTGACAGTCTTGATTCTGAGCTAAGACTGTCAAAACCAAATCTTCCGTATGCACATAGATATTTTTCTACAGAACCCTCGTCTGCTCCTGAATTTATTTTCTGTATTTCTCCCTGTCTTACACTAACTTTTATATTACAGGCACATCCACACAACATACAAACAGAGTTCTGTTTTTCATACTCCCATTCTCTTCCTTTTCTCCATCTGTCTGCCTCAAGCAAAGCATTAACAGGGCATGCATCAACACAACTTCCGCAGAAAGTACACTCAGATTCCTGTAATGGCCTATCATTTGCTGTTACAACTTTTGATTCAATTCCTCTACCCATAAAATCCAGCACACTTGTTCCCTGTTCCTTGCATACTCTTACGCATCTTCCGCAAAGAATGCAGTAATCCGGATCACGTTTTATAAATGGATTTGCTGCATCAACAGGATAGCCAAATTTCTTACGGGTAAAAGAGGACTCTTTTAATTCAAATTCATACGCATATTTTTGAAGATTGCAAATACCTGATTTTGTACAGGTCATACAGTCAAGTGGATGCATAGAAAGAAGTAAATCAACAACAAATTTCCTTACTTCCTGGACTCTTTCAGTCTTTGTTTTAACAACCATATTATCCCTTACTTTTGTATTACAGGCAATAACCGGAGCCTTTAATCCTTCCACTTCTACAAGGCATAACCTGCAAGCTCCTACACCTTTCATGCCTTTCATATAACAGAGATTCGGGATATGAATTCCTGCTATTTCCGCAGCATCTATAAGATTAATTCCGGCCGGGACTTCCACCTCTCTGCCATCTATATTAATTTTCACGATGTCTTCCATTTAAGTCCTCCTGTAGTATTTAGTATTATTTAAATAAATTAAAAAAATTATTTTTCTACAAATTCAGGCTGTAAAATATTTATTCTAATCGCACCTGTGGGACAAACTTTTATACATTCACCACATCTGGTGCATCTTTTCTTTCTTATTTCAAAAGGTAAATAACCTGTCTGGAAAGGTCTTTTCTTTTCACCCAAGATGGCTTTTTCCTTACAGACCTCCAGGCATTTTCCACACATAGTACATAATTCAGGGTCTATAAAATATTCAATAAGTGCTATACATTCAGTTGAAGAACATATTCCGGAGATATGATTTCGGAATTCTTCTTCTGATGAGTTAATCAAATCTATAATAAATTTTCCTGTATCTTTCCCTTTCTTACAAAAAGAGCCTTCTATCATCATGGAACCTATTCTTTTAATTGTTTCAACATCTTTTATATTTGTATTATCTGCATGTGTAGAAATTTTTTCTAATCTTATTTTTGCTTCAGCAGTACCAAGACTACAAGGGAAACATCTGCTGCACATTGGGCCTGCAATAAATTGTTCCATATAGTAAAGCATTCTCTGAACAGGACATTTTTTATCTTCAGATTCTTTTCTTATATCCTCGAGTTTTTTTTCTTTTTCTTCCAATTGTTTAACTTCATCCATAAATTATCTCCAGACTATTTTTTTTACTCGGTACTTTTTAGTACATTGTCTCTGCCATATAGCAAACCTCTGGCAAAAGATAAGAAACTAAATCTCTATAAGTTATCATTCCTATAATCTTATCACTTTCGACAACCGGCAAATGCCTTATCTTCTTTCTTGTAGCTACGGCAATAGCTGAACTTACTTTGGTTGTTGGATCAAATGTTGTAATATCTCTCATTATAAGATTCTCTAACAATTCGTCTGTTGGAATTCCATTATATACACACCTTACAATATCTCTTTCTGTGAAAATGCTGACGAGCTTATCATTTTCATCAACTACAAATATGCCACTGACATTTTTTTCGCTCATTAGATTAATGGCATCAGCTATACTGCAATAATGATTAATCTTGATAATTTCATATGGTCTTGAATCCAGAATATCTTTAAGAGTCATCTTGCGCCTCCTTTCAATATTATCTATTTCTTCAATTGGTATCTTAAATTCTTCTTCGAGTTTTGCATACCCCGCTTTTGTAATTTTTACAGCATTTACAGGGCAGACTGAATAACATGCCTTGCATTTTGTACAGTAATCACGATCTATAAAAAATTTTTTTCTTGTCTCTTTAATAGCATCAAAAGCGCATACTTGCTTACAGAGGCCACATAATATACATTCTTTATGATCTATAAAAAATAGCCCTATATTGCATACTTTTGCACGACAATATTTTTCATATACATGTTCTTCGTATTCTTCACGAAAATATCTGATTGTAGTTAATACAGGGTTCGGTGCGCTCTGTCCGAGGCCGCATAAAGAACCTCTCTTTACCATCCAGCTTAATTTTTCAAGTTTATCAATATCTCCTGCCTCTCCTTTGCCTGATGTAATTTTTTCAAGCAGCTGGAGCATCTGGTATGTTCCTATTCTGCATGGAGGACATTTTCCACATGATTCTGCCTGTGTGAATGAAAGAAAGAATTTGGCAACATCAACCATGCAATTATCTTCATCCATGACGACCATTCCGCCTGAGCCCATAATTGAGCCAACCTTTGATAGTGAATCGAAATCAACAGGAAGATCAAGATATTGTTCCGGAATACAACCACCTGATGGACCACCTGTCTGTACTGCCTTGAATTTCTTATTATTAAGAATGCCTCCACCTATGTCGTAAACTATCTCTCTAAGAGTTATACCCATTGGCACTTCAACAAGTCCTGTGTTCTTAACCTTTCCTGTAAGAGCAAAAACTTTTGTGCCAGGTGAATTTTCTGTACCGATCTTATGAAACCATTCTGCTCCATATTCTATGATAGGTGGGACACATGCATAGGTTTCGACATTATTCAAATTTGCAGGGTAACCCCATGGACCTCCTCCTGGTTCAGAGACTCTCGGTGGTCTTGCATGTGGAAATCCCCTGTTACCTTCTATAGAAGCAACCAGAGCAGTTGCTTCTCCACAGACAAAAGCTCCCGCACCTTCCCTGATATGAATCTTAAAATTGAAACCTGTTCCAAGGATATTTTTTCCGAGTAATCCTGCTGCTTCAGCCTGTTCTATTGCAATCTTAAGATTTTTTACTGCAAGAGGATATTCATGTCTTACATAAATAAAACCATATTCAGCACCTATCGCATATGCACATATTAACATTCCCTCAAGAAGACTGTGAGGATCTCCCTCCATAATTGATCTGTCCATAAAGGCTCCGGGATCTCCTTCGTCACCATTGGCTATAACCATTTTAATTGTTCCAGGTGCTCTTTTTGTGTGAGCCCACTTTACACCTGCAGGAAAACCGGCTCCTCCCCTGCCCCTGAGATTCGCTTTTTTCACTTCTTCTATTACTTCCTCAGCAGGCATGGAAGAAAATACTTTTTCAGCAGCTTTATATCCTCCTACCGTAATATAATGAAAAATATTGGTGGGGTCTATTTTGCCATTGTTTCTCAGGGCAATTCTCATCTGCTTTTTATAAAATGGTATTTCATCCATTACTTCATATGGTTTCTTAAAGAAAATATCCCTGTAAAGAAATCTTCTTACAGGAGTATCTGCAAGAAATGTAGTATTAACAATATCGTCTATATATTCTGCCTTTACTTTCTGGTAGAAAAATCCATGAGGTTCTGTCATCATTACAGGACCTTTCTGACATAAACCCTGGCAACCTGTTTTTATAATCCTTAAATCAAGATTTTTCTCTGTAATTTCCTGCTCTAATTTTTTAACAATTTCCCTGGAACCACTTGCCATGCATGCAGTCCCACAACAGACTTTTACTTTTTTTCTATCAGGAGACAATTCACTATCTCTCTGGAGTTTTGAACGAAAGGCTGAAAGCTCTTCAGTATTTTTGAACCTTTTTATATCAGTTTTTTCCATTTCAAGTACCTTTCTGTTTATTGATATTTTTTTATAGTTGTAAATGCAATTTCTGGCAATAAATACGAGACCAGATCCCTGAAAGTTATCATGCCTTTTATTTCATCTTTTTCAACAACAGGTAGATGCCTTATTTTCTTCCTTGTAGCCACAGCTATAGCAGAACTTATAGAAGTTGATGGATCGAAAATTGTAATATCTCTTTCAGGCATATTAGAAAGTGGTTCTTCAGAAGATATATTTCTATGCAGACATCTTACTATGTCACGTTCTGTAAAAATATTTACAAGTTTTCCTGTTTCATCCACAACAAAAACCCCACTAACATTCTTCTGGCTCATTAATTCAAGAGCATCAGCAATTGTACGTTCTCTTTTTATAGTTATAATTTCATATGGTTTTGATTGAAGTATATCTTTAAGTAGCATGTTGCTTTTAATTTCGACAGCCTCAAGGCTTTCGATAGGAATCTCGAATTCTTCCTCGATCTTTATATATTTTGGTTTTACTACCTTTATTGCCTGCACAGGACAGACATTGTAACATGCCTTGCATTTCTGACAATAATCTCTATCGATAAGAAAACTCTTCCTGGTTTCCTTAACAGCATCAAAAGCACACACCTGTTTACAGAGTCCGCATAATATACACTCTTCCTGGTTTCCTTAACAGCATCAAAAGCACACACCTGTTTACAGAGTCCGCATAATATACACTCTTCTTGGTCTATCCAGTATGCTCCAATATTACATACATTAGCCTTACAGAATTTATCATAGACATGCTCTTCATATTCTTTTCTGAAATATTTTATTGTTGTAAGTACAGGATTTGGTGCGCTCTGCCCGAGTCCACATAACGAACCTCTTTTTACTAAGCCACTGATATATTCAAGTTTTTCAATATCTCCCTTTTCACCCTGTCCTGAAGCAATCTTCTCGAGCAGCTGGAGCATCTGGTATGTTCCTATTCTGCATGGAGGACATTTTCCACATGATTCTGCCTGTGTGAATGAAAGAAAG
>FWPV01010899.1_pt1 | contig 14681 bp, 15 predicted proteins | sample 2228371 | NCBI WGS metagenome assembly FWPV01 (sample SAMEA103939776, study PRJEB20133) | metagenome
CAGCCTGTTCGGACAAATCCTCGGAGGGAATTTCCTTACATTCTCGGAATAGGGTTCATTTCAGTGGGTTTAGCCATCTTTCTAGAACAATTCTTGAAAACTGGTTGGTTGGTTCTGGCAATTCTCCCCATCAGCGGGGCGGTATTTTTGGTTGAAGCTACCCGAACGAAAAAATTGGGCTTGCTGATTGCGGGTGGTCTGGTCTTTGGTACGGGTGTGGGAGGATTTCTTTTTTTTAGCTCTTCGTTGCCTTTAGCTTTGGAGCAACGAATTGGTTGGTTGATTCTTGCTTTTTCAGCCGGTTGGGCAGTGATTACAGCAAGTTCCGCATGGGTGACACCTCATCGGGTGTGGTGGCCCATGATACCTGGTGGGATTTTGTTTTTTGTGGGATTGGTTTTTTTGATCACACCTTTACGGGTAGTTGATTTTGTCCTTTTTACCGTTGGCGGAGTTGGGATTGTACTGCTGGTATGGGGAGTTTTCTGGCGCATTTTCGGTTTGATCATTCCAGGTAGTTTACTCATCACCATTGGCCCAGGAATTTATTTTGCTTGGGGAACCGATTTGGCAATGAATGCCCTTTCCAAAACAGGCATGATGATCGCTATTTTTGCGCTGGGCTGGGGATTGATTATTCTTTTCTCACGTGTAGTAACGACCAAATTTATCTGGTGGCCGTTGATTCCAGGAGGGGTTATGGCGGTTGTTGGTTGGGGATTGTACATTGGCGGTGATCCTGGAAATGCTGCTTCCTTCATTGCGAATACTGGTTCGATTGGGTTGATTATCTTTGGGCTATATCTTCTTCTGTTAAGAAAAGGAATTCATCATTAGCCTTTTATTATCTCTTGGGTAAGGACAGTTTAACTTTATTCAAGGGGGCTATTTTAGTTTTTTAGTCAACCATTTGCCCGTTCGTTTTCGCGCCTGTTCAATCCTTCTAATGTTTGATAATATTGGAGGTCGAGTGATTTTACGGGTTTGAAAGGTCGTATGTAGATGAAGGTTCAACGCAAGAATATTCGCAATGTGGCAATTATTGCTCATGTTGATCACGGCAAGACAACGTTGGTTGATGGTTTGCTCCGACAGGCAAGGGTTTTTCGAGAAAATCAACAAATTCAAGAACGGGTTATGGACTCGAATGACCTGGAACGGGAACGTGGTATTACCATTTTGGCAAAGAATACGGCTGTACTCATTCCTGATCCGCTGACGGGTGAAATGGTCAAAATCAACATCGTGGATACACCCGGCCACGCTGATTTTGGCGGCGAGGTGGAGCGAGTGATGAACATGGTGGACGGCGTATTGTTATTGGTGGATGCCGCCGAGGGGCCGATGCCTCAGACCCGTTTTGTTCTCAAAAAAGCCCTGGAAATGGGTCATCAGGCAATTGTGGTCATCAACAAAATGGACCGCCGTGATGCCGAACCCGATCGGGTTTTGAACGACACCTTTGATTTATTTATCGAGTTAGGCGCCAGCGAAAGTCAGGCAAATTTCCCGGTGATTTACACGAATGCAATTACCCAACAAGCTGGCCTGACACCAGAATTGTCTCCAAACCTTGAGCCATTATTTGAAGCCATTTTACGTCACATTCCCTGCCCTGAGGTGGATTTAAGTGCGCCTTTCCAGATGCTGGTTACCAATCTGGGCTATGATGAATATCGTGGTGTTACCGCAATCGGCCGAGTGAGCGCCGGTAAGGTGGTCAACGGCCAACCGATTGCGCGGATAACCTTGCAAGGTGAAGTTTTGGCAGAGAGAGCCAGATATCTCTTCGTCTTTCAAGGGCTGGAAAAAGTTGAAGTGAACGAAGTGCTGGCAGGCGATATCGGGGTGATCGCGGGGTTGGAAGGTGTTGAAATTGGAGAGACCCTTGCAGACCCGGAGCAACCGGTGGCTCTTCCGCCGATCCGGGTTGAAGAGCCGACAGTGAGGATGACTTTTGGCGTGAATACCTCGCCGTTCGCGGGAAAAGAAGGAAAATGGAGCACTTCGCGCAAATTACGCGAGCGGTTATTCGCTGAGTTGCGCAATAATGTTGCATTGCGAGTAGAAGAAACAGAAAATGCGGATACATTTCTGGTTTCCGGTCGTGGCGAGCTTCATCTGGCTATCCTAATCGAGACAATGCGGCGCGAGGGGTATGAATTCCAGGTCTCCCGACCTGAGGCGATCCTCAAGGAAGGAACAGATGGTGAACTTCTGGAACCTTATGAGGAAGTACACATCGAAACCAGCGCTGATACGGTCGGCGCGGTTGTGGAAATGCTGGGCGCCCGAAAAGGTCAGATGATTAATTTGATCAACAATCCAGATAATACCGTTACGCTGGTCTATATTGTTCCAACGCGCGGGCTGTTGGGATTCCGTTACCAGTTCCTGACTGCCACCCGTGGGATGGGCGTCATGCATACTTTGTTTCATGGATACGCTCCCTTTGCCGGTTCTATTCCAACTCGCAACAGCAGCTCAATTGTGGCGTGGGAGGCAGGGACCACGACGAATTATGGTCTCAAAAATGCCGAAGAACGCGGTGTTTTATTTTACGGGCCGGGTGTTGAAGTGTATGAAGGAATGGTCGTCGGTGAGACCTTGCGGTCAAGCGATTTGGTGGTCAATGTTTGCAAGAAGAAACACCTTACCAACATGCGTTCTTCAAATAAGGATATTGAAGTGCGCTTGACAACACCCCGCACCATGAGTCTCGATGAAGCCATCGAATACCTTGCTGAGGACGAATTGCTGGAAGTAACCCCGAAAAGTTTTCGTATCCGAAAGAAGATTCTGGATACAGAAGAACGCGGAAAGCAGACAAAGCGAGCAAAAGAATTGTATGAGGTTGGGTAGTCTTCGGTTTGGGTGGTTATGTCTGCTGTGGGCGATGGTGACGCTGTCTGGTTGTGCCGCCCCTACCTCGCAGTTTAGAGAGGTAACGAATACGCCTCAGGCAACGACCGTAGTTCCCGAGAGTAAAGCAAACCCCAGTCCGGTTTCATTGACTCCCACCCCAGAAGCGCCCCCACAAATTACACCCGATCCTGCGCTTCCGGCTTACACGATTGAGGCTGTTTACGATGCTTCTCTGAAAAAGGTAAAAGTCAACCAGGTAATCAAATTTACCCATCTCTCATTGAAACCGATCCGTGAAATTTTGCTGGTAGTTGAGCCGAACCGATTCTGGAATGGCTTTGGACTGGATCGCCTGGAAAATCAAATTACTGACGAAGTGTTAGAATGGGAATTGCAGGACAATGTACTGAAAATTAAGTTGAGTGAGCCATTAGCCTATCAGCGATCCATCACCATTGCCGCGGAATATGTCCTGCAATTGCCGGAAATTCCCCCGCCTTCCGATACTCGCAAACCCCAAATATACGGATTTACCCAAAGACAGACCAATTTAGTGGACTGGTATTTATGGCTGCCGCCGTATGACGAACAGACAGGCTGGGTGATTCGTTCCCCATCATTTTTTGGGGAGTATACAGTTTATCCACTGGCAGATTTCGAGATTCGTTTTGAGGTGATCAATTCTCCTCGAGAAGTGATCGTCGCGGCAAGTTCAATCCCTATTGAACAAAGTCAAAATCAATGGATTTATCGTCATAATAAGGCCAGAAACTTTGTACTGTCGCTCAGTTCCGATTTTCAAATTGCGGAAACCGAGCTCAACGGCGTTAAGATCCATAGTTATTACTTTCCCTTGTATCAACGTCAAGGTGAAGTGGTATTACAACATACCTTACAGGCTTATCAACTGTATTCGGAGTTATTCGGAGAACTGCCACGAGATTCGATCAGTGCGGTACAGGCGGATTTTTTAGACGGCATGGAATTTGATGGCTTGTTTTTTCTCAGCAAGGGATTTTATGACCTTTACGACGGAACGGATAAAGGATATTTGACACTCATCACGGTACATGAAACCGCTCATCAGTGGTGGTATGCGGCGGTTGCTAATGATCAAGCGCTTTATCCATGGCTGGATGAAGCCCTTTGCACGTATGCTGAACGATTATATTATGAACGATTATTGCCGGAACTGCTAGATTGGTGGTGGTATTTTCGAATCAATTTTTACCAGCCGCAAGGGGTGATTGATTTACCGGTGTATGAATACAAGGGGTATCTTGCCTATCGGGATGCTGTGTACCTGCGCGGCGCTCTCTTTCTGGAAGAATTGAGGAGATTGCTGGGAGATGAGCAGTTTTTTGCTGGTTTGTATCGTTTTTACACCGAGAACTTCGGCAGGATTGTGAGCCCGGATGATTTTTTCATTGCGTTCAATCTTTCACAAAAGGAAGTTCGTGAAAAAATGCCATCATTTTTCAGCGTTCAACCATAAAGACTACGTTTTTGGTGGCTGAGGGTTAGTATTCCAAGTCCCATACCGGCACATACTTCTATGCCTGAAGAGCTTCCCCATTCCAAAACATTTCGGACAAGAGCGATGTCAACAGCCCGAATACCAATCATCATCTCGAAAGCATAGAGCAATCGCTCATCAATTTCGCCCCGCGTAGCCGCTTTGATTAAACTGAGGCTGATGGCGGTTGTGCGGTTTTCGAGGGTTTGCAAACATACCTGATGAAGTTTACTTAGAACAGTACTTTCATCATTGACCCAACGGCCCAGCGCATAAATCCAACCCAGCAGCAAATCATCCCCTGAAGGGGTAAGACCGCGTCCCCGTCCAGCAAAAAATTGAAACGGAAAAATCAACGCTTCACTTGAAGCGATTGGGGTTTCAATCAAGGCTCGAAGCGCAATTTGGATTTCTGGATCAGGGGACTTATGTTCAGGGAACGGCTCAAAACAAGCAAGGACTTCGTCCAAAAGGATTGTGGATTGCTCGAGCATTGAGCGGATCGTGATTAAAAAATTCCTTGCTGGGATAGGGTCAGGTGGAGTATTGATATGTTGAGCCGATTTTTTCGATGACCAATGGGATGCTTTGCAAGCGTGAATCAGAGTCGAGGATTTGGTAAATCGAATTTCTCCATTGGCAAGGCTGATCAACTCGCCGGGATCAGCGCTGGGAATCGTTGATAATGGCGAAAGATTGACGGTGAGGGGGTTCCCAAATCCGGAATTCGTGATGAAGATGATGGATTGGTCGGTTAATTTTAGAAAAATTCCTTTGGAAGTAACACCCATCACTTCCCCGTAGTGATTCTTTTTGAGACATTCATCTGCGAAGATACCGATTTTCTGTGCTGGAAAGATTTTCACAATACAGCCTTTGGGTGGATGTCAGACAATTTTATGAGGAATGTCAGTTGACAGTAGATTGCTTTTATATGATAATTTTGGTAGTTGTTCCATTGTTTCCCAACGAATTTTAACCTCAATTTTTCATTTACAAGGTATTGAGAAAAAAATGGCATTGATTTTATTCTGCTCCAGCAGAATGTACGAAGCAAATAACTGGCACATGAATACCAAGGGATATTTTTGCCCCTCATCCTTGTCTAATTAATCTCTCTGATAGTACTGTTCAGGGAGATTTTTATTTCCGGTAAGTCTTTGCGATCAACATACTGCTGCTTAAAATCCATCAAATAAGGAGAAAAGATTATGAAATTAATAGACTTAACCATTCCATTGGGTATTGGCACACCTCCTTGGCCGACCTATGAACCATTACAGGTCAAGTACTTCAAACGGCTTGCCCCTAATGGCGCTAATGGTCAGGTGCTGACTCATTCTAACCACCTCGGCACCCACCTGGACGGTGAAATCCATTTTCATACCCCCGGCAAAGACATGGCATCTCTAGATATGGATTTTCTGGTGCATGAGGCGGCGATTGTTGATCTTTCGGATGTATGCGGGGACTACGATGTTTATACCAGCAAGATGGTTGAAGAACGGGTGGAGGTAAAAGAAGGTGACATCCTGATTATCCATACCGGTTATCATCATTTTGGCTGGGATCAACCCCACGCCAATGAGGTGCGATATATGGTGATGCACCCCGGGCCAGACCGCGAATTTGCTGATTGGGCTAAAGCCAAAAAACTGCGCTGGATTGGTGTGGATTGCGGCAGCGCTGACCATCCGATGAATACGATTATCCGCGATTGGATGCCGCGTCAGGCACGTCAGGCAGAAAAAGTGTTCCGCAAAAAATATGGGATGGGGTTAGCGGAATTTTTCGATGACACAAAATATCAACTAATGCACCTAGAGATGTTCCCCTATGGAATAATCCATGCTGAGTGCCTCGGTGGAGATATTGATCTGCTCCTCAACCGCCGCGTGACGGTTGGATTCTTCCCTTGGCGATTTGTGGATGGGGAAGCCAGCATTGGGCGTTGCGTGGCAATGATCAATGATGATGAATACGACGAATTGATGAAGAAGAAAGCCGAACTCCCCAAGACGAAATTCGGTGATGCTTACAACCCCGCTCATATTGAGAGCATCAACGCGATTTCTAAAGCCAATTTATCCTAATTTCACTTCAATTCTAAATCTGGAGGAATACGATGAGATTACCAACCCCCGAAAAAGTTAGTGAGCAAAAGATCACCTTCGATGTTGAGGAGATCGAACCTATTTTGCAGGCCCCGCCGATGGATCTGAAACCCTGGCCGGGCGCGATGGTGACCTTGAAAGATGGGCGGGTCATGTACATCCGCGAAGCCAAACTTGAAGAAGCGCCAATGATGCTGGAGTACATGAAGAAGGTCATGGAGGTGGATCATGACTTCTATGACATTGTAGGCGCTCGCGTGTACGCCGAAATTTTGGGGTGGTACCGCAAACGCCTCAAAGACCCCTACACCCTGGTTGGTTTGATTGATGGATTATGGGCTGGGTTTGCCAATGGACGTCTTTTGAATGAGGACATCAATATCAGCCTGCATACCATGGCGCTGATTCGCGGCGGCCGCATTGGCGCCGTCATGTACTATGCAAAAGCCTATTATGGTTTTGAAATTCTGGGCAACAAAGAGTGGTGGGCTACTTATGAGAGTTATAACGGTTGGATGCGCTGGGGGATTGGCATGGCACAGCCGAGTTATCCATGGCCTGAATATCAGCATGAACTGGGTGGCGCTCGCGTCTATTATGTGACCAAGAAATATTGGGACAAAGTCGTCAAAGACTACGTTCGCCAGATGACTGGAACAGACCTGGTCTTTGATGTTCCCGATGAGGTCATTAAGGCGAATGAGGTCATGCGGGTTCCTGACGAAGTTTTGGTTTAATGAATTGGTGAGAGGAGAGCAGAGCCAGTCATACTGGCTCTGCTCATTTTTTACATGCATAAACAAACTTATTATCCGCGCAATAAAGTCATTAGAAAAATACTGATCTATTTCGGCAGGATAATTCTGCCGTTGTTGGCGAGGGTCGAACTGGTTGGGATTGATCAGTTGCCTAAAAAGGGGCCGGCGATTCTGGCTGGCAACCACGAGAATATTGTTGAAGTGGTAATGATGGCGATTTATTCGCCTGCAGTTGTTGAGTTTATCGGAACGGGTGATGTGCCAATTGATCCACGGTTTGCGTGGCTGGCAAATTGGTATCAATTTATTCCGATCAAGAGGGGTAATTTAGATCGAACGGCTATTTATACTGCGTTAGAAGTCTTAAAAGCAGGCGGGGTAATAGGCATCTTTCCGCAAGGAGGAATTTGGGGCGCTGACTTGAAAAGCGCTCGGAGCGGTGTTGCCGTCCTGAGCCATCTGTCGGGCGCGCCGGTTTACCCGATTGGATTTGGGGGGTTGAAAGGCGCTTTGGTTAAGATGATGCGTTTGAAAAGACCGCGCCTAACCATGCGGGTGGGTAGTCCTTTGCAAGTGCAGTCGAGTGGCAAAGAAACGACTCCTTCCAGAGATTACCTTGAGCGATTTTCCTCTCAGGTCATGGAGCGGATCGCCGAACTTCTTCCAGCCGAAGAAAGGCAGAATCATCAAAAAAGTTATGAGGCTTTCGATGTTGAGATGTTTATCCAGAAAGATGGCGTAATTTCCGACCTGTCCCCTGAATTGGATGAGGAAACGAGGACAGGCTTAGGGATGTTGTTTCATTATCCGGTTTTGTTGAACACATTAAAGAAAAATCTGGGCCTGCCAGTGGGTTGTTTGCAAAATTTTGGAGAACCTGTGTCTGGACGAGAGGTTCGGTCTTCTGTCCAAGCTATTCTGGCTTATCTGGAAACGGATAATCCGGGCTTCTTCACCTACCGCTTTGGGGTAGATAAGGGACTCTTCGTCAAAAAAGGGCTGGAGATGATGATTGAGAAATCTTCAGCGCAAGAAGATTGCTTTTTCATTTTCACGCCAATCTATCATTATTCCGATAATGGCAGAGTAATTACTCGACGTGGGGTTGACTCGCTTCACCCTCTTGATTGAAGGGCAATTTGTTTCTCGTTTAGGTTGAAATTTCGGATAGCCATAGATGCGATTGTATTGCCGATGCTCAGAGATGCTGTTGCCGCTGGTGAGGGGGCGTTTAGCACGTGGATCATGCCATCGGCTTCTACGATGCGAAAGTCGTCTACCAGCGCGCCGTTCGGTTCAAGCGCCTGGGCGCGGACTCCTGCACCACTACGGTGCACATCTTCCATTCCCAAATCTGGAATCAATCTCTGCAAGGCAGAGACGAAAGCCCGCTTAGAAAGGGAGCGATAAAATTCGTCGAATCCCATCCGCCAGTATTTCAATCCCATCCGCCAAAAGCCGATGAAGGTTGTATAAGTCAAAACATCCGGGATGGAAATATCGCTCAATTTATATCCTTCGCGTTTGAACGCTAACACTGCATTGGGGCCGGCTTCAATCCCGCCGGTGACCCGGCGGGTAAAATGCACACCGAGAAATGGGAATCGTGGATCGGGTACAGGATAAATTAAGTTTTTGACCAGATAATGTTTTTCGGGAATGATGTCGTAATACTCACCACGGAATGGGATAATCTGCAAGCCGGGATTGACGCCGCATTTTTTGGCAATCCGATCCGAGTATAAACCGCCGCAATTGATTAGATAGCGGGATTTTACTTCACCGCTGCTGGTATGAAGGATGAGTTCATCTCCTTTGCGGGTAATAGATTGAAAAGTTTTGTTGGTGAAGATTTCACCCCCTTGAGATTGAAAGATCTCAGCATACTTTTCTACAACTTGTACATAATCCACAATTCCGGTTTGCGGCACATAAATACCGGCTAAACCGGTTGCATAAGGTTCGTATTCCTTGATTTCTTCGGGGTTGAGGCGGCGTAAACCCGTCAAGCCATTTGCCTGACCACGTTCCAGCAGCGCTTCCAGACGGGGTAATTCGTCAGGGGTGGTGGCAACAATGACTTTACCGCAGTTTTCATGGCGAATGTTGTGTTCTTCGCAAAATTGATACAGAGCTTGTCTACCTTCGACACAGTTTCGGGCTTTCAGCGAGCCGGGTTTGTAGTAAATTCCCGAGTGGATGACGCCGCTATTATTACCGGTTTGATGGGCAGCCAGTTTCTTTTCTGCTTCCAGCACTGCAATTTTGGCAGAGGTTTGTTTTGAAAGGGACAATGCGGTTGCCATACCAACAATTCCACCGCCAATGATGGCAATATCAAAAGTTTGGTTGCTCATTCGTCTGCCTCACAGAATATGAAATTTCAGGTAATGAAGATAGACATTGTAATATCATTATACTTCACCACCGAAAACCAGCGATTTTCAGCGATGGTGATTTTGAGGTGACTTCCGAGTGATTTTTAATTCAACCAGGCTGATAGGTTAGCCTGAGTGGGTGTGGATTTCTTGAGGTGATTGATAACCGAAATTTCCCGCCGGTAAAGGCGGGTTAGTTTGTAAAGCAAGTGAGCGGTTGTTTCGGATTCGAGCAGATCCTGCTTTTCATGCAAGGGAATTTGAAGGAGAGAAGCTGCCATATAGAGTTTTACCAGCGGATCTTCTGGTAAGTCGAGGTGATTTATCTCGACGTGGAGTTCTTCATCTGAAAGAGAATTGAGTGTTTGTAAATAACGGAATATCCACGGTTGAAAAGCGCGAACTCCCTTTGCAACAGCAATGGTGTGAGGTTCTTCCATTGGATAAATTTCCACAATACCGGTCAGATAGGGCAGATCGTAGTTCAAAGAATGAATCTTGAAACGCTCTTCTCCTATCGTCAGAATATTCATCCGACCGTCTTCCAGTCTCTCCGCTTGAATAATGTTCGCAGTACATCCAATGTCATAGGGTTTGGCCAGCGGGCCCAAGGCTTCCAATCCCTGTCTGATCAAAACGACTCCAAAGGGTTGATTTTCTGAGATACAGCGCTGAATCATCTGGCGATACCTGGCTTCGAATATGTGAAGAGGCAGCGGCATGCCCGGAAATAAGACCGTATGTAAAGGAAATAAACATAATTCACGCATAATAATGACTAATCTAACTTTAAAGCCAATTAAGAATTGTTGCCAGCGCTTGTATGAGGTTTCTGGTAGGTTATAATCACAGCATGGAATACGAACGACCTCATATGGATTTTCCAACCATTTTTCGGTTAAGAGTGATTGGCGCTAATCAGGATGATTTTGCCACTTTCGTGATGGTTGAGGTGCGTAAGCATGTTCCCGATTTGACCGAAGATGGAGTTGAAGCTCGACCGAGCAATGGCGGTAAGTATTTGGCAGTCAAAGTGTCCTTTGTGGCTGAGTCGCGTGAGCAGCTGGATGCAATTTATGCCCATCTCAGCGCGCAGGAACGGGTTTTATATTTGTTGTAGTTGGGAGAGCCTTTTTTGGGATGGTAATGTCAGGATTGTCGTGCCTGCATCCAACGGCCGCTCACCATCATTTCGATCCATAAAATCCCGCGATTGAAGAAGAGAGCAAGCAAACCAACAAAAACGGCGCCGATCCAGATTTTATCCATCCTACCGGCCTGAGCAATTCCTTCAAATAGCAAAACACCTAGACCACCCGCTCCAAATTTTGCGCCAATCGTTGCGATTGCAACAGAGATCACGCTGGAGAGACGAACTCCCGCTAAAATAACCGGCAGGGCGAGGGGGATTTGTATCCTGGTGGCAATTTGAAATCGATTCATGCCCATTCCTCGAGCAGCCTCCAAAATAGCCGGATCAATGTTTCTGAAGCCGGCGACAATATTTCTGAGCAGAATAATCTGACTATAAATGACCAACGCAGCCATCACTGATCGGGCATTCAATCCGAAAATTGGGATCAGAAAAATCATCATTGCAATGCTGGGTATGGTATAGAGAATATTGTTGACCGGGATCAGGATGGTTGAGAGTCGGGGATAACGATTGATCAGTCATCCCAGTGGTAATGCAATGAGAAAGGCAATTCCCACCGGGATGATGGCCAACTGAAAGTGGCGGAAAGTCAGTTGCAGAACATACTCAAAGTTATTGAGCAGATAATTCATAGCGGATTGGATAGACAGCCGACTTTTCTCAATTCCTCAAAGGTGATACAGCCGACAGGTTGTCCCGCATGAGTAACCAGAACGGTATCTGAATCAGGTGATAGCATCAAAGAAAGCACTTGTTTCAGGTCTGTACCAACAGGCACTTGGGGCAGCTGATTGAGCTGGATGGTTGAATCAAGGCTCTTCATAACTGTTTCAACCCGCACCAAGGACAACTGCCGGATGCGATCATCTGTGTTGAGTAATTGGCGGACAAAGTCACTGGCAGGATTAGCCAGCAGGTTGCAGGGTGTGTCTTTTTGAACCAATCGGCCTTTATCCAGCACAATGATTTCATCGGCTAATTTCAATGCTTCCTCAACATCGTGAGTTACGAAGAGAATCGTTTTCTTCAATCGGCGTTGGAGTTCAAGCAGTTGATCCTGCAAACTCGTTCGGGTAATGGCGTCAATGGCTCCAAAAGGCTCATCCATCAGCATTACCTGAGGATCGGCAGCAAGGGCGCGCGCCAGCCCTACTCGTTGTTGCTGACCGCCCGATAGTTGGGCTGGATAGCGATTGCGAAAGTCAAGCGGAAGATGAATCAGGTCAAGCAGTTCATCAATTCGGTTATGGATGCGTTGCTTGTCCCAACCCAATAATTCTGGAACAACGGCAATGTTTTTGGCAATGGTCAGGTGGGGGAATAAACCAACCTGTTGAATTACATAACCAATGTTGCGGCGCAATTGATTGACGGGGATGGATTGAATATCAACCCCATCCAGTAAAATTTTTCCGCTGGTAGGTTCATGGAGCCTGTTGACCATCTTAAGAAGGGTGGTTTTGCCACAGCCGGAAGGACCCAGCAATACAACGATGGATCCTTCCGGTATTTCCAAAGTGATGTTGTCAACCGCAGGTGCAGCAGTGCCGGGATATTGTTTGCTGACATTGACAAATTGTATGGTTGTCATTTCTGGTTATTTAATCAATCCTTGTTGGTTCAAAAATTCTCTGGCGACATCGGCTGGTTCACGTTGTTTACCAGAAACTTCAAAGTTTAACTGTTGCATCACTTCATCCGTCAAAAGGGGCGCTAACCCGTTCAAAATTTCGGCAATTTTTGGATTGGCATCCAACACCTCTTTACGGATGACCGGCGCAACCTGGTAGGGGGGCCAAAGGCCTTTGTCATCTCGGAGGACAATTAAGTCAAAGGCTGCGATTTCCCCATCCGTACCAAAGGCAACGGTTACATCTGCTTGCCCTTCATTGATTGCCTGATAACGAAGGCCGGGATCTACAGATTTGTATTCTTTGAAGTTGAAATCGCCATAAACCTGCCGCATTCCGGGCAAGCCATCTTCCCGCTCCTGAAATTCGGGCGGCCCAACCATCACAAGAGTAGAAGCCTGGGCTACTAAATCGGAGATCGTTTCAATACCCAACTCTTGGGCTTTGGTACGCTTCATGGCAACGGCTTGAGTGTTGTTCATGGGTGCCGGGTCCAGCCAAACTAAATTGAATCGGCTGGCGTACTCGCTTTTTACAGTGTTGTAAACTGCCATTGGATCGGTGTTTACAGGCAATTTGAGTACGGTCAATAAACCTGTGCCAGTGTATTCGGGATAAAGATCAATTTCATTCGATTCCAAGGCTTTTTGGGCAATGGGAGTGCCGCCAAGGTTTAGTTTTCTCTCGACCTTGAACCCGTTTGCCTCCAGCAATTGAGCGTACATCTCTCCCAGTATGAACTGTTCGGTGAAATCTTTGGAAGCAACCCGAATGACAGCCTCGGAAGTGGTGTTGGTTGGAGCGCAAGAAACCAGCACTGTAAGAATCAGGAAAACCGCAAGCAGACTCATAAGAAAGTTTGATTTTTTCATCGGACACCTCATTTCTAGTTCCTTTCAATTTTTGATGGGTTGAAGGGCTTTTTGAAAAAGGGCAAGCATGCCTTCTACGAATAATGTGATCAAGGCTACCGGAACAGCCCCCACAAAAAGGATGCTGTAATCGTACAGCGCAAAACCACGAGTAATGTAAATGCCTAAACCACCGCTGCCCACAAAGGCGGCTAATGTCGCACTGGCAATCACATCTACGGCAGATATTCGGATTCCTGTCAGAATAACGGGGATTGCAAGGGGAAATTCAACTTTGATCATTCTTTGGAATGCAGACATCCCCATTCCGCGAGCGGCTTCCAGAATGGCAGGTTCGATGGTGCGGAAAGCAGCGTCAGTGTTGATCAGCACAGGCGGCATGGCCAGAATTGTCAGGGCGACAATGGCCGAAGAGGAGGTCAGGCCAAGATAAGGGATAATCAAAAATAATACGGCCAGGCTGGGGATTACCCGCAAACCGTTGATCAGATTCATCAGGGTGAGCGAGGCAAATCGGGACCTGGCGGTCCAAACGCCCAGGGGAACACAGATTAATACCGCAACCCCAATGGCGACGCTGGCAAGAAAAAGATGATCTCTGACCGCCCCCCAAAATTCCATTTGGCGGTTTAGGAAATAGAGATAGCTTTGCCATAAGGTTTGTAAGATAGTATCTACCAATGTTGGCTACCTGCTTCACCTTTGAACGGACCGATCAGGTTCGATGTAATCCAACCGCCGTAAAAATTACCAGGCTGGGGTTTGACCAATTCCCCTTCCACATAGCATGCATCCATTAATTGAGGATAGAAAGCGATGTAGTTTGTGATGACGGCATAAGGTAGAGCGGGATTGGGATAATACCAAGCCGCGTTGTGGACTTCTTTGGCAGGGGTTCTGATTGTGTAGTAAGACGCCAATCCTTTCCATTCGCAGTAGGTATGACGGGGTGATGGATAGAAATAATTCAACAAAACGTCCTCTGGTGGAAAGTAATATACCGGCGGGTGGCTTGTTTCAAGGACTCTGAAGGCTTTTCTGGTTTCAGATATTTGAATGCCGTCAAAAATCACCACCAAATGAAGGTTGGTTGGTTCAACGATGGGTGGCCGCGGATAGTTCCAAACTGATTCTGGTTGAAGGGAAAGATGAGATTTATCATTCATGATTTGATATCTACCTTTTCTAATTTAACGTCAGAAAAAATTTCTGTCAAAATTTTGTATAAAGAAATTGTAAACAACAAAATCAATCGTTTTGATATATTTTAGAATTATAGTATTATATATAAAATTAGTGCCGATTTGGAGAGGGATATGAAAAAAAGTTGGGGAAAAAAACTTCAGTATTATTTTGATTACTTATTTTCTCTCGGGCCGGGTGTCTTAATT
>FWPV01010902.1_pt1 | contig 14676 bp, 12 predicted proteins | sample 2228371 | NCBI WGS metagenome assembly FWPV01 (sample SAMEA103939776, study PRJEB20133) | metagenome
GTTCCCCCTTTTCCAAAGGGGGAAAGGGGGATTCCGTTACAATATGTCATATTTCAATTAGTAAATTGATAAATACTAGAAAGAAATTAGCGACAATGATAAGTAAGATCATCTGTCAGGATTCATAAGCATAATTATTACCTAAAATTTGAATTGGACTCTTACAAAATAAAAATATTGACTTTTTAAATTCTTTCACTTATTATTTAATGTAATGTGATCTTTTATAATCAATATGAAAAACCAGGAAAAATTTTGTTTATAAGATAATGAAACGTTTAATAACAGATATAAAAAAGCAGAAAAATGATCCGTCAAGATATTCAATATTTCTCGATGGCAATTTCTTTAGCGGAATTGCAGAAGAAACTATAAATAAATTCAATTTAAAATGTGGTAAAGATATAGAAGATAGCGAATTAGAAAAATTGCTTTATGAAGAAGAATTTTCAGGAGCAAAAAATTATGTATATAAACTGCTTTCACGACGCATGTATACCAGAAAAGAGATATATAATAAACTTCAAAGCCGAAAATATTCAGAAAAGGTCATACAAGACGTTATATCATTAATGGAAGAATATGGTTACACCAACGATAAGAAATTTGCTGAAGAATGGATTGAGTCACGTATGCGAACAAAACCTAAGGGGAAAATAGCTCTTAGACAAGAGTTAATGCGAAAAGGGATAGATGAGTCTATTATCGAACATGCTCTGGAAAGTAAAATTGAAGGATCAAAGTTATTTGAGACAGCTATGGAATTAGCAAGGCGTAAAATTAAATCTTATAACAAAGATGATGCTCTGACAGCAAAACGTAAATTAATGAATTTTTTAACAAGACGTGGGTTTGACTTTGAAACAATAAATAATATAGTTGAAGAGGTAATTAAAGAAAATGATCGGTAATGTTAAGTTTTGTAAGATACTGATCACTGGTTAAGGAGGACTAAGCACTTGATGACCGGACATGAATTGCGAACCGCTTTTCTTGATTTTTTTAAAGGCAAAGGACATGCTATTATACCGAGCGATTCATTGGTGCCAAATGATCCAACTCTACTATTCACAACAGCAGGAATGGTTCAGTTTAAGCCACATTTTGAAGGAAGTATACCGTTAACATTTAAACGAGCTGCAACATCGCAGAAATGTCTCCGCGCCAGTGGTAAGCAAAATGATTTAGAAGAAGTAGGTAAAACTAACAGGCATTTTACTTTCTTTGAGATGCTTGGTAACTTTTCTTTTGGAGATTACTTTAAAAGAGAGGCAATAGAATGGGCATGGGAATTTATACACAAAGTTGGGATATCAGAAGAGCCTCTATGGGTATCGATATATCTTGATGATGATGAAGCCTTTGAAATATGGAACAAAGATATAGGTGTTAGAGCTGAAAGAATAGTGCGTTTAGGCATGAAGGATAATTTTTGGCCCCCAGTTGTAATTCCAGGACCATGCGGTCCGTGTTCAGAAATATTTATTGATCTTGGTACTGAAAAAGGTTGCGGAAAGGATTCCTGCCAACCAGGATGCAATTGTGATAGGTTCTTTGAATTCTGGAACCTGGTCTTTCAGACATATACAAGGGATGAACAAGGTGAACTCCATCCACTTCCAACGAAAAATATTGATACAGGAATGTGTCTTGAAAGACTTGGGATGATAGTGCAGAAAACTCCTACAGTTTTTGATATGGATCTGGTAAGACCGATCGTAGATAGAATGTCTGAGTTGACCGGTGTTGAGTATGGAAAGATCCTTGAAAACGATCAGGCATTAAGAGTTCTTGCTGACCATGTTAGATGCCTTACTTTCGCAATAAGTGATGGTGTTATGCCGTCAAATGAGGGAAGGGGTTATGTTTTAAGGAGAATACTCAGGCGAGGTGTCCGATATGGAAGTAAGATTGGGATGAAGGAACCTTTTATCTACCGCGGAGTTGATAAAGTTGTTGAGATAATGGGAAGTGTATATCCTGAATTGATTGAAAAGAAAGACTTGGTAACAAAAGTAATACTCGCAGAGGAAGAAAGGTTCCAAAGAACAATAGAACAAGGTCTTGATAGATTATATTCCGTCATGTCTGAACTTGAATCTCAGGGATTAAAGATAATTCCAGGAAAAGACGCTTTTGATCTTTATGATACTTATGGTTTTCCATTGGACTTAACACAAAATGTAGCTGAAGAAAAAGGATTTACAGTTGATGAGTCAGAGTTCCAGAAAGCTATGGAAGAACAAAGACAAAGAGGGAGAGCTGCCTGGCAAGTAACCGGAGGTATTTTCCAGACAGGTGTTTATAATGAGATAATTAAAGAGTATGGTCCGACAAAATTTGATGGTTACGAAAATATTACGCTTAATGCTAAGGTGATTGCCATAGTAAAGGATGATGAGTTATTATCTTCCGCAAAAGAAGGAGATGAAGTCGAGATAGTCCTGGATAAAACCCCATTCTATGGTGAAGTTGGTGGTCAGGTAGGTGATACTGGAGTAATATATAATGATAATGTAAGAATCCAGGTTTTGGATTCAATCAGACCTATAGCAGATATTATTGCTCATAAATGTAAAATTATTTCAGGGAATATATCTCCGGAAGATAATGTTATAGCTTCAGTAGATGCTGAGAGGCGTCAAAAAATAGCTGTAAACCATACTGCAACACATATACTTCATAGTGCTTTAAGGGAGGTATTAGGTTCACATGTTGCTCAGGCTGGTTCTTTAGTTGCTGATGATAGGTTAAGATTCGACTTTAACCATTATCAGGCTGTTTCAAAGGATGATTTGAAGAAGATAGAAAGCCTGGTAAATCAGCATATAAGGGAAAATACCCCAGTTTCTATTACTGAAACAACCATTCAATCCGCAAAAGAACGTGGTGCAACTGCATTATTTGGAGAAAAATATGGCGAAATAGTCCGTGTGGTGCAGTTAGATGGTTATAGCATGGAGTTGTGCGGAGGAACTCACATTAAAGCAACAGGAGAGATAGGGGAGTTTAAGATCCTCAGTGAAAGTAGTATAGCAGCCGGTGTAAGAAGGATAGAAGCTATAACAGGTGATTCTGCTTATGCTTATGAACGACAGATGGAAGAACAGGTGATGCGGATCGCAGATATGTTGCGAATAAAGCCAACAGAAGTCGCAGATAGAGTTGAATTGCTTATTCAGCAGAACAAGGAATTAGAAAAAGAAATCTTAAGACTCCAACAAAAGAATGCACAATCGCAAGTAAACGACCTTTTAAAAAATATAGTAACTGTTGATGGTGTGAAAGTTTTAGCGGTAGCAGTAGATAACATTGATAGGAACACTCTACGCTCCATGGTGGATGAATTAAAAGCAAAAATAGGTTCCGGAGTCGTTATACTTGGATCAAGTATAGAAGGAAAAGTTAACTTTATTGCAGGAGTAACAGATGATTTAATCAAAGAAAAGTCCTTAAAAGCCGATGTTCTTATCCGTCGTATTGCAGAAATCGCTGGAGGAAGCGGAGGTGGGAGAGCTGATATGGCTCAAGCTGGTGGCAAGGATCCATCAAAAATTGCAGAAGCATTAGCCGCTGCGCCCAATATCATTTCAGAAATGTTATAATTAATTTATCAGTCTTGACTGAATGGAGGAGGCCATTAATGGACATCGCCAAAACAATATTCTTAGGGATTATAACAGTTTCGATTGCTGTGTTAATAGGTTATCTTATCGCTTTACTTTTAGAGCTACGGAAAGCTATAATTGCAGTCCGTAAGGATGTTGTTCCTGCTGTCACACAAATACAAGAAACAGTTGCTGAAATTAGACCGAAAATTAATGATATTATAGAAAAGGTCAAGGCGATAACAGAAGAAAATGTAAAACCTTTGATAAGTAATGTCAAGGATATTACATCTAAAGTAAATGATGATATTTCAAAAGTCAATGTTATGATTGATGATATTGGCGAAGTGGTTTCCAAAACAAAAGAAAAAGTATTAATTACAGTTGATGATAGTATGGAAAAGGTCGATGAAATGGTCGATGCAGTAAATGATATAGTATCAAAAACTCATGACATTGTTGCAATTTATCAAAATAAAGCTGTTATTCCTGCCATAGAAATAATAAGCATCTGGGCTGGGATAAAAAAGGGTGCTGGCGCGCTATTTAGAAAACACTAAGAAGCCTATCCTTATATTAATTGTAAGGCTGCCTTCTGGGGATGTTTGTCAGATATAGAGATCTTAAATTGGCAATGTCTTCAAAAAGAAGGAGGAATTTATATGAGCGAAGATGAACTAAATCAAATAATTGAAAGCGAAGAACAAGAAGAGGAGGTAAATAGAATGGCTGATAGACATGACATAGGCAAAATGCTAGTTGCTTTCTTAGCAGGTGGAGCAGTAGGAGCTTTGGTAGGTATATTATTGGCACCTTCTTCTGGTGCTGAAACACGTCAAAAGATTAAGGAAGCCTCTGCTGCCGCTAAAGATAAGGCTTTTGAAAAGGCAGAAGCCGTTAAAATAGGCACAGTAAACCTTTTCAGTCGCGGCAAAGAGAAGATTGAGGATGTAAAGTCACAAATCCAGGCTGCCGTGGATGCTGGCAAGGAAGCCTATAAACAAAAGAAAAGCGAATTAACAGAAAAAGAGGAATCGTAATATAAACTTTCTGGTTTAAAAGCCTTCCATCAAGGTTCTTTTATATATCTTTAGTTAAAGATGAGACTTATTCGATGCTTTATATAACTGGTAGATAATACTACCTTACGATCTAATTAAGTATCATTTTAAACTTGAGTAAGTATAATTTGAGTAGCAAGATTCACTTGTATATAATGCAAAATGAATCCTGCTTTTAATATTGTTTAAAGAATAGTTTTGGTGGAAGGCTTTAACTTTCTTAAGAGATTGAGAAAATGGATACTGAATCTTTACGTAATTTATTATCTGATGTTAAGTCTGGTGTTATTGATATTGAAGATGCAATGGAAAGGTTAAAAGGGTTGCCTTTCGAAGACCTTGGTTTTGCAAAAATTGATAGTCACCGGCATATAAGATGTGGATTTCCTGAAGTAATATTTTGCCAAGGGAAAACAACAGATCAAGTTATCAAAATTATTCAAAACATGTTGAAAAGCGGGAACAATATTCTGGCAACAAGGGCAGAAAAAGAAGTATATGAAGCCGTTCGCAAAATAGAACCATCAGCTCAATATAATGAACTAGCAAGAACTATCACAATTACCAAAACACAAAATATCACTCCAAAAGGTGGAACGATACTTGTTGTTACAGCAGGAACTGCTGATATGCCTGTATCAGAAGAAGCTGCTGTTACTGCAGAAATGATGGGAAACCGCGTTGAACGTCTTTATGATGTAGGAGTTGCTGGATTACATCGCTTATTAAAAAATAAAGAAAAACTCTTTTCTGCTAGTGTTATAATAGTCGTTGCAGGAATGGAAGGAGCGCTTGCCAGTGTTGTTGGAGGTCTTGTTGATAAGCCAGTTATAGCTGTTCCAACAAGCATTGGCTATGGAGCAAATTTTCATGGGCTTTCTGCACTACTAACCATGCTCAATAGTTGTGCTTCAGGTGTTTCTGTTGTTAATATTGATAACGGATTTGGAGCTGGATATTGTGCCGCATTAATTAATAGGCTTACATGCAAAGATGAATAATAAAAGGGATGGAAACTCTAAACTCCTGGAGGATAATAATATGATCCAAATAAACCAAGTCGATATTGCAGATTTTGCGATGATGGAATATGAACCAGAATATATTATGCTAACATGGGAAGAGATGCGCGATATTTTTGCTGTAGTTGTTCTTTGCTCCGACAAATCAGCTTTAGCAGATGCTAAGATTCAATATTGGCAAAAAAATTGGCCTCATCAACGCGTTCCTAAAGGAGCTTCTGTGGGCGCCGGGGGATCAGGATGGATGCGTGATGATGATTGGTTCAATGGGGAATGGAAAGATGCTGATACTAACCTGACATTTGATGGCGATAAAGCAATCTATACATTTAACCCTATTAACTTAAAAGAATTTCCAGATATTAGTGATTTTTCTGCTGACTATCGCAGAACAATGAAAATTCGCCTTCTATTTGGCAGTAGTGATCCAAAAATTAAAACTATTAATACCTATACAGATTCAATCTGGAAGGAAATGGAAGTTAAGATCGAATGGGGAAATGGTTTTGCTGAAAGTAATTGGAAAGGCGATATATCGGCATATAATGGCAAGATCTTGGACATTAAATATAATCCGGGGCATATACTTCTAAAATTGAAATATGCGTATAATGAAGATGTTAATTCCTTTGATAAAACCATAATTACAGTCAGAAATGACTCAAAGAGCTTTTCATTCCTTGTTGATGACGTTCCAGATAAAATATACATAAAAGATTTTGATGTTTTGGTTACGAAAGCTGATGAAAATATAGATTACAGCACATTTAAGAAAGAGTGGGAATCAAATCATGCCAAAACAGTTTATGATATGATAAAAGATTTACCCGAGCAGACTTATTCTAAGTCCTGGAATGATATGCCCAGAAAGCGAAAACGTGGATTTATGCCACTTGGATGTGATGGTGGCAGACAAAAATTCGGTGTAGACCAAAATGGAGACGTGTTCTATCCCAAAAATTATGTTGAAAGAGTTAGGGGCAAAGATACAGATAGACTACTTTGGGAAGGTGATTGGATTCATTACAGTTTCGGATTTCCAGATGTTGAACCAACGGAAAGATATATTGAAGAAGGTTATCTGCCTATAATTTATGCTAAATGGGAAGATGATAATATATCCTATGAACAAACTGCATTTGTAACACCATTAGGACAGGATATTCTCAGCGGTAATCCGATCAATGGAGATGATCCAACCATTTTACTTGCTAAAGTAACACTAAAAAATATGAATGAGGAAACACGAAATGTAAGTCTGAAGCTAAAAGCAAAATGTGATATTGAGGAAGTTTTAGAAGAAAGAGATGGTTTTGTATTTGCAACGAATTATGATACCGATAGAATGCGTTATTTTATAGATACAGCAGGTAATGGAGAGATAATATCTGATAGTGAAGGACTTTCTTATAATATAACACTCATGAAGGATGAATCACATAGCATATATTTTAAGATACCTTTCATTACACTTACAGAACAGAGCGAGTTTGAATTGGTGAAAGATACAGATTTTGAGTATGAATTACCGAGAGTAAAAAAATTCTGGAAAGATAGGGTCTCTACTGGCACTCAGATAGAAACGCCAAATGAAATATTAAACAATTTTTACAAGGCTCATCTAACCCACATGCTCATAACCGATGATAGAGAACCGGGGTCTGATAGATATGCTTCTCGTGTTGGCACATTCCCTTATGGTGTCTTTCCTAATGAGTCAATCATGTGTATAAGCGATCTTGATAGACGTGGATATAAGAAAGAAGCAGAAGAACGTCTGGAAATGCTTATTTATTATCAAGGGACTGTTCCTCTACCCGGTATGTATTCTTCTTACGATGGTGTATATTATGGTGCGGGAGGTTATGAATGTGGAGGATATAATCAGCATCATGGATGGGTGCTTTGGGGATTAGGTGAACATTATTGGTATCACAGAGATAAAGAATGGCTAGACCGCGTTGCCCCCAGTATAATCAAGGCATGTGATTGGGTCATAAATGAGCGAAATTCTACAAAAAAACTGGACTCAAAAGGTAGAAAGGTATTAGAATATGGATTTTTGCCCCCTGGTTCACTTGAGGATGTAATGGATTTTTGGCACTGGCTGGCTACAAACGCAGCAACTTACTGGGGATTTAAGAATGTAGCAATGGCATTGCATGATATTGGCCATCCGGAAAGCGAAAGATTGTTAAAAGAAGCCGAGGATTATAAACAAGATCTAAAAGCGGGATTCAGAGAATCGATGATATTGGCTCCAGTAGTAAGACTTCGTGATGGAACCTATATACCACATATTCCACCAAGATTATATCGCCGTGGCAGAGGCTTTGGCTGGATAAGAGAGACATTAGAAGGGGCAATTCATCTTATTAGATCAGAAATACTCGAACCATGGGACATAGAATCAACATGGATAATGAAAGATTATGAAGACAATCTCTATATTTCTGATAAATTTGGCTACACTGTAGAAGATTTTGAAAGGGATTGGTTCAGTCTCGGTGGTTTTTCCATGCAATCCAATCTATTGTGTAGTCCACTTCCATATATCCTCCGTGATGAAATAAAACATTTCCTACGCAGCTATTTTAATTCATTTACATCTGTCTTTTATCCAGATATATGCGCTTGTGTTGAACATGCTCTACCAGATCTCGCAGGTAATAATGGTGTATGGTTTAAGCCTTCTGATGAAGCACAATCAACATATTGGTTCAGGATGATGTTTATATATGAATCTGGGAATGAATTATATTTAGGCATGGGAACGCCAAGAGAATGGCTGGAAGATGGTAAAACAATGGAAATTAGAAACGCATCAACCTATTTCGGAACTATGGGATATAAAGTAGTTTCTGAAGTTAAAAATGATAAAATTTCAATGGAATTAGAGCCACCAACTCGTAATAAACCTGAAGCAATAAAAGTGCGTTTCAGACATCCTCAATCTAAACCAATAAAAAAGGTATCTGTAAATGGTAAAGAATGGAGCGATTTTTATCCAGAAAAAGAGTTAATAAACCTTGGCGCGGTTTCTGAAAAAGTTCATGTTATGGCTTTTTATTAGGAAATATAGAGTATAGGTTTAGCCAATTAGTAAGGTGGACAATGTCCATCTTACTATCTGTAAGATTTTTTACTTCCGGAGGTTGTTATGGCGGAAATTAGTTTTATTAATTACGATGGTCCAAGAACACCTTATGAATCTGAATGGGATGACGTGAAAGAACTGGAACGGTCTGTGTTTTTTGGAGATTCTCCAGATTTTCATGATGGTGCAAGAAGATGGCCTATGAGTCTTCGAGAAGAAGCCAGAGAAAATGTTTTTGCCATGTTTCATAACAGTAAACCTGTATCTGCAATTGGTAGGCTGGAGCGTGATATAATTGTTTATGGAAGCAAGCTTCGGATCGGATATATTGGTAGCGTATGCACACATCCAGACCATCGAGGTCGCGGTCTTGCCGGCACTGTTTTATCTGCCACGCTTAATCAATTTCATAAAAATAATGTGGATTTTGTTTGTATTTCAGGTGATCGCAGGCTTTATCGAGATGCTGGATCGCGAATAGTTGGAGGACTTAGTAGATTCATTATAAGAAAAAGTGACGTCGGCAATATTCAAGAAAGTGTAATTAGTTTTGAAATAGCTACAGAAAAAGACATGAAAACACTTTCTGCCATATATGAAAGAGAAAGTCTGAGGCTGGTTAGACCATTATCTGACTATGAAATTGTTTTAAAATATGGTCACTGTGCCGGAAAACCAGTTGAGTTCTTATTAATACATTTAAATTCATTGCCTATTGCTTATATATTAATTACAAAACTTTTGAAAGATACTAATAGAGTTTATAAACGTGTGATAGAATATGCGGGAGATAGGGAAGCAATAGTTATTACTCTTAAGAAAATAGTTAATGATATGCCAGAAAATGCAGAGGTTGAGATTGATGTTCAGAATAGCGACTTTTTGGGCAATTTGATGAAATGGCAGAATATACATAACGAACCAGCAACAAAGCCAGGAACCTTTTGTGTGATTGACTTTGTAAGGACAATGTCAAAACTAAAGACATCATTCCAAAGTCAATTTCCAGATGATGTTATTAATTCATTGCATTTTTCTCATGGAAAAGAAAGATATGCTGGATGGTGCAATAATGGGATATTGAAAATTGATGGATTAACGAATATGGTTTGGACCGTTCTAGGAACTCCTCCGGAAGAGAAAATATCAAATATTGAAACAACCGGGATAATGCAAGAAATATTGGAAACTTACCTGCCTGTTCCACTTCCACCATTGGAAATGAATTTGATATGAGTTTTTAATAAAATTAGGAATACTGAGACACAAGGAACTAATAATCTGGTGCCTCAGTGTCCTTATATTTGGTTCAGAATATAATAATACAGTTTTAAAAAATTATTTATACAATCCCCCAACTCCTTTGAAAAAGGAGAAATCAAGAAAATCTCCCTTTTCCAAAGGAAGATTTAGAGGGATTTTATATTAAATGATAATTATAATGAATAATTATTTTTTTAAAATGGTATTAGGTTTGTAGTAGCCCGATTCATCGGGCGTTACAAATAATAACGCAAATCATCATTCAGACTTGCTAAAACTTTTGATAGCTTCTTCCTCGTTTTCATAGACATCAAAAACTCTTGCTAGTTTAGTAATAGCAATTAGGTTTTGTAATCCTCTTCCCAAACCCGCGAGGACAAGTTGACCTTCCCTTTTCTGAACTGTTGTATACGATGATACTAACGCTCCCAGACCAGCGCTATCCATCATGGTGACCTTACTTAAATTCAGCACGACTTTTGGCTTTTTTGTTTCGGGAATTTCGGCTATCCATCCATTAATATCCCTTCTCATTTCTAAACTAGCATCACCTATTACACGACCGCTTATCTCAAGAACTAAAATGTCATGATCATCAACTTTTTTCCCAGTAACTTTCATCTCGTATTTACCTCCGTTCTTTGTTTGCACTACAAGCACACATAACTACAAGCACACATAATTAATATATTTATGAAACAAATACTAATAGAGGGCTAAAACGAATAAAAAACAAACACCCCTTTCCTTTAAAACTTTGCACCTCTATCTTTATCCTTGATTATTTCTGATTATATTTATTTTTTCTAGAAGCTTAGTTATTAGATAATACAAAAAAATAAGTTATTTTGTCAATAACATATTTCATCAGCTTGGCAATTTGCTCAAGGAGATAAGTATATACACAGAATATATTATTGACTCCTTTCCTGTTAGTATATGCCATAACATCAGGATAGCAAGATGCAGAATAGCCCGTTCCAAAGATTTCAGAGGATATATAACTTCTAAAAGAGAGTATTTCTTTGGTGTAAGAGTTCATGTTCTTACTACATCCGATCATATTCCAGTAGAATTTGCTTTCCTTCCTGGAAGTGCTCATGATTCCAGAGGATTGGATGTTCTTTCTTTTGATCTTTCACCTGGCAGTTATGTATATGCTGATTCAGCTTATACAGACTATAATGTTGAGATTGCACTCCGAGAAATGGATAAAATCTATTTTGAACCTAACCGTAAGAGTAATTCAAAACGTTATGATGAACCACCAATAAGGGACTACAAGAAGTTAATGCGATTTTCTATAGAAAATACATTTAGTCAGATTTCTGCTTTTTTCCCAAAGCACATTCATGCTGTTACACTTAAAGGTTTTTTGTTAAAGATTACTTTTTTTATTTTTGCTTTCACTATGAAAAAGATCCTGTAATAACTAGCAACTTGAGTTAAATAATAAAGACTCCAAGAATTAACCATTTACCCATCATACATATTACTAACAACTTGAGTTATAATGAATAATTATTTTTTAAAAGGTATAAGGATAAAGTTGTGGCATTAGAATTTAATAACAGAATTGCTGGTATATAATATTACCTCATGATCTTTGGTCAATCGGTATATTACTGATGATGCAAATAAAAGGAAACTGATATGCCTAAATATTTAATCCGTCTGGAAGATAAAAAAGGCTATGGTTCAGATCATCTATTTAAGGCACAAAAGGATTATGTTTGCAGGTGGTGTGAAAAGGTCATAGCAAAAGGCGATCTATATGCGCGGCATACTCCCAATAAATTCAATGAAAATACTTATCCTGTTTGCAGGGATTGTGCCTGGTGGTTAAAGTAGAACAATTCAGGCAAATTTATTCAATTTTTTCTTCTACCAAATAAATACCATTATCTTTCATAGCAAGATAATGAAATTCACTGGGAGAATCAAAAATGATCTTACCTCCTCCTGCAATGACAACAGCATCGTATTGTTTTCCTTCATGACCATTTACAACTACAAAACGCTTATCACCTACTCCAGCTACATAAGCTAAAATCCGACTTTCAGGACTGAAAGCAAGAGTGCCAACTACAATTCCATCATATTGCTTTTCTTCTTTACCATCAATCACTACACATTGCTTATTATCCAGAATAACTCCATAAGCAATTCGTTTACTATCAGGGCTAAATACAGGCAGTCCAATTCCATCGTATTGCTTTTCTTCTTTACCATCAATTACCATAAATTGCTTATTTCCTGATATAGCACCATAGGCAATTCGCTGGCTATCAGGGCTAAAGACTGCTATTCCAACTCCATCATATTGTTTTTCTTCTTTACCATCAATTACCATAAATTGCTTATTTTCTAATATAGCACCGTAGGCAATTCGTTTGCTATCAGGGCTAAATACAGGCAATCCAACACCATCATATTGCTTTTCTTCCTTTCCATCGATAACAACAAATTGCTTTCTCCCTGATTGAGCTACATAAACTAACCTCTGACTGTCAGGACTGAATGTTATTGTCCCAGCAATGATACCATCATATTGATTTCCCTGTTTATCGTCAACTACAACAACTTGTTTATGACCTATTTTTGCTACATAAGCTTTATGTTGACTATCAGGACTAATTACAAGTGTTCCTGAGATAATACCATCGTATGGCTTTTCCTCTTTTCCATCAATAACCATAATTTGCTTATTGTTTTCCTGGGCTAAATATGTAACATGTTTGCTATCGGGATTGAAAATCAGAGAATTTCTCATTATATCGTCATATTGCTTTTCTTCTTTACCATCAACTACAACAAACTGGTCTTCATCAATAAAAGCGATATAAGCCACACGTTTACTATCCGGGCTAAAAATAGGAGTGCCTTTACCTATACCATCATAATGTTTTTCTTCCTTGCCGTCAATTACTACGAATTGCTTATCTTCTGCAAAAACTGTATAAGCTATACGTCTATTATCAGGACTTACTCTGAAGCTTCCTCTTGCTAATTTGGAAGAATCGATTTGAGCGATTAGCGTTTCGGATACATATCTATTTTGGAAGGTATCTTGTGAATGGGCTACTATCGCTATTAACATGAATACTATACATATTTCGATAATCTTTTTGAACATATTTATTTCCTATAATTTTAGCAGGCTCTATGCTTTAATGGCATAGAGCCTATGAAACGAGTATCTATAAATTTACTTTTCTAGCTTAATCAACTCATCCAGATTATCGCGCAGTTTATGAAGAGCTCCCAGTATTTTGTTAATGTTTTCTCTCTCCATAAGAAAATCTTTGCCTAATGCGATGACTTCTGAATTATATATACGCTCAGCTTCAGGACAATGAACTTTGTTATAATCTATCTTGCTTCCATGAAGCAGGCTTCTCTTTATGTTTTTGAAGGCTGGGTTCATATAAATAGGATCATTATGAGCTGTTCCAGTGCTTACACCCTCAGCAGCTAGTGCATCTCTAAAGGTGTTACGATGAACACCACCCCATTTTGATGAATCATACCTTAAGAAATAAAAATAATAACCTCTTTTAGTGATTCTCGGATCTCTCTTGAGTGCGGATATTCCTCCGATTTTTTCCAGTTCCTGGGCAAAATATTCACCGTTTTGATACCTTATTTCAGTTTGTTCAGCATGTCTCGAAAGTTGAACTGAAAGTAGGGCGCCCAAAAATTCTGACATCCTAAAATTTCCCGCAGGAACATAATGGACATATCGTTCTCCACCGGGAATATTACCATAGCGTGAGTATGAATAACAGCTTATTGATAATTCATCTTTACTATAGGTCATTGCTCCGCCATCACCACAGGTTAGATTTTTACCCATCTGGAAGCTGAAACCGCCAATGTCACCAAGAGAACCAACTTTTTTCCCTCTCCATTCTGTTCCATGAGCTTCGGCACAATCTTCAACTATGTATAGGTTATGTTTCTTAGCAATTTCCCAGATGCGATCCATATCAACAGGATACCCACCATAATGGACAGTTTCTATAACTCTAGTTCTATCGGTGATTGCAGCTTCAACAGCATCTGGTGACATCTGATATGTTTCTGGATCGACATCAACAAATACTGGAACTCCACCTGCCAGAACTATAGCTGATGCAGAAGCAACAAAGCTTACTGCTGTAACGATCACCTCATCGCCAGGCTCAATATCACATGATCTGAAAGCAAGTTCAAGAGATGCTGTTCCCGAATTTACACAGGTGCAATATTTTGTTCCAATATATTCAGCAAATTGCTTTTCAAACTGTGATACTTTACTATCGGTGCTCCACATACAGCACCAATTTCCACTTTCAAGAGTATCTATTAATGCTTGTTTATCCCTTTCATCAAAAATTGGCCATTTAACTGGTATCCAATTAGTAACTGCTGGTGTTCCGCCATTAATCGCTAATTTTGCCATAATAAAAACTCCTTTAAACGTATTAGATATTATTTTTAATATCAGAAATTATACCATATTGATAGGATAAGCTCATAGTCTTTAATTAACTGCAATTCGGAAAGGTTAACGTATGTATAGTAAAATAACTTAAAATTTTGTGTTATTTATAAATTTTTGATTACATTTTATGGTCAAATCA
>FWPV01000761.1_pt1 | contig 14674 bp, 12 predicted proteins | sample 2228371 | NCBI WGS metagenome assembly FWPV01 (sample SAMEA103939776, study PRJEB20133) | metagenome
TTTGTGCTCGATTTCGGCGTGACACCGCGCTTCCGCCGGCAGGGATTTGGGCATCGGCTATTTGCTGCGCTTCTGTCGCAGGCACGCCTGGCCGGGTTGCGGGAAGTGTCCCTGCTGGTAAATGTCAGCAATGAGGCGGCCATCCGCATCTATCAGGCGGCGGGCTTTCAGTCCGTGCGGGAAGTGGTGACTCTACGTGGGCGGGTGAATCCTGAGCCGGACGGCAGCGCTCAGGAATTGCTGGGAGACTTGCAGGCGGCGGTGGTGAATTGCTGGGAGACTTGCAGGCAGCGGTGGTGAGCTGGTTTGGTGGCGGCAAGTCTACCCGCCCCACCTGGGAACGTGATCTGCCCTCGCTGCTGGCTATGGCCAGCGCCCGCGCCTTTGAGTCCCGCCGAGGCCTGCTGATGGCGCGTCGTTCCGTGTATTTCCGGCAGGTTGAGATCGTGCATCTTGGTCTCCGGCCTGATGCTGAACCTGAGGATATCCGCGCGCTTCTGGCGGCGACGAGCGCAGCTTTTGGCCCCGATCTGCCACTGGCGCTGCTGGAAGAGCCATTGAATAGCCGTCTCTACCAGCGCTTTGTCGGCCTGGGCTTTCGCCCGGTTGAACGGGCCTACGAGATGCATCTGAATCTGGCTGATTTCTGAGGGGGGAGATCCGGTAGAGCTGGAGCGGCTACTCAGGTGGCCAGACGCACCGGGGAGTCATGTCCATATAGTCAGCGGCCACAAGGTGGTAGCGTGTGCCTTCCCGTTCTCCCGTGATGGCTGCCGCCCATTCGCTGGCAAAGTGCAGGTGCCCATAAACACATACCTCAGGCCGGTACTCGCGGATCACATCGGTGAAGCCGCTGGCCTGGCCGGTGGAGGTGTACGGCGGGTAGTGCAGCATCAGGATGACTGGCTGGCCATTCATGCGCTCCACCTGTGCCATCTGCAATGCCTGACGCAACCAGTGGAGTTCACGGCGGTAGCTCTTGAGCTTGTGTTGTTGAAAATACGGATCATTAGGGGCGATGTGCCCCATCGTCCCGCAGATGATCACGCCATCCAGTTGTACGCACGATCCCTGTACGGCCAGGATGCCAGGCGGTAGCAGTTGCTGGCGAACCTGTTCCAGCTTCTTCCACCAGAAATCGTGATTGCCCCGCGCCAGGATTTTTCGTCCGGGTAGGGCAGCGATCCAGTCGATGTCCGGCCTTACCTGGTGTGGTGAGTGCGCCCAGCTCAGATCGCCGGGCAGCAGGACGATGTCGTCAGGGGCGACACGTTGCAGCCAGGCGGCGCGGATGCGGGCCACATGATCCTTCCAGACAATGCCATAGCGCGTCTGGTCACGTGGCCTGGCCAGGCTGAGATGCAGGTCGGAGATGGCCCAGATGCGGGGGCGAGGAGGGGAATGCACGCTAATGCTACAGTCTCCGCAGTGTCAGGCGCTGTTGAACATATTCTGGATGAGGAGGGTGGCGTCCAGTACCCGCCTTTCGAATTCGTCCAGGCTGCTGTACTGGCGTCCGACAAGCGCAAGGCTGCGCTTTTGAATGGCGATGATGATCCGGGACAGATCGTATTCCGCCCAGATATCCAGAACGCCCCCCGTGTGATGGGCCAGACTGGCAACGGCCAGCCATAGCCGTTGCCAGTGCAGGTCGTCAAACGTGCGTTTTTCCAGGCTGTCCAGGAATCCTCCCTGCCCCTCGGCCTCGTAGAAGAGGATATCGGCGGCTTCTTGCTGATCCAGAACGCCTGAGATCATTGTCTCACCGCAGCCTAACGTTTCAGCAACTCCCTTGCCGCTTTCACAATCGCCTCGGTGGTCAACCCGAAGTTCTGGTAGATCACCTTCATCGGTGCGGACGCGCCAAAGCGTTCCACGCTGATGATGACGCCTTCATCTCCCACCCAGCGATGCCAGCTCATCCCCACGCCAGCCTCGATGCTGATGCGTTTGCGGACGTCGGGGGGCAGGACACTCTGGCGGTACTCAAGTGGCTGACGGGCGAACAATTCGTGACTGGGCATACTGACGACACGGACGGCCACCCCTTCCACAGCGAGCTGTTGGCCAGCAGCCAGGGCGAATTGCACTTCGCTGCCCGTGCCGATCAGAATGATCTCCGGTTTCGGCCCAGAGTCGAACAGGATGTAAGCGCCTTTGCGCACATCACCAACCATGGCCGGATCGAGTACAGGAAGGTCCTGCCGCGTCAGCGCCAGGGCAACCGGGCCGCGGCTTTCCATGATGGCACGGTAGGCGCTGACGGTCTCGTTAGCATCTGCCGGGCGGATGACCGTCAGGTTGGGGATGGCACGCAGGGCGGTCAGATGCTCCACAGGCTGATGGGTGGGGCCATCCTCGCCGACACCTACGCTGTCATGTGTGAAGATGTACAGGGTCGGCAGATCCATTAAGGCGCCCAGCCGGACAGCCGGTCGCATGTAATCGCTGAAGACCATGAAGGTGGCAGAGTAAGGTCGGCAGATGCCCCCATGCAGCGCCATGCCATTGACCATCGCTCCCATGGCGTGTTCCCGCACGCCAAAGCGGACGTTACGGGCGCTGTAATCGTGGCGGCTGAAGTTACCGGTGCCGCTGATCAGGGTATTGGTGCTGGGCGCCAGATCGGCGTCGCCGCCAATCATGGTCCTGACGCGGTGCGCAATCGCGTTCAGGACTTTGCCACTGGCCTTGCGGGTGGCAACCGCACCGTTGGAGGGTGAAAAGGTGGGCAGGTCGGCGTCCCAGTCAGGCGGCAATTCGCCCGCCCAGGCGCGGGCCAGTTCGGCGTAGAGATCCGGGTATTCCGTTTCATAGGCTGCCAGCATTGCGCTCCAGGCTTGCTGGGCTTCGCGTCCACGCTCTTTGACCTGACGCATGTGCTCCAGCACTTCTGGCGGTACATAGAAGGGCGGTTCCAGGGGCCAGCCCAGATTCTCCTTGGTCAGACGTACTTCGTCGACACCGAGGGGGGAGCCGTGTGCTTCATGGGAATTGGCTTTGTTCGGACTACCGTAGCCGATGGTCGTACGGATATCGATCAGCACCGGCCGGTCAGTGACCCCCCGGGCTGCTTTGAGCGCCGCAGTCAGCGCTTCGACATCATTACCGTCTTCGACCTGGAGCACATGCCAGCCATAGGCCCGGAAGCGCGCCGGGATGTCCTCACTGAAAGTGTCGCTGGTTGGCCCGGCCAGCGTGATATGGTTGTCATCATACAGGCAAATGAGATTGTTGAGGCCAAGATGACCGGCCAGGGAAGCCGCCTCGTGGCTGATGCCCTCCATGAGATCGCCGTCTGAGGCCAGGACATAGGTGCGGTGATCGATGATGGGGTAGCCGGGACGATTGAATGTCGCAGCAAGATGCGCCTCCGCGACAGCCATACCCACAGCGGTGGCAAAACCCTGTCCCAGCGGGCCGGTGGTTGTCTCAACGCCGGGGGTCTCACCGTATTCAGGGTGCCCCGGGGTGGCGCTTTCCCACTGCCGGAACTGCTTGAGGTCATCCAGGGAAACACCGTAGCCGGTCAGATAGAGCAGACTGTACAGCAGCATGCTGCCGTGACCGGCAGACAGGATAAACCGATCGCGATCGGGCCATTCCGGATTGGTGGGGTTATGCTTGAGGAAGCGCGTCCACAGGACATAAGCCATCGGCGCTGCGCCCATCGGCAGGCCGGGATGACCGCTGTTGGCCTTCTGGACAGCATCAACCGCGAGCATCCGGATGGTGTTGATGCTGAGGTTGCTGATGTCCACCTGAGTCATTGTTGACACGGAATACCACTCCTTTGGCGACAGATAAGCCGCAGATGTTACCCCTTATTATAGCCCGTGGCAGGTAGGTAACCATGCGCAGATAGGAAAGCCGGTTATTGGCACCATCAGGTGGAATGAGCGCCCGGTGTGTCATTCGCCCGTGGGGCGATACCCGCTTGCTGGCGCCAGGCGCGAATGCTTTCGGCGTGTTCCTGCTCATGCCAGGTGGCGGTCTCATGAATCAGGTAGGCCAGAGGTTCGCCTTCCATCCATTCGAAACGCAGCGGATCTTCAAGCATTCGTTCATCAAGGGCCTCGATGGCCAGCAACAGGCGCTTATGCACCCCATGGAAATCGGGCATCAGGACTTCAAGCGGCCGGTTGGCATGCTGATGGTACTGCTCCATGTTCCAGTCGTCGATGTCCTCGATCAGCACGATTCCCGGCGCCGCGCGGCGGGTAGGGGAAAGCCTGCGACTGAGGGCGGTGACCAGTTCCGCTTCCCAGGCGATCAGGTGGGCGATGATGTCCTTGACCGACCAGATACCCTCCACGCCGGGTCGTAACATTTCATCTTCGGTCAACCCTTCGATGGCGGAGAGGAATTCGGCTCGCGCCGCGCGGATTTCGTCCAGCAATGCTTTCTTGCTCACGATACGTTGCTCTCGGTTGATTTGATCAGGCGAAGAGACGGGTAATCCACTCGATGGACAGTGCACCGGCCCAGGCCAGGAGGGTGGACTGGACGATTTTGCCCAGACCAGCGGCCAGCAAAAACTGCCACCAGGGCATGTGGGAAGCGCCCGCCAGCAGACCAGCGATGTCAAAAAACGGGTTGGGGATAATGGCAAGGACAAAGATCACCAGCGGCCCAAAGCGATCCATCCAGCGGTCAAAACGGCGGTACAGGTCGGTGTGTTCAAGCGGCGTTACCCCACCATACCCGGCCAGATAGCCGACTAGCTCCCCCAGGGCGGCTCCTGGCCCGGCGGCCAGCCCCAGCAGCCACGGGTTGAGCGTACTGCCCATGGCGATGACAAACACAATCCCCGGCACAGGCAAAATCACGGTGGCATTGCCCAGCAACATAATCAGGAAAGCGCCCACGTAGCCCAGCGCCCGCAGCTCCTCGATGCGGTTGGCCAGCAGTGCGATCACAACAGTGACAATGACAGCAATTGCCACCGCACCGACGCGCTTCCATGGGATACTGGCGGGCTTGACGACCGGCAATTTGCGGGTCGGTTCGGTGATCCCGGTATCTTCAACTGACATTGCCGAGTCCTTAGGGTGATGGTTTCTGGCTCTACCTGTAATAACCCCGTTGTCTGGCCAGGGTATGCGCCAGCCGTTCGAAGTTTACGTCTCGTTGGGTCTGCCGTCAATGTACTGAAGAAGCCAGTGTGTTGGATCAAGTGCTGATGAGTCTGTCAGGGGTGAGTGCGAAGCGGCATCACGGGGGATTAGAACACTTGTGTGAGCGGGGATTCTCGATTATTCTTGCGGTAGGCGGGTTCACTGGTCGGGAGGAGTTGCGGTGCGGTTTCTTCACATTGCAGATGCGCATCTTGGCAACCAGCAGTACAACCTTAAGGAGCGGTACAACGACTTCGGTCGTGCATTTGAGGACATCATTACCCTGGCACTGAGCAGGCAGGTGGATGCTCTGGTTATTGCCGGGGATCTGTTCCACAAAGCGGCCATTGAGCCGCTGACTCTCCTCCAGGCTGAGGACGGTTTACATCGTTTGAAGGATGCTGGCGTGCCCGTGATTGCTGTTCACGGCAACCATGACAACGCGCGCTATGTTGCTCAGATGTCCTGGCTGGAATATCTCTGTGAGCGTGAGTTACTTTGCCTGCTGGCGCCTGACTTCAGTACGTCCCGTACGGTATTGACGCCCTGGGATCACCACAAGCACCAGGGCGCATATCTGGATGTTGGCCCCACCCGTTTCATTGGTGTGCCATGGCTGGGGGCCTCGACCCCGCATGTGCTGGATGAGCTTGCCGGGTTGTTGCCTCTCCTGCCACAGGAGGGGATCCGCTTTACTGTGCTGGTGACGCATGCCGGTCTGGAGGGCCAGATGCCGGCAATACCCGGTGGGCTGAAGTTCAGCCAGATCAGCCCGCTAAGGGACTTCGTGCAGTATGTAGCGCTTGGCCATCTGCACAAACCCTTCGAGGTAGAAAACTGGATCTACAACCCCGGCTCGCTGGAAACATGCAGTTTCGACGAAGCTCAGTATCAGCGGGGCGCCTATCTGGTGGAAGTCTCCGACGCGGGGACACACCGGGCTGAGCATCTGGCCAATGTGCAGCGGCCCTTTATTTCATTGGAGGTCGGGGTTGATCTCCACGCTACTCCTGAGACGTTGTATGACGCGGTGCTGGCTGACATCCGAACCGAAAAGCGACGCCTGAGCCGCCAGTTGCAGGATTTCCCCGATCCGGAGCGCCGCCGGCCAGTCGTCCGTCTGATCCTGAGCGGCCATCTGGCCTTTGATCGTTCACAGCTTGATTTGGAGAAGCTGCGGCGGATGCTGCTGGAAGAGTTTGATGCCCTGCACGGGCGGGTTGACAATCGCACCACGCTGCTGGGCGTGGATGTGCGGGCGGAGCCCACTCTGACGCGGATGGAGCTGGAGCGGGCCGTATTCAGCAGCCTGCTCCAGAACGATCCGCGTTTTCGGGCGCATGTGCCGGAAATGACGGATTTGATGCAGGCGATCAAGGCTATGGCCCTGGAGAAGGCCGAACCGGCGGCCATCTTCGAGCTTCTGGACACGCAGCTGCAGCGGATGGAAGAAGACGGCAAATGTGGATCACTAGCCTTCAGTTGAGCAATATCAAGAGCTATGGGCCGGATGGCCAGACCATTCCGTTTAAGCTGGGGGTCAACCTCATCCAGGGAGAAAATGGCGCGGGCAAATCCACCATCCTTGAGGCTATTGGCCTGGCCCTGTTTGACCGGAAACCTTACAACCTCACCAGTTTTGTCCGAGAGGGGGCGCGTACCGGAAGGATCGAGGTTGGCTTTTTCAGTGCGCATGACGAGCGCGAATATGTCATCGTGCGGGCGGTTGGTGGCAGCAGCCAGACCTATGTCTACGACCCGGAGATCAAGCAGAGGGTTTGCGAGGGTCGCGAGGATACGCTGGCCTTCATCCGCCAGCATCTGCAGACCGAGCTTGATACCGACCTGACCACATTCTTTGTGGATGCGGTTGGCGTGCCCCAGGGCACCATGACGGCCATCTTCCATGAGACACCAGCCGTGCGCAAAGAAAAGTTCAACCGGCTGTTGCGGATTGACGCCTACGAGACCGCTTACGAGAACCTGCGCGAGACAAAGCGCTACATCCAGGAAAGAATTACCGAGAACGATAAGGAACAGACTCGTCTGCAGACTACCCTGGCTGATCTCCCTGGCCTGACCGAGGCTATTGACCGGTTGACCGGGGAGATCGCGGGAGCAGAGGATCGGCTTCGGGAGCTTGGCCAGCAACTGGCGACTGTTGCCGGTCAGCGGCTGGCTGCTGATGCCCAGCGGAGCCGGCTTGATGATCTGGCGCGGCAGGTCGAGCTGTTTGCGGCGGAATTGCGGATACTGGACGAACGGCTGGCTGCAGCCCGCAGCGCCGCCCAGGAGGCCGAGGCAGCCCAGGCAATTGTTGTGGCTAATGAGGCGGCTTATCGCGGTTATCAGGCTGCCGATCAGCAGCAGGCAATCCTGCTGAGCAGGCAGCAGGAGCAGCAAGAAATCATCGCCCGGCGGCATGAACTGGATGTGCAGCGCGAGTTGCTCAGAAACAAGCTGGAGCGTCTCCACCACGATCTGGAGGAAGTTGCCACAGCGGAGTCTGAGTTGCGGGATCTGGAACCGTTTGTTCGTGAGCAGACGACACTTGAGGAGGATCTGGCGCAGGCGCAGGCGGATCGGGATGCTGCCGAACGAGAGGCTGCTGAACTGGCGCGAAGAACAGCCGCCCTGGCCGATCTGCGTGAGCGCGTTGCCGCTTGCCGGGTGCGCCTTGAAGCTGCTGGCCTGCGCCTTCGGGAGATGGCGAAGGTTGCAGAGGTAGAGGCAGAGGATTCTGTAACGGATGTAACTCGTGACGCAGTGGCGCAACTGGAGCGCATCACAGACCGGGCTGAGGCAACACAGGCGACGCTGGCGCGTGAAGAGGCTGGGCAGGAAGCGCTGGCCGAAGAGGTTGCCCGCGGCCAGGCGTTACAGGCGCAGCTTGACGCCTTGCGGCGTACCATGGAGGCGTTGTTCGGTGAACGCCGGATACTGGAAGCCCGGTTGGAGCGACTCCGTGGCGATCAGGCGAGGCAGGAGGACTATGCGGCGCTGCTGGCCGGGGCGGAGGCCGTCTGCCCTGTATGCTTGCGGCCAATGGATGCTCACGCGCAGGCGCAGGCCGCCGATCACTACCGGCAGGAACAGGCACGTCTGGCTGCGGAACTGGCAGTTGCTGAAACCGATCTTGGTCAGGTGCTGGAACGCCTGCAACAGCTCGAAGCAGAGCAGGCTAAACTACAAGCCGACCTGCGTGAGTTGCCTGGCGCTGCCGGCCTGTCTGCGGCTGAGCAGCGTGTCCAGCAGGCGAGAATCGATGCAGATAACGTGTCTGAGAAGGCTCTCAGGCAATGGGAGCTCGCAGAAGCATGGATCGCGGCCTTTCATGAACTCCTTGTCCGGCAGGAGCAGAAGGTCACTGTCTTGCGCCAGAGCGGAGAACGTGTCCTGACCCTGGAGGAGCAACTGAAGGCCCTGGGCGATCCGCGCCGCCGTTACGAGCGTGCTCAGGATCGGGCTGCCGGTCGGGGACCGCTGGAGCAGGATCTACAGCGCCAGGAAGAAGCGTTTGTGGAGGTAGAGCGGCAGCTGGCAGAAGTCGAGCAGCAACTGGCTGCCTTCGTCGATCTCGATACCCAGCTTGAAGCTGTGGCACATGAAAAGGCGCGCTACGAAGAAGGTTACCGGCTGTATCTTGCTCATCAGGCCCTTGCTGGGCAACTCGCGGAACGGTGGAAGCAGGTGCACGCTCTTGAGGACGAACGTAAAGCCCGGCAAGCGGCCCATGATCAGGTCGCTGGCGATTATGCGGCCATGGCAGCCGGGTATGACGCCGAGGCTCATGAAAAGCTGCGCCAGCAGGAACGCATGCTGGAAGATGAAAAGTTGACCGCTGAAACTCGCCTTCACGAGTGGCGCAATCTCCTGCAGACCCAGCAACAGCGGCTCGGTCAACTTCAGGAGGCACAGGTGCAACTGCTGGCGCTGGAAGCCGAGCAGAATCGCCTGCGGAGTCGACAGGAAGTCCTGGAATTTCTGCGTGAGGGCATTCGCAAGGCTGGCCCCCAGATCACGCAGCAACTGGTGCGGATGATCAGCGAGCAGGCCAACCAGATTTTTGGCGACATTCTGGGCGATCATAGCATGGTTCTGGAGTGGAACGAGGAGTACGGAATCACGGTCAGCCAGTGGGGGCAGCAGCGGGAATTCGAATTGCTCTCCGGCGGGGAGCAGATGGTAGCGGCGATGGCAGTACGATTGGCCCTACTGATGCATCTGGCCAGTGTGCAGTTTGCATTCTTTGATGAGCCGACCACCAATCTGGACGATGCCCGGCGTGCTCAGCTGGCGGAGAGCCTGTCCGGTATCAGAACGCTGCAACAGTTATTCGTGATCAGTCATGATGATACCTTTGAGCAGGCCAGTTACCATGTGATCCAGGTGTCCAAGGAGGATGGACTGAGTCAGGTGAGGGTGCTATGACGCCGCTGTATGCCGGGAAGGTTGCGGAGGCGCTAGCCCGCAAGGGCGGCGATTTTGAGGCTTCTGAGCGCAACATGCGCGAAGATATGGTATTGCTGCAGGAATTGCTGGAGACTTTTGCCCGCCTGTCACGGCAGGAGGTTGACGCGCGGATTGCCGGGATCGCACGGCCCGGTGCACGCCCGACCGATGAACAGGATAGCCAGCCGCTGGTCATCCCCTTTGGTAATCGCTGGGCGGATCATCGTGAGGCGCGCGAGTGGGCGCTGAATACCCTGGCAGGGGTCACGACGTTCGCGGTGGATGGTTCGCAGATCTTCCCCAACCGGGATATGTCCGTGCCGGTTGGGCTGGTTCAGGTGGGCTGGTTCGAGAATCCGCATGATGCAGGGGGCAATTACACCAAGGATGTCCAGGTTGAGGTGTTGACGCCCGCGGAGCTTATGGAGTCGTTTGAGGCCGGGTATGCGGAGCATGTAGTTGAATGGCGGCGGTTCGTGGGCGAAATTGAGCGCCTGAAGGCCTTCATGGAAGGGCGGAAAGGTAGCCCGGCGTTGGCCTTTCTGGATGGCTCCCTGGTACTCTCCTTTGTGCATACCATGCGTGAAGCCCGCCAGCGGGAATACGTCGCCCGGATCACTGACCTGTTGTACTGTTCGGAAAAGACGGGTGTGCCCGTAATTGGCTATATCGACTCCAGCCTGGCCGCTGATCTGACCACCTTGCTTGGCCATGTTGCAGGTTATCGTGGCGGACGGGTTGCTGACGCGACCATGTTCCGGCGGCGGATGCAGTGGGGCGACCGAACGCGGTGGTATGTCTGCAGCCGGGATGATGAGGTGGTCGATAGCGCATACTACGAACAGGTGCTGTTCACCTATCTGAAGACGACGCGGGATTATCCCCCGGCGCGGGTGGAAATGCCGGCCTGGGTGTTTGCCCAGGGGCGGCATGAATGGGTGCTGGATGTGGTTCGCGCGGAGTGTGTTGTGGGAGTGGGGTATCCGTATCCGCTGGGAACTGCCGATGCGGTGGCTGTTTTGAGTATGCAGGATCGTGAGCGTTTCTACCGGCTGTTTCAGGGATTCGCCAGCGAACGCGGGATCAATGTGCGCTTCAGCCGCAAGCTGGCCAGCAAACGCGGACGCCGGGTCTAGGGGAGGTCGATGGTGAGCGTATCGCTGGGCAAGATCGTCAAGTCAAACTCGCATACCGATTACATCTGCCAGGTGTATGGCCGCAACGAATTTGACCCCGCGCCGGGTGTGGAAAACTACGCACTGGGCACGTTTGTGCGGATTGAGCTGGGGGCCGGGAAGTCGGGCCATCTGGTCGGCCTGATCTATGACACTGTGTTGCTTAATCCTGACTTTGGCCGCCTGGGACCGCGCCTTTCCCCGGAGACCGAACTGGCCATGTTCACGCCGGATTACCTGAATGAGCGGGCGATTCTGGTGGGCATTACAGCCATCGGGCGCTTTTTGCCGGATGGGGCAGTATCACAGGGGGTGCCGCTGCTGGCCGCCAGCAGCGATGCCCAGGTGGTGCAGATGACCGATGATGAGATCCGGGCTTTCCATGTCTATGACGGTGTGCTGCATCTGGACTACCTGCCTCTGCTGGTGCACATGGATCACCCTCTGGCGCTGCATCTGGGGTGGATTGTGCTCAAAGTACTCAGGCAACTGATGCCGGAATACGCGGTTGAGCTGGCAGTGTTAAGTGACGATCTGCTATGGCGGACGCAGATCGGGCCTCTGGGAGGGATGCAATGAGTCAACCTCTGGGTCGGGCCAAAGGGCCAGGACCAACGCCTCATAGCTTCCTCTTTGTCTCTCCGGACGATGAGCAGAAGCTCAAGGTCGGCGAGTTCATTACATACCCGGTGCATGTTGAAGGCGGCCAGGAGCAACTGGTGCTCTCCCGGATCACGGAACGCCGACCGGTACGCCTGTATCCCAATGCCTTTTCCGGTGATCCACAGGTTGACCCTAATCGCATCGCAGCGATGGTGGGCTACCGGGGCAAGAACAGTGAGTTGTTCGAGATCACGGCAGAAGTGATTGGCTACTACGATCCCGCGCTCAAAGACTTCATCAATCCACGTGTCCCACCCCGCGTGGGGACGCCAATCACGCTGGCTGAGAATACCTATCTTTCGGATGTCCTGAGCCGTCGTAAACCTGACGAAGTGGGCGCGGCGACCATGGGCTGGTTGCTCAGCCGTCCGAAAGGTGATGTGCCGGTGGCGATCGATGTTGGCGCCGTGGTGAGCACGCATCTGGCGATCATTGCCAGCACGGGCGCGGGCAAGAGTTACACAGCCAGCGTGCTGATCGAGGAGATGCTCCGGGCGAATAACCGGGCTGCAATCCTGGTGATCGATCCTCATGGCGAGTACAACACGCTGGCCGAACTGCCTGACGCAAAGCCATTGTGCCGGGATGGCTACCGCCCGGAGGCGCGGATTTACGCGCCGGGTGACGTGAAAATCCGTGTGGGCACGCTCGAGCGTGGTGACCTGCGTTATCTCCTGCCAAGCGTCAGTGACCGTATGGACTACGTGCTGAGCCGTGCCTACCGTCAGGTGCAAGCCTTGAGTCGCCAGCGCACCCATGAGGAGGATCGCTGGACGCGCGCCGAGCTACTGGGCGCGCTGGATCGGATCGGCGAAGATGCTGAAGACAGCGAAGACAAGTACGATAAAGGGACTGTCCAGGCACTACGGTGGCGGTTGGAAAGCACGATCAGGACGGGCAAGGGGCAGATCTTCGATGATCAGGACCAGACGCCGCTGGAGGAATTGTTCCGACCGGGGCGTTGCTCAGTGATGCAACTCAACCAGATCGACAGCCGGGAGCAGCAGGTGATCGTGGCTGCTCTGCTGCGGCGTATCTTTACCGCGCGAATGCGGACCAAGAATAGCGAGGTTGAGCCGGGCAATGACTACTACCTGCCGTACCCGGTCTTCATCCTGATTGAGGAGGCGCACAACTACGCCCCGGCTGGCGCCGATATTGTGACGACCGGCATCTTGAAGAAGATTCTGGCTGAGGGACGTAAATTCGGCGTCGGTGTGGGGTTAATCAGTCAGCGGCCCGGTAAGCTGGATTCGGATGTGCTGTCGCAGTGCAACACCCAGATTCTGCTGCGGATCGTCAACCCGATCGATCAGGCGCGCGTGCGCGAGAGTGTGGAAAGCGTAGGACGGGACCTGCTGGCAGAACTGCCGTCGCTGACCAAGGGGCAGGCGATTATCTCCGGGGCGGCAGTCAACACGCCGGTGCTATGCCAGATTCGACCGCGCTATACCCATCATGGTGGCGCGGAGGAAAACGCGCCGGAGGCCTGGGTGAAGTATGCGGACAGTCCGCAGGCCCGCCAGCGAGAACAGGATACGGCTTTGCTGCAATCGACTGGCCGCCGCAATCGACTCTACAAATCCTGATGGCCTTGCTGCGGATGTGTTAGCTGTGCCCGAAAGTGATAGGCGCCCGGCAGGCTTGCCCTGCCGGGATTTCTTTGTGCCGGTAGTTTACATGCCATGTAGGAACGTGGTAAAGTAAAGATGTGATTGGTTTCGTGTTTACTGTCAGACCGATAAAGAGATTTAGGAAGAACAGCAATGGTGACTTCGAAGCGTTGGCTTCTGATTCTTGTCTGGCTTGTTCCCCTGTTGTGGCCCGGTACGGTGAATTCGCAATCCCCGGAATCCTGCCCACAGATTGTCCAGGTGGCGCTGTCGATGGCGGACAGGTTGTGCGAGGCGATGGGCACTAACCGGGCCTGCTACGGGCATATGCTTGTTGACGCGACACCGCGACCGGATGTCTCCAGCCTGGACTTTAACCAGGAAGGCGATATTGCCGATGTACATGCGCTGCAGGCCATCCGGCTTAGCCCGATGGATCTGGAGATCGGCACCTGGGGAGTGGCTCTGCTGAACCTGCAGGCCTACCTGCAATATGCAGCTCCGCAGGAAGTCACGTATGTCCTGTTTGGAGATGTCGAGGTCACCAATGCCGTTGAGGCGACTCCCACGCTGTTGGCGACAGTGGTCACCCGCCAGTATGTGAACGTGCGCCTGGGGCCGACGACGAATGCCGGTGTGATCGCTACGCTTGCTCCCGGCGTTGTTGTGGAGGTCAAGGGGCGCCTGGCGGATAACTCCTGGCTGCGGGTGCGACTTCCGGAGATCGGCCAGGTTGGCTGGGTCTATGCGCCTGTGCTGGCTGTTGACGGGGATGTGGAAACGTTACGGATTATGGAAGCCTGGTCGCCATACTATGGGCCAATGCAGGCGTTCTACTTCCGCAGCGGAATCGATGACTCAGTATGCCGGGAAAGCCCGCAAAGTGGCCTGTTGATCCAGACGCCGGAAGGTGTGGCGGAAGTGACGCTTCTGGTCAATGAGGTCAGCATTCAGATGAATGCGACGGCTTACTTCCAGGCTCAGCCGGGCGGCCAGATGACGGTAGGGGTGTTGAACGGCTGGGCAGTTGTGGAGTCTCAGGGGCAACGGCAGCCAGTCTTTGCCGGGACGCAGGTCAGCGTGCCACTGGCGGGCAACCTGGCTGCCAGTGGCGCACCAGCGGAGCCGGTGCCGTATGTCGAAGCAGCACTAACTGCGCTGCCAATGAGTCTGTTGCCCACTGAAGTGGAGATCAGCCCGGCGCTCACCCAGGGCCAGATTAATGCCCTTCTGGCCCGCTGGCGCAACATGGTCAGGAATGGAGGGGTAGTGTCGCTGGCCGCTTTGCTGTCCAATCCTGATTCGATATCGGAAGAGAGTGTAGCTTCGGGTACACCTAGCGACAGACCAGAAGCCCCGCCGGGCCTTGATGGTGCGCTCCCGCCGGGCTGGGGGGCGACTCCTCCCGGTCAGGGTGGAACACCGCCAGGGCAAACCAAGAAGAACTGATGTGCCTGTGTTAGCGAGGTGATGTAACTCAGGATCATGCCATCGACCGCCATCTGCACCAGATGGCGGTCCAGTTGTCATGAATGTAGTTGATGCATTGAAGCCGCTGATGAACTCCGGAGAGGTTACGCTGTAACCAGTAGGACTTTGGTCCTGCCAACAGAAGGACAGGTTCGGTGCACTGGAACGTTTTGCTGTAACAGCA
>FWPV01010903.1_pt1 | contig 14674 bp, 13 predicted proteins | sample 2228371 | NCBI WGS metagenome assembly FWPV01 (sample SAMEA103939776, study PRJEB20133) | metagenome
AAAAACACATAAATCTAAAAGGAAGAGTGCAAATACTACTAATATAATATTTTTTAGATTGAGAATACCTATGAAACCTAAGACTGTTTCTATGAGTATGATTTGAGAATAGTAAAGTAGGAAAATTGCTACTATAAAGTCTATCAATTTTAGGTTTTTGTTAAATTTCTTTAAAATCAAGTAGGAGTTAAATAAAATGATAAAGTTGATAGAATAAAATACTAATGTTTTAAACATTACTTTTGAAATAGAAGTTCAACCTATCCGCCTAATAAATTATTGATGCTTGTAACTTAATGCTTTAGTTACTGTTTTTTGTGTATGGTTGAACTGGCATAGGAAGTATTTAGTGAACAAAATATCTTTTACTCACATATTAGCTCGTAAGAGTTTCATAAAACTAACTTGAATTTTTATTATTATATCATTTCAGGAGTCTTACAAAATGGACATAAAAAAAATGATGTTAATAGACAAATATGTAGGACATATATTTTGTTTAATTCTTACTATTCATAATAATTTAAGTGTTTTTTTTCTACAAAAGAAAAAGGAAACTAATAAAGGACCGAAGAATATTCTTTTAATAAAATTTTGGGGCATGGGGACAATTATCGTTGCTTCTGCTTCCCTAAAAGCATTAAAAACAGCATTTCCAGATGCGAATGTTCTATTTTTAACCCTCTCTCAAAATAGAGATTTGCCTAAATTATTAGGAGTATCAGATAAGATTATAACAATAGATGTTGAACGGGGTTTAATAAAATTTACCCTAAGTTTTTTATCCGCTTTGTATTATATAAGAAAACAGAATATTGATATAGCTCTTGACCTTGAATTTTTCACGAGGATTTCATCGATAGTGACATACCTTTCAGGAGCTACGACGAAGGTTGGGTTTTGTTCTTGGGAAATATGGAGAGGGAATTTTCATAACATAAAAGTTCCTTTTAACAGGTATTGGCATATGAGTAAAAATTTTGAAAATTTAGTTACTCATTGCGGAATAGATAAAAATTCTATCAAGCCAGTTTTAATAGATATCCCCGATAAAGAAAAACAATCTACAAAAATGTTACTTCAAGAAAATGGATTTAAAGAAAATGAAAGAATAATCTGTGTAAATATAAATGCAGCTGTTGAATTTGGGTGGGAAAGACGGTGGCCAGCAAAAAATTTTTTAAGCTTAATTCACTTATTAAATGAACATTATAAAGATTTAAAGTTTATACTTATTGGTTCTAAGAAAGAATTTAAATATGTAGATGATTTTTGCAAAGGAATTAATAAAGATACTCAAGTTTATAATTTTGCGGGCAAAACTTCAATTTTTAATCTTGCTGGGTTGCTTCAATGTTGTAAGATGCTAATCACAAATGATTCAGGACCACTTCACTTAGCAGTTTTATTAAATGTTCCGACAGTATCGTTTTTTGGCTCAGATACTCCTGTGCTCTATGGACCAAAAGGAGAAAAACACATAGTGTTTTATAAGAATATTGACTGTAGCCCCTGCGTAAATGTCCTTATTACAAAGCAAATTAAGTGTTATAAAAAATCAAATGAATGTATGGAAAAAATTTCGGTAGAAGAAGTATTTGAAGCGATTAAAAAAAGTGGAATATTATGATTGTCCTTTTATTAAACCCCCCAGGTAAAAAGATTTATATCAGAGACCTCTTTTGTAGCAAGATTTCAAAAGTGAATTTCATTAATCAACCAGTTGATTTGCTTATCCAGAGCGGAATACTGGCAAAAGAATTTAAAACTTTTGTATATGATGCAATTGTTAATAAAGCAAATAGTCAAACTTGTGCAAGATATATTTTAGAATTAAAACCAGATGTTGTTATTTGGCTTACTGGAGTGATTTCTTGGAAAGAGGACTTTGAATTCTTAAAAGACTTAAAAACAAAGCATTCTTTCCTTTCTATTTCGCTTGGCGATTATTTTTTAGAAAACTATGAAGAAAAACTAAAAATTAATACCTTTATTGATGCGATTGCTTTTGATTACACTACTACTGACATTATGAATTATATCAAAAATAGTGAAGATATTAAGAATATAGCCTACAGAAAGAACGGCTCGATTGTTCTGACAAAAATAGAAAGACAGTATTTTAAAGAATACTTGATCCCTATACCTCGCCATGATTTGTTTATTAACAGAAATTATAGGTTTCCCTTTATGCGAAGCAACTCTTTTACAACGGTTCAAACTGATTTTGGCTGTCCTTACAAGTGTGTATTTTGTATAATGGGAACATTAGGATATAAATTTCGTCCAGTGGAAAACATACTTGAGGAAATGGAATACATAAGAAAGTTAAATATAAAAGAAATTTTTTTTGCAGATCAAACATTTACAGCTATTCAAAAAAGAACAGAACTTCTATGTAAAGAAATAATAAAAAATGATTATGATTTTAAGTGGCTTTGTTTCACAAGAGTTGATAAGGTTGATCATTACTTGTTGAAATTAATGAAAATGTCTGGATGTCATACAATAATATTAGGTGTTGAATCAGCGAGTCCAGATTTATTATCTATTTATAAGAAGGAATATACAGTTGCACAGATCAAAGAGGTTTTCAATATGTGTTATAAAATTGGTATCCAAACAGTTGGAACCTTCTTAATTGGACTACCACATGAGACAAAAGAGTCATTATATTCGACATTGAGGTTGGCAAAAGAAATTAAATGTGATTATTTTTCTTTCAATGTTGCAGTCCCTCGACCAGGCACAAAATTGAGAGAATTAGCAATAAAAGAAGGTTTATTTTCTGGAGAAGAAATAGTTATGGACCAGGCTGGAACATTTATTACTATGCCAACAAAAAGTTTAACGAAAAAGCAACTTTCCAAAATTTTTAATAAGATTTTATTTAATTTTTATTTCAATCCGTTTTATTTGTTTAGAAGGCTAACAAAAGTGAAATCGTTATACGATTTTTATAATAGTATAGGCATGGGAAAAGAGATTTTAAAATTGTTAATTGGAAGAAAATAGGCAATAAGGATGAAAAATTTATCCTTACTTTAAATTTAGCTTTTTGTCTTTGGAGGAGGTGTCCATAGCACATTGAATCTTACTGGGACCTTAAGTTAGTGCTGTTAAAATATTTTAACCAAACATTATAATAGTTCTGCTATCGTTAATGCCTCTTTTAGTTTTTCATCGTGTAATGCAGCTTGCTTTAACGCAACAAGTAATCTATTGAACTTTACTCTCATTGCTATCTCTTCCTTTTCTTGCTGTTTAGTTAGCCAGTGGACTAAAAAAGGTGAACCAATAACCGCAATAAATAAAGCGATTAAAAGATTTTGCATAAATCTGATTGAATCATAAACTTGTTCAAATCTTTTATCAACTTGTTCAAATCTTTTATCAATTTGTTCAAGTATAATCTTTTGAGTTTCTTTAATTTCTTTGATTTGCTGGAGCAAAATTTCAGTTGTGATTTCTTGAGAAGCAGAAGTCATTAAGGAAAATGGGAATAAAAAAAGTAGTAGAAATAAAATTATCATTATTTTTTTCATCTTTTTATTTCACCTTCTTTTTTTAATAATACCATATATTTTGGAGAAGTTAAAATAATCTGTTTTATAATATTTTCATTTAATGAAAAAGTTTTTTCTATTTATTTTAATACTATTATTTTCAATAATCCTTCGTATAACTTTTCTTTTTAACTCCCAAAGATATGTTGATGGTGATGAGGCTGTGATTGGAGTAATGGCGAAGCACATATTGGAAAAGGGTGTTCATCCCCTGTATTTTTATGGCCAATCATTTAATGGTGGTGCTTCAATTGAAGCACATATTTCTTCTATATTTTTTAGGATTTTTGGCGTCTCTTCAATTTCTCTTAAAATGTTGGCATTTTCACTTTCTATTGTCTTACTGATCATTACTTATTTTTTTTCTTTGAGATTTTGGGGTGTAAAAGTAGCAACAATTTGCTGTTTTCTTTTTGCCATAGAGCCTTCAACAGCAAGGTGGAACCTTAAAGTTAGAGGTAGTTATATAGAAAATTTGATACTGAATGTAATAATAACTTATTTTTTATTTTGTTACTTGCTTTATCCAAATGAAAATGCCTTTCAAAAGGAGAGGAGGGAGGAAGAAAACTTACATAGAGTTTTTCCATTATTATTTGGTTTTTTTTCAGGATTTTCTCTTTGGAACTCCGAGATATCTTTGCCGTTTTTGATTTTGTGTTTTTTATTCCTATTTGTTTATAAAAGGAAATTTTATAGCCTAAAAAATCTAATTTTTTTATTTTTTACTTTTATTTTAGGTTACTTTCCTGCAATTTATTTTAATTTTATTAATGATTATAAAATTTGGATATGAAATTATACTGCTATTATTAGTTTCTTTTTTAATAATACCGAAATGCCAATAGTTCAAAACCTAAAAAGAGCTTTCTCATTTTCTGTGCCTTCTTTTTTCTGGCATAAAAATGTTGATAGTTTCCCAAATGAATTACCTATATTCCCTCACCTGTATTTTACAATTTTGTTATTTTCAATGTTATGGTTGATTTATAAAATTTTAAGTTCTTCACCCTTACTTACGCATTTACAGTCAAAAGTTTTTCACAGTAAATTTGAACTTTCTTCTAATTATAATCTTTGCTTAAAAGAACATTTTATCCTGTTTCATATAATAATATACATTTTGTTTTATTCATTATCTTTTTTTAATCATATTTCACCTCGTTACTTACTTCCAATTCAACCTTTTGCAATAATTATAATTTCTATAGTAGTGGTTGATTTATATAGGGATAAATCGTTTTTATTTAGGTTCATCTCGATTTTTATCATAGTGATGTCTTTTTTGGTTTCTGCCATTGCGAATTATCAAGTTTTCAAAGATAAAAAAGTATCGCACGGGCTTTATGAAGAAGATGGAGAAGTTGTTTATGAAATCATTAAATTTTTAAAGAAGGAAAAAATAAGGTGTGTGCGAACTGATTATTTTTTACAGTGGAGAATAATATTTGAAAGTAAAGAGGAAGTTATTGCTGGGTATCACGGATTTGGGAACTCAATAATCAGATATCCAGACTATGAGATAGCAGTGAAGAAGTGCAAAAAATTTGCATATATCCTTAACAGAAAAGTCCTTTACTATGAATGGTTAAAGAGAACATTAAATATCAAAAAGTTAAAATATAAAGAAAATTTCATACGAAATATGTCAGTCTTGAGGGTAGAGATTCCTGAATATAATTATTTTTTGTAATTTTTCCATAAAAGGGGCATTTGAATAAGGGCAAAATCAAGATAAAGAGCGCTCTCTATGCCGATTGGTTTAGAAGTTTGAAAAAGGGTTCGCAAAGGAAAATCCATTAAAACTTTGTAGTAGACTCTTTCGTTTAAAAAGCTTTTAGAAAATAAACATTTGAAAAGCCAGAAGTGACCAATTAAGGGTGACAGTTCGGGGATAAAATGTTCGTCTAATTGATCGTCCCTTAATAGGTTCATTGAGGGATTATACCTTGGAAAGTATCCTATACTTCTTCTCATTAATCTGGTATAATCATCTGAGTTAATAGATATACTCAATATCTGTATAAAAATTGAAAAACATAAAAAAATTATAAAAATTATTTTATTTGTGCTTCCCGCCTTGAGGAATATTCCAAGTGGAATAATAAGCAAAGGTAATATTGGCAATAAAAATCTTGGACCCCAGCACCATCCTCCACTCCAACACCACCAAGATGAATATATAGAAATTATCATTACAGATATTCCTAAAATTAATATTGACTCAATAGGATAAATTTCGATAAATCTTTTAAAAGAGATTAATGACAATATCAAAATTGGTGAATATAAAAATAACCCTTTCCCAGAACTAAAAAGTAAGCCGTATAATCCTACCCAAAAAGGAGTAGAAAAACCAAAAATTCTGTCTAAATCATAATTATAGCCAAACTCAAAAAGAGAACCAAATCTTATAAAGTTATACCATAAAAGGCAAGGGATAAAAATTGAAAACGAACAAAGAAAAGTAAAATTGTCACTTAAAATAAGCCTTAATTTATTGTTTCTTTTCTTAAAATTGATGAATGAAATGTAGAATAAAATAACAGGCAAAATCATAATAAAAATTATTTTTGTATTAATCAGAATCCCCAATGCTATACCACTTAACAAAATAAATTTTCTATCCCTATCAAAATTTATAAGCAGATAAAATATTAACATCAAAAGAAAAGTTTGAAGTGGTTCTGAAAATAATACTCTTGAATAGAACCATGAAAAAGTTGCAAAACAATAGGTTATCACGAGGAATAGCGAAACTTTATAATCAAAAAATTTTTTGTAAATTTTCATCAATAAAAGTCCAGTCAAAGCGGTAAGGAAAATATTTGTCAAAGTTGTGATAGAAAAAACAAGATAAGTTTTCAAGTCATGGCTTATTTTTAATCTTTCAATTAAGATTTTCCCCATTAAATAAAAAGGAATATTAACTAAAGACTGTGCTATTCCATATTTGGATACATACCTTTCGTTTACAAATAATATTCCGCTACCGGCTCTATTTAAAAAAATAGTCTTTTTGTTAATTAAATTTTCTGTTACCATAAACATTGTTACAGGGTCACCATAAATAAATTCAGGTTTGTCCAATCTTGGTGCACCCTTTGATGTGAGGACATAAATTATGAATATTACTAAAAATAACTTTACAGAAGAGCACTTTTTTTCGTTCATGTTTGTGTTCGATGTATCATTTTTATTTGTATTGAGTTTAAAAAAGTAGTTTAAAAGTAAAACGGTTAATTAAAATTATTTTTTTGAAATTAAAATGAAAAGTTTGAGCATTATTATACCAATATTTAATGAATCGAAAAGGATCAAATTTACTCTTGAATCAATAATTCAATACTTAGAAGATAAGTTTGACTATGAAATCATTATTGTTGATGATGGAAGCAATGATAACACTTTTGATTCAATAAGAGGAATTATTGAAGTTAATCGAAGGGTAAAATATTATGCAAATGAAAAAAACTATGGAAAAGGTTACAGTGTAAAGAGAGGTATATTCCTTGCAGAAAAAGAGTATTTATTATTTTCTGATGCAGATTTGTCAACACCAATAGAGGAAGTGGAAAATCTTATTAAATGGATAGAAGAAGGTTATGATATAGCAATTGGCTCAAGAGGTCTTAAAGAATCCAAAATTCTTATCAAACAATCATTTTCTCGCAGAATTATGAGTAAAATATTTAATCTATTGGTTAAAATACTTGGATTATCTAAATTTAATGACACCCAATGCGGGTTTAAATTATTTAAAAGAGAAACTGCATTAAAGATTTTTACCAAAGTTAAGGTAAATCATTTTGCCTTTGATGTAGAAGTTTTGCATTTGGCAGAGAAAAATGGATATTCAATTAAAGAAGCCCCAGTTAAGTGGAAAAATGAACAAAACTCAAAAATTCGCCCTATAATTGATAGTTTAAAAATGTTAATAGACATTTTAAAGATAAAATTCGTATATAAGTATGAGTTATAAAAAAGCGTTTATCATTTTATCAGTTTTAATCTTAGTAAGTTCTTTCTTTTTTACTTCAATAACATCTATGAGGCAAAAGTCTGCTACTTTTGACGAGGCATGCCATTTGGCAGCAGGTTATTCATATTTGTTAGCACGCGATTATAGAATGAACCCCGAACATCCTCCACTTATGAAAATGCTTAACGCTCTTCCTTTATTAATTTATAGACCAATTTTACCTACAAAAAATCCATCATGGGAAAATGTTGATGAATATCAATTTGGTGAGGATTTCCTTTATAAAAATAAGATTGATGCGGATTTTATTCTCTTTCTTGGAAGATTGCCTTCTGTTATTCTTTCAATTTTCTTGAGCTTTTTTGTCTTTAAATGGGCTAATGAGCTTTATGGTGTCAAATCTGCAATTTTTGCTCTCTTTTTGTATGTTTTTTGTCCCAATATTATTGCTCATTCACAATTAGTTACAACAGATTTAGCAGGTAGTTGTTTTGTATTTCTTAGCTTATATTTTTTTTGGAGACTAATAAAACAAAAAAGTATGTTAAATACTGTTTTAGCAGGAGTTAGTTTGGGTTTTGCTTTGGCAAGTAGGTTTACAACATTAATTTTATTTCCTGCTTATCTTTTGGTTTATCTTGAATATTTAAGGGAAAATAAAATTAGACCTAAACTAAATATAAATTTTATTTTTATCCTTATCATCGCATCTTTAATTTTGATTTTGGTATATAGAGTCCTTCATATAAATACTTATTTTATTGGTTTGAAAAGAATAATTTGGGAATCTACTACTAAAGGTCCTAAAATTCCTGTAAATTTTCTTTTGGGCAATTATTCCACAGCGGGTTGGAGGTACTTTTTTGTTGTTTGTTTCCTTTTTAAAACGCCTGTTCCATTTATTCTACTTGTTTGCTTTTATCCGTTTGTAATTAGGAAATTAAATGTTAAAGATAATTATTTTTTGTTGATTCCAATACTTTTAATATTTTTGAATGTTTCGCTAAGTAAAAAGCAATTTGGCTTAAGGTATATGCTTCCTGTCTACCCATTGCTATATGTATTAGTGAGTGTAATTATAAATTATCCCTTAAAATTACATTTTAAACAGGTTTTGTTATTTTTGTTCTGTGGGCTTTATCTTTTTTCTTCTGTAAAAACATATCCTCACTATCTTGCATATGTTAATGAACTTGTTGGAGGTCCTAAAAATGGATGGAAAATATTTGCTGATTCCAACATTGATTGGGGACAAGATTTAAAGGAATTGGCTACCTTTATTAAAAAAGAAGGCAATCCTGAATTAATTCTTTCTTATTTTGGAAGTGCAAATCCAAATTATTATGGCATAAAATATCAAAAACTATTCTTTTCATCTCTAATTCCTCGTCCTTACAGCAAGCTAAATTCTTTAAATCCTAAAAAAGAATTATTAGCAATAAGTGTTACACATCTTCAATGTGTATATTGTTGGCCAGATAAAAAATTATTTAATTGGTTGAAAAAGAAGAAAATAGTTAAACAAATAGGTTATTCAATTAATGTTTATGACATAACTAATGACATAAATGCTCATGAAAATTTAGCTTTGATTTATTATAATAATGGTTTTTTGAAAGAAGCGGAAAGGCATGTAAAACGATTATTAATTTTACAGAAAAATAATGAAACTGCACATTTCGTTTTATCTTGTTTTTATGCATATAAAGGAATAGACAAAAAAGCACTTAGTGAATTTAACAAAACTTCATATCGTTATCTTCCCAAAATATATAGGTTTCCTATTGGGGAAATGAATATACCAGATGATTTGTTTCATCAAAGTTTAATTTCGCTGTCTGCCATACTTTTTAAAAGTGGTGATTTAGATAATACAGAGAGATTATTAAACACTATATTAAAAATTTACCCTAAGTCAGTTACAACATATCAAAATCTTATAATTCTCTACCTAAAAAAAGGAATGTATAACAAAGCCTTTTTCGCAATTCAAGAATTACTTAATTTAGACCCAAACAATCAAGTTGGAAAAAATTATTTAAAGTTTTTCAAACCCAGAGATTTGTAAATATTTACAGATTATTCATAAATTTGTTTAAAATAGTTGTGAAAGGTCTTTCGGAGTATTAAAGGAATGAATTTTGTGAAGTGGAGGTGATTATTTTGAAAATAGGCATAATAAGCGACTCACATGACAATTTAGATAAATTGAGGTTAGCTGTAAAGAAGTTGTCAGAACAAAAAATATCCTATCTAATTCATCTTGGTGATTATGTAGCCCCGTTTACAATTCCAATAATAGGTGAATTAAGAGTAAAGTGTTATGGGGTTTTAGGAAATAATGATGGAGAGGTTTTGGTATTAGTAAAACAGTTTAACAAAATTGGCGAATTAAGGAAAGGTCCATTTGAAGTAATTATAGAAAATAAAAAGTTTCTCTTAATGCATGAGCCTTTTTGCGAGATGATGGAAAATTTTGAATATGATGTTGTTTTATATGGGCATACCCATAAAGCAGAGACAAGAAAAGGCAAGGCTTTAGTAATAAATCCAGGGGAATGTTGTGGGTGGTTGTTTGGAGTGGCTTCATGTGCAGTGTTAGATTTGATAGAAATGAGATGTGAAATTATTAGGTTTTGATTAAATGGAGGAAAGTATTATGGAAGTAATAAATATAAGGTCTTCTTCAAGGATTGAAATGATTGAAATAACAGAGGAGATAATTAATATTGTAAAGAAAAAGGGGGTAAAAAGTGGTGTGTGTGTGATTTATTCTCCACATACAACTGCTGGGATTACAATAAACGAAGGTGCAGATCCATCTGTAAGGAGAGATATTTTAAATCAATTAAGCGAGATTATTCCTTTTAATAAAAGATATTCCCATACTGAGGGAAATTCAGATGCTCACATAAAAACTTCTTTGGTAGGAGGTTCCGAATTTGTTATTATAGAAGAAGGAAGGCTTTGTTTAGGAACATGGCAAAGTATTTACTTTTGCGAGTTTGATGGTCCACGAAGCAGGCAAGTTTATATAAAAATAATTACTTAAATTCGTTATTTTGACTATTTAGAACTTAAATGTTAGAGATACTCTGTGTGAATCACCAAAAGTTCCCATTGGAACAAAAGCATAATCTAAGTTGAAGTTTTCCTGGCTGAATCCTGCTCCAAATGTAATGCCATTATCCAGGTCATCATCGGAATTATATCCTATCCTTAAAGAAAGTAAGTTTTCATATTTATATTCAGCTCCAAAATTAAATTGTGGATCGCAACCTTTCATAAAATTACCATCAGCAGAAACAATTAAAGGTAATTCTTTTGATATATATGCTAATCCTATTTTCACATTAAAAGGTAAAGGTTCTGTTTCAGTTGCATATTTAATTCCTGTTCCAATATTTTGAAGTGCTCCTGCAATTCTTATAGGTGAATTTGGTAGTTGATGAATTACGCCGAGATCAATTGCATAAGAGTTGCCAGAATAAGTTGCAATTTTATCTCTTATAAATTTAAAGTTTGCTCCTACAGAAGTATTAGTTCCGAACCTTTTAGCGTAAGCCACAGAAACTGCAAAACTTTTGAGTGCAGGACCCATTCTTTGAAATTCATTTTCTGGGGTGTAATAAGGCATTTTCCCTGCGTCTACATAAATAAAACTGCCACCGATGGCAGAGCTTTCATTCAACGGTTTTGCATAAGATATGTATTCCTGAGTTACATCTTCCATCCAAGCATTATGCATAAAAGTTATTTCTTCTTTTGAAAGCTGGACAATTCCTGCAGGGTTTATGTTTATAGCATTAACATCATCTGAAATTGCCACGAAGGCACTTCCCATTCCTTCAGGGCGAGCCCCAACGCCTATTAGATCGGAACTTGCGCTTACAGTTCCTGCTGCATATGTAAATGTTGTTGAAGACAATAAAAATAAAATTAAAAATGAGTAAACAAATTTTTTCATAGTTACATTCCTCCTTTTTCTCTTACTTTTAATATACCACAATTTAAAAAATTTATCAAAGATATTTTTGTTGAATTAAATTCTTAAATGGAGTATAAAAAAAAGCCACCTTCAATTATTATTGTGGTGGCTCTTTTAAGGAGGAGTTGCTGTGGCTAGCAGCAACACGTCAATGGTATTATATATATCGGCATAAATTCAAAAATCTTTAATTTTTTCTATTTTTGTTTTTATGAAGATTAATTAAAAATGTGGCTGATGAAGAATAAAAAATAGATTTAAGAAACAGTAAAACTTATTTTTCCATCTTTAACTTCGAGTTTTAAATTAGAATTTTCTTTGATATCGCCTTTTATAATTCCTTTAGCAATAGGGGTTTCTATTTCGTGTTGGATAACTCTTTTTAAAGGTCTTGCTCCATAGTTTGAGTCATAACCGATTTGAGCTAATAGTTCTTTTACAGCTTTTGTAAGGCTCAAACTTATTTTTTGTTCTTTTAATTTCTCTCTTACTTTTTCTATTTGAATATCAATTATTTTTATCAAATGTTCCTGTGTTAAAGCATGAAAAACAACTATTTCATCGATTCTATTTAAAAATTCAGGCTTAAAATGTTTTTTTAATTCTGATAAAACATGCTCTTTCATCAATTGGTATTCATCTTTTAGTTCAAGTATGTAATTACTTGCAATATTTGAAGTCATAATAATAATTGTATTTTTGAAATCAACTGTTCTACCTTTTGAATCTGTTAATCTTCCTTCATCAAGAATTTGCAATAAAATGTTGAATACTTCGCTATGTGCTTTTTCTATTTCATCAAATAGAACGACGGAGAATGGTTTGCGTCTAACTGCTTCTGTGAGTTGACCTCCTTCCTCATATCCCACATAACCGGGAGGAGCACCAATCATTTTTGATTTTTCATGTTTTTCCATGTATTCTGACATATCTAATCTAATCATAGAGTCTTCTGTATCAAACAATGTTTCAGCAAGACTTCTTGCCAGTTCTGTTTTACCAACTCCAGTAGGTCCTAAGAAAATAAAGCTTCCGATGGGTTTATTGGGGTCTTTTAAGCCTGACCGGGCACGGATAATGGCTTCTGCAACAGATTTAACAGCTTCATCTTGCCCAACTACTCTCTTATGCAAAATGTCTTCAAGCGATAATAACTTCTGTTTTTCTCCTTCTAATAATTTGCTTACAGGGATTTTTGTCCAACGACTTACAATCTCTGCAATGTCTTCTTCATCGACTTCTTCTTTTAATAACCTGCTTTTTTGCTTATAGTTTTGTAGTTTTTTTTCTTCGTTTATTAGATTTTTTTCTAATTCAACTAATTTACCATATTTTAGCTCTGCAAGCTTATTTAAGTCATATTCTCTTTCTGCTTGTTCAATTAAAAGTTTTGTTTTTTCAATTTCTTCTTTTAATTTTCGTATTTTGGATATATTTTCCTTTTCTAAACTCCATTGGGCTTTTAATTCTTCAGAAGCACTTTTTAAAGATGCCAATTCTTTTTCAAGTTTTTTTAATTTTTCTTTTGAGGACTCATCAGATTCCTTTTTAAGTGCTTCTTTTTCAATTTCAAGTTGCATAATACGCCTTAATATCTCATCAAGTTCAGAGGGCATACTATCCATTTCTGTTCGCAATTTAGATGCAGCTTCGTCTATTAAATCGATAGCTTTATCGGGCAAAAATCTATCTGAAATATATCTATTACTTAAAACTGCTGCAGAAACAAGAGAGGCATCTTTTATCCTTACTCCATGGTGTATTTCATATTTTTCTTTTAAGCCTCTTAAAATTGATATTGTATCTTCCACAGAGGGTTGGTCAACCATTACTGGTTGGAATCTTCTTTCAAGTGCTGCATCTTTTTCAATATATTTTCTATATTCATCAATTGTTGTTGCACCAATACAATGTAGTTCACCTCTTGCCAATAATGGTTTTAATAAATTAGAAGCATCCATTGCTCCTTCAGAAGCACCAGCGCCCACAACAGTATGAAGTTCATCGATAAAGAGTATAATTTGTCCTTCAGAGTTTTGAATTTCTTTTAATACTGCTTTTAATCTTTCTTCAAATTCTCCTCTATATTTTGCCCCTGCTATTATTGCTCCTAAATCGAGAGCAATAATTTTTTTGTTTTTTAATCCTGCAGGAGTATCACCTTTAATTATCCTTTGTGCTAACCCTTCAACAATGGCTGTTTTCCCAACTCCAGGCTCTCCAATTAAAACTGGATTATTTTTTGTCCTTCTGGAGAGTATTTGAATAACTCTCCTAATTTCCTCGTCCCTTCCAATTACTGGGTCGAGTTTTCCACTTTGAGCAAGTTTTGTAAGGTCTCTTCCGTATTTTTCAAGCGCTTGATAGGTTGATTCTGGGTTTTGACTTGTTATCTTTTGACTCCCTCTTATTTCTGCCAATGCCCTCAAAACATCTTCTTTCGTTATTCCAGATTCTTTTAAAATTTTACCGGAGAATCCCTGTTTTCCTTCTTCAATTAATGCAAGGAATAAATGTTCTACGCTTATATATTCATCTTTTAAATTGTCTGCCTCTTTTTGAGCATTATTAAAAAGTGTATTTAGTCTTGAAGTTATGTAAATTTGATCTGGTTGAATGCCAGATATTTTTGGTAAGTTTTCAATATGTTTTTCAACTTTTTGAGTTATTTGCAAGGGTGAAATTTTCATTTTTTCTAATAATGTTGGAATAATTCCTTCTTCTTTTTTTAGTAAAGCTAAGAAAAGATGCTCGTTATCTATTTGCTGATTTTTATTTGAAATTGCAATGTTATGAGCAGTCTGTAAGGCTTCCTGGGCGCTATATGTTAGTTTGTTTATATCAATCATTGGTTAATCACCTCGGTAAAATTGTGTGATTTTTTTTAATAATTGGATTATATTATACTGGAATTTTTACATGTTTATAATTGCCTTTTAATCGATAAGGGAAATTTTTAAAAATGGGAGGTAAACAGTTGAAAGTAATAAAACCATCAAAAGAAGAAGTTTTTGATATTGAATTGGAATATGATATTCTCAAGAAAAATGAACAACTTTCTGAGGAGAATAAAATTTTATGAAAAAAGTTTGGATTATTATCTGGAGATATAATGGGTGGAGTAGGGACTGTTAAATC
>FWPV01010904.1_pt1 | contig 14673 bp, 18 predicted proteins | sample 2228371 | NCBI WGS metagenome assembly FWPV01 (sample SAMEA103939776, study PRJEB20133) | metagenome
AAAAAGAAGAAAAAAGGCTTTTCGTTCGCATCGTTATTTTGCCGATACTACAGCACTGCTGGCGTTTTTACATTTTTTAATTGTCCTTTTATCTGAGTAGTGAGGTAAAAAATGAAAAAAATTATTGTTACTGCTTTTGTTGGTTTATTCTTTCTTAGCATCCTGCCTGCCCATCCCCCTTCAGAAATAAAAGCCGTGCTTCTTCCGGACTCTACGATTTGTGAAATATCTGTTCTGCACAAAGTCAGCGATCCGGAAAAGCATTTTATCGAAAAAATTGAAATCCGGCAGGGGAAAAAGCTCCTAAAAAAATGGATTTTTGAAAAACAGGACACAGCTGAGTTGAAAAGAGAAGAATTTAATCTGGTTGAGCTTGGAATCAGGCCTGGTCAAAAATTTCAGGTTATTGCCTACTGTAATCGTGTCGGGAAATTAAGCGCCGAATTTTCTTTTTAATCGGTCAGATAAATTTCTTCGGCTATTACCGGCTGAGCAATCTTTTTTTCTTTCCATTTTCCGGAAATGTAGTAATAAAATGAGAGCAGGAAACCTGAAGCCCAGGAAGCAGGAAAAGAGATCCAGAGTCCGGTTAAACCGATTTTTCCGGAAAGCAGGTAAGCCACTGGAAGTCTGATGATTAAAAGCGAAAAGATGGTAAATGCCATACCGGCAAAAGTTGCTCCTGCTCCTCTTATCACACCGTTGGTGACAAACATCGCTGCCAGAAGAAAATATGAAGAGGCAACGATCAGTAAATATTGCCCGCCGATAGTGATTACTTTTTGGTCGAGAGTGAAAATATTGATTAAAAAATGGCGGTTGAGAATGATTAAACCAGAAAGAAGAACAGAAATGGAGATTGTGATAAACATTGTCGAGATAAAGCCCTGTCTGACCCGTTCTAATTTTCCGGCGCCGATATTCTGACCGACAAATGTGGCAATACCGATTGAAAAATTCATTGCCGGCAGAAAGACAATAAACTCTATTCTTGAAGCAGCCGAATAAGCAGCGATAACATTCGAACCAAAATTATTAACCAGAGCAGTAAAAATCATAGCTGAGAGTGCCAGCGTCATCTGCTGAAAACCGGAAGGCAATCCGATTTTTACAATTTTCTGCATAATTGAAAAATTGAATCCTTTAAGATTTAATTGCGGTTTTAAAAATGGATATCTGCTCTTTCTAAGGTAGATAACTCCTAAGAAAAACGCGCAGCCTTCGGCAATTATTGTTGCCCAGGCTGCGCCGGCAATACCCATTTTAAAAATGATCACCAGCAAGATGTCAAGAATCACATTGAGCAGAGACGAAATAATCAGAAAATAGAGCGGAGTTTTCGAATCGCCGACTGCTCTCAGAATTGCACTCAGTGAATTATAGCCAAAGAGGGGAATGATACCTAAAAATAATATCTGCAAATAGATTATTGCCTGCGGAAGAACATCAGCAGGTGTTTTTATCAGCTTCAGAAGCAATGGAGCAAGAATTATTCCGCAGATCGTTATCATCAATGAGAAAAAGAGAATAAAAATGTAGGCTGTGCTGATGGTTTTTTTTACATTGCTGAAGTCGCGCGCTCCAAAGTATTGGGAAATAAGAATGCCCATGCCCATTGTCAGGCCAATGGTAAATGAGATGAGCAGGAAAAAAATCGGAAAACTTGCTCCGACTGCTGCTAATGCTTCCTTGCCGATATATCTGCCCACGATAATGCTGTCAACAACATTATAGAGCTGCTGAAATAAATTTCCGAAAAGCATGGGAATGGTAAAGAGAATAATCAGTTTTGCCGGGTTGCCGGAGGTTAAATCTTTCATCTGCTATTATAGACTGAATCCTGCCTGCAGGCAATTTCAGGTTTGCAATGGTCTTCTCTTTGTGTTAATTTTAGTGATGAGTGAAAGAGACCGGAGAACTGTCAGCTTAATCATTCCTGCTTTTAATGAAGGAAAATCAATTTCCGGAGTAATTAAAGAGGTAAAATCTTTTTTTCCTGACTGGTCTATTGTGGTAATTAATGATGGCTCAACTGATGACACAGCAGAGCAGGCAGCTTCAGCCGGAGCAGTTGTAATTGACCTGCCGTTTAATCTGGGAGTTGGCGGAGCAGTTCAGACTGGTTTAAAATATGCTGTTGGAAAAAAATTTGATTACATTTTAAGATGTGACGGTGATGGTCAGCATTCGGCAGAGGCTTTAAAAAAAATATTTATCAGGCTGGCTGGCGGAGATTGTGATTTTGTGATCGGTTCGCGTTTCCTGAATAAGAAAGGTTATCAGTCGAGCTTTTCCCGCCGTCTGGGGATAGCTTTTTTAAATCGGATTCTGAGTTTTCTCTGCCGGCAACGCATTTCTGATTCAACTTCAGGTTTAAATGGTTTTAGCCGCAGGGCTGCTGTTTTTCTAAGCCGCTATTACCCGGCTGAATTTCCGGAGCCGGAAACAATATTCTTATTGAAAAAAAACAATTATAAAATCGTTGAAGTTGAAGTTGAGATGAGAGAGAGAACTGAAGGGAAATCTTTTTTAAGCGGCTGGATTCCGTTTGTTTATATTTTCAAGGTCTTACTGGCGATTTTGATTGAAAAGCTTCGCAAAGGGAGATTATAGATGTCTAAGATTCAGATTCTGGCAATAATTGGCGCACTCTTATTTTTAATACTGATTATTGAAAATATTCGTCAGCGCAGACTGAAAGAGATCTATTCATTGGTCTGGCTCTTTTTTGGTTTACTCTTTTTATTTCTCTCTGTCTGGAAAAAAATTCTTGACCTTGTTGCCCGCTGGATCGGCATTTACTATCCGCCGGCAGTACTTTTTCTGGTTTTGATTATTGCACTCTTTGTGATTCTTTTTTATTTTTCAATTGTTCTCTCCCGCCAGAGCGAAATGTTGAAGCTATTAAATCAGGAGATCGCGTTAATGAAGACAAAACTTAAGGATATTGCTCCTGCAGCAAGAGAAGAGAAAGGCGATAATCAGGAGTAATTGTAAGTTTTTTAAGATAAGTCAAATCCTCTTTAAAATCTGAAATCAGAAAACGGCAGAAACAGTAATCACTGTTATTCGTAAAGAGAGTATAAAATTCTTTGTCTTCAGAAGGCTCCCAGTTCAGTTTTTGCCGGTTAAGTTTTCCTTTATCAAATAATTCAACAGTGAGCGGGGGAGGAGAAAAAGCAATATTCTCTTTTTTTAATAACGGTTTTATTTCCGTTCTGATCCTGAAGACACCTCTCTTAAATACCTGCCAGTTTGACTGGTAAATTTGTGAGCACTGATTAAAGCTTTCAATAAGGGCTTCAGTTTGCGTTAATGTCAAAAGAGTTAAGTCAATTCCGGTTTTGCGGTAAAACTCAACAACCCAGCGCGGCAGTGGGTTGGCAGAAAAGATTTCTGGCAATTTTATCTGGAGCGAGCTGCCCAAAAAAGGAGGCGGGCTTGTTTTCTGTCCTTTAAAGTGAGGGATAAACAAAAACAATGCCTGTTCTTGATTTTCAGCAACCTTTATTTGCAATTGATAAAGAATTTCTCTGTGCCGGGAAAGTTTTTCTGGATGAGTAAAAACATTACGGGCAATATATTCTTTGCTTTTAATATTTAGCGTTGTCTGATTGAGAGTGATGGCTGCCGAAATTTTTCTGAGAGGTGAGAATATTATAAATTCAAGTTTTTCTAACTCTTCCCGGCAGCTTATCCAGTAATGGAAAAATCCTTTTTGCAAAAAGATTACTGCCTGTTCTTTTTCATAAATTTGAAACGGTAAAAAAATAGTGTCAGCGCTTGCATTTGTAATTATGCGCGGCAGAGCAATGTTTTTGCTTGCCGGTCTGAAGTTAAGAAGATCAGGGTGCTGTTTATACCAGAAAATAACATTGCCCTGCCAGGGAGTAAAAGCTGGCTTTTGAATGTAGTGAAAAGGGCGGAAGTTTTTGAGTTTATTAATCAAAAGCTCTTTGAGTTGATTGTTCTTTGAGTCAGTGAGCAAAAATGAAGTTAAAAGGCCGGTGGTTAAAAAATTAGGGTTAATTTTTTTAAAAAAATCTTCCGGGATTGAGGCTAAATCCCATTTTCCGATATCGTTGGGGGCAACGGGAGTAAAGTTCTCTCTGGCGAAACGAAACTCCTCCGGAATGTGCATTTTCCTGAAATTCCAGGCCGCATCAAGTGTGGATGTCGTTGCAAAAAGATTGAAGTTATGCAGTGAGCCGCTTAGATTAGTGAATGTCAAATTAGCGATTAAGATGATAATTGCTGCTGAATAAATTTTTTTAATAAAACCTTTTCTGATTAACTGAAAGACATAGTCGAGAATTGTCCTGCTGATTATCAGGACAATAAAACTATATACCGGCAGGATGATCCTGCTGCCGAAAAATCCTGATTTGCCCTGAATAGCCAGGTAAAGTAAAAAAGATGCCAGAACGCAGAGGTCATTTGCATTTCGTTTAATGAAAATAAAAATTATTCCCAGAAAGAAAAAGAGTGCCAGAATCGGCCCGAGAGTCTGCCAAACATCTTGAAAATATTTCAGATAAGTTACCGATTGAGAATCAAAAAAGCTGAATTCATTGAAATGATACCAGACATACTGAAATGATTGTTTGAAATTTGAAACAGGGTAAAAGAGCCAGTTCGGTGCAGAGACCAGAAAACCGGCTAATGCTGAAAGTCCTGCCGGAATTAACATTTTGAAACTGAGTAACGGATTTTTCTTTTTTGCAATTATTAAGACGAGGGGAATTAAAAATATTGCGCTTATTCCATTATATTTTGCTGCTACTGCTGCTCCGGCAAGAAAAGCAGCGCGATAAAAAAAGGCTGGTTTATCGTAGGTTAGAAATTTTAACAGCAAATAGGAAATAATTGTAAACAGTAGCGCCAGGAGCATATCGGATTTAAAGATCCTGCTGTTGAGAATAAAGTGAGGGTGAAAGGCGATGATCAGGGTTGCCAGCCAGGCAATTTTTTCAGAGAAGAATTCTTTTCCGGTTTTCCAGATAAAGATAAGCTGTAATAATGAAAGCAGAGTAACAATGATTTGTCCTGCTTTTAATGCAAAAAACCTTGCAGATTCAGAATTTAAAAATTCGGCATAAGATGAAAAAAATCCCAGAAAAACGGCAATTTTTCCATAAATTACCGATAATAAAAAGTTTAAGTAGATAAACAACGGAGGATATCCGGGAAGCGGAGGCGGCATTTTTGGCGGAAGAGGATTGCTATGTAATCCCCAGACCATTTCCAGGATTGTCTCTTCATCGGGAACTAAAAAATTGTTGAATTGCTGAACCTTAAGCAGAAAAGATAAAGCTAAAATAAGAGTAATGCCACTAAGGAAAATTATCTTTTTGCGATTCATTTCCTATTTTAACATTGCCGGCAATATTAAAAAATACTTGTTTTTGACGCTTTTTCGTATAATATATTATGATGATGCGCTTTGAATCGTTTTTCATATTCTGCCTCCTTGTTGTTTTTTGTTTAACTGCTCAGCAATCAAAAAAATCTTTTCAGGAATATGTTGATGTTACAAATGTTGAGGTTGCTGTCCGCGTTTTTGACCAGAATCAGCCGGTTAACAGGCTGAAAAAAGAGGATTTTATTCTTCTGGAAAATAATGAACCGAGAGAAATCAACGGTTTTTTTATCTATAAAAAGAAACTCGCTGTAGAGAAACATACTTTTGAGACCAGTCAAAACCTTCCTCCCCGCTATTTCGTCCTCTCATTTGATGTTATTGATTTTACTCCGGAAATGGCTGAAGCTCTTAATTATTTTTTTAAAAAAATTTTTTTAAAGCAGGATAAGCTCTTGCTTTTTGTAAATGGCCGGACTGTCTTCTGGGAGCATATTATCAACGAGAGAATTACCATTCAGCAGATTGAGGAAATCGTTAAAAAAACGAGTTTTCAGCAGAAAGCAATAATAAATAATCTGGTGAAAATTGTTGAAGATTTAATCCGCAATAAACTGGTTCCCGGGAATGAGGAATATGAAAAACTCTATTTTATTCTTGAAAACTATTTACGGATTTTAAGGGAATATAAGAAGAGTTATCTTTCTCCTACACTTTATTCATTTTATGAGTTTGCCGGTTATCTGGAAAAGATAGATCTGGAGAAGTGGGTGATTAATTTTTATCAGCAGAAACTATTTCCCAGGTTGAAAATTTCTGAAGAAAATCGCATCCGCCTGACAATTGGTGAACTGATGGGCGGTGATGCCGAGCAGGTTTTTTATGCTAAAAAAATGATGAAACTGCTCGATGATATCAATTTTGAAATAAACAGTGCCAAAGAGGTTGCACCTGAAGATATTGCAAAAAGATTTTCTAAATATATGGGAAATAAGCCCGTTCTATGCGCACTGACACGATCTTTCATTCCATATTTTTTTCTTTACCTTATGATATTGTTGCTGAAGAGATTCAGCTGACAAAGGTTGCTTCTGATTATGAAAATGTACTGGCTGAAATCTCAAGAAAGAGCGGGGGCATGGTAGTTAATTCATCAAAAATCAGCCATGTATTGAGTGAAGTCGCTGAAAAAGAAGATATCCTCTATGTGCTGACTTTTGCGCCGGCTAACCCGGAAAAAATCGGAAAAATAACAGTAAAACTGAAAGACAGGAAAAATAGGCTGCTCTATGACGATAATGTCCGGGCTGACTATTTAAAAGAGATTTCTGACAAGAAGAAATCTCTTTCAGCTTTCAGGTTAGATAAGCTTGAATTTAAAGAGAAAAAACTCTATTTTGCGGTTAGTGGATTTTCTTCTTCCCGGAAGCAGGATAAGCTGGAAGGGATTGTGCTGATAAAGATTATGATTACTGATAACCGCAAAGAAATTATCTATAATGAAGAGGGGCGTTTTGAGGCAACCAAGAAGACTATTCAGGGAATTGTTAATTTTAACTGGCTCACTGCCGGCAATTATGAGCTGATGATTACCGTTGAAGATCTAATCGGCAATAAACAGCTTGTTGATTTTTTGGCGATTGAAGTCAGATGAGTGCGTTTTTAAAGTTTTTTTGCTAAAATAACGAATGTTGATTAAACCGGAACGCTTTAATCCAGAAAAATTCATAGCAATTATTTTGCCTTCATCGCCTCCCGGAAAAAAACTTGTCCGGCAGTCGCTGCAATGGTTGAAACGAAATAATTTAAAAATTCTCTTTGAAAATAATCAGCTAAGCAAAAGATCCCTGAAAGAGAATGTCAGAATCTTAAGCAGTCAGTTCAGGAGCTATCTGAAAAATGAGGATTGTTCAGCTATCTTTGCCGGAAGGGGAGGCTATGGCTCTAACTATCTATTTGATTTTCTGCAGGAAACAACTCCGACAAAATCAAAAATTATTGCCGGCTCTTCTGATTTTACCTTTCTTCTTCTCTTTTTGCTGGAAAGAAAAAATATGCTTACCTTTTATACGCCGATGCCTTTTACTCAAAACTATAAGCTCTTTTCCCGCAGGAAAATCCTTGCCTACTTTTCTCAAAAAAAAGAGATTGTCCTGAGCGGAACAGCTTTAATTTCAGGAAACGCTTCGGGTGTTTTAAAAGGCGGGTGTCTGAGCAATCTTGTTGCACTTTGCGGAACTGATTTCTGGCCGGAGCTTTCCGGAACAATCCTTTTTCTTGAGGATGTTAACGAAAGACCTTACCGGCTGGAAAGAATGTTCTGGCAATTGCTCAACAGCAAAGGCTTTAATAATTTACGGGGGATTATTATCGGGAATCTGAAAAACTGCTTCAGAAATACAAAAGAGAGACAGGAATTTTTTACAAGAATAAGGGAACTGCTTGCTCCTTTTAAAATTCCTGTTGGTTTTAACTTTCAGTTCGGTCATCTGCAGAAATGGTTTGTAATTCCTCTGGGAGTTCAGGCAGAAATATTAACAAGTGATCATAAAATGATTTTAAGAGTAAACGAGGAATACCTGCAATGAAATTTTATCTTCTGGGAATCGGCGGAACCGGAATGAGTGCTCTTGCCGGTTTATTAAAATCAGCCGGACATGAAGTCTGCGGTTCTGATCAGACACTCTATCATCCAGTGAATGAAATTTTAGACAGGCTGCAGATAAAATATTTTGCTGGTTATAACCAGGATAATCTGCTGAAAAGCCCTGCAGAAGTATATGTAATCGGTAATATTATCTCCCGGGGAAATCCGGAAGCAGAATATATTCTGAATAATCGTTTGCCTTATCTTTCAATGCCCGAAGCACTTTATCAATTTGTTTTGCAGAAAAAAACAACGGTTGCGGTTGCCGGCACTTACGGAAAGACTACTACAGCAGCACTACTGGCTTTTCTGATGCAAAAAACCGGCTATGATTGCGGTTTTTTTATCGGTGGGAAACTGCTTAATTTTGACCTGAATTTTCATTCAGGAAAAGAGGATATCTTTGTGATTGAAGCCGATGAGTATGAGACTGCTTTTTTTGATAAGAGTGCCAAGTTTTTTAAATATCGCCCGTATCACCTGATCTTAAATCCGCTGGAGCACGATCATCTTGATCTTTATCAGAGCGAAGAAGAGTATCTGCGGGCATTTCGCTATCTGATTCGTCAGCTTCCCGGACAGGGAGCAGTGGTTTATCCTTTAAATAATCAGAACTGCCGTAAAGTATTGGCAGCTTCTCCGGCAAAGAGTATTGCCTATGGCAGCAGCGGCGAAATATGTGCCGAGATAATTCATTTTGATAATAATGGCTCTGATTTTGTTTTCCGGTATGGTAAAAAAAGCTGGCCAGCCCGTATTAATTTGCCAGGCGAGCATAATGTCTGGAACTGCGTTGCTGCATTAACCATGTTACTGACAATTGGTTTTGAAGCAAAGGCTGAACAATTGCTGGAAGCTTTAAAAGATTTTAAGGGAGTAGCGCGCAGGATGGAATTTATCGGAGCAATAGGCAATACGCACTTTTATGAAGATTTCGCCCATCATCCGGCATCATTAAAGACAGTCATTGCTGAATTTAAAAGAAGTTTTCCTGAAAAAAGAGTGGTTGTCTTTTTTGAGCCGCGAAGCTGGACACTCCGGCTTAATTATTATTTTGAACAGATTCGGGCTGCACTTCAGCCTGCTGATGAGATCTGGATCCTTGATGTTTTTGAAAAAGAGAAAATTGTTGGGCAAAAGCCTCTTGATGTAGAAAAACTGGTAGAAGAGCTGAATGCTTGCGGTGGGTCTGCCAGGAATTTTTCATCCTATCAGCAATTAAAGGAGAACATCCTCAAGCGTGATTTTTCTGAATCAGCGGTAGCTGTTTTCATCTCCAACGGGAGCTTCGGCGGTCTGCCGCTTTTTTTTAAGGAACTTGCCGCCAAGAAATCCGCAGTTTAAACCGGCAACATCAAAGAGTATATCTTTCAGGGAAAAAATTCTTGGCGGGGAAAAGAGCTGAACGGTTTCATCGCTCAGGGCAAGAATAAAGAACAGAATATTTAACCGAAGCAGGTCATTCTCTGCTGACCGGGCAGGAAAAGAGAGACCAATCAACAGACCGAGAATAGAGTATTCCAGAAAATGTAAGATCCAGTCGCCGCCGTTGATTAGCCTGCTGCTGGGAAGAAATGATTAAAACCAATCCGTAATAAAGAAGAGCTGCTGCTTCCGAAGCGGTTTTATTCATCAGCTCAGGTTAAATACATTAACCAGCTGAATAAGATTACTCCTCCGATCATATTGATCAGTAATTTTAAAAAATATTTTTTTATTTTTTCAGGCTCGTCGTATTTCAGAAAAGCAAGAATTAACGAAACGATCAGTGCAAAAACAATCATTGATAGAAGATGGCTTCGGAAAATCATTTGCGCTTCCCCCGGGCAATATCAAAGGCATTGAGCGCGATCAGATAATTAAGCAGTCCGGCGCATGCCAGATAAGTTGTTCCGTAATGAAAAGTTTCAGCGGTAATGTCTCCGGAAGATAAATTTAGTGCTTTAATTAAAAAATAGAAGAGTCCGTTTCCCAGATCACCTAAAAATCCGAGTATCAGAAGCGGGTGAAGACTTTCATGGGTATAAAATCTGCCTTTCATTATAATGCCCAGAATTAAAAGAGTCACCACTCCGCCGAAGTAGAGCAGAGCTCGCTTATATTTTTTCTGAATAAAATGACCGCTTCCGGGAAAGAACCAGGAGCTTAAAAAGATCAGATATGGTTTCATTCTATATTATAAACCAGGAGCCGCCTAAAAGCAACAGCTTTTCCGGCAGTCCGAAAAATTACCTGCCGGCTGTGAGCAGAGAAAAAGCAGGTGCAAAAATCTCAGAAAGGCAAAAAATATTATGTCATTGTGCGGTTATTTGTCTTTCAGCTGTTTATAAAATATAATTAACTATGGAAAAAATTTTAATTGTTGATGATGAGAAGAATATTCAGCTGACGATGGCTACTATCCTTCAGGATGAAGGCTATGAGGTTTTTCTGGCTGCAAACGGTACAGAGGCAATTGAAAAATATAAACTGCTTAAACCGGATGTGGTTTTCCTTGATATCTGGCTACCGGAACATGATGGGCTGGAGGTTCTGACGGTTATTAAAGAACTGAATCCCGAGCAATTGGTTATAATGATATCCGGTCACGGTTCAATTTCGGCAGCAGTTAAAGCGGTGAAGGAAGGAGCTTATGATTTTCTGGAAAAGCCTTTATCCATTGATAAAGTTTTGTTTGTGTTAAAAAGAGCGCTCGAATATAAAAAGGTTGTTGAAGAAAACCTGAGGTTGAAAAGTATTTTAACTCAGGAGGAAGAGGAGCTGATCCGCTCTTCATCCAGAGAAGAGACTGCAGAGATAAAAATTATGAGTATGGATGATTCAAAAAATTTCCGTAAGCAGAAGACAATTGCCGGTAGCAATATCATTTACGGAATCGGTATTCATTCCGGAGAGAGAACAGGAATGGTTATTAAACCTCTTGATATCAATAAAGGAATTCGCTTTGAAAATATCTCGGAGACTGGATATATTCCGGCAAGAATTGAATTTTTAAACTCAACCGGTTATTCAACCTGTATAAAACGGGATAAGCTTGAAGCAAAAACCATTGAACACCTGATGGCCACTCTGCACGCGGCAGGCATTACAAATCTTACTATAAAGATTAATAAAGAAGTTCCAATCGGAGATGGTTCGGCTTCTCTCTTCTGTAATTTTATTGAAGAAAGCGGCATTAAAGAACAGTCCGAGCTTATCCCTGAGCTGACAATAGATCGCGTTTTGCTGATCGGCGAGGAGAATGAAGACTCAAAATTCATTAAAATAGAGCCTTTTGACTGTTTTGCCGTGGAATATACCTGCATTTATCCGGAGCCTCTTGGCAGACAGAGTTTTTATTTTGAATTACGCTCGTTTGATGATTTTAAAAGAGAAATAGCTCCTGCCCGGACTTATGGCTTTGTTGATGAGATAAATCGTCTGAGTCATATGGGGTTGGCCGAAGGCGGCAGAATGAATAATTTTATTTTAATTGATAAAGGAAAAGTTATTAACACTGAGCTGCGTTTTCCTGAAGAGCTGCCCAGACATAAAATCCTTGATATTATCGGAGATTTTTATCTTTTAGGAGTTCCGATCAGGGGCCGGATAACCGCTCAGAAAACAGGACATACTGATAATTCAAGAATGCTGAATTTAATTAAGGAAACATATTTTTCCCGGAAAAAATAGTTTATATGCTCTGCTGACGAAAATAGAGACAACTTGCAGTTAAAGGGCAGTATTTACAGAGCGGTTTTTTCTTCAGGCAGATTGTCTGTCCGAAGGCAACGAGCAGCAGATTAATCTTCTTATGAATTGAAACAGGAAAAAGTTCTGCCAGGTCGCGGGCGATTTTTTCCGGTTTCTTTTCAGAAGTCCAGCCCAATCTCTGGCTTACTTTTTGTACATGAGTGTCAACGGCAATTTCCGCCCTGTCAAAGGCAAGCTGCAGAATCAGGCTTGCCGATTTGATGCCGATTCCCGGAAGTTTCAACAATTCACTCATTGTTTGCGGGATTTCCTCTTTTTCTTTTAATAATTCCGCTATTTTTTTTAATTGTCTGCTTTTTATTCTGTAAAAGCCTGCCGGATAGATAAGTGCGGCAATTTCTGCTTCACTCAGATCTGCCAGCTGGCGGAAGTTTTTTGCTCGTAAAAAAAGACGGCGGGAGGCTTCAAGTGTAATCTGATCTTTCGTTCTGGAACTGATGAGAACGCCGGTAAGAATCTGAAAGCCATTCTGATAAATATTTTGTTTCAGCTGAAAAACAGGTGCCTGCCGGCCTTTAACCTTTTGTTCAATTTCTTGAAGCTGCTTTAAGGCTGAAACAGGAGTGATACGGAAGCTCAATCCCAGAGCTTGCTTAATTTTTGCAGTTCTTCGTTGGTGTATTTCCGGAAGAGAATATCAAATTCTCTTGACCCTTCCGGAATATTTTTTTTCTGGGTGAGAATCTTTTCTTTACAGCTTGTTTCTATTTCCTCAAACAACTGTAATTCATCGGAAATGATATGATTGATACGCATTCTGATATTGTTAATGTCTTCGCTGTAATCAATCTCTTCATTTTTTTCGATATATTCAACAATTAATTTGGTTAAAAAATTGATTTTATTTTTGCTCAGTTTCAGGTTCATAAAATAATATTCTCCTGTTCGGCAAGTTTAGCCTTAACCATTTTGAACATTTCAAAATAGTCTATGTTTGAGCTGCGGATTTCATCAAGGCGGTTTTTTAAAATTTCCTTTACTTTTTCATCTAAAATATCTTCTTTTTCCAGCTCGGTGTAAATTATTTTTTGCAAATCCTCGTAAAATTTTTCCCGTTTATCGGTAATAATCAAGCCTTCTTTGATTAGAGTTTTAGCTATCGTAAATGCTAAGTGCTCGATTTGCGTTTTGTTTAATCTCATACTTTGATAATAACAGATTTTAAATATTAAATCAACCTTTTCAGCTTTCAGCCGTTTCCGGATAAATCAGCACTATACATTCACCGCGGAAGTTATCCCTGATGCTTTCGGATAATCTGTCAAATTTTCCTGAAATATACTCTTCGTTGATTTTGGTTAATTCGCGGGCAATGACAAAACAACCCCGGGGAGAAATTTCGGCAGCAATGGTGAGCAGTTTTTTGATGCGCAGTCCATTTTCATAAAAGATTGCTGTCTGCTTCAGTTCGGCTATGTTTTTTAAGAGTTTTTTTAATTTTCCCGGTTTTCGCGGCGGAAATCCGATAAAGGTGAACTGGCTGCAGGGCAATCCTGAAGCAATAAGTGCCGGGACAAAAGCAGTTGCTCCGGGAAGAGCGATAACCTTTATTTTTTTCTGCAGGCACAGACGCACTAAAATATAGCCGGGATCTGATATCAGTGGTGTTCCGGAATCGGTTATTAATGCTCCGTCATTCTTTTCAAGTAAAGGAAGCAGTTTTTCAGCCTGAATTCTCTCTTTTGGCTGATAATAGCTGAAGAGTTTCTTTTTTATTTGATAATGTGCCAGAAGCTTCTGGCTGTGGCGGGTATCTTCGCAGATTATAAAATCGGCTTTCTTTAATATTTCCAGCGCACGCAGGGTAATATCCTGCAGATTACCGATAGGAGTGGGAACAATATAGAGCGCCATCAGCTGATTTCCTTTTCCGGCGGATTGACCAATCTGGCAATAAGAATACTGAAGAGGTAAAGCAGGATCATCGGCAGAGCGAATAGTGTCTGCGTAACGATATCCGGAGTCGGGGTAAGAACTGCTGCCAGGATAAATATTAAAACAATGGCATAGCGAAAATATTTCCAGAGAAATTTTGCCGAGACAATCTTCAGCTTAGCCAGAAAAAAGATAAGTGTTGGTGTTTCAAAAATAAGGGCGATACCAAGAATCATTTTAATTGCCAGGGAAAAGTAATTATCAATGGTGATTACCGGCTGAAAATCTCTGGCGATTTTCAATAAAAAATCGCAGGTTAGCGGAAAGATAACAAAATAACCGAATGCTCCGCCGGCTATAAAGAAAAGAGTTGACATCAGTACAAAAGGAAAGACCATTTTTTTCTCTTTTTTGTGCAGTGCCGGGCTGATAAAGAGCCAGAGCTGGTGAAAAATGAAAGGTGATGAGATAAATAGTCCGGAAATAAATGCCATTTTTATGTAGAGCATAAATGGTTCTGAAAGAGCTGTAAAGGCAAGTTTGGTTTGCTGGGGGAAATATTTTTTCAAAACTTCATTAACCGGAATTGTCAGCCAGTAATAAATTTTGCCGATAAAACTCCAGCTTAGCAGAAAGCCAAGCACAATAAAACACCCGGAGATCAGTATTCTTTTTCTTAATTCGGCAAGGTGCTCAAAAAAAGACATTTCAGCTCTGTTGCTGGTCATGCTCATCGATTTCCTCATTGGCAGCGGAACCGTCTTCTTTCAGATCGGTGATCCCGGCAATCTCTTTTTTCAGGTGATTAATTTCTGCTGTTTCTTTCAACTCTTCTTCGATTGTTCTTTTCGCTTCCTCCATCGAATTCCGGAAGAGGCGAATCGTTTTTCCCAGCTGCCTGGAAAAGCCGGGAAGCTTATCCGGACCAAAAAGCAGAAAAATAATGGCAAAAATTAATATCAGCTCTGGTAAACCAACCGGACCAAACATTATTTTATTATAAGGTTAGTCAGCAGAGCTGTCAAACATAAAAACGGTT
>FWPV01010906.1_pt1 | contig 14673 bp, 10 predicted proteins | sample 2228371 | NCBI WGS metagenome assembly FWPV01 (sample SAMEA103939776, study PRJEB20133) | metagenome
AACCTTGTAATGGGAAATTCTGTTCAGGGTAAGGTTACAATTACACTAAACAACGTTACACCAATGGAAGCGATAGAATCTATATTGCGTGCTAATGGATTTATCATGGAGAAACGCGAGAACTCATACATAGCAGGAAAACCTGAAGAAATGCGTAAGTTTCTTCCAGAAGAGACTAAGATCATATTACCAAAATATGCATCCGCATCCAATTTAGCCAAAACCCTGAGCGATGTAGCAGGTGGAAGAGCAGATATTATCTTAGACTCACGTACAAATTCTTTAATTATTACAGGTATAGCATCTGCTGTTTCCAAGCTGGAAGAGCTAGTAAAGGTGCTTGATGTTGAAATCCCGTCGGGTCCTGAAGAAATCAAAGTTACAAAGACTTATGAATTAAAGTATGCCAAAGCGGATTCATTACAAAAAACAATTTCAGGTCTTATTAGTTCCAGTGGTAAGATTATAGTAGATGATAGAACAAATACACTTATCATAAGTGATGTAGACACTTATATAGAAAAACTGGGGGGAGTTATAGAACAATTAGATAAATCCGCACAAATTGCTGATGAAGCTCAAAAGCAACTAGCTAAGGAAATGGAACTTCATACAAGGATTTTTAATTTGAATCATATCAATGCATTATCTGTTAAGGAAGCGATCACAGATCTATTGTCACCTAATGGGAAAATTCAGGTCTTTGTTAAACAAAAGGAATCAACTCCTATGCAATCGATTGATATTATGGGAGCTGTAAGCGGATCAAGAGGCAGATCATCAAGTAGTGGATCAAAACTAGAAAGTAAAACATGGTCTGACACTTTAATTGTTACTGATACAATGAGTAACATTGAAAAAATAACGGAACTAATCAATAAATTAGATGTAAAACCTCAGCAAGTTCGTATAGAAGCAAAAATGATTGAAGTGACAACAAGTGGAACAGAACAGCTTGGGATAAACTGGCAGGCAATGCATTCTCCATCAGGTTCGAGTGCCTTTGGAGACTTTCCTTCCAACAGTGTGGATGGCATAGAGTTAAAAATAGGCACTTTATCGACAAAATATTTTGAAGATATAAAGATAAAGTTACAGGCACTTTCGACTAAAGGTCATGCTAAACTTATTTCCAATCCATCAATAATGGCAATTGATAATGAATCTGCTCAAATAGCAGTAGCGGATAGAATACCGATACCAACAATCTATGAGACAGAATTTACATCCACGGCAAGCTATGATTTTATAAATGTCGGTGTATTGCTTACTGTAAATGCACAAGTAACAGAAGACGGCTATATTATCATGGATGTTATACCTGAAGTAGCATCAATAAAGGAATGGACTTCAGGTGCAAATCCTCAGCCAATAATATCATCACGTTCAGCGCGCAGTAGAGTAAGAGTTAGAGATGGTGAGACTTTTGTAATTGGTGGATTGACGAGGGATGAACGCCATAAAAACTCTGCACATATACCATTACTGGGAAGAATTCCATTACTTGGACGACTTTTTGGTTCTACAAATCTTAACAATACAAAAACAGAATTGATGATATTTATAACTCCTCAAATAAGCAAAGATAGTTAAGAGGTATTCACTATGCGTGAAAAAATGGAAAGCTTGCTTAATGAAGCTGTCGTAAAAAACGCATCCGATCTACATATTACCGTTGGGCGACCACCGGTGCTTAGAATAAACGGAGAGCTTCAAGACATTGGTGAAGAAAATATTGATAGCTCAATGGCTAAATCTTTGATATATAGTGTCCTGACTCAGAAACAAATAGAGAAATTTGAGGATGAGTTAGAGCTGGATTTTGCTTATGAAATACCCGACATAAGCAGATTCCGTGTAAACGTTTATAGACACAAAGGTGTAATAGGAGCAGCTTTCAGAGTCATTCAATCGAAAATTCCATCATTAAAAGAGCTTGGGTTACCTGATATTTTGTCTAATCTTGCAATGCTACCATCAGGTATGGTCGTAATTACAGGAATAACTGGTTCAGGTAAATCCACAACACTTGCCTCAATGATTGATATCATAAATTCTAACCGTGGATGTCATATTGTAACTATAGAAGACCCTATTGAATATGTTCATCATCATAAGAAAAGTATAATAACACAGCGCGAAGTTGGTAATGATACAAGGTCTTTTGCTGATGCATTAAAACATGTCCTTAGACAGGACCCTGACGTTATATTGGTAGGAGAAGTCAGGGATCCAGAATCGATGGGAATGGCTTTGACTGCTGCTGAAACAGGTCATCTAGTGCTTACAACTATGCATACCATTGATGCACCACAGACCATTGAGAGAATCGTGGATTTATTTAATCCACACCAACAAAATCAGATCAGGTCTCAGTTAAGTGGTGCATTGAGAGCAGTTGTAGCTCAACAATTGTTGCCAAAACTAACAGGAACAGGATTATTACCCGCATTAGAAATTATGATAAGCACACCGAGTGTAAAGAATCTGATCAGAAAAGGTGAAACACATCAATTATATTCTGTTATGCAAACTAGCAAGCAAATGGGAATGCAAACTATGAACCAATGTTTAAGGGAATTGGTCAATAGTAAAAAGATAACAAAAGAAGTTGCTATTGCTAACAGTCCGGATGCAGAAGAATTAAAGCAAGTCTTAGTATAAGGACAAACTGTAAATAGGAGAGGGAAATGTCCCCGAATATCTTGATAGTGGATGATGAAAAAGGTATACGCGATCTCTTTACAGTAATAATGGAAAAAGAAGGTCACAATATTACTGAGGCTGCAGATGGCTATGAAGCTATGAAGCAAATAGAGTCAAGTTATTTTGACCTTGCTATTGTTGACATAAATCTCCCTGGTCCAAATGGCATTAATATTCTCAAAAAAATTAAAGAGGTCAGTTCAGAAACCGAAGTTATAATGATGTCTGGATTTGCTACCCTCGATACTGCTGTAGATGCTGTTCGCTTAGGTGCTTATGATTATATTGTCAAACCTTTTAGACTTCAGTCAGTAATTGATACAATTAGAAGAGGTCTTGAAAAACAAAAGCAGACTATAGAAGCCAAACAGCATCTAATGTTACTGGAAGAACAAAACCGAGAATTGGGGATGCTCTGTGAATTAAGAAGTGATATAAGTTATATACTGGACTATGAAGAGATGATGGAACTCATTATGCGGAAGATGCATAATGAGCTGGATTATGATATCTCGGCATTCTTATACATTCCGGAAAATGAGCAGGTTTTTTTAAATATATGGTCTGATCCCAAGACTCCGCAAGAATTAATTGACCAGGTTAAATTAAATCTAATAAAAGCTTTCAATTACATATCACCAAACCAAATTGTAGAAGATCAGATAATAATAAAAAAGAAAAATATCAAATCATCAAAAAATAAGTTAGATAATTCTATATCCGCAATAAAATCTTTCTTAAATATACCTTTAGTTAGTGATAATTCAGGAAAAGAACATTTATTTGGAATGGTTAATATCAGTAGCTGGAAAGATAATGCCTTTGACCAAAGCACCACAAGGCTTTTCCAGAGCATATCAAATAACATAGTATCTGCGACACTCGAGAAGCAAAAACGTTTATTATCTGAAGAAAAAAGTAAACTTGAGGTTATGCTGGAAAGTATGACTGATGGTGTTGTGATGCTGGATCAGAAAAAACATATATTATTAACGAATCCATCAGCTAAAACTATGCTTGGATTAGAAAAGGAAATAATAAGAGCTGACGATATAATATCTGCTACAGAAGGAACCAGGCTTTCAAGTGTAATTGATAATATTTGTAATCTCAAAGAATTTAATATGTTTGCCATGGGTGAAAAAAGTTTTGAAGAAGAATTATATATTGAAAAAACTAAAATGTATTTGAATGCTAATGTTTCTCCAATAAAATCTGAAGGTGAAAAAATACATGGCATTGTGGTCATACTTAGAGATGTTACCAAGAAAAAGGAAATAGAGGAAGCTAAATCAAATTTTATATCCACAGTTTCGCATGAACTTCGCACACCTTTAACTGCAATACAAAACGCTATTTCCATAATTGAAATGGCTGGCGAAGTGAACGAACAACAGGAGAAATTTATATCAATAGCAACCAGAAATGTTGAAAGATTAACTAGACTAGTCAACGAAATACTGGATTTCTCAAAGCTTGAGAGTGGCAAAATGGAAATGAATTTCAGTCCTGTAGATATTAAAGCTTTAGCTAGCATGTCTATTGACAATATTAGAAATCTTGCAGGAAAAAGAGAGATAAACGAGAATATTCCTGATGATCTACCAAAAGCCTATGCCGATCCAGGCAAGCTTGATCAAGTTTTTACTAACATACTTGATAATGCAATAAAATATACTCCGGATGATGGAAAGATCACGATATCCGCTAGAAGAGTTAATGGAAAAGATTCAAATGATCCTGATTTTATTGAGGTTCGCATTTCTGATACAGGTATAGGAATATCTCCAGAGAAAAAGGAAAGAATTTTTGAAAGATTTGAAAGGGGAACTTTGTATAATAAGGGAGCTGGGTTGGGGTTAGCGATAGTTAAGAAGATAATAGAAAGCCATAATGGGAAGATATGGGTAGAAAGTGAATTGGGCAAAGGTAGCACTTTTATTTTTACCGTTCCTGTAGCGGAATAGTTTATTACCAATATTTCTTATACTGTTTTGAAAGAGCTTGGGTTCTAATAATTATTATGTTAAAACATTTTTCTTTGTTGTGTTTTGTTTCTAATACCGTTTTAAAAAATTGTTTATACAATCTCTAGCCCCCTTTTCAAACTTATCATTACCCACAAGTCTGTAACTCCGCAAATGACAAGGATTTACATAACACCGGACATGAACTTTTTATCTGCATTTTTTAGAAAAAACACAGAGAGATAGAAAGAAATTAATCACAAAGAACACTAATAAAGCAAGCATTATATTAGGTTCTCCGCCTTACGATTCATCGGGCGTTATAAATAATAACGCTTAATAAATTGAGCTACTACAAACAGTTCTAACAACCTTCATTATCTTTAGTAAGTAATAATCAGCATTGCCCGCCTTACTATTATTTCTTTTAAAAACTTATGGGTAATGATAAGTTTGAAAAAGAGGAAATCATGAAAGTCTCACTTTTCCAAAGAGAGATTTAGAGTGATTTTACAATAAATGATAATTATAACGATTAAAATGGTATAATCATTATCCATAAAATAGATTTTCAAGCCTTACAACCAGAAGGAAAGCTATGGAAATAATAAAGAACCCAATTTTTATATTTTATCATGTTTAGGCAGTTGACATTAATATGGATTTAAGGTTAGACTTATGACTGTATGAAACAATAAATTATTATAGGATATAAAGATGCAGTCAGGGAGATTCCATTACAATATGTTATATTTCAATTGGTAAGTGGAATGAATACCGGAGAAAACTTAGCTGGAAAGACAAGAAAAATCATCTACCAAGCTTTATATATAATTAAATATTTAAATTGTTATAAGCATATACATAGGCTCAATGCTATTTTTGAGTAAAACATGCTGTCTAGCTTGTTCCCTATATCCAATACAAGATGATTTAATTTTATATGCTTCACATATACATAAGAAACATGCTGTCCAACTTGTTCATATAACCCAATATAAGGAGTGATTAAGATGAAACTGATAAGGTTCTTAATGCTTTATGTATCTTTAACGCTTAGCTTAGTTTTCTTCATTCCACAATTGTATGGTGGTGAATATAAGGATGATTTCGATTCTGCTCAACTTAATACTAATATTTGGAAGATTACTAAAGCAGGGAAAGGGAATTTTGAGATTAAGAATGGCAAATTATATCTTATATCACCTTTGTCTGGGGTTATATAAAAAATATGGTCGATAAAGACCGGCTATAGTCATAGATTATATTCATGTTGCATATTGTAGCCCGGTTCTTTAAATTGGTTTTTTGCCATTTTGCAAAGGCCGGGCTATAATTTTATATTTTACAAAAGATTTAAGGTTTATTTTTTATTGAAGGATTGAATAAAAAATGATAATATTGAATTAACAATCTTAATCATTAGTATATTGAAAACATGAATCGTATAACTACATTCATATTGTATTTTAAGCTATTTATTTCATTTAAGATTGATTTTTTCATTGTATCTTCATGCCTTTGTATTTTATAAATTATTATAGATTTACGCTAAGGAAGGTTTATCAATGACAATTGAACAACAGCGTGACCGTGAAACGGTTAGGGAACTTGCGCGACAGATAGTTGAATTAGCCATGAGCGATGAATATTCCGCAAGGCGCAAAAGGTGGCGAGATGTGAATGCTCTGCGCAAACCAGACCGTTTCCCTGTATATTGCAGACCCGTTGGATGTTGGTCCGAATTACTTCCAGAAAGCTCCTTAACTTGCACAGACCCTTTATGCAGATCTGTTGAACGAACATTCCGCATGAACCTCATCAAGCATAACATAGGAGATGACGATATTATAGAACCATATTGGAGTGTCAATGCAGTTTTCGATCAGCTTACTCCATATACCTGGGGTGTGCAAATAAAGCATATACCTCCATCAACTCCAGGAGGTGCATGGAAATTTGATCCTCCACTTAAAACTGAAGATGATTTTGATAAGCTTAAACTTCCCGAATACAGATATAATGAAGAAAAAACAAAAAGATCAGTCGAGCAAATGCAAGAACTATTTGGCGATGCTATGGAAGTGCGCATGACATGCGGAGTGCCTTTATTAGCTGGTCTTGGAGGAATGGCTGCTGAACTACGCGGATTAGACCAATTGATGTTTGATATGGCTGACCGACCTGATCTTGTTCATCGACTTATGAAACATTTGCAGGAAGGTGTTTTGAAAGCTCAAAAGACTTATGAAGACTCTGGAATGCTAACACTTAATAATATCGGTCCAATGTATTGCAGTGATCCACCAAGAGATGATGCAAAACAAGGTAATATAAAGCTTCGTGATCTCTGGGGTCATACTGAAAGCCAGGAATTTCAAGAAGTATCACCTGCAATGTGGGAAGAATTCCTTCTATCATATCAGATACCGATACTTTCAAAATTCTGGCTAGTTAGCTATGGCTGTTGTGAAAATTTAACTCGTAAAATTAATGGTGTTCTTAGAATACCAAATTTGCGCATATTCGTCTCATCTGCATGGACAGACCTTAAAAAGGTTGTTGAAACTTTAGGTGATAAATATACGATAATGTGGCGGCAAAAGGCTACAGATGTTGTCTTTAACGATATGGACTCAATACGAAGACACTTAGAGGAAGGTATGCAGATATTAAAGGGATGCTATGCGCAGATTGTATTAAGGGAATTACAAACACTAAATGGAAGACCAGAAAGATTAAACGAATGGGCTACTGCTGCAAAAGAGATAGCGGAAAAATTTGCCTGGTAGGTGGTAAAAATGAGATCAAAAGGAATATGCAGACTTTGTGGAAAAACATTTACAGGTGGTGGAATGGCAAAACATTTACTAGCTTGCCCTGAAAGAAAAAAAGAGCTAGAAAAGGAAAAAGGAAGAGGCAAGGTTTTTCTTATTAGGGCAAGTTCCGGGCTTTATTGGGTGTATTTTGAAGCTAACGATTCGCATCAATTGCTTAATGTGGATACTTTTTTGCGAAGATTATGGCTAGAGTGCTGCGGACACTTGAGTGCCTTTACTATCAACTCAGATAATTTTTTTCTTATCTATGGGATGATGATGATTTTGGAATGGATATACCTCTTAAGGACGTAATACAACCTGGACTTAAGTTCATCTATAAATATGATTTTGGGTCAACGACAGAGCTAAATATGAAATGTATTTCAGAACGTTCGGGCGAGTTAAAAGAAATTCGAATTCTAGCCAAGAACGATCCACCTGAGTATTTATGCGATAAATGTGGAAAACTGGCTAAACATATATGTGTGAACTGTTTATGGAAAGACGAAGGACTCTTATGCGACTCATGCCTTGAGAAACATGATTGTGGAGAAGAAAGAATTCTTCCTGTAGTAAATTCTCCGCGGATGGGTGTATGTGCATATACAGGAGGTACAGAGGATTTCTAAGTTTACTAATGGAATGATTCATCAGGAAAGATATCTATATGAAATATCAAAGTGATAGGCGCTCAATAGGAGTTACCTGGAGAGCACTGTTAATTGGCATTTTGCTTATTCCGGTTAATTCTTATTGGATCATGGATTCGCGCGGGCAAGGATTTCCAACTACTGTCTCGCTTTATTTCAATGTTATATTCTGTATATTTGCTCTTATATGCCTTAATTACATTCTAAAAAGGATTTCTCCTAAAATAACCTTAAGTCAGGGAGAGCTTTTGACAGTTTACGTTATGCTTGCCATATCGTCATCAATAACTGGTCATGATATGGGGCGCGTGCTTGTAGCTTTGCCTTCACATCCCTTTTGGTATGCTACGCCTGAAAATGAATGGGCAGAACTTTTCCATAGATATATTCCCACATGGCTTTCAGCAAGAGATAAAAATCTGCTTAGTAACTATTATAAAGGTGACTCAAATTTTTATACTATAGAAAACTTAAAATTTTGGGCTACACCTGTATTATGGTGGTCTTCGTTTGTGTTTTTCTTAGTCTTTGCTATGGTATGTATAAATGCCATAGTAAGAAGGCAATGGACAGAACAGGAGAAACTTAGCTATCCTGTCATGCAATTGCCCCTTGAAATGACCGGTTTTGGTGGTTTATCAGGACTTATGAAGAACAAGGTTATGTGGATAGGGTTCGGGATCGCAGGTGCTATTGACATTATTAATGGTCTGAACTTTCTATATCCGACAGTTCCAAGTTTTGGAGGTAGATTATACGACCTACAACCTTTTTTCACTTCTAAACCTTGGGATGCTATTGGTTGGACACCTGTAGCTATTTTCCCGTTCGCTATTGGCATGGCTTTCTTTATACCCTTAGATTTATCATTTTCCTGTTGGGTTTTTTATATATTCTGGAAATGGCAGAGGATAATGGCATCTGTATTGGGACTAAATAATTTACCAAGCTTTCCATATATAGAGGAACAGGCATTTGGTGCATATATGGGTCTCTTTATGATAGCAATCTGGACAACGCGAAAACATCTATTAAATGTATTAAAAAAATTTATAAAAGGTGGAGATAAAGCAGATTCTAAAGAACCAATGCCTTACAGGATGGCAATTATATGCTTAATTGGCTCTTTAGCTTATTTAATAGGTTTCTGCATAATGGCTGGCATGTCTGTGTGGGTTACTGTTCTTTTCTTTATCATATATTATGCGATATCGACCTCAATATGTCGTATGCGTGCAGAGTTAGGTTCTCCTGTTCACGATTTACACTTCATTGGTCCAGATCAAACACTGCCAAAATTCTTTGGAACGCGACTTCTTGGACCGGCTAACTTAACCATGTTTTCATATCTATACTTTTTCAATAGGGCATATAGAGGACATCCTATGCCACATCAGCTTGAGGGATTCAAGCTCGCAGAAAGAACAGGTATTAGCAACCGTCGGCTTTTGATAGCAATGACGATTGCAATCTTTTTAGCTCCATTAGCGACTTTTTGGTCTCATATTCATATATCTTATAAGATCGCAGCGCCAGATTGGTTTGCATGGGAGCCTTTTAACCGATTACAAAGATGGCTATCTTCACCATTCCCTCCGGACTATGGCTCTAGTATCGCTGCAAGCGTCGGGTTTATGTCTACTATTTGTTTAATGTTTATGAGGATGAAGTTTTTCTGGTGGCCATTTCACCCGGCTGGATATGCGGTCTCCAGTAGCTGGTCTATGAATGTTTTCTGGTTCTCAATAATGTTAAGTTTTTTCATAAAATGGATTATATTAAAGATCGGAGGTATCAAACTTCACCGTCAAGCTATACCGTTCTTCTTGGGACTTATACTAGGTGAGTTTATTATAGGTAGTATTTGGAGCATAATTGGTTGCACTACGGATAGACCAATGTATCGTTTTCTATATTAACAAGCTGAAATTTGCATAATTCTTACAAATTTATTTAGAAACTCAATATTTATAATACCATTTTCAAAATTTTAATGATAAAAATTCTGTCTAAGCATTTAGTACGTAGGATACTATAAAAGTTTTATATTTGTAAAGTAACTTCCATCATTCCTCGCACGGAGTTTATTAAATAAATTTTTTTTGCGTTTAATATATCTTCTCTTTTTAAAACTTTTTCTTCTATTGGAAAATTGCTTTCAAATAGGTGTTGTCGAAAAACCCCATTGAGCAATCCGCTTCCCACTGGTGGAGTGTAATAAATATCCTCGTCCTTAATAACTATGTTTGATATAGCACCTTCAGTAACCTCATCTCTGTTATTGATAAACAGAATATCAAAATATCCTTCTTCTCTAGCTTTTTTTAACTCCTGATCATAGATATTTCTATTTGTTGTTTTATGATAATAGAATATATTATCTGGATCAGTTCTAATATTAGAAAATGTAACGATCTTTGGATCAGAACCTATATCATCAAGCATGGATTTCGTAACTGTAATTTTCCCATCTTTGCTCAATAATAATCTTACTCTATATTTACCGTCACTACAATTATCATTAAGCATCGTAATTATTTTTTCTTCATCGTATTGAAAACCAAAATATTCAGAGGACTCTTTTAGCCTTCTTAAGTGTAAGTCAAGAAGGTAGTATTTGTTATCTTGTAATAACATTGTTTCAATCAATTGAAAGTCTACATATCTAGAGGTGAGAAAATTTGCTTTTAGAATACATTCATCAAATTCTGCTTCTGCAGAAGAATCATATACTATGCCACTACCGATTCCCATTTCACCATATTTCTCAGCCTTATTTATTACAACAGTCCTTATTGCAACATTGAAAACCCCGCAATTATTTGGCGATATATAGCCAATACTTCCAGTATATATGCCTCTAGGTTCCTTTTCTAATTTATCTATTATGCGCATAGTGTTTATTTTTGGTGCGCCTGTAACAGAGCCTGATGGAAAAATACTTTTTATTAGCTTAGTCCAGCTTGTATCATATTTTAATTGGCTTTCTATAGTGGAGGTCATTTGAAAGAGTGTCTCATATTTTTCTATCTCATACAATTTGCTTACTTTAACACTGCCTATCTTCGATATTTTACCAATATCATTACGTAAAAGGTCAACTATCATTACATTTTCTGCCCTGTTCTTTATTGAGTTATACAGTTCGCAACTTTTAACTTTATCATCTTCATTATTAACACCGCGCTTTATAGTTCCCTTCATGGGTTTTACGATTAACTTGTCTTTATTTCTCCTGAAAAAAAGCTCTGGTGATAGAGATAAAATATCCCAATCATCAAACCTGATGAATGCCGAATAAGATACTGATTGTTTCATGCAGAGGTCGTAAAATAGTTTTTCTGTATTTCCATCAAATTGGAACTTTGTCTTAAATGTATAATTGACCTGATAGGTTTCACCATTAGATATAGCTTCTCGTATATAATTTATATCTTTAACATACTCATTCTTCTCTATATTACTTTTGATGTTTTTAATAACATAAGTTTGATCATCATATTCATTGAAAGATTCAAATTCTTTTTGCAAATCATCTGATCTATAAAAGACTGCGGCTTTGTGATCAAATGCAATTGGTGATTTATACACACCGAACCATAGCAAAGGAAAATTTCCTAATTCTTTTTTCTTTATTTCTTCAAAATAAAAACCCGCCTCAAAACTGATAAATCCTGCTAGATAATTATTGGATTTTATATGATATTCAATCAAATTGAGGGATTCGTCTAGTTTGTTGGCTTCGTAACAAACGATTATATCGATAGGATCGGTAAATATAAAGCTATTGTAATTATGTTCGTCTATACGGTCGTTCCAAAGGAAAACGAAATTATCTTTCTGACTAAAATAATTAAGCAAAAATGATAATAATTTGTGTTTATACATAAGCTTTTTTACATTGTTTATACCATTTAAAAAAATAATTATTCATATTAACTATCATTTATTATATAATCCCTCTAAATCTCCCTTTGGAAAAGGGAGACTTTCCTGATTTCGACTTTTGTAAAGGGGGGTTATAAGATTGTATAAGCAAATTTTTAAAACTGTATTGTAACAAATTTTGAAATCTATAAGAATTGTATCAAACGAATTATAAAATATTTTACAAATTTTTCAATGTAAAATATGACCGCTTTTTTATCGCAAATTCAACTAAATAAGAAACATTAAAATAAAGTTTTTTTCTGCTGGTTCTAAACAGCAATTCAAACAAACATAATAAAAACGAAACACGGAGGCACAGAGACACGGAGATATAAATTATTGGTATGATAATTGCAAAATAAAATATAAAATAATTCTTTTTTAGTATAAAAAAGTTTTAAATTTAGCTAAAACTTCACAAACCAATAGCTGAGAACTAGTAACAGCAAATTTAGAAGTGATAATCAAAGAGTTTAAAATAACAGAAAATCAAAAATAATGACAAAAAACTGACATTCTTGGGATTGAGCCATGAAAATTTTAACAGCAATAATATTAATACTTCTAACAATGCCAATATCTTATGCCATGTTAGAGCAGATAATTAAAAAGATAAGAGCCAGAATAGAATGAATTTCTGACAGGTTATTATTGCTAATGCTCAAAATCTAAGACCAATACATCGTTAACTATTGGTCTTACGAGCGTTTTTGCGAGTTCCTGATGTTTAGGATGCGGAACATATAAATCGCGTGCGGAAGAATCTTTAAACTTTACGATAAAACCATAATTAAACCCATCATTCTTACCTTCAGGGCTATTGTTATAACCACCTGATACTTCCATCATACCAGGTATATGCTTCTTTAGCTCATTTAGTCCATCTATTAATGCTTTAACTTGTGCTTCTGTTACTCCATCTTTAAGCTTCAGTAAGACAATATGTTCTATCAAAATAAATGTATCCTTTCTCTACTAATAAATTGTTATTGCTTACAAATATCCTTTTTTGTAAGTAATAATTCATACTAATTAATTTACTGAGATTTTTTATTTATATGAATGAATCACATAGTAGGGATAGATTTTGTTTGTGTAATCAATGTCAATATATCAATAGGTTTTTTAAAAATTTTTTTGAATAAGAAATGAAATCTATCCCTACTATTCATCAACTGAAAAACTCGTATAACCTAACTAAAACCTGGTTTTAATTTGCCCCCATGAAGTTGATAATTTACCTTTTGATTCAACAGCCATAAAGGCAGTAAATCCATCTTTCATAATAGCATTTAACTCTTTTTCATCTAATGCTTTCTTTAGAACAGCGGCTTCATCAAGCATCCCCATCCACCAGTGAGAGCTACCTTCCCTATGACCTATTCCAAGGCTACTTTTATTTGGTGTAAGTTTCCCGGTTTGTGGTTGTTCTTTAATAAATTTCCCATCCAAAAAGATCCTTACTGTTTTACCATCGTAAGATCCAGCTACAAATTGCCATTCATTTTTCTTGACAACTCCACCAGGTGAATCAACATTCACTCTAGCTCCGTTTGGGGTTGAGATAAAATGGAAATATGCACCGCTAGTATTAATAAAGAGCGCCCAATTCTCATTTGTCCCGCTCATAGGACCTTTTGAGAAGAATGTTTGCCATCCATCACCAGCACCATCCCATTTATACCATATTAACATTGTAATAGGCTCATCTGTTATATTCATGATATCATTATGCTCAACCTCAACTTTTTGATTTGAGCCATTAAGTTTTATAGCTTTGCCAAATTTCCCTGCGACTAATTCTCCTCCTCCCACTAGTTTTCCATCTAGCCCGTTTCCTGAAGAATCTTTTATTATATCACCTTTACTATCCTCAAATTGCCAGAGACCCATAAGCTCAGGCATCGGTTTGGCATTTGCATTAAATATCATTATCAGAGATATTAATGCTAGAGAAAATAAAGTTAATATTAGTCTCATTGGTATCCTCCTTTTGAAAAATAGCTTATCAATGTGATTTCTAAAAAGATGAAATCTTGACATTAATAAGCTAGATTCCCTTTATATTTGGCATTTAGTTAGCTCATTGCTAATTCGAACAAATTATAAAAATAATTTCGATACATTAATATAGGAATTTTAAAGAGATTTGTCAATACTAAAAACCCAAAAACCGAGCATAAACTTTTTATCCTCATCTTTTTAGGAAAAAACACAGAGACACGGAGAGAAGATTGATCACGAAGAACACAAATAAAATAATCACGAATTAGACGAATAAAGTATCACAAATTACACGAACAGTCCGAATCTTTTAACGATTATGAGATAAGTAAGTTTTTCGTAATGCAATGCTACTTTTGCTATTTGTGGTTAATCATTCAGGCAGGCAAATAAAAAAATAATTATTCGTGTAATTCGTCTTATTCGTGTTCTTCGCTCTATTCGTGACATTTGTGATTAAGTATCTCTGTGTTTTGTTTTTATTTGTTCTGTGTGAGTTTTTGTTTAGAATTTGTGAACAAAAAATTTATGCCTGGTTTTTAAATGAGTCCAATTCAAATTTTAGGTAATAATTATGCTTATGAATCCTAATAG
>FWPV01010907.1_pt1 | contig 14672 bp, 11 predicted proteins | sample 2228371 | NCBI WGS metagenome assembly FWPV01 (sample SAMEA103939776, study PRJEB20133) | metagenome
ATTGCGAGCCGCCCCCTTCGGTTTCCCTCAGGGTAAACTCCGGGCGGCGAAGCAATCTCCTGTCTATGGTGAAGGAGATTGCTTCGGGCGATTCGCGCCCTCGCCATGACAGGTTGAGCAATTACATTTCCGATAGAGTGTATTGATTTATAAAGCAGTTTTCACCGCAGGCGGGCCATACGCTCGCGATGGCGCGCCCGCAGCCACCAGGCTATCGTCAACACGGCCAGCAGCAGTGTGACAGCCAGCAGCACCGGTGCCAGCACGGCCACCAGCGAGGTGACCAGCGACGCCACATCTTCGACCGTGCTGACCACCGGATTGGCGACGCCGGCGGTCGTGGCTGTGATGACCGGGCGCGCGGTGGCTTTGGCGGCATGCACCCCACCGGCCACGAACAGACCGCACGCCATGGCCAGCACCGGATGGAGGTCGCTGATGACATTGGAGCTGGCGGCGAACAAAATCGCGCCGGCGACCGGCCGGATAAAGGTCTGGATCACATCATTGATGCTATCTACCGCCGGCACTTTGTCGGCCAGTATCTCGACAAGCAACAGCACCACCAGCAGGCCGATAATCCACCCGCTCGTCAAGGCGGTCCACGGCTCTTTGAGCTGGATGAGATGGGTAAAGCGCGCCAGGAGTGCGACAACGAGCAGCGGGATGTAGGCGTTCAGCCCGGCCGAACTGGATAGCCCAAAGGCGGTCAGGATACCTGCCACACTCCCCATGCTCTGCTCTCCCGCGTTGTTCCTCTGGTTATCCTGCCTCCCGCTACAGCCTGGGCTTGAAGAAAGAGGGCGCCAATGCCCCACCCAGCGCGCCCAAGCCGGCCGCCAGCAACGGGCCAACCAGACAACAACAACCGACAATGGCGGCTACTCCGACACCCCCCAGCACTGTTGGGTCAATGCCGGCCTCTTCCAACGCCCTCAATTGTTCGGGCGGGAGTTGAGACAGGGCCTGCACCGCGCCGCCGGTGGCCATCTGAATCGCCGACAGGACCGTCTGCACCACCCCGCCGGCCAATGCCGTGACCACGCCGGCCACCGCGCCGGCCTGCGCGGCCTGACCGACCGTCTGCATAGGATTGGTCCGGCTGCCGAAATAACCGGCCAGCACGCCCACCCCAACCCACAGCACCAGGGTCAGGATAACCGTGCAATAACCGACAACCGGGATCAGGCCCAACAATGTCAACACAACGGCAACCGCCGCGCCGATGCCACCCGCCTTGAGACCATTTTGCAAGATCATTGTTCCTCCTTACCATCGCTCAGCCGTTCTTGCCGGACAACAGACATTATCGGACAAACATTTTCACGCAAAGGCGCCACGAGCGCAAAGGATTTCACCTGGCGCGCCAACGCAATGGTTATGCCGCAGGCCGCGCCGGGCACGGCACGGCGGGCCGAACATGCGCTGTAATGATAGTTACTTTGCGCCAGGAGCGCAAAGGATTTCACCCGGCGCGCCAACGCAGTGGTTATGCCTTCTTCTCGGACAGGCGACTGAGGCCAGCCAGCAAATGGGTCACCACCAATTGGAAATAAGGAAGCACTATCAACGCGCCGAGACCACAAGTCAGAGCAATCAACACGAGGGCCACAAACAAGGCCACCAGTACAATCACCACAACCAGGAGGTAGGGGCCAATGTTGGCCAGGAGCAATTGAAAGTTGGTGATATATTCCAGCCCTACATCGAGGCGATCGGTAGCCGCGAAGCGAACATAAGGCACTATTGCACCTAACAGGATAACAAGCGCGACTACCACCTGGAAGAGCGTGCCGCAACAGAGCAGCACGGTCCCCAGCACCCCCCCGACTTCTCTCCAATCTCGCTGAAAGGAGAGCGCACCGACGACTCCCCAGTTTAATAATTGGAATCCACCCAAGATAATCCCGGCCACCAGCAGGCAGGGTATAACCCAGGCCATCACCACCACAGTGGCCGCCACGCCGCGCCCGAACCAGCGCGCCAGATGGTCGCCCGACCAGTCTGGGATAGGATGCGGTTGACCGGCGTTAATGTTGCGGAGTGTGTCCAACAACCAGCCGATGACAATGATTATCCCGAGTGTCGGCACAGCACTCATAAACGAGGCCATCAAAACTTTCTTGAGCCATTTGGGGTCGTCAAGTACATAACTGAACGCCTTACCTATGTCCATGATGGCAACCTCTAATGTCGCCGGGGAACCGGCGACTGGACTCGCGAATTTACATGACCATGTCAGGTTACTCTGTGAGGGCCCAACCGTTCGAGACGCCGGCGTTATATCAATCCGATGCTGGCGCTGGCTTCGCGATAAGCCTGCCCGCAGGCATGGCTCACGATCAAAGCAGCGTAGAACTCGGTAAAGATGACGCCGATGATACAGGCAATGCTCCCAAGACTGCCCACCAGCGAAGCAACAATCGTGATGAGCAAGACCATCAGGTACAGGCCCAGGTTCTTTTGCACCAGTGCCACGACCTCGCCGAAACGAAAAGCCGCGCCCAACTGGTCTTTGGCCGCATAGTTGCCGAGCGCGGCCGGCAGCACCAGCCCAATAAAGAGACTGTAAAGCAATATCAGGCAACCCAAGCACCCCATGATGACGGTTACCAACATGGCCGCTGTGTCTTCTGAAGAGGAAGCGCCTCCGGCAATAGCTATGGAGACCACTTGCACACAGATAGCCATGATGATGATCGGCAGCATGTACACAAATCCAATCACGGCCACCAGCAAGCCCTTGACCAGTTTGCCGCCAATATCATCCCATTCGGGCAGCGGGCGGGGGTCGTTGCGGATCACGCGCTGGATGACTTCAAGCCCGTACCCGATGGCCGCAAAGTTGAGGATGGGAACGATATTAATCACACCGCCCAGCCCGACTTTTTTGAGCCAGTCCGGGTCATCGAACACGTAACTGAAAGCCTTGCCGAAATCCATATTAGCCTCCTTGTTGCAAGTAATGGGGAAAGTAAGCGGATATATTGTCAAGATTATAACACAAAGTCAAGATTTTGGGTCAACTCAAAACGGCAGGTTCAACGCCTGTGTGAGAAAAGCCCGAACCAGGTCCAATGCGCTCACCTGAATCAGCGCCACGACCACCCCGACCGCCAGCGGCCCCATCGCCTGCGACCACGTGCGAAACCGGTTTTCGTGTCGCAAGAGCGTCACAAGGATCACGACATTTATCATGGTCAACATGGTCAGCACCCCGCCGCTGGTCACCAGCGCCAGCGGATAAAGGGAGGCCGGGAGGCGTAGCAGCGTCAGGCCCACGCCAGTGGCGCTTATGAATATTACGAGCGCGAGTTCTAAAAAGTTGCGCAGCGCAGGCGTTCCCTCGGCGTCCGCCCAAAGGGTCTGATTGAAAATCGGATAGACCAGCGAAGCCAGGGCAATGCCATGCAACATGCCCGAAAACAAGCGCAACTCGTTCTGCGGTTCGTACAGGTGAGGCGCGCCGGGGACCAGCGTCAGGTATGAATTGAGACCATCTATACCCATCAGGCCGATAAAAGCAACCAGCGTGACCAGCAGGGCCGGACGGGGAAGTTCTGCGCTGCGCCGGCGCCGCAACAGCGTCATCACGGTCAGACTGCCCATCACGCCCAGGTAAATGCCGGTGCAGCGAGCGCACAGCGGCAAGGGCCGCCCGGCGATGACCACCGAGCGATCTGGGAGACGATGACAGATGGCATAGCCAATCAGGTCGGCTTTGTGGAGCGGGTCGCCGGGAAGCCACCACCACCATACGCCGATCAGAGCGAGGGCCAAAACCGGCGCAAGCCAGGTCCAGTTGGACCATGCGGCGCGATAGGGTTCAACCGTGCGAAAAATTCTCATTGTGTGGTTCTTTCCGGCCGTTGGCGCATCCCCCAAGCCTACAGGGCGCGGGGAGCAGGCTGAGAAAGGCTGTCGTCCACGCGCCTCAGGTCATAGGCGGCCCCCAAACGCGCCCAGAGTTCACGCGCCTGCGTCAGGTGCGCCTGCTGTTCCTGGGCGGCGGCGTGCCGGCCAAGCTCGTAATGCGCCCAACCTTGCTCATAGGGCATTTCCAACCGTTCGGCGGCCGCCAGACCTTTTTGCCAGGCGTGGCGGGCCCGGCGGGGATAGCCCGCCAACCAATCATACAGGCCTCGACAAATCCAATCTGCCGGCTGACCAATTGGAAAGACCTGAGCGAATTGATGCAAGGCGTTGCAGGCTCGTTCGGCCTGAGGTTTCAGGTCGGTGTCTCCGTTTTCCCACAAAGTCAGATACACCTCCGCTACGCCGGCATAAGCAAAGATTAAATTGTACGAGATGGGGCGCGATTGCGCGATGAGCTGAGCGGCCTGATCGGCGGCCTGACGAGCGGGTGGCCATTGTCCCTGACGCAACCGCGCCCACGCCAGTAAGCCATAGGTGTAAATCTCTTCGACACGGCCGAGATTCCTATCCAGCAAGGGGCCTGCCAGGTCCAGTAACTCGAGGGCCTGGTCAATCTGGCCCAGCGATAACAAACACCGCGCCTGTCCCAATAACCCATAGACCTGATACTGGGCATCCCCGCGCCGCCGCGCCGATTCGTACAGGTCGGCAAAGAGCGACGCGATGCCGGCAAATTCGCCTTGCAGGCAGGCGACCGTGGCCAGGGTGTTCAGGCTTTGCTCCCAACGCCGTCGGTCGCCCTGACGGTTGGAAATCTCGATGGCCTGTCCGACCGCAGCGCGGGCCTGCAACCAGTGTCCCACGCCGGCCTCATAGACGGCCGTGACCAGCATGACCCAACCGAGCGAGGGGGAATGATTGATCTGAGAAGCGACCTCGCACGCCCGACGAGCATACATTCGAGCCAGCCGGTGATGGCGCAGCAGGCCGGCCGCGATACACACACTGGCATAACTGCGCGCCAGTTCGGGCGAGGGGCCGGCGCCTTCGGCCAGATTGAGCGAGCCAAGATTGGCGTGGATGTTGGCCAGCGTTTCATTGGCGTAAAAATAGATTTGCCCCAGCACCCAGTAAGCGCGGGCAGCTTCGAGTTGAGCAGCCGTGGATTGCCAGCGGCGGAACAAGACGCCCAGACCGGACGTCAGGCGGTGGATGGCTTGAGAGAGAACCTGGCGCGTCAGCCCCCAAAGCTCAGTCCAACGGGTGGTCGGCGCAGGCCGACCCAGCAGCGCGACCGCCCGCTCAAGCTGCTGGCGGCTTTCGGCCAGACGCCCCAGGCTCAGATACGCCTCGCCCAACTGTCGCGCCCACCGCGCCCGCCGCAGGTTCTTTTCACCCCGGTCACGGCGTTCGTCCAACGCCAGGGCCTCGCTGAAAAAGCGCACAGCCTCTTGATTGGCATAGTTATACAAGGCTTGCTCACCGGCCTTTTCCAGATAATCAATCGCTTTGGCGACAAGCTCTGAATCCGCCTGGGCGTCCTGGGCGACTTTGCTCCAGTGATGGGCCAATAAAGGGTAAAAGGCGGGCAGGTCATCGGCATACGTGCGTTCGTACCACCCGGCGATGGCGGTGTGCAATTGCCGCCGCTGGGCGAACAGCATCAGATTGTAAGCCGTTTCCTGGATGACGGCATTTTTGAAGGTGTAGGTTTCCTGACCGGTGTGTTCCGGCGCGATCAGGTCCGTCTGTTGCAAGATGGACAAATAGTCGGCCAGGTGGACCTTGTCGGCTTCAATCGGGTAAACGTCGCGCAAGAGGCGCAACGCAAAACTGCGCCCGATGACGCTGGCGACTTTGAGCGTCAACTGTTGCGCCGGCGTCAGCCGGTCTATGCGACTGGTAATCACGCCCTGCACGGTATCAGGCAAACTCACCGCGCCGAGAAGCTGTCCTGAGACCGGGTCGCTCGCCTCGGGCGCCATCTGACATTGCCCCTCGGCCACCAAAATTAAACCGGCATCGCGCAGGGCATAGGCCAGTTCCAGACTGAAAAAGGGGTTGCCCTGCGCTTTGTCACGGATCAATGTGGCCACCGGTTCGGGCAGCGCCGCAACGCCCAACCGCTGGCAGACCAGCGCCAATGTATCTTCCGGCGACAGCGCCTCTAATCGAATCCAGCGCATACCGGTAGCCAACAAGAGCAGTTGGCGGTATTCCTCAGGCAACGAACCGGTGAGTGGGCGCGTGACAATGACAAGCATAATGGGTTGAATCTGCTGGCCAGCCACCAGGGACAAGACCCAGGAGGCCGAATCCATCCAGTGGGCATCTTCCAGGACCAGCAGAGTAGGAACTTGTTGGGCGGCCGCCTGTAACAGACGCACCAGGAGATCGCGGGTATTATCTGCGCGCACCTGGCCTTCCATCTGGCGGGTTATATCGTTATCGGGCCAATCCAGCGGCAAGACGACATTGAGTAACGGCGCCAGCCGCAGCAGGCCAGGGGAGGATTGCAAGTGCTCCAGCACGCGCGCCCGGCGCGCCTCCAGGTCAGCGATCGCTTCCAACCCGAATAACTGGCTAAAGATATGACGCCAGGCGTGATAAGGCGTGGATTTTTCGACCGCATCGCCGGCGCCTATCAGACAGGAGACATTCAAGGCGCGAGCCTGCTGCACAAGGGCCTCGACCAGCCGTGACTTGCCAATGCCGGCCTCGCCTTCGAGCAAGATGAGGCCGGGCGATTGACCTTTCAGCAGGGCCTGAAGCTGTCCGGTGAGCAGAGTTTGTTCGGCCGAGCGGCCCACGAGGGTCGTGGACGGATAACGCGCTACTTCCCGGCTGACGGCGCCGCGTGGACGATAGACCGGGATGGGGGTGGTTTTGCCCTTGACCAGGATTGGCTCCAGGGCATCGAACGCCAGACGGGTCGAGGCAGCGTGAAAGGTAGCTTCATCGCACAGGATCGGCATCGCCGAGCCTTTGTATTGGGCCGCCGCCTGCATCAGGCGAGCCGCCATGTTGACGACATCGCCCACCATGGCATATTCGCGCCGCAGGGCATTGCCACGCTCGCCGCTGTACACCTGTCCGGTGGTCACGCCGATCGCCCCCTGTAAGCCCAGTTCGCGCAAGCGGGCCTGCATCATCATGGCCGCCTGCACGCCGCGCAGCGCGTCATCTTCGTGTGTGAGCGGCGGCAAGCCAAAGGCCGCCACCAGCGTTGTGCCTTTATCGTCCACGATGAACTGGTTGACGCTGCCCTCGTAATAATACAGCGCGGTTTGCAAGCCGCGCATGGTGGCCTGGATTCGGTCCAGCACGTTCGGGGCCGCGTAATCTATACCGGTGACATTCAAAAAGACCACCGTGACGCGACGCAATTCGGAAAGCCAGGCCGTCTGGCCGGCATCCAGGCGCGATAAAATGGCGCCGGGGATGTAACCGCGCAGCGCGGCTTCCGAGCCGGCAACCGGGATGACCGGCGTCAACCGGCGAGGCGGCAATGGAGCATGGATGGCCTCCAGCAAGACATGCCCTTCCGGCAACCGTTGTCCCCCGCAGCGGTCTTGAACCATCGCCCACGCTTCAGGAGAAAGAAGCGTCTGGCCGGGTTGGGCCTGTCGTTGCGCCGCACTCATCTGAGAAAGCGGCTCGCCGGCCACCAGAAATTCCCAGCGTCCAAAAACGCCCCCGACGCAAGCCGTCAAGACCTGTCCCGCGCCAATGCCGACTCGCAGGGAAAGCCGCAAACCCTCCGCCACCTCATAGGGGCCCAGGGTCGTTTGCATCGCCAGACCGCATTGAGCGGCGCGTTGAGTCACCAGCGGCAGGCTCTCCTCAACCGCCGGCCACAAGACAATGGCCGCGTCGCCGGCGAACTTGATAATGTCGCCCCCGTGCGCCAGGACCAGATCAATCAAGCGTCCAAAATAAGCATTGAGGAGCTGGATCAGTTCCTCGGCGCCGGCCGGCCCGTGCTGAGCCAGCCGCGCCGCCATCGTGGAATAGCCGGTGATGTCGGCAAAGAGGATGGCGGCCGGAAAGTGCTCGGCGACCGGCGCGGTGAGCGGGGCCGGGTTAGCGGCAAAACGGCGCGCAATCAGGGCCGGTACATAACTGACGAGCGTTTCAGGTGAGACAGCCATCTTGTTTATCGGGCGCGGCTACAGGTTGAACTCACGGTAATGCCTTGACCGTTCCCAGCAGGTGACTACTCAGCCTGTCATTGCGAGCCGCCGCCTGCCGAAGGCAGGCAGGGCGGCGAAGCAATCTCCCCGCTATGGTGAGGGAGATTGCTTCGGCGTCCTGCGGACGCCTCGCAATGACATGTTGCTTGGGGCGCGGAGTTTATCCTGAGCAACGCGAAGGACGCCCTCGCAATGACAGGAGAGTGAGTAGTTACCCCAGCAGATAACAGTCCGCCGGGTAGCGTGGAGTGTGTCTTTAGATTTTGAGATACCATTTCCCTTCTCTATAAACAATGTCCCCTTTACGTTTCAAAAACTGCTGTGCGTTCCGTACCAGGTGTTTCCATTTCTTGCCAAAATGTTGACCGTTGATTACCCGGTCTATAGTATCATCGCAAATATCGGGGTGAATGCTTTGGATAAAGCCGTGAAGCTCCTGTGTGGACAACGGTCCTCTGGTTCTCAACAAATAGGCGATCGTTTCAGAGAAGATGGCATTGATGGTTCTGCCTTCCCTGATGCGATTCACCAGCATCTTTTCTTTTAGCGCATGTTCCCTTTCCGTGATCGCCCGTCGGAGTCGCCTGGTCTTTGTGCTTTTGTCGAGTTGCTGTTGTAAGGCTTGAAGTTGTTCGACGTCTGCTCTGAGGCTTGCAACCGCCTTGCGGTCGAAAATATTGCCCAGGTTGAAATAAGCGAGCATATCGTTCAGGATAGTGGCCACGATTGGCTCATCTCGCAGTATGACCCCGTATTCATAATTTTCTTTCAAGCCCCCACGAGTGAGGTTGGCCGACGTAATCATCGCCATCTTGTCGTCTGCGATGTAAACCTTGGCGTGGAGTTTACCAAGTGAAGATACCCTGAGCGGTAGCCTATCCCATAGCCTGAGCAACGCGCTGACATCTAAAGTGGCGTTGACAAGATTCCTGATTTCCAGGTTTGTTAGAAGCCAGAGTTCAGGAACATGGGCATGTTTCAAAATAGTGGCAACCCCATAATCATTCAAGTAGGGGACCGAAATGAATAATCTGTAGCGTGCATTTTGAGCAACCTGTATGATGCCTTGTTCGGCAGGGAATGAAATGCACTCGTAAGCTTGCATTCGCCCCCCAGAGAAAGAATTCCGTTGCCGCGCTGTTCAGTTTAGACAGCCCCGCCTGTTCATCCTGCTCTCAGCCTTTGTGTCCAAAAAAAAAAAAAAATAACTGGCCTGAGCGGTTAAAGAATTTCAATAGACATTATCGAGAATAGCGTTTTTCACCGCCAAGACGCGAAGGACGCAAAGGATTTCAATATAAATCTTGGCGGCTTGGCGGTTCCCAAATCCTTATTTCCGATAGAGTCATATCAATTCCCCGCCATCGCATCTTCATAACGCGCCAGCACAAAGAGCAGAGAAGACAGGCGGTTGAGATACCGCAGGATTTCGGCGTTGGTCACCGCGCCGCTATGCACCAACCTGGCCGTCAGGCGTTCGGCGCGGCGGGCCACCGTGCGCGCCACATCCAACGCCGCGCCGGCCAGGCTATCGCCCGGCAAAACGAACTCGGGCGGCAAATTCAATTCCGCGCCAAACGCATCCGTCTGTTGCGTCAGCCAGTCCACTTGCTCGGCCGTGATGGGGGGAAAGCGATGCGCCGTCTCGGAGGTGGCCGCCAGTTCGGTCATCATCTTGCCAAGATGGCGTTGACATTCCCGCAAAACGGTCCGGGTGCGTTCCGAACGCGCCAGAGCGCGCGCCAGCCCCATTGCCGCCGAAACTTCATCCAGCGTGCCATAGGCTTCCGGGCGCGGATGATACTTGGGGACGCGCTCCGCTCCCAAAAGGCCGGTACAGCCATCATCGCCTAAAGTCGTATAGAAGCGGGGCATGTCACTCTCCAGAAATCTATCGCACGGCCAGGGTACGCCACGCTGCGGTGAGCGCGCCGCACGCGCAGGCCGCCCCCCACAAGGCCATCACCAATACCACTGCCACAAGCACACGGCGCGGCGGGATCGCCCCCTTGCCGGTCAGACCGGCGCCGTACCATACCAGCCACACGGCCAGCGCCACAATGGTGTAAAACGCCAGCCCCACCGCCAGCGCCAGCACATTGCGATTACCGGTCAAAGCCAACAGATCGCCGGTTGGATTAAGCAAGGTATGGAACATTAGCGCCGAAACGACCAGTGACAAAATTCCCCACACGCCGCCCCGCCAGCGAAACAGGTAACCGCCGGCCAGCGCGCCGACGGGCAACAGTTCAAAAAAGGCCAGTTGGAGCGCGATGAAAAAGATGAGCAGGAACAGGGTTTGGAGCGCGCTGAGGAGAATGGCGCCCGTCGCGCCCAGTCCCTCCCCCGCGCCATAGTTCAACTGACGCAAAGCCCAATCGGTTGGAATGGACAAACCCCAAAAGATTAACCCGACCAGCAAGACGGCCATAACGCCGGCGAGCGCCGACAATGCCAGGCGACGCCGCGCCGATGGGTCAGCTTCCCCGGAAAAAGTTAACCCAACCGGCAAAGCATACATGAATCCCGGCAACAGGTTGAGCAGGCGAGAAAGCAACGCCAGCAGCGCAGCCATCAGCACGCCCATCGGGCGCAATCTGAGCGCCGAGGATTCCTTCAGGATGCGCGCCATCCATTTTTGCCCGCCCACAAAAGCCAGGCTGGTCAGACCGATAGCGATAAACAAACCGACCAGCACGCCCGCGCCACGCAGCGTGGTAGGAGCAAAGTATCGGTCGAGCATAGCGGCCAGGAGCGCGCCCAGAGCAAAACCGGTCGCCAGGGCCAGGGTGATGACCACACGGCGCAGAACGGGCGCAATGTTCCAGGTGGTCGGCGAGCCGATGACGTGGTAAGCCTGCCCGATGCGCCGTCCAACGTTGCCCACGATTTGCCTGGCGCGTGAAGGCTCGACTTTTTGGGTCCGGGGGGGGCGGTCGTTCAACAGAAACGCGCTCAGGCCGAGCAAGACCGTCAGCAAAAGCGCCAGGGCCAGATTGGTGCCGGCGACCGGGAGGCGGGTGGACACGCGCAATGGAGTGGGGAGCGTGTTGAGCAGGTTAGTGCCGACGCGGGGGATAATGAGAAGCAGGTACGGCTGAGACTGCGAGGAAGAAGAGGCGGGACGCACCTGAATCCGCCACGTACCGGCAACCGGGGCGCGTACCTCCACGCTGGACCACCCGACGCCTTCCTGTGGGGTCAGGATGGCGGTGGTGGTGACCGGCGATACCAGGCTCAAAGCCAACCGTTTGTCGGGATTATCCAGCACCACGTCAAAATCCTGGCCGGCCAGCACAGGATATTGAAATACCTGGGTCGAGTTTGGCTCGGCCAGCGTTGCCAGTTGCAAGACCGCGCCGGGCAAAGCCGGACGGCTGAGCTCTTGAGCGCGACGGGCGGTCAACACGCGCAGCATCAGAGCGCGCATCAGGGACTGTTCCGAAGAGGACCTCTGGTTATAACCGACCAGCGTCGAATACAACACGGTACCGTTTCCACGTGTGAACTGGACGGCCAGGGGAACCGTGCGGTCGCTGCTCCCGGTGCGCACGCGTGCCCGCAACAGCACCTGTCCGTCGGCGCGTGCCATGAGTGGCCCGTGAGCCGATTCGTAACGCAACCTGACCCGGGCGCCGGTCACCATCGCCAATCCCGGCTCGACGACTTGAGCTTCCAGGTCGCCCAGCGGCGTCTGGCCGGCGGCCTCAAAGGTGATGAGCGGGCCAACGATGTCCATCAACAACAGGCGCGCCTCGCCGGCCAGATACAATCCGCCGCCGCGCTGCACCCAGCGGGCCAGAGGCGCGGCCACCTCTGAACCTGTTGGCAGGCCATGGCCGATGAACACCACACACAAACGCGCCAGCAGGGCCTCATCCCGCAAATCGTCGAACGTCACGCGCCGATAGGCTATCCCCATCTCGTCAAGCGGACGGCCCAGGTCTTCAGCGGTTTCGATGACCAGGGCCACGCACCGGTCCTGTCCTTGAGCCAGCGCCACCGAGCCCGGCATGACCATCGCCATGAGGAGCAAAGTTGTAATGAGCCAAGTGCGGTTCATCCATCACCTCGGAAAGGATACATATTTGGTACCTGTTCACTGCGGCGGCTTGTAATGCGCCGGGGACGGCGCTGTGCCGCCCACCCAAATTTTATCATACATTTGACATTCCGACTTTTTTGAGTAAACTATACATAATCTGCATCTCCAGGGCAAGTCAGTGTCAAGAGATTTGCTGAGAGGCCAAGATGAGCGCAAGCCAGAGCAAGTCGGAACCAAAAGCCAGCACCATTTTTGCACCCGAGGAAGTAGACGCCCGGCGAGAACTGCGTAACACGCTCATGATTGGCCTCGTGGCCCTGTTCGGCTTTGGTGCCATGATCCTGGCCTCGGGCCCGGTTGTGATGTGGTTGCCCATCCCCACCCGCGAACTCACGCTGGTGGCCATGGTCTTTGCCCTCATCACTATCGGCGGACTGGTGGCTGTAGACCGGGGCTGGCCGTTGCGCCCTATCGCCTGGACCGTGTTGGTGGCCTATACGGTCATTGTCTCGCTGACGGTGTACTTTACCGGCGCGCCCCTCACGCCGGTCTTTGCCCTGTATATGCTGGTGGTGATGGCGGCCGCTTTCTTGCTGGGGCACACCAGCGCCATGATTATCGCGGCGCTCAGTACGGCGAGTTACGGCCTCATCCTGATCCTGGAATACTATGGCGTGCTGAAAATTATCCCGCTCTGGCGGCTGGCGTTTAGCCCGATCACCCGCGAACAATTGCTGGTCATCAACTGGTTGACCGTGTCCATCTCCATCCTGCTCACCGCTCAATTGACTGGCGCGCTGGCCGAACGGTTGAAAAAGAGCAATCTGCATCTGCGCGAATCGGAGCGACTGCGCGAAAGCCTTTCGGGAATGATTGTCCATGACCTGCGCAATCCGCTCACCGCGCTGTTGGGTGGGTTGGATATTTTGCGGCTGACACTGGCCGAACAGATGAGCCCCGACCAAAAACAATTGCTCGAAAACGCCCGTCGCAGCGGTCACACCCTGTTGGGCATGGTCGGCGAGTTGCTGGACATCAGCAAGATGGAAGCGGGCAAACTGACGCTCAACATTCAGCCGGTCAACTTGTGTACGCTGGTGAGTGAAAACATTGACCTGGTGCGCGCCCTGACCGAAATCGAAGAACTGGAAATTCGCACTTTGCTGTGTGACGATGTGCGCAGCGTGCCCTGTGACCGGCAACTGGTCAGCCGGATCGTGGCCAATTTGCTTTCCAATGCCATCAAGCATACGCCGGCCGGAGGGACGATCTCGGTCGTCGCCCGCCGACGGGGGAACTTTGCCACCGTCAGCGTCACCGATGATGGTCCGGGCATCCCGCCCGAACACCATAAGCGCATCTTTGAAAAGTTCGGTCAGATCGAACAGCCCGGCAAAGAGCGACGCGGCACCGGTTTAGGCTTGCCTTTCTGCAAGATGGCGGTCGAAGCGCACGGCGGCCAAATCTGGGTCGAAAGCGAGGTCGGCCAGGGCAGCACCTTTCACTTTACCCTGCCGATGAGCACGTCGGCCCTAGCCCCTTCTCAAGACGCGGAAGCGTGACCCGCGTCTCTCCTCACGTATCCCGTTTGAGTGACAACCCGGTGAGATTTTCTGCCTCATTCAGCGGGCGCGTCTCTTTGGCCCGGATCAGGCGACTGGTCAGCTGGCTGCCGATGACGGCCAGCGCATCCACGCTGAGATAGTGACTGGCGGCCGCGTCGAACAAGATACTGGCGTTGGAGGGGAAATCTTGATCGCCCAACCAGTACACAACCGCCAGGCGCACGCGCGGCAAGGCCGCAAACTCGAACGCGGCATGCCCCAGACTCAATCGCTCGCCTTTCAAGGCGCAGGCCGCACGGTTCAAATCATCCAGATGGCTGCCAAAGGCTCGCGCCAGTCGTCGTTCGGCATAGCCGTTAAAAGCCTGCGCGTAAAACAGCCCGCCGGGCAATTCCCGGTACGCCAGCCACTTGCCCTGAATCGGCGTCCCATCGGCCAGTTTCAAATACATCAACAAAAGGGCCTGCTGGGTGTTCCCGGCCGCCTGTCCCCCGGCCTCGCGCGCCACCAGTTCGGGAAAGCGCAACGTGTACACCTGTCCCCACAAGGGGATGAGGAGCGCGTTTTCGGCCGCCTCGTATTCACACGCGCTGCGAAAAGCCAGGTCACGCGGGTCCTGGGCGGTCAGTTCACGCCGGCTTTGCTCCAGGCCGGGCAACAAACTGTTCAACCATCTTTCCGGCCCGGCTTGTTGCATGCGTTGTTTGATTTCTGTGATTCGGTTCATGGTTCTCCAAGTCATTTCGATTGGGTGCCCCCCCATCCAGTTGGCCAGAGATGGGGCATCTTTCTCCTTTCGATTGTACTGGCACTTGCTTCTTCCGTCAACTGTTTGACATCCTTCCATCGCCGGATATAATCAATTCGCGCAAGACGGCTCAAGCCGTCACGACGAACGTAAAAATTTGGTCTGGCAGTTTGTCGGAGAACCCCGCTCTTGCCCCCGTCCACGGGGGCAAACCGCCCCGCGGCGGACGGGGCGGTGAGCGACCT
>FWPV01010908.1_pt1 | contig 14670 bp, 11 predicted proteins | sample 2228371 | NCBI WGS metagenome assembly FWPV01 (sample SAMEA103939776, study PRJEB20133) | metagenome
CAATGTTACCACGATGGCCTTGATAGCCGGTATCAGCAGCGTGTCTATCCAGTCCATGTGCACTCCCCGAGTTCTCGCGATTCTACGAACGCGACAGTTTCACGTGGGTTACCCTATCGGGTGCTTCCAGCAGGGCCGAGACCGATTCCAGGCAGGCCCAGACGCAACCGACCGCGACATCGGACGTTACTTGAGCCTTCAACTCCGTCGCCCCGCGCGCCGACGCAACCCGAACGGCATCGCCGGTCTTGATGCCGCGCGTCTCGGCGTCCTTGGGGTGCACCAGGAGCACATCGCCCCACAGGACGGGCGCAAGGGCCGGCGAGTACTGCGCAGGCGCGGCATTGGGGAACAGCGTCCGCCCCACCGCCAGCGTCAGCGGGTAGCCTTCGGGCGCGACCGGATATTCCACGGCAAACGGTGCGGGTTTGATCTTCTCCGCCGCCGATTCCGGCTGCCAACCCGCGGCCCCGATGGTTTCATACGTGCATTCGCGGCATACGACCACGCCCTTCGTGATCTCGCGCCAGACCTGGGCCGCCGATTCGTATCCCCACGGCGACTCGGTGCCGCGCTTCTTGTCCCGCGTTTGGGCGGCTTCCGCCAGGTCTGCGATGATCTTCCACGCCGGGCGGACGCCCTTGGGCGGGTACACGGCCTGCGCTGCCCGCTGGAGCCGCCTCGTCAGGTTGAGGAACGTGCCGTCCGTCTCCGCAGGCGCGGCGGATGGGAAAACTACGTCGGCCAACTCCGCCGTTGCGGTGAGGAACTGATCCACGACGACCAGGAATCGGAGCGTGCGGAGCGCCTCTGCCGCGCCTGGGTGCTCGCGCACGAGGTCGCTCTCCACGACCAGCATCGCCTGGATGAGACCCTCGCGGCAGCCGGCCAGCATCTCGCGCAGGGCGAGCCCCTTGCGCGGCGATAGTCTCGCATCCCACCGCTTGCCGAAACTGTCGCGGGCCTTGGCGTCCTCCACAGACGCGCCGCCCGGGTAACGGTCGGGGGCCACGCCCATCAGCAGGGCGCCCCAGGCGTTGGCTTGCGGCGCGAGATAGCCCGCCTCGCCGCCCAGCAGGGCCACGAGGTCGCGCACCGGCGACAACTCCGCTCCGCCGCCGTAAAGGACCAGCGGATTGCCTTTGGCGGCCAGGGCATCTGCGGCCTGCTTCAGCGCCTCCACACTCACGCCGGCCGCTTCGGCCACCCGTCCGGGCGCATAATCCTTCGTCCACCCCGCAATATCGGCGCGGTTTGCGCTCTGCACGCGATCGTCGCGGGCCAGCAGGTGGAGCAGTGCCGCCAGCACGGCCGATTCCGTCCCCGGCCTGCACCCAAGCCAGACGCCGTAGCGGCTGACGACGGGCCGCTTGGGGCCGATGGCCACCACGCGGGTTCCCTTGGTGAGAGCGGCGCGGCGAATCCAGAGATCCACCATCGGCGCGTCGCCCAGGGGATCCACGCCGACGAGCACGACGACTCCAGCGCGGAGCGGCGCTGTAACAGACGACAGGGGCGCGAATCCATCCGCGGGCCGCCCTGCGAAGTCCACGTTATTGGTGCCCACGGCCACACGTGCCCACTTCTGGAGCACGTAGTTGGTCTCGTTGCTGGCGCGCGCCGACCCAACCGCCGCCACGATATCGGGGTTCGCGGTCTGCGCGATCTCCTGAATGCGCCGCGCGGCGAACGTCAGGGCTTCTTCCCATGTGGCAGGCTGAAGATGGCCGTCCTTGCGGATCATCGGCGACGTAATGCGGCCTTCGCCGCGGACGTAGTCCTGGCCGAAGCGCCCTCGGTCGCAGAGCCACTCGTCGTTGACGTCGGGGTTCTCGCGGCCCACGGCGCGCAATAGGCGGTTGGCCTTGGCGTCCAGCGTGAGGTTGCACCCCACGCCGCACAGCGTGCAGATGCTGGGCGTGCGCTGAAGTTCCCAACTGCGCGCCCTGAAGCGGAACGGGATGCTGGTCAGCGCACCCACGGGACAGATGTCAACGACGTTGCCCGAAAACGGAGAGGACAGCGGGCGGCCGTAAAACGTATCCACGACGGTGTTGCGCCCGCGCTCAAAGGCGTCCAGTTCCGGATCGCCCGGCCACTCCTCCAGGAAGCGGATACAGCGGCGGCACAGGACGCACCGCTCCTCGTCTTTCATCACGAACGGGCCGAGCGGCTTGGCTTTGGCCTTGTGCCGCTTCTCCTCCACGTAGCGGCTGACGGTGCCGCCGAACTGGAAGACCTGATCCTGCAACTCGCACTCGCCGCCCTTGTCGCAGATGGGGCAGTCCAGCGGGTGGTTGGTGAGGAGAAATTCCAGCACGCCCTGGCGCGTCTGAACGACCTCCGGCGTGTTGGTGCGGACAACCATGCCTTCCTGCACCTTGGTGGTGCAGGCCGTCTGGAGACCGCGCATCTTCTCCACTTCCACCAAGCACATGCGGCACGCGCCGATGCCCACCAGTTTGGCGTAGTAGCAGAAGGTCGGGATGGCGATGCCCAGTTTCTTGGCGGCATCCAGCACGGTGGTGCCCGCCGGGACGCTAATCGGTTGACCGTCTATCGTTACATTCACCAGAACTTCCATGCAGCGCCTACCTCATTGGTGTAGAAACGCAGATACATTTGCTACGCCTGGTAAGGACAACGTTTCTCCCGAATGTGTTGCAGGTACTCTTCGCGGAAGTGGGCGATGCTGGAGCGCACCGGCCCAAGGGCGGCGTCGCCCAGCGGGCAGAAACTCTTGCCGCCGATGTTGTTGCAAATGTCCAGAAGGAGCGGGATGTCTTCTTCGCGGCCCCCGCCGTGCTCAATGCGGTGCAGGATCTTGTACAGCCAGTCCGTGCCCTCGCGGCAGGGGATGCACTTGCCGCAGGATTCGTGGCGGTAGAATTCGGCGAGGCGCTCCACCGTCCGCACGATGCACGTGCCCTCGCCGATGACGACCACCGCGCCCGACCCGAGCATCGTCCCGATGGCCGCCAGCGACTCGTAGTCCAGGGGCACGTCCAGATGTTCCGGCGTAATCATCGGCGTGGACGACCCGCCGGGGATGATGGCCTTGATGGGCTTGCCTTCCAGCGGCCCACCCGCGTAGTCGTAGATCAGCGTGCGGAGCGGCGTGGCCAGCGGCAGTTCGTAGACGCCGGGCTTGTTGACATGCCCGCTGATGCAGAACAGTTTGATGCCCGGGCTTTTTTCGGTGCCCATGCTGGTGTACCATTCGGCGCCGCGCTCCACGATGAACGGCACGTTGAACAGGGTCTCCACGTTGTTGATGACGGTGGGCTTGCGATAGAGGCCCTCGCTCGCGGGGAAGGGCGGCTTCAGTTTGGGATGGCCGCGGTCGCCCTCCAGCGACGTGAGCAGGCCGGTCTCTTCACCGCAGATGTAGGCCCCCGCGCCTCGGTGCACGATGATGTCCAGGTTGAACCCACTGCCCAAGATGTTCTTGCCCAGGAAGCCATGCGCGTAGGCTTCCTGAACCGCCTGCTCCAGCCGCCGGGCGCCGAACTCATATTCGCCGCGGATATAGATGAACGCGGTGTTGACCTCGCAGGCGTAGCAGGAGATGATAATGCCCTCAATGAGGCCATGGGGGTCGTGTTCAATGAGGACGCGGTCTTTGAACGTGCCGGGCTCGCCCTCGTCGGCGTTGCACACAAGATAGCGCGGGTACACGCCTTTGGGGAGAAAACTCCACTTGACGCCCGCCGGGAAGCCCGCGCCGCCCCGGCCTCGCAACCCCGAGCGTTTCACCAAATCCACGAGCGCGGGCGGCTGGAATTCCTTCAAAGCCTTGCGCAGGGCCTGGTATCCGCCCCGCTGTATGTACACGTCTATCTTGTGAGAGTCCGGCACTCCCACGTTGCGCAAAAGGACTGGTTCTGCCATGTGCGTCTCCTGGCTCATGTGCTTTGGGTACGATCTACCGCCTGCGCAGTTCCGCGAGAATCTGATCCACCTTCTCCGCGGTCAGGTTCTCGTAGTACGTGTCGTTGATCTGCATCACCGGCGCGGTGCCGCATGACCCAAGGCATTCCACCTCCAGCAGCGTGAACAGGCCGTCGGGCGTCGTCTCGCCCACGTTGATGCCCAGTTTCCGCTTGAGGTGCTCCACGATGTGCTCGGCCCCCAACAGGGAGCAGGCCACGTTGGTGCAGACCTGGACAAGGTACTTGCCGACCGGGCGGCGGTTGAACATGGTGTAGAAACTCGCCACCGACCCGACTTGCGCGGGCGATAATTCCATGACCTCGGCTACCTCTTCCAGCACTTCGGGGCTGAGCCAACCGTGCTCCTTCTGCGCCAGCGCAAGCGCGGGCAGGAGCGCCGAGTTGGGGTGCGGGTAGCGCGCTCTGAGTTGTTGGATTTCCGACTTTGCCTTGTCCGACAGCACGTGAACCTCCCGCCTCAATCGCTAGCGATCCACCTCGCCCAGGGTAATGTCTACGGAACCGATGATGGCCACCATATCGGAGAACATGTGGCCCTTGGCCATCAGGCTAGAAGCCTGCAGGTTGGAGAACGACGGCCCCCGAATCTTCAAGCGGTACGGCTTGGGGCTGCCGTCCGACACGATGTAGTACCCGATCTCGCCCTTGGGGGCCTCCACGCAGGCGTACACCTCGCCCTCGGGCGGGTGGAACCCCTCGGTAACCAGTTTGAAGTGGTGGATGAGGGCTTCCATGCTGGAGTCCAGTTCCTCGCGCGGCGGGAAGACGATCTTGCGGTCGTCGCACTGGACGGGGCCTTCGGGCAACTTGGCGATGGCCTGCTGGATGATGCGCACGCTCTGGCGCATCTCCTCCATGCGCACCAGGTATCGGTCGTAGCAGTCGCCGTTGGTGCCCGTGGGGACGTCAAAGTCAAACAGGTCGTAGGAGGAGTACGGCGCGAATTTGCGCACGTCGTAGGGGACACCGGTGGAACGCAGCACCGGCCCCGTAACGCCCAGGCCGATGGCCTGCTCGGCGGTGATCGCCCCGATGCCCTTGACGCGCGACAGCCAGATGGGGTTGTTGTCCAACATACGCGCGATGTCTCGGTGCCACTTGGGGAATGTCTCCAGGAACCGCTTGACGGCGGGCACGAACCCGGGCGGCACATCCCGCGCCACGCCCCCGATGCGGATGTAACTGGGCGTCAAGCGGGCGCCGGAGGCCATCTCAAAGATGTTGAGGATGTCCTCGCGGGTAGCAAAAGCGTACTGGAGAAGGGCGTGGATGGTGCCCGACAGGTCCAGACAGTGGGTGCCCACCCAAACCAGGTGCGCGGCGAGTCGCTGAAGTTCGCACAGGATGACGCGCAGGATCTGGGCGCGCGGTGGAATCTCCACGCCCAGCAATTTCTCCACGGCCAAGACATACCCCATGTTGTTCGTCATGGCCGCCACGTAGTCCATGCGGTCGGTGTAGGGGAGCACCTGGGCGTAGGTCTTGTACTCGGCGGTCTTCTCAATGCCCGAGTGCAGGTGGCCAATGTCGGGCCAGGCGTTGAGTATCGTTTCGCCCTCCAGTTCCACCACCACGCGGAGCACGCCGTGGGTGCTGGGGTGCTGCGGGCCCATGTTGATAACCAGGGTATGGGGCTTGGCCTCGGGCGGGCGCACGGGCGGCACCGAGACCGGGTCCAGCACCTGCGTGCCCAAGCCCTCCAGCGCGGGGTCATCCAGCGTTGGCGTGAAGGCCACCGGCTCGCCGCCCAGTGGATAGTCCTTCCGCAACGGGTGGCCTACCCACTCATCGGGCAGCATGATCCGACGCAGGTCGGGGTGGCCCTTGAAGCGGATGCCCATGAGGTCATACGCTTCGCGCTCGTGCCAGTTGGCACCCGGCCAGACCTCCACGACGCTGGGGACCGTCGGGTTTTCGCCCGCAAGGGGCACCTTGAGCCGCAACGCGCGCCGATAGGGGAGCGAGTACAACTGATACACGGCGGCAAAGCGCGGCTCGCGCCCCAACGCCGAGTAGTCCACTCCGGTAACGAACGCCAGGTGGTTGAACTGTGCGTCGGGGTCATCGCGGAGGAAGCGGCAGACGGGTAGCAGGTGATCCACGCCGACCGTGAGCGTAGTCTCGCCCCTGAATTCCGATTTTCCCTGGATCGCACCGGGGAACTGGGCGTTGAGCCTCTCCAAGAGCACGTTGTAATCGGTCATAGCCATGCCTACCATCCACGTTCAGGAAATGGGGCTACGCAAAGTCCTTGAACTTTTGGGTTGTGATCTTTTGCTGCAGTTGGGTCAGGCCGTAGAACAGCGCTTCGGGGCGCGGCGGGCACCCAGGGATGTACACGTCCACGGGGATGATCTTGTCCACGCCCTGGATGATGGCGTAGTTGTGGAACATGCCGCCGGAGGACGCGCAGGCCCCCATGGCGATGACCCACTTGGGTTCGGCCATCTGGTCGTAGAGGCGCTTGACGACCGGGGCCATCTTGTTGGACACGCGGCCTGCGACGATCATGAGGTCGGGCTGGCGCGGCGTGGCCCGAAAGACCTCGGCGCCGAATCGGGAGATGTCAAACCGCGACATGCCGGCGGTCATCATCTCAATGGCACAGCACGCTAGACCGAACAGCAGCGGCCATACGGAATACTTGCGGCACCAGTTTACCGCGGACTCCAGCGTCGTGAGGACGACGCCATCAGGCAATTTGGTCTCTAGTCCCATTCCAACGCTCCCTTACGCCAGACGTAGATGTAGCCCACGAAGGCAACGAGGAGGAAAAGGAGAACCCCCAGGAAGCCCGGCCACCCCAAATCCCGAACCTGCGCGGCCCACAGGTACAGGAAGACTACCACCATGTCCAGCAGAGCGAACAGCATGGCGAAGAGGTAGTACTTCACCGGGAATGGGCGTTCACGCGGGCTTTGAAAGGGAATCTTGCCGGACTCGTAGGGGAGGAGTTTGACCGGATTCTTGCGCTTGGGGCCCAAAACAGCAGGGACTGCCAGGGCCAGGACGGCCAGGATGCTTGCCACGGCAAGCAAGATGAGGATAGGAATGAAATCGCTCGGCATAACCTGAGGAATCCTCCGTACATAGGATTAGATACTGCGCCGTATCGGGATAGGATGCTCCCGCCAGATCCCCAGGAACGTTGTACAGTCTATCACAAACTTCATGGGCTGTCAAACCGAGATGGCCCAACTCAGCGATGTGGTAGGCGCCGGCTCTGGCAAGAGCGAGTACCCGTGCTCGGCACGCGGGGCCTCACGGAGATTGTGCATTTTTTGACAATCTCGGCGAGTGGGTGTATACTTGTGCCAAGTTGCACAATCTCGGTTGCTGGCTACCCAGATGCTCAGCCAGGGCTTCTGGTTGCCTCCTTTGCTGATCCCCCTCTCGGTAGGTGCCACCGAGAGGGGGCCCCCTTTTTCTTCAGGGTCTACGATTCGTCGGCGTCCACCACCTCGCCCTCTAGGACAGGGGGCTCGGCTTTCCTTTCGGGGGCCTTGAGCAGAGGTGGTTCCTCGGCTCCGGCCATCAGGCTTTGGCCTCGGAAGAATCCCCCTTCTTCTATGAGGAACGAGGACACGGCGATGTCGCCCCACACCTTGCCCGTGGACAGGATTTCCAGTCGGCCCGATGCGATGATCTTGCCCTTGACCGCGCCCGAGACGGACACATTGCTCGCCTTGATGTCGGCGAGGACGCGGCCCTGTTCGCCGACGATGACATTGCCTGCCGCCTGTATGGTGCCCTCGCAGAGGCCGTCAATGCGCAGACCGCCGTCGGTCTCCAGTTTTCCGGAAAAGCGCGCATTGGGGCCAATCACCGTTTCTATGCGGTCTGAACCGCGTTGCTTGTCTTTACCTAGGCTCAATGTCGTATCTCCTTGTCATGCGAAGCATGGGGTTGGCGAGGCCTTCGGGGCGACCGCAGACCGATGGGGCGATAGGCTGAGGAGCGCCGCACCCCGAAGGGGCTAGTTGTTGTCCAGTCCGATGTACTTCATCGGGTCCACCGACTTGCCGTTGAGGTGGATTTCGTAATGCACATGCGGGCCGGTGCTGCGACCGGTGGAGCCGGAACGGGCGATCACGTCCCCCGCCTTGACTTCGGCGCCCTTCTTCACCAGCAAGCGGGAATTGTGCCCGTAGATGGTTACAAAGCCTTCTTCGTGCTTGATCTCCACGGTCCAGCCCAACCCGCCGCGCCAGCCTGCGAAGATCACAACCCCGTCCTTGGTCGCCTTGACGGGCGTGCCGTACCAGGCGTTCAGGTCAACGCCCTCGTGGAATTCGCGAACGCCCTGCAGGACGCGCCAACCGTACTCGGATGTAATCTGCACCTTGCCGTCCAGCGGCCAGACGTGGGGTGCAGCCGCCAACAGCCGCAGTTCGCGTTCCAACTGCTCTTTCGTGGTGCGTTTCTCCGGGTCAATGCGCTCCAGCCGTTTGTTGGCCTCGGCGACGAGGCCTTGGAGGCGTGCGATGCGGGAGGGAAGCGAGGCTTCCAACGCGGCGATCTGGGCGATATTGGCGTCCACCAGCCCCATGGCCGGGCGCGCGCCGCGACTGCTCAAGGTACGGGGGGCAGGCGCGGGGGTAGGTGCAGGCGGCGCGGCGGCCTGCCCGCCCACCGAACCCTGATCGCCCGCCGACGGGCTCTCGCTGGAAGGCTCAGGGGTCGGGGTGGGCGTCGGCGTGGACAACCCCATCATTTGCTCTACCTGCTGCGCCAGCCGATCCACTTCGCCCAGGCTCTCCTGGAACTGTGCGACCTGGGAAGCAAGAAGTTTGGTCTCTTCCTGCTGTGCCAAGATGGTATCGCGCATCTCCCGTTGGCGCGAGCTTTCCAGTTCTACCATGCGGCGGTAGTGGGCCAGTTCGCGCTCCAAGTTGGCGCGAGAGTCCACGAAGTAGCCCAAGGCAAGGAAGAAGGCAAGACCCAGGATGAGGAAAAGGGGCAAAGTCCACCGCGGAAAGCGCAAACTAACCGGCGCGCGTTCGGGTTGCGGCGGAACAATAAGCAACGTGATCGGTTGTTTATCTCGCTTTCGCGCCAATTCTCTGGCCTCTCCCCACAAGGTCAAAGAAGCCCGCCACAAGCGGGGTGGGACTAGCCTCTCAGACGCAGGCGGAACCATGTATATCATACCATGACTCTCGCCTGCTGTCAACTGGTTTGGGGCCCCCAAATCACCGATTCTCAATGCGGCTTTGTTGGGAATTGTCTGGACAGCACCGCGCGCTTGACCTCACCTAACCCCCTCCCACGGGCTGGGGTGGGAATGGGCGGGGTAAAGCGGCTCCACAATCGAGCGACGCCTAGTTACCCCTGCCCAAGGATTGAGATACGCCTCCGGGCTCCGGGGTGGAATATGGGGGCGCGACGGGCCGGGGTTATGCGGCCGCCGGAGAGCAGGCGGGCCTCGGCTCGACCGCGTAGTAGGGGGCAAGACGCGCCCGCAGCGCCTCACGCGCGTAGAAGAGGCGCGACTTCACCGTGCCTACAGGACACTGGAGGGTGTAGGCGATTTCTTCGACCGTGAACCCTTGGAGATAGTACAGCACGACCACACACTTGTGGGCAAACTCCAGGCTTTCTATTCCATCCTGGATAGCCGCTCGCAACTCGGCGCGCAGGGCGTGCCCCTCGGGGCCGCAAGCGAGGTTGGCCGACATTTCCTCTGCCGTCTCATCCAGGTAATCGGCCTTCGCTCGGTTCCGGGCCAGGTAGGAATAGCACAGGTTCACCGTAACCCGATGCAGCCATGGAGCCAGCCCACGTTCGCCATCCAACTTGTGGAGGTTGCCGTGCACGCGCACGAAGCAATCCTGGACGATCTCATCGGCAACGTCGGCGTTGCGCACCAGCCCCATCGCGGTGCGGTACACCTGCATCCGGTATTTGTTGTAGATGGCCTCAAAGGCGGCCATGTCGCCTCCACGGGCCTTCAGGATCAGTGCGCTGTCTTCCGTCATCCTAGCCTCTCCCTATCTCGGAGCCAACGGTGCCCATTTGCACCCTGGTAGTGTAGCGCGGGTTGGGGTGGGTGAAATGGGCCGACCGTCGTATTCGCCTTGCGCATTTCCACCTACTCGTCGGGTTTTCCCACGTAGGCCGCGTAGGTGTTTTGGCCTAGGCGTGCGTGGGGTGGTATAATCACAAGTGTCCGGATTCAGGAGCGGGAGAGCCACATGTCTCTGTTATACAGCCTGGGCGCTGTCGTGACCATCGGGGCGCTGGCAGGTCTGGGCGTGCTGGTGGTGGAGCGACAACGCAGCCGGTGGGCGAACCGTCTGCTCGGCGGCTTTCTCCTGACCGTGGCTGGATTTCTCCTGTCGTCCCTTGCGTATGAGTGGATCGCGAGCGGCCCTTCTATTTGGCCTTTCACGGAGCCGGGCTTTCGCAACCTCGAGGCTTGGGCGCAGGCCGCCTCCACACTGGCCGTCTTGTTCGCATCGGTGTTCCCTGCTCTGATCGTCCACTTTTCGCTGGAGTTCCCGCGCCAGCATGTGTTCGCACAAAGCACGCGCGTGGGATTGCTCTACCTTCCCGGTCTGCTGCTGTTTCTGTTGGGAGCGGCGGGCGGGCTATTGGCCCCTGGGCTATCGCCGGTTGGCCGATTCGTGGCGGCGTGGGTCTGGCTGTGGCGCGCATGGGTGGCCTCGTACTTCCTATTGGCGCTTGCCATCTTGTTTCTCCGATACCGCCGAGCCTCGGGCCAGGTTGAGCGTCAGCAACTTGCCCTCGTGCTGTTGGGGCTTGGAGCACCGTTCTTGGCGTTGCCCCTGGGCTGGATTTCTCCTGCCTGGAGGCGGGCTGGGTGGGAGCATGGAGCCTGGGTGTTCATGGCGATGCTGCTGGCCTACGGCATTGCGCGGTTCCAGTTGCTGGATGTGCGAGTGGTCATTCGGCGCGCCCTGGTCTATTCGCTGCTGACCGTCATCGTGGTCATCGGCTACGTCGGCGCGGCGCTGGCCCTGAGCCTGCTCACCGCAGGCTTGCCCGACGCCCTGGAGCGCATCCTGAATGCGGTGCTCATCGTCCTCCTCGCCTTGTTGATATCGCCGACGAAAGACCGACTGCAAGCCTTTGTGGACAGGGTCTTCTTCCCCGGCGAAGCGGGACGGGCCGACGTGCTCCACCGCTTCAGCCGCGATCTCCATGCCGAACTATCGGAGGACGGCATCGCCGAGCGAACCCTGCGGTGCATTCTGGAGAACCTGAATGCTCGCGCGGCGTACCTGCTGCAGGAGCGTCAAGGCATCTTCGCCGCCACCCACTACGCCGGTGACCCACCTCCCCGCTCGCTAGATCAGCGCTTCGCGGGCGACGAGGACCTGATTCACTCCCTGAGTCAGTGCCAAGAAGCCGTTACGGTGGACCAGATGCGCGTTGACCCCCGTTTCGGGGCCGCGTACGTCCGCAGTTGGACGCGGCTGGACGCCATGGATGCGGCGCTGTGCGTGCCGCTGGTGGCCGGTGAAGGGGCGTTGGTGGGGCTGGTGGTCGTGGCGCGGAGGCGCACGCGGGGCGCCTATAGCGCTGCCGATGTCCGCTTTGCCCAGGGCGTATGCAATCAGGCCAGCATTGCATTGGAGAATGCGCGGCTGCACCGCCAAGCGTCCGAAGCCGAACGGCTGGCAGCACTCGGGCGCATGGCCAGCACCATCCTCCACGATCTGCGCACACCCATCGGCGGGATGATGCGCTGCGTGGAGGCGCTGGGACAGGAGGAACTGCCTCCGGAGGTGCGCAATCGTTTGGCCACGTCCACGCTGGAGATGATGAACCGCCTGTATCGCATGGCCCAGCAGGTGATGGACTACGCGCGCGGCGGGTGGACGCTGGAGATGAAGCCCGTGCCCCTGGGCGAGTTCGTGCGCGGGCTACTGCCCGTCATCCAAGCGGATGTGGAGGAGCACCGGATTGAGGTACGGCTGGCCCTGGAGTACGAAGGCGCGGTTACCATGGACCCCGTCCGCATGTCCCAAGTGGTGTACAACTTGGTGAGCAACGCGCGGGATGCCATGCCCGACGGCGGCGTGCTGACCATCGGCTCTGCCACGTCCGACACCGAGATTGCCATCCGCATCACAGACACCGGCGTGGGCATCCCCCCCGAGCGCCTCCAGCGCATCTTTGAGCCGTTTGTGAGTTACAAGAGCGACCGAGGAATCGGCCTGGGGCTTGCCATTGCCAACAAGATCGTGGCCGAGCACGGAGGGTGCATCCGCGTGGAAAGTGCAGTCGGAGTGGGAAGCACGTTCACCGTAGTGCTACCCCGCCGAGAGGATGCACCCAAACCGCAAGAGATGCCGCCTTCCTCGCCCGGGACCGCGACGAACTACGGCGCATAGTCGCGGCACACTACCGGCAGGTGCGCGACATATGGCCGCGAGGGCGTGCCCCCCAATTCCATCGCCCATACCAAGCCGCGCGTGGTGCCGGCAAACAGCATTCCCGCCGCCGTCGTGCCGAAGGACAGCGAGCGCACCTGCCTGTTCCACATGGATGCTCTGTCCATGGCTTCCCACGACTGCCCGGCATTGCGCGAGACGTACACGCCGTCGGAACAGGTGCCAGCGAACAGGGTTTGGTCGGTGAGGAATGTGGGCGACATTTCCATAGCGCAGACGGTAACGACGTATTCGCCGGGCAGTCCGTTGTTGTAAGGCGCCCACGTTTGCCCGCCGTCGGTGGATTTGAACACGCCGCCCCAACTGCTGCCCGCGTACATCGTCTTGTCGGTGTTGAATTGGGGCGAGATGGCCAATGCGTTGACCCGCAGGCTGACAAGCCCTCGGTTGGCAGGGCTCCATGAGCCGCCCGCGTTGGTGGTAACGAACACGCCGTTGTCGTAGGTGGCGGCGAACACCGTGCTGTCGCTGAAGTAGAACGGCGAGATGACCAAATCCATGATGCGCGAACTCTCCAGGCCAACGTTGACGGCCCGCCACTGGGCGCCGGCGTCGGTCGTCTTGTACACGCCGCCTCCATCCGTTCCGGCGTACAGCGTGCGGTCCACCCCGAAATAGGGCGAGATGGCCAACACGCTCACGCGGAGCGAAGTGAGGCCCGAGTTGACCCGCGCCCAGGTGCGCCCGGCGTCCGTGGATTTGTAAACGCCGTTTCCGAGCGAGCCCGCGAAAATAATGCGGTCCGAGCGAAATTCGGGCGAGAAGACCAGCGTGCTAGGAGTCGGGGGCGTGGTGGACACGCGCTCCCAAGTCAGGCCCCGATCGGTGGACTTGTAGATGCCGCCCAGATTTGTGCCCACCAGCACCATGCGGTCGGAAGCAAACTCAGGGGATGGCTGCACGAAATTGGCCGTGCCCAAACCGGTGAGCAACTGATTCATCGGTTGCCACGTGGCCCCCGCATCGGTGGACATCCACACCCCTCCCTTGTCGGTGCCGACGTAGACGCGCCCGTCGGTGGTGAAGTTCGGCGACACGGCGATGGCCCGCACAGGGACAAATGGGATGATGTCCGGGCTCGTCTCCGTCCACGAGGCGCCGCCGTCGGTGGATTTGAACACGCCGCCTGCCGAACCAAGGAACAGGGTCTGGTCGGCCGCGAAGTTGGGCGAGAGCGCGAGGGCCAACACTTGCCGGCCCGCTGCCGAGAGACCGTCGCTGCGCTCATGCCAAGTTGCGCCACCATCGGTGGAGCGGAAGACTCCCCTCGTAAATGTGCCGGCGAACAGCGTCCTGTCATCGGCAAAGGCCGGCGAGATGGCCAGGGCGCGCACATCCTCATCCGGCGCGAGCCCCTCGTTGGCTGCGGCCCAGGTTTCACCCGCGTCGCGGGAGACGAACACGCCGCGGGTAAACGTACCCGCAAAGAGGGTACGGTCGCGGGCGTAATCGGGCGAGGCGATCAGCGCCTGCACGCTGGGACTGGCAAGCCCGACGCTGGCAGGGGCCCAGGCCAGGCCGCCGTTGGTGGATTTGTACACGCCGCCGGCAAAGGTACCCACGAAGACGGTGCTATCCGCGGCGAAGTCGGGCGATGGAGCAATGGCTTGGATCCACGTGTTGGTGCCCAAGCCGGCATTGGCGGCGCTCCACGACACCCCTCCGTTGGCCGAGATGAAGAAGCCGCCCTCTCGGTTGGTAACCGCGTCTTTGGGCGCTCCGGCGAAGATCAGATGGCTGGTGGCGTAGGTGGGGGGCGCGGCCAATACCGTGATCGTGTGGTCGGTGAGGTTAGGCGTCTGCCACGTGGCGCCGCCATCGGTAGAGCGGAACACCCCCGCCTGCCATGTCCCCGCCAGGACGACGCCGTCTGATCCAAAGGTAGGCGAAACCCACAGGCTTTGCACCTGGGCGCCGAACGGCCCTGTCGTTGTCCACGTGTTCAGGCCGGCCAGCGCATCGGGGCCAGGCGAACCGGCGCCGACAAGCGCCACAAGAAGGGCTACCGTAGCCAGCATCCGTATCTTGACCATCACCCAACCTCCTGAAACCGAACTAGAGGTGCGTCGCCGGGCGGGACTCCGCATCTGCAATTGTACTGCTCTTGGCATTATAGCATAAGAACTTTTGGGGTCAAGGCTTCAACCCAGCCCGCAGCAATTCTCAATATAGAAATTGAACAGGGTGGCAACCTCTGTTGGGGCGGTGTGAAGTGCACTTCATTGCTTGGAAAGTTAACCGGGCGTCGTTCGGGTTGCTGCGCCGCCGCCCTACCCCACCCATCCCCCACCCATATG
>FWPV01010910.1_pt1 | contig 14668 bp, 15 predicted proteins | sample 2228371 | NCBI WGS metagenome assembly FWPV01 (sample SAMEA103939776, study PRJEB20133) | metagenome
ACCAGGTTATTCGGGTTCTGGTCATTTTTTCTTCCCTCCTTTACTCTTTTTCGACTTGGCCTTTGAAGGAGGGGCAGGAATCTTGACCTCCACGTCTTTAACAAATACGGGAGTGAAATCTTTTACGCGCGGCATAAGGTCATTGGTGGCCGCCACTGCTTCTGGAGAATTAAAAGCCTTAAGAGCAGCCGGAACACTATCAAACCAAAGTTCATTCACCCGGTACCAAGCAGGCGTTCCCGCCGGCGAGCCAACAACTTTCCCGATGAGATACCGACGTAATCCAGGAATTTTTGCCGCATCGCGGGCATGTTTTCTAACAAAATACTTTTCAAATTCGGCTTCATCTGTACCCGGGGGGAGATTAAACATAGCGACCAATTTAACCATACGACACCTCCTCACCAATTTTTGGGGATGAAAAATAACTCCCCTTTTTAAATAGCCAAATAAGATTTAAAGATTTCCTCGTTCTTCCAAAACTCTTCACTCGTTCCCTGGTAGCGGATGGCTCCCTTCTCTAAGATGTAAAAGCGGTTACTTAGTTGCAAAGAAAATTTAGCATTTTGTTCAGAAAGGAGAATGGTCATTCCTTCGCAGCATAATTTTTTTATCTGTTCTCCAAGTTGTTGGACTACGATAGGAGCCAAACCTTCAGATGGTTCATCTAATAGAAGAAGCTCGGGGTTGCCCATCAACGTGCGGGCAATGGTAAGCATCTGTTGCTCTCCCCCACTTAAAAAGCCACCGCGACGATTTTTAATTGGTTCTAAGGCGGGAAATAAGGCGAACACCCTTTCGATAGTCCAGAGAGATTTTGCGGAGCGCGCAGCTTTTACAGCAACATCCAAGTTTTCCCAGACCGTCAAATCAGAAAAAATTCTTCTGTCTTCGGGGACATAGCCAATGCCTAAATTAGCGATTTGATACGGCTGTTTGCCAATTAACTCTTGTCCTTTCCATAGAATGGAACCTGCATGGGGAGGAGTTAAGCCCATGATGGAACGGAGCGTAGTCGTTTTGCCTACCCCATTTCTTCCTAAGAGGGAGACTACTTCACCTTCTTGTACTTGAAGAGAAACTCCGAACAGAACTTGACTCAGTCCGTAAGAGGTATAGATATTGTTTACCAGCAGGCTCATCTTCCTTCTCCCAAGTACACCTTTTGGACTTCTTTATTCTGCTTAATTTCTTCAGGAGTTCCTTCGGCGATGAGTCTTCCTTGATGGAGTACTAAAATTCTTTCCGCGATGGAGAAGACAACCTCCATATCGTGTTCCGTAAAGAGCAAAGTCAATCCTTTTTCGCGGCTTATCTTTTCGATTAAAGCAATTGTCTGGCGCGTCTCTTGCACAGACATTCCCGCTGTGGGCTCATCGAGCAGGAGTAATTCGGGATCACTCGCCAGGGCGATTCCCAGTTCCAGTTGTTTTTGATAGCCATAGGAAAGGGCCCCGCTTACCGTCGCGGCAAAGTCCTTTAAGCCAACCCGTTCTAAAATTTCTTCCGTCTCTTGGCGAAAAAGAGTGTCCACTATTTTAAAGAAGTTAAGGCCCATACCGCGGTGGGCTACGAGAGCGGCTTGGATGTTTTGAAATACCGTCAAACGCGGGAAAATATTTGTGCGTTGAAATGAGCGCCCTATTCCCAGGCGGCATATTTTATGGGGAGGCATATTGGAAATATCCATTCCTTTAAAAGTTACCCGGCCGCTATCGGCTGGCAGATGGCCAGTTATTAAATTGAATAGAGTAGTTTTCCCAGCGCCATTGGGGCCGATAATCGAACAAATTTCTCCTCGCTTTACAGAGAGACTAACATCGTTTACCGCTACAAAGCCATCGAAAGATTTCTTAATATTTTTTACAGTCAAAATCATTTCGGCCATTTAAATACCTTCTTTTCTCTAAGAAAACCCACGATACCGCCCGGGAAGAAAAACAAGAGGAAGGCTAAGATAGTCCCCATGATAAAAGGCCAATATTGCGTATAAGAGGTAACTAACATCCGCAGGTATAGAATAATAGCTGCTCCCACTAAGGGACCAAAGAAACTGTATATTCCTCCTAATAGGGACATGATAAGAACCTCGGCAGATTGCGGCCAGTAAAGTAAATCAGGGAAAAGACTGTGGTTAAAGATGCCAAAAAGAGCCCCTGATATAGCCGCAAATAGGCCGGAGATCATAAAAGCAATAAGCTGGTAAAGTTTTACATGGACTCCTATAAATTCCGTACGTTCTGGGTTTTCCCTAATGGTGGTTAAAATTCTTCCAAAAGGAGAATTGACAATCCGCTGCAACAGGCAAAGCGAGATAACTACGACGATCAGGGTGAAATAGTAGAAACGAACGGAGGAATCTAAATAGGCTGGGAAATCAATGCCGATGAGACCCGTGTCGCCTCCGGTTAGAGAATTCCACTTAAAGACAATAGCCCAGACAATTTGCGAAAAGGCTAAAGTTAGCATAGCAAAATAGATTTTAGTTAAACGAACGCAGAAAAAACCAATGATTAATGCCCCTAATATTCCAGCTAACATAGCTCCCACAAAAGCTAAAGGGAAGATAACTCCCGCTTTTTTCATGAGCAAAGCGCAGGTGTAAGCTCCTATCCCAAAATAAGCGGCATGCCCGAAGGAGACCAGGCCCGTATATCCCAATAATAAATTCAGACTCATGGCCAAGAGGCCCATGATTAATATGTCAGTCCCCAAAAATATATAGAAGCGAGATTGAGAAAGGGGTAGTAAAGCTAATAGAAGGCCTAAAATTATTATGAATCTTTCCCTTTTCAACATAATCAACGTGCCAGGGGCTTTCCTAAAAGCCCCCAGGGTCTAATAATTAACACAATAGCCATAAGAATATATATAAAGACTATGGCTAAACGCGGGAGAACCAAAATGCCGAAGGAAATAACTTGGCCCAAAACGAGAGCTCCTAATAGGGTTCCCCAAAAACTCCCCAGGCCACCGATGACTACCACAATAAAAACATTTATTATAATTTCTACATCCATGCCAGGGACTATAGCTGCAATGGGGGCCACCAATGCCCCCCCTAAACCAGCAAGCCATGATCCAATAATGAAGACCACGGTGAATAATTTCGTAACATTAACTCCCAGAGCATTGAGCATTTCTCGATCGAGAGCCGCTGCCCGAATGATTCTTCCCCAGCGCGTGCGATTCAAAATTATCCAAAAGAAAAAAGCGATGCCAAATCCCAAACAAATAATAAAAATATTATATTCCGGAAAGTATTGATCCATTATTTTGATAGCACCTTTAAGGATTTCTGGCCGCGGGATAGAAAGTTGCCCCGTGCCCCAGACAATTTTGGCTAAATCGCCAAGGATAAGGACTAAAGCGTAAGTAAATAAAAGTTGATTTAATTCTTCGCGAATATATAGCCGGCTCAAAAATAGCCTTTCAATTATGCCTCCCAAGATGGCAATAGATATAGAGGAAATTAATACTGCAATCCAAAAACCGGTGGGGTTGTCGAGAAAATAGGAAACAACCTGATAAGTTAAATAGGCTCCTAACATATAAAAAGATCCGTGAGCAAAATTAAGAACGCGTAAAATACCGAAGATAAGGGAAAGGCCTGAGGCAATAAGGAATAGAAACATGGCATAAGTTAAGCCACTAAGACTTTGAATTAGCAGGAACGAAGGATCAGGCATGCCGATTCCACCTCAATATGTAAGCAAGCGGGGCGTATAACTTAAAGCTCTATTTTGGTTACGTTATACGCCCTGCTTATTGTCAGGTTAATCCATCAAGTTATCCGCGGGAATGTACTCCACGGGACGGAGGATAGGAAAGGGATATTCGGGAACTTTAGCTGTCGTCCCCCAGAATTGCCCTCTATTGGCCTGATGGTCTTTGGCCCGCATAGTTTGTTTGCCGATAGGCGTGTCGATAGTTAGACCTTCCAAGGCCTTGATCACTTTCATCGTATCTGTGGAATTGGCTTTCTTAATCGCTTCCACCAAGAATTGCATAGCGATATATCCAGTAATAGCCCAACTTGGTGGATATTCTTGTTTAGTATAAGCCTTCAGTCTTTCCACATAGGCTTTATGCTCAGGGGTATCCGGATAATAGAATAAGTCATAAGCATTTGTAGTTATGCCCAAGGGCAGGTCATCTTTTAAGGCAATGGCTGTTTCTGGCGAACCAGCTTCACCTGCAGAAACAACTTTTACTTTTTCGTAGAAACCATAAGGTTTGGCCTGCTTGGAAAAGTTGACAAAGTCACCGCCCCACAAAGAGAAGAAGGCGGCATCCGGCTTCTTGGCTAAGGCGGCAGTGATAAAGGGCGTGAAATCAGCCTCTCCCAATTTGGGCCAACCCTGACCAACAATTTCTACATCGGGTTTAATTTTTTTGATCCACTCAACGAAGGCCTTGGTCACCATCTGCCCATATTCATAATCAGGCCCAATAGTATAAATCCTTTTCCAGGGATGCTTAGCCATAAAGACGGCGGCACTTCGGCCTTCGGTATTAGTATTGGCAGCGGCCCGAAATACATAAGGGTGAAGTTTGCCGGGTTCGGTCATGGCCGTCGTTTTGGAAATGGGCGCAATATATATAATTTTCTCGGTCTTAGCTACCTCTGAAAGAGCTAACCCTTGAGCCGCCGTCAATCCGCCCACTAAAAACTGGACATTTTCTTTAGCAATTAGCTCCCTGGCCACTCTGGTAGCTTCATCTGGAGTTCCCTTGCAGTCTCTTACTAAGAGTTTAATAGGCCTACCTAAGACCCCGCCTTTTTTATTTACTTCCTCTACATACATTTCAGCTCCAACTTTAGCTGGCTGGCCAAAGAGAGCCCCACCTCCAGTTAAAAACATAGGAAAACCAACTAAAATGGGCTTCTTTTCTGCTGCCCCGGCTGTTGAAAAGACAACGACCAGGCTTAAAAAACAAATGATTAACCCCCACATCGAAAACCTTTTCATAGGCATCCTCCTTTCTTGGAATTGTGCTTTATTTCTGTTTTATTTTAATTCCCCGCTATCACCTCCTTTAGCGAACGTTTAAGATTATTTGTTCTTATTTATTCGCTGCGTTAATTTATTGCCAAATCCAATTCTTTGTCAAGAGTTTTGTTTATTTGTTATCCCTTAGCGATTGTCCTAAATGCAGTATTTTCAAAAAGCTGCTCAAAAGTAATTTAGATTAACATTAATGCTTGATATGGCACAGAAAAGCAGAAGCTGATTTGCCATTGCTTTTTATCTTGCGCAATTCGCAGAACCTGTCGGGCGGCCTATTTCTATAAAGCAAAAAGGTGGAGCACAAGTCTATGAAGTAAAAGCAATTCCTTTTATAATTTTTGAGTCATCTCCAAATTAGTTGCCGCCAAAAGACCTGGAATATCTGAAATGTCCTGTGATTTCAAAGGGCCGGAAGAAAAGTCATCTCTTTGCGGATGGCCGGCCGTTAGTTTATGGAGAGGCGATATCCCGCCGATGCTTGCGGCGCAATCTGCCTTTCCTTCCCGGCCCTGGGCAAGCTTTCGTCAAGAATTTGGGCAACTAATTTGGAGAAGAACCTTTCCTCTTTATTTGGCGGAGACTTGCCCATTTTCCCTTTTCAAAAACAATAATGATTCTAAAAGATTAATTGCCAGAACTACTCCTTCTTCTCCCGCCGATGCTCCCTCATTCACCCCTGGTCTCTTATACGCCCTGAGATTCATATTCCAAAGTGAAGAAATTAGCAGAAATCATTGACTCTTTTGCCCCATTTTAATACACTTTTATTAACAAATTACAAGGAGGAAATTAAAATGGCTATGCATCATGTAGAAGGGAAGAAAGTGGGTCGGATTATCCTTTATGCTTTGAGTACCTGCCTTTGGTGCCGGAAGACTAAACAACTCCTCGAGGAGTTGGGAGTAGATTATAATTTTATTGATGTCGATCTGCTCTCCGGAGAAGAGCGCAAGCAAATTCTAGAAGAGGTCAAAAAATTAAACCCGCGATGTTCTTTTCCTACCATGGCCATAAATGATAAATGTATTATTGGTTTTGACGAACAGAAAATTAAAGAGGCTTTAAAATCATGAAAGAGAAGATGGAAATTAATCAAGAAGAGATTGATAAATTATATGAAAGGCTGAAAAAAGAGGCAGAATCTGGAGGATATTATCTAAATCCTGATATGCCATTTACTAAGGCATTGATTAAAGGCTTATTGATTAATGAAAAAAGATATGGTTATTGGGCTTGTCCTTGCCGTCTTGCTTCTGGTCTAAAAGAAGAAGATTTGGATATTATTTGTCCTTGCGATTACCGGGATGCAGATTTATTAGAATTTGATTCTTGTTACTGTGGCCTTTATGTTTCCCAGGCAGTTATAAAAGGAGATAAAAAAATAACTTCCATTCCTGAAAGGCGACCGCCCCTGGAAGAAAGAAAAAAAATAAAGGGGCGTATAGAACATCCATCATTATCTACGCTTCCCCTACCTGTGTGGAGATGTCGCGTCTGCGGCTATCTATGCGCCCGGGAAGGGCCTCCCGAAATTTGCCCCATCTGTAAAGCTACGAAGGATCGGTTTGAGAGATTTATTTAGCCGCTCTTCATTTATTAAATTCCTTTTTCCTGCCGAAAAGTCTATCCAGAATGATCGCTAAAGCCAAACTCCGAGCAATCGGAGCATGGAAAGCTCAGGGTCCAAGAAAAAAATAAAGCCATCTTCTTGGATAGCCAGGTTACCGAAATCATGAAAAATAAAAAGTTTTTTTTATTAAATTCCTTTTGGACCATCATCCTCTTCCTTTTCTGCCTATGGTCTCATTCTGCCGCGGATAAGAAACCAATCATCGTCAAGGTTATTGATGGTGATACTCTCTTACTGGAATATAAAGGGAAAAAAGAGCTCGTGCGCCTAATTGGTATTGATACTCCTGAAAGTCGGTTTAACCGCAAAGCACTCCGAGATGCCGAAAAGAGTCAGGATGATATTAAAAACATAATCAAGGCTGGAAAGGAAGCCACCCGCTTCGTACAAACTTTAGTAAAACCGGGTGATGAAGTAAGTCTCGAGCTCGATGTGCAAGTGCGTGATAAATATGGCCGCCTTTTAGCTTATGTTTACCTCTCTGACGGACGTATGTTAAACGAAGAAATCGTTAAAGCAGGTTATGCCCAGTTACTTACTTATCCGCCAAATATAAAATATGGGCAGCGCCTTTTAAAGGCCTATCAAGAAGCGCGAGCAAATAAAAGGGGCCTATGGAGAATTGCTGCTTATAAGACTCCCTGAACTCAAGGGAGAGATGAGGACTTAGGTAAATTATTCTTGGGGAGTTCAAAAGCAGAGGCACAATAAGGACACATAATCCATTCCGGTTCTCTTTTTCTTCCACAGGAAGGGCAACTATCCGAAATAAGTCTTTGGCAATGAGGGCAGATGGCACTTTCTGGAGATACAGGTTGCAGACATGTGGGGCATAGGCCCAACAAATCTTTCTCTTCACTAGAAAAGTAAACCACACGATTAAGTTCCTCAATAGTAGTTATTCCCGCTAGAACTTTCTTTAACCCATCCATATACATGGAGACCATACCGGCCTCGACAGCTGCTTTGGTTATCTCCTGTTCAGAGGCATCTTGAGCAATCAAGTCCTTAATCCTGTTATTTATATTTAAAATTTCAAATATGCCGGTTCTACCTGCAAAGCCAGTTCCTCCACAATTTTTACACCCCTTCCCCCGGTAAAGCTTCTGCTCTTCTAAACTCAGCCCCAGCCTTTTTATTTCATCTTCGGTGGGGACATAGGTTTCCTTACACTGCGGGCAAATTTTTCTTACTAATCTTTGGGCTATTATGCCGTTTAAAGAAGAAGCTATTAGATAAGAGGGTAAACCTAAATTTTTCAAACGAATCACCGTGGAAACAGCATCATTGGTATGCAGAGTGGAGAAGACTAAATGTCCAGTTATGGAGGCCTGAAAAGCAATAAGGGCTGTTTCGCTATCTCTCATCTCTCCAACTAAGATTACATCCGGATCTTGCCTCAATACGGAGCGAAGAGTATAGGAAAAAGTTAGCCCCGTCTTCTCATTTATTTGCACTTGATTTACACCCTTCAGTTCATATTCAATTGGATCCTCGATCGTAATGATATTAATTTCTTCTCTTTTAATTCTTTCAATCATGGCGTAAAGAGTAGAAGTTTTTCCACAACCTGTGGGGCCTGTTACCAAAACTACCCCCTGGGGTCTAGTGATTATGTCCACTACCCATTCTAAACCCTGATCAGAAAGGCCAATGCTATCCAAATTAATCATAGCCGCTTTGGGATCTAAGATGCGCATCACCACCTTCTCCCCATATTGGGTAGGTAAGGTAGAAATTCTAAGGTCAAGATATTTGTCGGCCAGCCTCACTTTAATGCGTCCATCTTGCGAAATTCTTCGTTCCACGATATCCATTTTGGCCATGAGTTTAATACGGGAAGTCACTGCTCCTTGCACCCATTTGGGAAGCTGCATTGTTTCCCGCATTAAGCCATCGATGCGCATTCTTACTTTTACCCATTTCTCCTGCGGCTCTAAATGAATATCACTGGCCCTATTTTCTACACCATGAATAATGATCGAATCAACAATCTTAATGATAGGCGGTGCGGAACTCTTCTTAACTTGCTCTGATATATCTCTATCGGTATCAACTTCCTCTAAAACTTCTATCGGTCTATCTGCTTTAACCTTCAAATCAACGAGCAAATCCTCGATGGGCTGGCTAATATGATAATGCAAACGAATGGCATCCGCGATATCTGTAGGGGTGGCTACGCATGGTTTTACCTGCACTCCCGCAGAAAAACTTACATCATCGATCGCGTTTAAATTTAACGGATCGGACATGGCGACAACTAAAGCTTTTCCTTCAAAGTAAAGGGGAACAAGGAGGTATTTGCGGGCTAACTTCTCGCTTACCAATTTAATAGCTTCTGGATCAATGGCCACAGCAGATAGATCCACAAAAGGGATGTTCAATTGGAAAGAGAGGGTCTGCGAGATGTCAATCTCTTTGGCATACCCTTTTTTGACTAAAATGCTTCCTATGCGTGTACCCGTATTCTTTTTGCTTTCCTCTAAGGCTTCCTGAAGCTGAGCTTCGGTTATCAACCCTGATTCCACCAGAAGCTCGCCAATCTTTTTCCCGGCCATCAATTCTCTCCAGCACTATGCATATGCCTATGTATTGGCCTGCCAATCTTCTTCTTTTTTAAAAATTTCAATTAATATAGCATGAGTTGATTAATTAAGCCAGGATTCAAAATGCCCTCCTTGGCTAATGATTTTCAAACTATTTCCATTTTCTCCGTGAGCACGCACTTAAAAGCCTCGACCACCTGGGGATCAAATTGGCTTCCCGCTTTGCTAATTAATTCTTCCAAAGCTTTCCAGGGCGGCATTCCTTTGCGGTAAGGACGGTCCGTGACCATGGCGTCAAAAGAATCGGCGACGGCCACAATGCGCGCGCCCAATGGTATGGCTGATTGCTCGCCATCTTTTTCCAGAGAGTTGCTAATAAAATACTTATGGTGAGCCAAGACTATGGGGACAACTTCTTTTAGAACAGCCCCTACAGAAGAGAGAATGTTTGCTCCCTTGTGGGCATGAGTATCTATTAAAGCCCGTTCTTCAGCAGTTAAATTCGCGGCTTTCCGAATCACTTCCCCACTTATCTCAATTTTCCCTATATCATGGAGTAGGCCAGCAACCCTAATATTTTCCACCTCTTCTTTGGCCAGACCCATAGCTAAGGCGATTTCTTGGGCATATTCAGAAACGCGCAGAGAATGCCCTTTGGTATAGTTATCCGTAGATTCCAGATATTTCGATAAAATCTCTAGGATCCCAATGTAGGCTTTTCTTAAATCTATTAGTCTTCTCTCATTCATCTCATATAAGGTTCCCACTACAATGCTGGCTAAAATTAAAAAACTTGCCCAAGCGCACAAACCAGCAATATCATGCCAGATCAGCCGTTGGGTTAAAAAACGATGAGGGAAAATAATGGCCAAAAAGACCACCACTAAAATAGAGAAGATGGCGGTTAGCAGTCCCATTCTTTTTCCTAAAAGGTAACTGGCTACTAATACGGGGAGGTAATAAAAATTTAAAATTAAAGCTTTTTCTTCGATCAAATAAGTTCCAAAGAAAGCAGTGGCTAAAATAAGCAGAACTAAAATTTTTTCAAAATATTTAATAATCAACTGTTTCAATCTTTCCGCCTGAATCAAGGTAAGTCCTCTAAATCTAATTCTTTTATTTTTTTTGCTTCTTCTTAATCTATTTTCTTTCTTATTATCGGCAAAAAACTAATTTTTCTTCAGGGGCAAATTTTTTAAAATCCTGACTTCTTCCCCTCCCATTCTCTCTCCTCAACTCTGCTCCTTACTGAAGGTTAGTGCTCCGTGCCTTGATGGCTGGCCGCTGATCAAGGTCTAATTCGTGAGCCCACTTCCCGGCCTTGAACAGTATTATCTTAGCTCCCTTTTTCAGCCAAATAAGATAACCTCTTATAAGTAGGCAGCAGCGCCAGCTAAAAATGAAGCCAATAATTTTATTGCTTTGATCTTCAATTTTTCTTAAAATTCACTTTGATCTTTAGATAATTTAAAAGGGGGATTTATGAAAGCTGCTTATTATGCGGGAAAGCGCAAGATTATTTTAGGTGATTCCCCTCTTATTCATCCAGGACCAGAAGAAGTGCGCCTCCAAGTTGCCTACTGCGGAATTTGTGGTACAGATCTTCATATCTTCAAAGGGGGCATGGACAAGCGCGTATCCATTCCTCAGGTCATCGGTCATGAAATGGCCGGAGAAATTGTGGAAGTAGGAGCCAATGTTAAAGGGTGGTCAATTGGTGACCGGGTGGTTGTTCGTCCTTTAGCTCCTTGCGGAAGTTGTCTGGCCTGCCAATCTGGTTTTTCCCACATTTGCTATAATTTAAAATTTTTGGGCATTGATACTCCAGGAGCATTTCAGGGATCATGGACTGTACCAGCTTATACCTTACATAGAATTCCTGCTCATCTTCCTTTAGACGAAGCGGCCCTGATTGAGCCACTGGCCGTGGCCTGTCATGACATCCGCCGCGGCGAGGTCAAGCCTGGAGAAGAAGTCGTGGTTATTGGTGGGGGACCAATCGGGCTGTTAATCAGCCTTGTTGCTGGACAGGAAGGCGCTAAAGTTCTGCTCGCTGAAATAAACCCTTTTCGCCTAAATTTAGCCCGCGAGTTAGGATTAGAGGCTATCAATCCCCAGGAAATAGATTTAACTGCGTTAGTCAATAAACGAACGGCTGGGGCTGGCGCAGATGTGGTCTTTGAGGTCTCGGGTTCAGCCCAAGGGGCCACCTTAATGACTCAATTAGTGCGTGCGCGGGGACGGATTGTAATTGTGGCCATTTTTGGGGAGATGACCAAAGTCGATCTCTTCCGCTTTTTCTGGCGAGAACTGCACCTTTGTGGTGCCCGAGTTTATGAACCGATTGATTTCGAAAGGGCCATCTCCTTAGCGGCTAGCCGAGCCTTGCCCCTCCCCAAATTAATCAGTGCCAAAAGACCTCTAAGTGAGCTTGGCCAAGCCTTGGAAGAAATCGACAGTAATGCTAACTTGATGAAAATATTAATTGCTACCCAGGAGGAATAACTTATGAGCATCTTAGACCAATTTCGTTTAGATGGCCAAATTGCTCTGGTCACTGGTTGTCGTCGGGGAATAGGGAGAGCTTTTGCCCAGGCTTTAGCTGAGGCAGGGGCTGATATTATTGGCGTCAGCGCCTCTCTGGAGCCTTCGGGAAGTGAAGTAGAGAAAGATGTTATTGCGCGGGGACGCCAATTTAAAGGGTACGCGTGCGATTTCGGCAACCGGCCAGCCCTTTATGCTCTAATAGCCCAAATAAAAAAAGATTTCCCCCAAATTGATATATTAGTGAATAATGCGGGCACTATTCTGCGTAAACCAGCCCACGAACATCCCGATGAATATTGGGATAAAGTCATCGAAGTTAATCTCAATGCCCAATTCATTATGGCCCGCGAGTTTGGAAAAGATATGGTGGCTCGCGGGAAAGGAAAGATTATCTTTACCGCCTCTCTCCTTTCTTTTCAGGGCGGGATTACTGTCCCCGGTTATGCCGCCAGTAAAGGAGGCATAGCCACCCTCACCATGGCCCTGGCCAACGAATGGGCCGGTAAAGGAGTAAATGTTAATGCCATTGCCCCGGGGTATATAGCCACCTATGTAACCGCTGCTTTAAGGGCTGACCCTGTGCGTTATGAACAGATTTTGGTGCGTATTCCTGCTGGCCGGTGGGGGACACCCGAGGACTTAAAAGGAGCAGTAGTCTTCTTGAGCTCGGCGGCTTCTAACTATATTCACGGAACTATCCTGACCGTAGATGGGGGCTGGATGGGCCGTTAAAAAATCTTTTGCCCACAATACGGACAAAAGTTGAATTCCGGGTCAATTTCGCGGCGACACCGCGGGCACTTCTTTGGAGTTACTTCCCAAAAGAAAGGAGGCGTGGGTTGCCCTCCCTCACTAAAGATCCCGCCGCATCGCTGGCATTCCAAGAAAGGCTCCCCCTTTTTTACTGGAATGAGTGGTATAAAGAAAAGGCTTAAATAATGGTCCAAGCGCTTGAGTCTTGCTGAAGGTAATCCGCACCTTGGACATGGGCGAGGTTGATCGTCTAATTGCACTTTTCTGGGCTGCACGCCCCCTATGAAGATGAAGACTCCTCACCTCCTTGAAATTTAGCGCTTAGCAAGTGCCTCTGCCAAATTCAAAAGGTTTAATCCCGGATCGCTTGATAAACATAATGGCGCATAAGATACCGATAATGAAGGCGAAGCGCAGGGGCATACATCATCATTACGGCAACTAATTTTTCCTTGGGATCGATCCAAAAATATGTTCCATAAACCCCTGCCCAAAAATAATCGCCCACCGAGCCGGGTAAGGGACTTCGTCCAGGTTCTAAGCGAATACCGAATCCTAATCCAAATCCTCCCCCTTCTTCTGGCGTAGGAGAAATGCCGGCAAATTGAATAGGCACCAAGGGGGCGTATTTTACTCCCGGGGGAAGATGATTGGCGGTCATTAATTCAACTGTCTTTCGGGAAACTATTCTTTGGCCATCGAGAGTTCCGCCATTCAAGAACATTTGGCAAAAACGAGCATAATCAAAGGCCGTGGAGACCATTCCGCCCCCTCCAGAGATCCAGCGCGGACGTTTGGTGACATCACGCATAGCAGGTTTTTTACCAGTTGCGGGGTCAACTTGCATCTCAGCTAATCTTTTTTGATTCTCTTCCTTAACCCAAAAGCCCGTATCCTTCAGCTTCAATGGTTGGGCAATTTTTTCAGCTACAAATTTATCAAATTCCATTCCTGAGATAACTTCTACGATCCGGGCCAGAACATCGGTGGACATAGAGTATTCCCAGGTTGTTCCTGGATGGTAATGAAGAGGAAGCTGCGCCATCTTATTTACCATCTCGGCGTTTGTATTATTATAATTAAAAACTCCCGCTTTATTATAGAGTTCCTTTACTAAGGATTTGCCAAATAAGCCATAAGTCAATCCCGAAGTATGCCGCAAAAGATCCTGAATGGTCATCTCCCGGGACGCGGGTTCCAAAACCAGCTCCATTTTGCCTGTTGCTTCATCTTTTTTCTCCACCCCCACTTTTAAATCTTTAAATTCTGGGAGATAACGGGAAACAGGATACACAATCTGAATTTTCCCCTCTTCAGCGAGCATCATAATCGCCAAAGAAGTAAAAGGTTTAGTCATAGAAGCTATTTGAAAGATAGCGTCTTTGGGCATGGGGATATTTTTCTCCCGATCCAGATATCCAATAGCTTCATAATAAGCTATCTTGCCTTTACGCATTATTAGGACCACCGCACCAGGAATGGCTCCTTTTTCCACATCATTTTTAAGCCCCATGGTAATTCTTTGTAAACGCGCCGAGGAAAGACCCACTTCTTCTGGATTTTTGGCCCGAGGAAGTTCTTGGGCATTGGCTATAGAAAGAACCACGAATAATCCAATTACGAGTCCTAATATTTTCATTATTTTTTTCATTGATTTCTCCTTTTCTGGGGGAGATTTATAATTTTTCAAAAGCAATAACCTGTTAGCCTTAATTAAATATTTTTATGGGAGATTTGATAATGCAGGAAAGAATCTTCAAAATAGATGGTGCCGGCGGTGGGGGTCGAACCCACACGGACCCGAGGTCCACGGGATTTTGAGTCCCGCGCGTCTTCCAGTTCCACCACGCCGGCTAATTTTTAAGGATATTATAAATATTGGCCAATCCCGCGTCAAATAAAAAATATTGACAATGGCTAAATTATTATGATATTTATTTTATTCAAAGTGGGGCTGTAGCTCAGCTGGGAGAGCGCATGAATGGCATTCATGAGGTCAGGGGTTCGATCCCCCTCAGCTCCACCAAAACCTTCCCTTTTTATAACCTTCAGAACTTAATATTATATGGTTCATCTCCAAATTAGTTGCTTAAATTCTTGAGGAAAGCTTGCCTGGGGCCGGGAAGGAAAGGCAGATTGCGCCGCAAGCATCGGCGGGATATCCCCTTTCTATAAACTCC
>FWPV01010913.1_pt1 | contig 14664 bp, 11 predicted proteins | sample 2228371 | NCBI WGS metagenome assembly FWPV01 (sample SAMEA103939776, study PRJEB20133) | metagenome
GCTCTTCCACTATCGCCTGGCGCTGCACGATTATTCCGTGGAGGAGATAAAGAAGTTGCGCGGCCAAGTATAAAGAGTTCTCTCTCGTGTCCTCACATTTTCAAATATTCGAAGACATTTTAGCGCGAGTTCTTGCGAAAGATTTTCATTTAAGATTTTCATTTAATTAGTTAATCTTCCAATAAGGAGACGGCTGGAATGTTTAGCACGGTGTAATATTTATTTATCGGGCTAAATGAATTGAAGACATTTTAATGTGCGTCCTTGCAAAAGATTTTCATTTAAGATTTTCATTTAATAAGTTGATCTTCCAATAAGGAGACGGCTGGAATATTTAGCACGGTGTAATATAAACTTTGCAGATGAGATTCAGACGGTGCTCGCCGGAAAAAGATAAATATTCGAAGAGAAACGAAGATACTACGCCAGAGCATTTGCCCACTGCCCTTCAGGGCAAAATTCCATGGCGCATTTACTGTTAAGAGACGCAAAAAGGAATTCAGCAGGCCTTTCGTAACGGTACATATATTATGTGTTGTTAGCGACTTTTAAGGGAGGAAAAGGAGTCACTGATTGACCAGTGCCTCTGGTTGCGGATGAGACTGTTGAGCCGCCTTAATCATGCGGAGTGATTCATAGACCGCGCGACGTACTTTATCGTTCTTGTCATCGGAGTACTTGGTAAGAACATCCCAGCTCTCCGGAGAGGGCAAATAGCCCAAGGCGCGAGCCGCCTCCACGCGCAATTCCTCCTTGCTCGAGCGGTTGAAGGCGAAGAATGGCCTCTTCAGCATGCGCTTTATCACCGGTACGGAGGATATATCACCTATCTGTCCCAAAGCCCAGATGGCGGCGGCCTGAACATGGGTGCCGTATTTTCTCTTATAACGCATGGAAGAAGGAGGCTTGATTATTTCCAAAAGGTCCGGGGCGGTGGAGATGTCCTTTATCCTTCCTAACCCGAAACAGCATTCCACCTGCACTTGTTCGTCGCGGTCCTTGAGGCCTTCGACCAGGAGCGACACCGTCTCCGGAGTGTGTATTCTAGCGATGGCTTTGACGGTCTCCCTGCGCACCTCTGGATTCTGGTGCTTGATGAAACGCCCCAGTGATTGAATGATGGAGCGATTTCCGATCTCCGCCAATATGGAGATTATGTTGCGATACATGTACCATGGGTTGTACCTTTCCAGGTCGTTGATAAGGGTCTTGATAGCATCCTTGCCGATGTGTTCCAGGGCGTCAAATGTGATTTTACGGACTAGCATGTCCTCGCTCTCCTTGAGCACCTGGATCAAAGGCTGAACCGACTTATTCTCAAATTTGATCATGATGTTGGCTACCTCGGTGATTGTTTCGGCGTTTCCTTCTCGCAACACATCTGCCAGACTGGAGAGCACGTCCTGGGAAGCCACATTGGAGATGGATTCCAGTGCCACTTTTTGCTGTTCAGGTTTGCGCATATGGGTGGCGCTGCAATGTTGCCAGAAGGTGTCGATGATCTCGATGGCCGCACCGTAATCTTGGTTGAGGATAAACCGCTCCGCCAGCTGGGATAAAACTTTGGATATGGCAGAATAGGTCTCGGTCAGCTCTTTCTCTTTTTCCAGGCGTTGGAGCAGTTTATTTTTCATCTCGTGGGCTATAGCTATTTCCTCGAGTTCCTGGTCGAAACGGATTATCTCCGGCAGTTTGCTCAAAGCCTGGGCTGTCTTTAGGCGAATTTCCGGACTCATGTCGTTGAGGTTCTCCAGGAGTTTCAGGACCAGCTTTTCGGCGGTCTGGTAATTTTTGTTCCTAAAAAGTTTTTGAATGATGATAGGGATATTCTGATCTATGGTTAGGTCCTGCTCCACCTCGGTTATATCCAGCCCTAGGCCTTCGCTGACGATAAAGCTGGACAGCTGGTAAACCAGGGTGCTGTCTCCGGCCCCGCCGCTTTCCCCCCGTGATTCGCTGATTTTCTTCCACATGTCCGCCTGGAAGATGCGATCGTTTACCCTGGATTCCCAGGGTTTTCCCACGGATGCCGCGAAGATTTCGTCTACCAGGCTGGAGAGAGCCTGGGCTCTTCTTTCGCTTTCAGAGTCTTGTCTCCCTTGGCCTTCGGCAGCTTTAAGCATGTCGTGTTCTCTCAATATGTTTTCCAGAAGGTCGAGGATCTTTCCCTCGCGCAAATTTTCCAATACCTGGCGCCGGCGGATTAACTCACCCAGCGTGGGCGGGAGTTCGCTTAACAGATATTCTTTAAGTTCCGAAGATTCTAGGAACCCTACGGCTTTGGAAATCTCCGCTGCGTCCATTTCCACAAGTTCGGGCTGATCCTGTTCCCCGGTGAGCTCCGAAGCCCTCTCCAAAGCGTCGATGATGGATATCAACGCCTCTTTCGGCTCCTCGATTTCTGCAAGGATTTCTCTCAAGGCCTGCCGTAGCAACATCCCCATGCGGGGTGGATTGCCCATTATGTCTCTAAGCGCATCCTCCCCCAGATCCGCTCGGGCATCCTTACCGAGTAGGTAGCCGATGAATTTCTCGTCCTTGAGCTTCTCTGCGATGCGGGCCATCTCCTCGTCGCGCAGTTTCAGCTGGAGGTCTTTCTCCTTTTCTTTAACCCCTATATCCTCGTCCTCGCTCACGGAGATGTACCTGCGTTCATTGACCAGGATGTTCTCCACTTGCCTTTTTTTCAATGCTTCAGTTACCCCACCCATGGAGTGCAGTTTATCAGGTTCCTCGCCCATCACTTCCAAGAAGGCACGGAATTCCTCGATGCTTAGTCCAGAGGAGAAGAGAATGCTGAATATGTCTCTGCGGCGTAGTGAGGAGAGGAAAGCGATGACGGGCGGACGGGCCTGGTCCCTTTCGTCCAGTTTGACGCCGTTGACCAAAAGGAGATTGTTTGCCTCCCCCAAGGTAAGCTTGTTGGACATGGAAAGCAGTTTGTTTAAGCGTTCATATCCGACCTCCACGGAGGTGGTTATCATGTCGCTGGTTGAGGGGTACATATGAATGTTTACCAGAGCCGCGTTCAAGGCTATCAACAACTCCACGGCTGACTTGGCTAGCTCGGCGTCTATGGGTTCCTCGACGCCGTTCATATTCGTGCTGATCTCGTCTGCCATGCTATCTCTCGTCCCTTATAGATCGAATGTTGTGGGCTTCCCGGAAATAATCTATAACGATTATCGTCATTACTCTACCACCATCTTTAGAAAAAATCGGCTGGCACTCTTAACATTGCCTCCATCATTATATTCCTCCAAAGGATGGTCATCACCTCTCCTTTGCGAGAAGAACGTCTTAGATACGAAATGGAGAAGGCGAAGAGGACAAGAGGACATCGTCGTTAGTTATCGTCTCTTCTTACAGGGAGTATTCATGTCAAAATAAAGGAACGCTAGTGATGAGGCCAAGGAAAAAGTTGCCATTTCCAGTAAGGGAAAGGTGAAAGATTAAACCCTCATCCCCACATGGCCATTCTATAGTCCTATTTTGGAATGGCCGAGCTCACCGCCTGTTCCAGACTGGAGAGAGACGCGTTGACGTTGTCTATCATTCCGTGAATCTGCGAAGTCAATTGAGCGAAAGTTCTGGATATCAAGGAGCTCATCTGTGAGGCCAGCGAATCGATGGCCTGCTTGTTCCCTGCCTGGAAGGAGGATATGATCTGTTGAACGATGGAGTTGATCTGGTTGACCATTGAGTTGAAACTTTCGCTGTATGCCTTCATTGAGTCAGGCGGATGGGTAGCTTTCGTTCCGGAAAGGATTTTTTCGATGAGGGAGTTCAATTCTTGGGAGTATTCCTTCCGTTGTTGGATGTTGGTAGCTCCGGGTAGTTTGGAGATTCGATCAACCAGTTGCTGTAATTTGTGAATCTTGGAGAGCTCAGGCGCTAGCTGTTTGAGGTAGTCAATTTGGAGAGCGGCTTGAACTAGCATTTTTTCCACATAGTTGTAATATTCCATCAACTGGTCGTAGAGAGCAGCATATTCCGCGGAAACCTCCGAGACGTCTTCCGAAGCCTCGATTACAGCGTTGGAAGCCGATTCGACGGAATCCAACAAGGCTTCCAGGGCGGTATCTATTTCCTCGATCTCTTGTTCATACGCTTGGGCATCGGCCATGGCTTGCTGGGATTCGAGATCGGCAATCTCCTTCATCAATTCGTCAACGCTCTTCTGGATTTCCTGGTAAGTTTTCATCAACTCCTCGCTGCTGGATGGAGTTTCCTGCGCAATTGACCCCTTCTTCCAGGGTTGGATGGCTAACACCACGATCAAGGCCACAACTGCAAGTGCTGCCGGCAAAGTTATAGCTAGGACCTTACCTTTGGTCATACCACGCTGGCTTTTCAACCCACTCATGCGCTCACTCTCCTTTTTCGATAGTCAATGTCAACTTCTTGCTCGATGGCATTCCGCTCTTGTTTTTCCATCGCAATCTTCAATTTCTGCTGGCGGCCCGCAAAAACCTTTAAGAACGTTCTTTTGGACGGGGCAAACCCCGATCTAGTTCCAATGTATTGATATTTCAGCTATGAATTGGCGCAGTGCATTGTGCGGTTAGGGGTAAGTTCATGGAGATTTATTGGTTTGAATTCAAACGTATTATTAAAAATTAATGGAGACTGTTGTGTAGACTGGCCGGATATCCGGGCATGGGCAGCAGGGATGTGTATCGATTCGATACATCGCTGTACTACCAATGAGCGATCGCGAACGCCCGGCTCAGTTCTCGGTATAGCCAATAGCCATCCGGGCCCTCAACTATCAATGCGGTGATCATCAATGCCCCAACCTCAAGGAGGAAGCTAAGCGAGATCTTAACCACCTAGCTGGGCTTCGAGGAAACGGGGTAGCCCCGCATAGTCGAAGAGTACCTCAATGTTTTGGTATCCTTCTCGGAATGCTTGGTATCTGAGGGTATCTAGTTGGTGTGCCCCGGCCTCCATGATAAGCCAGCCCTTTGGGGATAACCAATTTTTTGCGTTATGTAAAATTTTTACCTGCAAGAAGGGCTATGCGAGGCTCATGTTTTTTTACCTCTGGAGGAAGAAGCTCGAATTCTTCTTCGGAGATATAGGGTGGATTGCTTAGAATAACGTCTATGCAACCCTTGAGATTCTCTGGCAGGGAGTCGAAGAGGTCGCTTAGGTAGAATCTTACGCGATCCTGGAGCCCTAATCTAATCGCGTTCTTGCGGGCAACTTCGAGTGCCTCGTGGGAGATATCCGAGGCATGCACCAGCACCGAGGGATTCTCGTGGGCTAGGGAGAGTGCAATGCAGCCGCATCCCGTGCCCAAGTCCAAGGCCACCCCCCCTCTCCCCATCGAACCGATCTTTTCCAGCCCCCTTTCCACCAGCAGTTCGGTTTCGGGGCGAGGTATCATCACCTGGGGATTCACTTCCAGCTCCAGGTAGCGAAATCCTCTAGTGCCGGTGATATACTGCAAAGGCTCGTGGTCCAGCCGCCTTTGGAGAAATAAGATGAAAGCGTTCAGCTCCTTCCTTGAAATTGGTTTCTCGAAGTGCGTATATAAATCTATCCTGCTTAACCCGGTGGCCAGGGAAAGCAGGGTCTCTGCATTGAGCCTGGGACTGATGATTCGTTCCGCTTGCAGCTTCCCTGTCGCCCAGTTCAGCAGGTTGATTATTCGATTGTCCTCAGGTGCGGTGAACTCGCTTTTCATCTCAAGTCAATCGTCTCTAGGATTATTAGCTAAACCGACCATTAACTTTTTCCAGGTGCGGTAAACTCGCTTTTCATCTCAAGTCAATCGTTGCCACGCTTGCATTGTGAGACCTGGGCGCGGTGACTGATGACGGCCATAACATCGTCTCCTGGACCGGTTCATTAGAAAACTCAGCTTTCTTGGTTTCTTGCAGTGCAACTTCGCGTGGCGAGTCATAAACTTGGGTTTCATTTTCACGCGGTGTGGTTGTCCCTCCCGTGAGTTCCGGTATTGGTTCCGCCCCGACTCCACTAGGAGACAGCGATCTCTTTTAGTTTTTCGGTTCTCTCTTGGGTGGCCAGGGCTTCTATAATTTCTTCAAGGTCTCCTTGGAGGATATCCTCCAGTCGGTAAACGGTCAGTCCGATGCGGTGATCGGTTAGCCTACCCTGTGGAAAGTTGTAGGTTCTGATGCGCTCGGAACGGTCCCCCGTCCCTACCTGGGAGCGCCTTGCGGCGGCCTGCTCTTTCTGTTGTCGGTCCTGCTCCATCTTGAGCAGGCGGGCGCGCAGTATTCTCAAGGCTTTCTCCCGGTTCTGCAGTTGAGATTTCTCATCTTGGCAGGTGACCACAAGGTTGGTGGGTAAATGGGTAATCCTTACCGCGGAGTCCGTGGTGTTTACCGACTGACCTCCCGGACCGGTAGAACGGAAGACGTCTATACGCAGATCGTTGGGGCTTATCTCCACTTCTATCTCCTCTGCTTCCGGGAGTACTGCAACCGTGGCGGTGGATGTGTGGATTCGCCCTCCCGATTCGGTTACAGGAATGCGTTGGACCCGGTGAACTCCAGACTCGTACTTCATCTTGCTGTAAGCTCCCTTGCCCTTGATGCTGAAGATGACTTCTTTGAAGCCCCCCAGGTCGGAAGGGCTGGAAGAGAGCGGTTCCACCTTCCATCCCTGGGAGTCGGCGTACCGAGTATACATTCGATAGAGGTCTCCAGCGAAAAGGCTAGCTTCCTCTCCGCCCGCACCCGCCCTTATCTCCATGATCACGTTTTTCTCATCTCGCGGATCCCGTGGGAGGAGCAAACGGCGCAGTTCATCCTCCAGTCGTTCCAGCTTCTGCTGGGCTTGAGCCAGCTCTTCCTCCAAGAAGCTTTCCATCTCTTCCTCATGGTCTTCCTTCTGTAGGAGGCGGATTTCCTTTATCTCCTCCTCGGCCGCACGATACTCTCTGAATTTGCCCACTATTTCGCCTAGCTCCGCATGAGTCTTCACCAGCTCCCGATAGCGTTTTTGATCTTTCAGCAAATCGGGCTGGGAGAGCTGATGGTTGAGGCTCTCATAGGTGTTTTCTAGTTCCTCAAGCTTGGTTCTTAAGTCCATTGTCCATTGCTCCACGATTCCCTCGATCGTATATAAACTCCTCTATCTTTATCGAGAATTATTCCCTCCATATTGATTAAAGAACTCAAAGCTCGCAGGGCCACTTCCACTTGATCCTCCTGAGGCCTGCGGGTGGTAAGCTTCTGCAAGGCTAAGCCAGGCCAAACGATAACCTTGACCGCGCGGGAATCCCGATAGCGATCCGCTAATTTCATTATCTCATATGCAAAGCCTGCTATAAAAGGAACAAGGAGTATGCGCTCGAGGATCCTCAGCCATAGCGCTGGTCTTCCCAGCAAGGAGTAGGCCAATATGGTGAGGACCAACACGAGAAGCATGAGGGAAGTCCCGCAGCGCAGGTGATCAGTCCCTTCTTTAAGGGCCAGCTGCGGATCAAGAGGTAGTCCTTCTTCCAAGAGATGGATGGCCTGGTGCTCGGCGCCGTGATACTGGTAAAGTCGGCGAATATCCTTGAGTAAGGAGGTGAAGAGCAAGTAAAGTATAAAAATGACAATACGTAAAATGCCTTCGAAGAGGTTGAGAAGCATTACGTTGGAAGAACTCCCCAAAATGCGGTTCGCGATATAGGTGGGGAGCGCGATGAACAGGGCGACGAAGATAACCAGGGCGATGAGCAAGGATATGATGAACCCCAGCCTCGCACTCAGGCCAGCCGTTCTTTCTGGCTCTCCGCCACTGCCTTCCCTCGTTACCGGCTCATCCTCCCCCAGCGCTATTTGGGTGGATTGACCTAAAGCCTTGAAACCCAGGATCAAGGTCTCTACCAGGACGAAAATCCCCCTTAAAAAGGGATGGTTCCATAAAGGATGCCTCGCTATGAATGAGTTGATGGGGGAGGACTGGCAATAGATGGATCCATCAGGGCGGCGCACCGCCATGGACCAGTGCTGGCGGGAACGCATCATCACACCCTCAATGACCGCTTGACCTCCAATGGAGAAATCCTGTGCCGTTTTCAGCTTAAGGCAAGGCATGGAAAAATCAGGAGGGCGATTATGAGGTCCCTTCCGTCTTTTTGGCTTTGCGCGCAGCAGCATATCTGCGCTGGAATCGTTCCACCCTTCCTCCCGTGTCCACCAACTTTTGCTTTCCGGTGTAGAATGGGTGACACTTGGAGCAGAGCTCCACGCGTAGGACAGGCTTGGTGGACCTGGTCTTGAAGGTTTCGCCGCAAGAACAAGTTACCGTAGCTTCTACATATTCTGGATGAATTCCCTTTTTCATCCTTTGGCCTCCAATAATTCTCATTACGATTTACCTATTATAACATCACTGTCTGGATGAAAGGCAATACCCGGTCTTGCTTTCTGGTCTTCGACGGCTGCCTATCCAATTAATGCAACAGAAAGTGTAAGTCCACCATCTGTCACAATTCTCTCATACCAGAGAACATCTACGCCTTCGCCTTCACCTTCTTCGATTTCTGTATGAGGTCCTGGAGCAAGAGCTCTATGTCCATGTGGAGTTTCTTCCCCCAGCGCTTCTCCTCGGGCCATTTCAATCTGGCGGAAGCGAGCATCAAGCCGGAAATCACCCCGGGTGTCATTCTGCACAGCTCGAAACGGGCTTCAACGCCTTTCACCCAATATCGTTGCATCTATCCATATGTCTTGCATCGACCCTGGGGGTATGGGAAAGATCTATCCATATGTCTTGCATCGACCCTGGGGGTATGGGAAAGATCTATGCATATGTCTTGCGTAGACCCTGGGGGTATGGGAAAGATGGAAAGTAGATATCATTGAGATATCGCCCTTTTCCTGCTCGGCGGTTATGCCAAGATGAGAGGAAGATTTCTCGGCCCCCTTTATCCACGAATGGCCACTTAAGGATTGCGAAGCCACCTGGTGTTTCCGATGTTTCTGGTGCAAGGTCGCGGATGATCAAAGGCCTTCAGCATCGCATAGGCCCAGTAAAATCTTTCCCCGCATTTACTTGGTGATCATACATAAATAAGGAGCAAATGAGCCGCCAGGCAGCTTCCTCTGAAAGGGAGATGGGTAGAGGGAGGTTCTCCCGTCCATGGCGCCAGCTTTAAATTTTCGTGTAAAGCTGCCTGTCCGGCTCAGGATATGGGAGATTTGGAGATCTCCTCGAGAAATTCGGAGTTACTCCGGGTGGCCCTTATTTTGTCAATTAGAAGCTCAATGGCCGCGTTGGGATCCAGCGCATGCAATACCCTGCGCAATTTCCAGACGATCTGCGCCTCCTCGGGTGGCATGATCAACTCCTCCTTGCGCGTTCCCGACTTCTCTATGTCAATTGCTGGGAATATGCGCTTGTCCGCTAGCTTGCGATCTAGATGGAGTTCCATGTTGCCCGTGCCCTTGAATTCCTCGAAAATTACTTCGTCCATGCGCGAACCGGTATCTACCAGGGCCGTAGCGATGATGGTCACGCTTCCACCCTCTTCGATGTTTCTTGCTGTTCCGAAGAAACGCTTGGGCGGAAATAGCGCGGTGGAATCAACGCCTCCCGATAATATCCTCCCGCTGGTAGGGGTGGTGAGGTTGTAAGCCCGAGCGAGGCGGGTGATACTATCCAGGAGTATCACCACGTCCTTCTTGTGCTCCACCAGTCTTTTTGTCCTTTCCAGTACCAGCTCCGCCACTTGGATATGGTTCTCCGAAGGCTGGTCGAAGGTGGAACTGACCACCTCACCCTTGACAGATCTTTCCATGTCGGTCACTTCCTCAGGGCGCTCGTCCACCAATAGGACGATCAATTTTACCTCCGGATTGTTAGTGGTGATGCTGTTGGCGAACTGTTTCAAAATGGTGGTCTTTCCAGCTCGAGGCGGAGAGACGATTAGCCCCCTCTGGCCCTTCCCGATAGGGGCGATCAGGTCGATGATACGGGAGGATGTTTCGCCCACTGGCGTCTCCAGGCGCAGGCGTTCCACGGGATAAAGAGGGGTTAACTGCTCGAATTGTCTGCGGGTCCTGCACACCTCGGGATCATCGCCGTTCACGCTCTCGATGCGCAGAAGGGCGTTGTATTTCTCGCTGTCTTTGGGCGCGCGCACCTGTCCGGTGATCTCATCCCCGCGTTTCAGGTGAAAGCGGCGTATCTGGGACTGCGAAACATATATATCGTTCTCACTGGGCAGGTATCCGTTGGTTCGCAGAAAACCGTAACCTTCAGTGAGGATATCAAGAATTCCCGTTCTTATGGAAAGGCCTTCTTCCTCCGCCTGCCGCTTGAGAATCAGCTCGATTAGTTCCGCCTTGCGCAGACCGCTAATACCGGTTAACCCCTTTTCTCTAGCCAGTTCCTGAAGGTCAGCCAGAAGCATAGATTCTAATCCATTGCGACTTAACGAATCGTTCAACTTTTCACCTCCTTTCCTCAAGCGCTTACCGGTAAGTTCAGGTCTCTTGTGCCATTATCTAAATCTTTCATCGCATCTCCTGTCTGGTCGAGGGAAGATCCTTGATCTTTTCGTAGTCTTTAATGAAACGCTCTATTCCTATATCGGTCAACGGGTGCTTAACCATCTGCACCATAACTTCGTAGGGAATGGTGGCGATATGCGCACCGGCCCTTGCGGCTTGAATCACATGCATGGGGTGGCGAAGGCTCGCTGCAATCAGCTGGGTGGAAATGTTATAGGTGTCGAAGATGTCCACGATCTCCTCCACCACTGACATCCCCGAATTACCTATGTCATCTAGTCTGCCCACGAAGGGGCTGACGAAAGTGGCCCCCGCAGCCGCTGCCAGCAGTGCTTGGTTGGAGGAGAAGACCAAGGTCATGTTGGTTTTGATGCCCTCTTTGGAGAGAATGCTCACCGCCTGTAATCCCTGGGGGGTCATGGGTATCTTGATGTTTATATTCTCGGCTATGGAAGCCAGTTCTCTCGCTTCACGAAGCATGCCCTCGGTATCCAGGCTTATCGCTTCCGCGCTGATAGGCCCCTTTACGATTTCGGCTATCTCCTCGAGACAGTCTCTCATGCACTTTCCTTCCCGCGCCACCAGGGAGGGATTGGTGGTTACGCCAGAAAGAATGCCCCATTTATGAATCTCTCTGATGTGGTCTATATTTGCCGTGTCTAGAAAAAGCTTCATAAATACCTCCTGTGTTTATAGAGAAAGTTGTCAATCTACTTTGAATACTCCGGATACATCGTAGAGCGCTGAACGTTCTTTCGCCTCCAATTCGTACACTTCGTTGATGATATATTGCAAGACCTCGGATATGGTAACGTCCAGGTTCACGCTGTCGATAATCATAATATCTTTCTTCTTGGCTTCTTCAATAATATATTCTTGGATTTTGCGAATGCTTTTAAAGTGCTTTATATAGCGCAAGAAGGGGCGGGTTCCCTGGGTTTCAATACTACGGACATATAAGTGATCACGGTGCAGGGATTCATCTGTCACGGCAATCACCAGTTGGACAATGAAGGCGTTGGGAAATTCATTTAGGTCGATAAAACCAGGTACGATATGAGCGCCTTCTATTATCACATGGGTACCCTCGGTGATGGCGCGGTTGATTAAAGCCCTGACTCCCACCAAAACGGAGATAGTCTGTTCGCGAAAGCCAGCGATGATAGGGTCTATGGATTCCGGAAGAGGCTGGCGCAGCGCATTGGCGGCGTCAAATGAAGAGGTATGGATGGCGGGCATGAGCACATCCGAGAAGAAAGCCCTCATGACCTCTCTTACCGCATCGGTGGAGACTATGCGTACGATTCCCAGTCTGTTGGCGAGCATGGTTGCGATGGTTGATTTTCCTACTCCAGTACTTCCACCAATTAGGATGATAAGCGGCTTATCTAAGCGGGAGAAGGAATGATATTTCTGATAATTGGACGCATAGCGTTCTCCCATCTTTTCCAGGATGTTTTCATAGATGAGCTGGTGTAGCTGTGAGTCCTGGATCTGGTCAATGCCCTGGTCAAGGAGGAATTTTTCGATGTCTTCAGCGATGCGATAAGCGCGGGGAGGTTGCACCCCGGATGCCATTATCGCGCTGGCGGTGAGCCCCTTGGAGTATGGCACCCTGTGTTTTTGCTTATCTATGACCGTGATTCTCTTGGATTTCTTGTTTTTTTGGCCCTCCATCACCCTTATCCTCTGAGAAAAGATATCTACAGGGTTCTAGCTTAAGGACTCCATGATATTATCGATAAAGTCCTCCACCCTGTAATCGTCTATACTTATGGGCCTATTGTGCATGAAAACAACCTCTTTACCCTCATCGACGGCGAATCTTACCGCAACCTCTACCGCGGACGCTTTGAGCTCGGTTAGGAGCACATCGAAATCAGGCGCGGACTTCAGGTCCTTTTCCAGCAACTTTCTTCTGGACAGGTGGCTACTCCATCCCCGCACGACGCAGCCGGTCTTTCTTTGCAGATAGTCCGACAATGTCTCGCCCATCTGCGCTGGAGCCGTAAATGTAAGGAACACTTTCTTATTCTCTATGGATTTCAGGGGAAGCGGCCGGAAGATAGTCTTAACCAGCAACAAATCGCTGTTGATTGACCGGATTCCTTCCTCCAATTGCGCTATCTTTTGTCGGTCCGCGCAGGGTTCCTCACACATTGTAATGATTACTCCGTCAGAAATCAAGAGTCTATATGTTCCCAGATATCCTAGGGATTCGTCTAGCGGTTGGGCGGCGCTGATCACACATATGTTTATGTCCGCCTTTACCGGGGGCAAAGCGGCTCCGCTGCCTTCTAAGATGACAAACTCTTCCTCCAGCTCATTGGCGATTAGAGCGCCTTCTAGGTAATTGGTGACAAATGGCTCTCCTGCCATTCCCCCTCCACAGCGGCGACACCCTATGGTGGTAACTCCTGCCACTAAGGCATCCTCGAAATGGTCGGAAGCTGCGTGGCTGCCCCTCTTCAATTGCTCCAGGAGATAATCGCTGTCTATTTTACCTGCAGGCTCCCTAATCAACTGTGGTTTCTGCGGTCCGCCTCTTCCCATGGCCACGACCACGGGTGGAGTGCCTCTGGTTTTCAGGTAATGGGCGAGATGGGCGGAGATGGCGGTTTTGCCGCAACGCTTTCCGCTTCCGAAGACTGCGATGGAAGGTTTGTCCAGAATCGACTCCATTGGAGGCGGGTGAAATTCAAAATCCGCGCCTCGATAGCGAGCGCCTGCCTTGAGGGCTCGGGAGATGAGTTGAAAACGCAAATTGTTGGATAGAACAGGTTCGTCGCTTAAATCGACCACCATCTCAGGTTGATAGCTACGTAGCGCTGAAGAGAAGTCTCTCAACATATCGGACGGTACGATTACTGGTCTAGGGAAGAAGTATGCCTCCTCGGGTTCGGATATCTTTTCGGTTCCGCCCAGGAAGAAGAGAGCTACCGGATCCCAACCTCGTGTGGCCGAGAGCTTTTCCACGGCCTCGAGGACCACGGGAGGATGATGCTCCCCGTCGATAAGGAATATGGTCTTTATGGATATCGCCTCCCCTTTTCCTAATTATCAGAGCGGATATGCGTTTTCTTTAATGAATCGTATGCCTGGCTCCCAGTTCGATTAAAGAAAGGTAAAGGTCATAAACTGTTGGTGTATGCATCATGATTCATCCGCAGCAGAGATCGTAGCAATATCTCGATTGCTTAAATGGAAATCAAATTGCTCTACTTAAGTTCTAGCCCGATAATTTCCTTTACAACTCCGGAAAGTTCCCGCTGCACTTCGTTCATTCCAGCGGTGAACTGAGCAATGACGTCTCTTCCGCCAAAAGGGTATTTACGGTAAACCGTGGTCATTTCCTCAGTTATTTCGATTAAATTATAGCATGGCCGGGTGTGGCCACGTAAGCGCAGAGAGGAAGCGGTGCCAGCGTTCACTACGTACATTCCCTCCAGTTCCCATACATAGGGCACGTGCTTATGACCGGTGAGAACCAGGTGCACGCCGGAGTAGATCAACAATTCAGAGAGGTCTCCGGCGTCATAGATGATGTTGCGCTCCCGGCCCGTTCCCGGTACAGGTAGCAGATGGTGGTGAAGAGCGAAGATTTTAAAATCGCTTTCCCTCTCGAAGGCTTTGAGTATCCAGCCATATCTCTCTCTGCCGATCCTCCCGTCATTTAGGTCAGGCTCGCTGGAGTCCGCCCCTACGATAGTGAGGCCGCAATAGTTCATCACGGAGAAACGTTCCCCGAAGAGCTCGCCGAAATGGAGATACCCCACGTTGCGAGAGTCGTGGTTTCCTGGTACTATAATCACCCGATCGCAATTGATGTTGCTGAGGTAGGCTTTAGCGGTATTGTACTCCTGTCGAAACCCTTCGTTGGTCAGGTCTCCAGTTACCACCACGATATCGGGATCGAGTTCGTTTACCTCTTTTATTGTCTGGTTCATCAGGTTGGTAACGAAATGGACAGAGCCTACATGAAAGTCAGAGATGTGGGCTATCCATATGGGAGATTTTTCCAGGGTGACCCTTACTCTTCTCAAAGCAGTTTCCTTTTCGCTACGCACCTTGCCTGTGAATTTTTACTTTATATAATTTATTTTACATAATATATTATAATATATCTCTTTCTTTTAAATCACTTTCTCCCCGTTTCTGATATCATTTAATTTTTTTTTTTTTT
>FWPV01010914.1_pt1 | contig 14664 bp, 10 predicted proteins | sample 2228371 | NCBI WGS metagenome assembly FWPV01 (sample SAMEA103939776, study PRJEB20133) | metagenome
TCGCCCGAAATAAAGTTGGGGGGCGACGTCGCGTCGCCGCCGCGCAACTTTCCAAAATGTCCATGCGAACCCCGTTCGCCCGGTGGGGAAGGTCCCGGTTCCCCGCCGGGCGTTTTTGCAGGCATTTTTCGCCGGGCATGTTCAGCGGGAAATCGTGTTGCCACGCCCGGCGAGAAGGAGCGACGGAAGAATGACGGAAGAATTTTGGAAACTGTTTCTCGCCGTAACGGCGGAAAGCGGTGAAGCGGGTTGAGGAGGCGATTCGGGGGCGGCGTCGGTTTCCGCGAATCGAGGCGGCGATCGTCCACCCTACAATTGCAAAACGTTAACAACAGGCGATAATAACACTTTGCTCGGCCCGGCCGGGACGGGTGGGAATGGCTTGCGGAATGGTCGGGGCGGAACGGCAGCCGTCGCGGGGGGATTTCTCAGGCTGCGATGCCCGACGCAGCACGGCCCGCGGTTGTACGCCGCCGATACCTCCTTTTCTGCCGAGCCGGATTTCGACGGAAGCATAGCGAAGCCTTAAACCGAATCGTTTTCGACTTGAGATATGCCCAAACCGATCTTGCCACCGTGGGTCGATCAGGCTCGCCCGATCTTCGGCGCGGTCTTATTGCTGACGCCGATCTATGTGTTAGGCGTGGCTTGGTTCGCGGCGGACCCTCAAACCATCGACATCGGTTATGCGCCCGCCCAGCCGGTCCCGTTTTCTCACGCCTTGCACGCCGGTGAATTGGGGCTGGATTGCCGATACTGCCACACTACGGTGGAAAAGGCGGCCCATGCGGCCGTGCCCTCGACGGAAATTTGCATGAATTGCCATACCGCGATCGCCGCCGACAGCCCCAAATTGGCGGCCGTGCGCGAGAGTTATGCGAGCGGCAAGCCGGTTCCTTGGGTCCGCGTCCACGACCTGCCGGATTTCGTGTACTTCGACCACAGCGCCCATGTCAACCGAGGCGTCAGTTGCGTGGAGTGTCATGATCGGGTCGATCGTATGGAGCGGGTGTTTCAATCCAAGACGCTCCGCATGGGCTGGTGTTTGGAGTGCCATCGCAACCCCGATCCGCACCTCCGTCCGCAAGATCAGATCACCAACTTGGGCTGGCAGGCCGAATCGCCCGAGGAACAGCTTCGCATCGGTCAAGAGATTCGTCGCCGGAACAACATTCAACCGTCCACCGATTGTTCGACATGTCACCGTTAGACCCGATTTCACCCTCAGACCACGGCCCTTCCGCCCGTCGCAGCCCCTACTGGCGGACCCTGGAAGAGTTGGCCGACACGCCGCAGTTTCGCGAGATGCTGGCGAAGGAGTTTCCCCACGGCATCGAGCTGAAGGGGGTGCACCGTCGCCGCTGGTTGCAGTTGATGGGGGCGTCGCTGGCGCTGGCGGGGATCGGCGGTTGCCGCTGGGAGAAGGAGGAGATCGCCCCCTTCGTGCACCGTCCTGTGGGTCGCGTTCCGGGCAAGGCGGAACACTACGCCACCGCCATGGACGTGGCGGGAACTCCTATCGGTTTGGTGGCCACGTGCGTGGACGGTCGGCCGATCAAGCTGGAAGGCAACCCCGGTCATCCGTTGAGTCTGGGGGGAACCGACGTCTTCGCCCAGGCGGCCGTGCTGGAACTATACGATCCGGATCGTGGGCAGGATGTGGTGCGGCGCGAAGGCAAGAAGCGGGAAATCGCGTCGTGGGACGCCTTTCGCGAGGCCTTGGCCCGGGTTTTGCAGTCCACGCCGGAGGGGCGCGGGTTGGCGATCCTTGCCGAGGCGAGCTGCTCGCCCACGGTAGCGCGGCTGCGTCGCGCGGTCGGCGCCCGCCTGCCCGGCATTTCCTGGTTCGAATACGAACCGTGGAGCGACGATAACGCGCGGTTGGGAACCGCGTCCGCGTTCGGGCGGCCGTTGCAGCCGTTCTATCGGTTGGATCAGGCGCGCGTCATCCTTTCGTTGGACGCGGACTTGTTCGGCGGGATGCCGGGATCCGTCCGCTGGACCCGCGATTTCGCCGCCACCCGGGACGGCAACCCGGATCGCATGAGTCGGCTGTACGTGGTGGAGTCGGACCACACGACTACCGGGGCGTCGGCCGATCATCGGTTGCCGCTCTCTCCGCGGCGGGTCGCGCTGTTCGCAATCGCGCTGGAGGCGGCCCTGAAACGCCTCGCGGCGGGAGAGACGCTTCCGCAATCAGCCGAGGCCGAGTCCGCCGGAAAATCCGGGAGCGCGGACCCGGTCAGGTTTCTGGCCGTGGCGGCGATGGATCTTTGGGCCGCCGGGTCGCGGGGGCTTGTGGCGGCCGGTCCCGCCATGCCGCCCGAGGTCCATGCAGCGGTCGCCCGGATCAACGACTTGCTTCAAAACCGCGGTACGACCTTGCTCTATTACCCGGCACTCGATCCCGACCGGCCGACCCATGTGCAGGCCGTTACGAGTCTGACCGAGGCGATGGCGGCGGGCGAGATTCGCGGCCTGCTCATCCTGGGCGGCAATCCCGCGTTCAACGCCCCCGCCGATGTGCCCCTCGCCGAGCGGTTGTCGGAACTGGAGTTCTCCGCTCATCTCGGCGGTTACGAAAACGAGACGTCGCGCTTGTGCGGCTGGTACTTGCCGCAGGCTCATTTCCTCGAAAGTTGGGGCGACGTGCAGGCTTGGGACGGCACTTATTCCGTGGTGCAGCCCGCCATCGAACCGCTCCGCAACGGCAAATCCACGCTGGAGATTCTCGCGATGCTCGGCGGCGTGGAAGGTTCGCCCGCGCAGTGGGTACGTGAGACGTTCGCCGCATGGACGGCCGAAGAGGGCGAGGACGCCGAATCGCTTTGGGCGGCGGCGGTGCAGCGCGGCTACCACCCCCCGTCACGCGATCGCTCGGTCTCCGACCGTGCCGCGGCGGCCGAAGCGGGCGACGACGCGCCGGCGGCCTTCGCGGAGTCGGTTCGGACGGGGACCTCCCAATCCGGCTCGACCGGCGACCTCACGATCGTCTTTCGTCGCGACGCCTCCGTGTACGACGGTCGATTCGCCAACAGCGGGTGGTTGCAAGAGTTTCCGGATCCCATGACGCGCTGGACCTGGGGAAATCCGCTCGTGATCGGGGTCGGCACGGCTCGCCGTTTGGGATGCCAAGACGGCCGCCTGGTGCGATTGGAGATCGACCGTCGTTCCGTGGAACTGCCGGTTTGCATCTTGCCGGGCGTGCCGGACGACACGGCCGTGGTCTTCCTGGGCTACGGTCGCGAGGCGGCCGGGCATGTGGGCGGCCTGGTCGATGAAGGCGTCCCCCCCGTGGGCGTCAACGTCCATCCCCTGCGTACCTCGGCCGATTGGTTCGTCCGCGAGGGCGTCACGGTCCGAGTGTTGGGGAAGAGAGTGCCGACCCCAAGCGTGCAGGATCATCACCTCATCGACACCGTGGGATTGGCCTCGCGGACGGAGCGCCTGGGCGAGTTGGTCCGCGAAGTCACGTTCCAACGGCTCCATGATCCGGACGCCCATTACTCGGCCGAGCACGAGGTCCACCATCCGCCGCTGGAGTCCCTGTGGACCGAGCCGAGCCACGACGGGCACCGCTGGGGACTTTCCGTAGATCTGTCCAAGTGCGTGGGCTGCGGGGCGTGCGTGGTGGCCTGCCAGGCCGAAAACAACATTCCCGTGGTCGGCAAGGAGCGCGTCGTCCAAGGCCGGGAGATGCACTGGATTCGCGTGGACCGCTACTTCCGCGGGGATGAGGAGAATCCCCAGTCCGTCCATCAGCCGGTCATGTGCCAACAGTGCGAATTGGCCCCTTGTGAGCAGGTGTGTCCCGTGGCCGCCACGGTCCACAGCAAGGAGGGGCTGAACGATATGGTCTATAACCGCTGCGTGGGGACGCGGTATTGCGCCAACAACTGCCCCTACAAGGTGCGGCGATTCAATTACTTCTACTATCACCAGCGGGCCGAGCAGCCCGATAACCGGCTCCTCCAACTGGTTTTCAATCCGGAAGTCACGGTCCGCAGCCGGGGCGTGATGGAGAAGTGCACGTATTGCGTGCAGCGAATTCAAGGCGTCAAAATCGCGGCCCGAAATGAAGGCCGCCCCATCGCCGACGGCGAGATTCGCACAGCCTGCCAGCAAGCCTGCCCGGCCCAAGCCATCGTCTTCGGTGATTTGGCGGACGAGCGGTCGGCGGTCCGTCGCGAACATGCCTCCGCGCGGGCGTACGGGATGCTGGCCGAGTTGAACGTCAAGCCGCGGACCAAGTACTTGGCCCGGGTCCGCAATCCCCATCCCCTTTTGGCGGCGGAGGGCGGGGCCGGCGACGGCCGCGGCGAGGGGCACGGCGGCCATGCGTGAGGTCGTGCCGATCGGATTCCCGCCTGCGGGAATCCGCGGCCGTCAAGCGAGATCTGGGGAGTCAAGGTCGTTTAGTCGAACGCGGAACGAAACATCGCGATGAGCGCAACCACCGTCTCGTTGGAAGATAACACGTTTACCGATCCGCGGCGCCGTGCTCCCTTGGTGCTGGGAGCGGCCGATTTCGCGACCGTCACGGATCGGGTGGCCGGCCTCGTGGAACGGCCTCGCCCGCCCTTGGGTTGGTATATCGGCTTCGCCGCGGCCTTCGTCTGGATGCTCGTGTTCTTCGGCCTGGTGGGCTATTTGTTCTTGACGGGCGTGGGCGTGTGGGGAAACAACAGCCCGGTCTTCTGGGGCTTCCCCATCGTCAACTTCGTTTTTTGGGTGGGAATCGGTCACGCGGGCACGCTGATCTCGGCGATCCTGTTCCTCTTTCGCCAGCATTGGCGGACCAGCATCAACCGCTTCGCCGAGGCCATGACGGTCTTTGCCGTGGTTTGCGCGGGCATCTTTCCGGCGATCCACGTCGGTCGCGTCTGGTTGGTGTACTGGCTCTTCCCGTATCCGAACCCGATGGGGATGTGGCCCAATTTCCGCAGCCCGCTTCTTTGGGACGTGTTCGCCGTGAGCACGTACGCCACGGTATCGGTCTTGTTTTGGTACCTGGGCATGATTCCCGACTTGGCGACGCTGCGGGACCGCGCCGTGACGCCCCTCCGCCGATTGCTTTACGGATTGTTCGCCTTGGGGTGGACGGGATCGGCGCGGCACTGGCATGTGTACGAACGGGCGTATCTGTTCTTGGCGGCATTGGCCACCCCTTTGGTGCTCAGCGTGCACTCCGTCGTGAGTTTCGATTTCGCGGTTTCGCAGGTCCCCGGTTGGCACACGACCATCTTTCCGCCCTATTTCGTCGCGGGGGCCATCTTCAGCGGTTTTGCCATGGTGGTCACGCTGATGGTGCCGGCGCGGGCCTTCTTCGGCCTCAAGGAGCTGGTCACCATTCGCCACTTGGACAACATGAACAAGATCATCCTGGCCACCGGTTGTATGGTGGGATACGCTTATGCCGTGGAGTTCTTTACGGCCTGGTATAGCGGCAGCCGCTACGAGCTGTTCGCCTTCGTCAACCGTGCCCTCGGGCCGTATGCCTGGGCCTACTGGACGATGGTCGCCTGCAACGTCGTGATTCCGCAACTGTTGTGGTTCAAGTACTTCCGCACGACGCCTTGGGCCATGTGGATCATCGCGATTCTGGTGAACGTGGGCATGTGGTTCGAACGGTTTGTGATCATCATCACGTCGCTGACACGGGATTACCTTCCCTCCAGTTGGGGCATGTTCATGCCGACCTGGGTGGATTTATGCATGTTGGCCGGGAGTTTCGGCCTGTTCTTCACCCTGTTTCTGCTGTTTTGCCGGTACTTGCCGATGGTCGCCATGGCGGAGGTGAAGGGCGTCCTGCCGCAGGCCAAGGTGCACCATCACGCGGAGCACGAAGCCTCGGCGGCCCCCGTCGGCGATGATGTCGCGACCGCCCCGGCGCACGGGGGGTGAACTCGGCGTCTTCGAACGCCCGGCGGGGATCGACCGGAATTGAGAAGCTGAAAACGCCAGCGCACAAACGACGATTTGAGCGAAGAAGATGAATCGCGAAGCCGTATCGCTTTCTCCCGACGACGGTCCGCAGGAAGGCGGGCCATGGCTCGGCGCGGCCGCTCGATTTGCCGGCCCGGCGGAACTGCTGGCGGCCGCCCAACGCATGAATCAGGCCGGCTTCCGCCGCTGGGATTGCCACTCCCCCTTTCCGATTCACGGGTTGGAACGGGCGATGGGCGTGCGGCCCACGATCCTCCCCTGGCTGGTCTTCGCCGCGGGATTGACCGGGGCCTTGGTCGCTTTGCTCTTGCAATGGTGGACTAACGCGGTGGCCTACCCTTTCCAAATCAGCGGCAAGCCCTTGTTCAGCCTGCCGGCCAATATCCCGGTCATCTTCGAGCTGACCGTGCTCTTCGCGGCCCTGACGGCCTTCTTCGGCGCCCTGCTACTCAACGGATTGCCGCGTTTCGTGCAGCCCGGTACGACGGCGGCATCGTTCGCGAGCGTCACCTCGGACGGCTTCTTCGTTACCGTACAAGCCTCCGATCCCTTGTTTCATCCTGCGCGGACCGCGGCGTTTCTCCGTGAATTGGGGGCGGTCGAGGTCGAATTGTGCCCTCTGCCCGAGGGCGCCGCGGAGATACCGCGCGGCGTCTATTGGGCGCTGGCGGTGATCGCGGTAGCGGCCTTGCTGCCGCCCTTGTTCATCGCGAGGGCACGCAATCACACCCTGGAAGCCCCCCAGGAGCAACCCCGCATCCACATCATCAAGGACATGGATTTTCAACCCAAGTTGAAGACGCAGCGGATCAGTACGCTCTTCCCCGATCGACTGGGGATGCGCCCGCCGGTACCCGGAACGCTGCCGTTTGATCCGAATCCCGCTCCGGCGATCGATCGCGGGCGTTTTGAGACCGGGCGCGAGGGCGACCAATTCGTGACCGAGTTCCCGATTCCCGTCGATGCGGCACTGATGCAGCGCGGGCGCGAGCGTTACAACGTGTTTTGTGCCACCTGCCACGGATTGACGGGAGAGGGCGGCATGTACGAAGGCATGACGGCTCGGAGGGCACGGGCGCGGGGCGAGACGCTGTGGTTCCCCCCGGCGGCGCTCACGAGTCAATCCGTCCGCGAACAACCGGTGGGCAAAATCTTCGATACCATCACTCACGGCGTGGTGCGGGAAGGACGCCATTCCATGCCCCCCTACGCCGTGCAAATTCCGCCCCGCGATCGCTGGGCCATCGTCCTGTACCTGTTGGCCCTCCAGCGGGCGAGGGCGCCGTTGCCCGACGATTTCGGCGCGGCCTCCCGGACGGCGGCCTCGTCCCCGGCATCCGCTCCGACCTCCCCCGAGGAGAGTCGTGCGGCGGAAAGGGGAACAGCGGAAAGCTCGGCTGCCCCGATACAAGGAATCCGATCCTAGACCGATCAGCAAAACGCGCGATGAGCAACGTCAATTCGATCGAAACAGTGCCTACTTCGGTGTCGGCCGCGGCTGCGGCGGCGGAACCGCCGCAAGGGCTGAAGCCCTGGGTCGGGCGATTGGGGATTGCCGGCGTGGGCTGCCTGGCGGTCGCCTTCGTCTTGGCTTTCTTGCGGTTCCAGGACCGCGATTATTTCTTTCACGCCTATCTTACCCAGTTCGCTTGGGTCTTGAGCATCGGCCTGGGCGCCCTGTTTTTCGTGATCTTGCAGCATGCGACCCGGGCGGGGTGGAGCGTGACCGTGCGGCGGTCGGCGGAGGCCGCGGCGGCCCTGCCCGTGCTTTGCGTCTTGTTTCTGCCGGTGGGCCTGCCGGTGCTGCTGGGAAGCGATGCGGTCTATCCGTGGGTGAATCGGCAGACGGTCTTGCAAGATGAATTGCTGCGGCACAAGGCCCCGTATTTGAACGTGCCGTTCTTCGCGGTTCGCGCGGTCATCTGCCTGGCGGCGTGGTGGTTCCTGGCCCGATTCTATCGGCGGTCGTCGCTGCTTCAAGATGCCACCGGCGACCCCGATCTGACGCGATCCATGGAACGTTGGAGCGGGCCGGCCCTGCTGCTCTATGCGCTCACCGTCACCGTCGCGGCGATCGACTGGTTGATGTCGCTCACGCCCCATTGGTTCAGCACCATTTTCGGCTTGTACTATTTCTCCGGGGCGATCGTCGGCGGCACCGCCTTCCTGATCCTGCTCATCCTGTTTCTGCGCGGTACGGGGCGACTCGATCCCCGTTTGGTCACCGTCGAGCACCTTCACGACCTGGGCAAGCTGCTGTTCGGCTTCGTGATCTTTTGGGGCTACATCGCCTTTTCGCAATACATGCTCATTTGGTACGCCAACATCCCCGAGGAGACCCAATATTATCTGCCGCGGCAGAGCGGCGGTTGGGTGTGGGTCTCCATCGCCTTGATCCTGGGACATCTTTTCATCCCCATGCTGGGATTGATGTCGCGCGCGGCGAAGCGAAACGCCTATAGCCTGGCCTTCTGGTCGATTTGGCTTTTGGTCTTTCATTGGCTGGACGTCTATTGGATGGTCATGCCGAAGGTGTATCCGGAATTCACCGGATTCGCTTGGATTGACGGATTGACGGCGGCGGGCGGACTGCTGGTGTTTTCCGCGGCGGTGCTGGATCGCGCGGCCGCGGCGCCCGTCGTACCGCTCCGCGACCCGCGGCTGTCCGAGGCATTGCATTTCGAGAATACCTAGTGGGAATATCGGGGGCGGGACCGACGCATCGCGGTCCGTCGCCTCGCGCATTGAGATAGGCTCACCATGGCCGAACGTGACATCAATACTTCGAGCGTGGCGTTGATCGGCTTCATCGGGACGCTGATCGTTTTCGCCATCATCATCTTGTTGCAGGTGATCTACCTGCGCTGGGTATCGGCGAGGGAGGCCCGCGATCGCCAGGTTCCACCCTCCGAATGGAGCCGGGTCCGCGCCGAACAAGAGGCGCGCTTGAACGTGCCTGTCCCGCCTCAAGGGACGGAGTCGGGGAGTCTGCCCATTGCCGCCGCCATGGACGCCGTGGTCAAGGATTTGCGGGGAGGGAAGCCGGTTCGCGAAGTGTCCGGGCGACCGTCGAGCACGACGGCCCCGCCGACCGGTTCGGCTGCCGGGGAGACGCCGAGCGATGCGGCTCCGCCCGCCGAGCCGGTTCCAAGTTCCCAAGGTTCGTCGTCGGGGACGGCCTTGCCCGGGGGGAGTTGAGTTCCGACGCCCGGCCGTTTCCTACAATTCCAATAAAGGAAGGTATTCGCCCTCGGCCGGGGACTAGCCGTAACACAAGCGGACGGAACACGGGAGGTAAGCTCATGAAAGCGAAACTTCAGCACGCTCGTCGATGGTGGGCCGTCGTCTCGGCGGCCGGCTGCTTGGCCTCGATCATCGCCGCTGCATCGGTGCGTGCTCAGTTGGCGGAGACCGCGCCCGATCAGATGGAAGGCGTGGGCGTCGAAGAGCACCTCAATCGCCCGCTGCCGCTCGATTTGGCGTTCGTGTGCGCCGAGGGAAAGAACGTCCGCTTGGGGGACTATTTTGACGGCCGACTCCCGGTCATCCTGACGCTCAACTATTCCAATTGTCCCAAGCTTTGCCATCTGCAATTGAACGGATTGTTCGAAGGCTTGGAAGGATTGGATTGGGCGATGGAAGAGAAGTACCGCGTCGTCACGATCAGCATCAATCCGGACGAGACGGCCGATCGCGCGGCGGCCACCAAGGCCAAGTACGGCAAGACGTATCGCGTGCCGGGGTCGGAGAATTGGGTATTCTTGACCGGCAGCGAGCAAAACATCCGAAAAGTTGCGGACGCGGTAGGATTCTTCTACCGGTACGATCCCGTCGGCAAGCAATACGTGCACATGGCGGTGATCATGGTCTGCACGCCGGAGGGCAGGGTGTCGCGGTATCTGTACGGCGTGGAGTACCCGGCCCAAACACTCCGGCTGGCACTCCTGGAGGCCGCCGAAGGCAAGATTGGGACCACGGTGGATCGGATTTTGATGTTCTGCATGCATTTCGACCCCACACGCGGCAGTTATACGCTGGCGGCTTGGAGGCTGATGCAGCTCGGTGCGGCCTTGACCTTGGCCGTATTCGGCGTTGTGCTGGGTGCGTGGTGGGTGCGCGATCAGCGTCGCTCGCCTCCGCCGGCGGAGGCGAGTGCGCAGAATCCGGGCGAAAGTCAGGATTGATACGTCGGGACGGCGTAGGAGTCCGCCGCTCGCAAGGGACCGAATATCATATGGGCAAGGGATTCTTCCGGCATCCATGAACCGTCAAGCATCATCGCAACACGATCCTCATGCCGTGGGACCGGACCCGATCGCGGCCATGGTCGCCGCGGAGCTGCCGGATGTCCCGGCGGGCGAGAGAAGCGAGGTACGCGGCACGGGACGGCCCGCCCCGCGGTTCGTTTGGGCGCTCCCCTTGGCCCAGGCCGGCGGCAGCTTTTGGCTCCCCGATGCCGCCTCGACTACGGCCCATTACACCGATTATCTGTTCTACGCCATTTTCTACATCTCGGCCTTCTTCTTTGCCCTGATCGTCGTCTTGATGACGGTCTTTCTGGTTCTCTATCGGCGTCGCGACTCGCGGACCAAGGCGGAGAAATCCCCGAGCCACAATACGGCCTTGGAGCTGTTCTGGACGTTTGTTCCCCTTTGTATCGTCATCTATATTTTCGCGACCGGTTTCGTGGGCTATATGGAGATGCGAACCGCCCCTCCGGACGCCTACGAAATCCGCGTGACGGGCCAGAAGTGGAAATGGTTTTTCACCTATCCCACCGGCTACGTGGACGAAAACCTGCACGTGCCCGTCGATCGCCCGGTGCGGTTGGTGATGACCAGTCGCGACGTGATCCATAGCCTGTTCATCCCGGCGTTCCGTCTCAAGATGGACCTGGTTCCCGGGCGCTACACCAGCACCTGGTTCCATGCCGTGCGGCCGGGGGAATATCCCTTGCTCTGTGCGGAATATTGCGGGGATAATCATTCCTCCATGCTCGCCACGGTGGTGGTGCACGAACCGGGGCGATTCGAGAAATGGCTGGAGGAGGCATCCAACTTCATGAAGAATTTGTCGCCGGTGGAGGCGGGGCGGATTCTCTACCAGCGGCAAGGGTGCGCCCAGTGCCACTCGCTGGACGGCTCGCGCAAGGTCGGTCCCAGTTTCAAGAACGTGTACGGCGAAGAGGTCCGATTCGCCGATGGTACTACCGCCGTCGCGGATGAGAACTATCTGCGCGAATCGATCTTGGTTCCGGACGCCAAGATCGTGGCCGGCTATCCGCCCCAGATGCCGCCCTACCAGGGACTTTTGGATGAGGACAAGATCGCCGCGTTGATCGCCTTCATCAAGTCCTTGAGTGATGCCCATGCGGAAGACGCGAAGCAACCGGCGGATGCCGACCGGAGCGCTTCGCCCGAGGCTTCGCCGTAGTGCGTCTCCGTCGCGGCGTTCCCCGGCGGTACGGTCAGATTATTGCCAACGATGGAAAGATACGAATAGAACGTCATGGATAGTCCTTCCTCGCATCCCGTCGATTATTTGCATGCCGATCGCGGCATTTGGTCGTGGGTCTTCACGCTCGATCACAAGCGGATCGGGGTGATGTACTTGGTGGGTATCATCGCCTCTCTGCTTTTGGGCGGGTTGTTCGCCCTGGCGATCCGCACGCATCTGGCGATTCCCGCTCTGATGCACGGCAGGACGCCCGCTGCAAAAGCCCCCGCGAGCGAAGAGCCGGCGGCGGTCGTGGCGCCGCAGGCGACGGCCGCTCCGGTCGATGCCGCCGCGGGACTGGCCGCCGAGGGCGAAGCGGCGACGGCCGCCAGCGCGGTTCAGGAGACGCCGCAACGCTACCTTCTCACCCCGCGCGAGTACAATCAAGTCTTCACGCTGCACGGCGCGATCATGATCTTCTTAGTGATTATCCCGGGCATCCCGGCCGCCTTGGGAAACTTCGTCCTGCCCTTGATGCTCGGCGCGAAAGACGTCGCCTTTCCGCGGCTCAATCTGGCCAGTTTCCACCTTTGGGTGATCGGTGCGGTATTCTTCTTGGTCGTGCTCTTCACCGGCGGATTGGATACCGGCTGGACCTTCTACACGCCGTACAGCACGACCACGGACACGCGGGTCGTCACGGCGGCCTTGGGAGCCTTTATCCTGGGGTTCAGCTCCATCTTCACGGGCATCAATTTCATCGCCACGGTCCACATGCTGCGGGCGCGCGGCATGAGCTGGTTCAAAATGCCCCTCTTCGTCTGGTCGTTGTACGCCACCGCGGTGATCCAGGTGCTGGCGACGCCCGTGCTCGGCATCACGCTGCTGTTGGTGGGCGCGGAGCGGATTTTCGGCCTGGGGATTTTCGACCCCAAGCTGGGCGGCGACCCCGTGCTCTTTCAGCACTTCTTCTGGTTCTATTCGCACCCGGCCGTGTACATCATGATTCTGCCCGGCATGGGCGTGATCAGCGAATTGATCTCCACCTTCAGCCGCAAGCATATTTTCGGCTATCGCTTCATCGCCTTTTCCAGCGTGGCGATCGCGCTGTTGGGCTTCTTGGTCTGGGGGCATCACATGTTCACCAGCGGTCAATCGCGCTTGGCCAGCATGATCTTCAGCGCCCTCACCTTCAGCGTCTCCATCCCGTCGGCGATCAAGGTCTTCAATTGGCTGGCGACCATGTATAAAGGCTCCATCTCGTTGCAGACCCCCATGTGTTACGCCCTCGCCTTTTTGTTCCTGTTCGGCATCGGCGGTTTGACCGGCTTGTTCCTGGGGGCCTTGAGCACGGACGTGCACCTGCACGATACCTACTTCGTGGTCGCGCACTTCCACTACGTGATGTTCGGCGGGACGTTGGTGGCGTTCTTGGGCGGTCTGCACTATTGGTGGCCCAAGATGACCGGCAAGATGTTCGACGAGACCTTGGGGCGGTTGGGAGCCTTGGCGATCTTTCTCGGCATGAACCTGACCTTCTTCCCGCAATTCGTGCTCGGCAGCCGCGGCATGCCCCGCCGCTATTTCGACTACTCGTTGCTGTTGGATCGCCACCCGGAATTCGCCGGTTTGAACGTGCTCTCGACGGCGGGCGCGTTTTTGACCGGGTTGGGTTTCGTGATCGTCGCGATTTGCCTGGCGCACTCGCTGTGGCGCGGTCGTGCGGCGCCCGCCAATCCCTGGGGTGCGGCCAGCCTGGAATGGCAGACCTCGTCGCCGCCGCCCAAGGAGAACTTCCTGCGGCCGCCCGTCCTCGGCGACAATTACGACCCGTACTACTTGGACAATCTGGAATACGACGATAAGACCGGCGCCTACGAAGGGGTGCCCGTCGGTTTGACGTGAACGGCGGGCGAATTCGAGCGACGGTCATGCCGGTCGTCGCCGAAGGCGGACATCCCCGATTCGGACTGTGGATAGGCTATGAACAACGCGACTGTTTCGGCTGCCAACGACGTTGCATCGCAGAGCGAGCAGGGGCACCACGCTCACCCCGAGTACGTCGCCCACCATTTCGACTCCGCCGAGCAGCAGTTCAACGCGGGTAAATTGGGCGTTTGGGTCTTCTTGCTCACGGAAATCCTGTTCTTCGGCGGGCTGTTCTGCGCCTATGCCGTCTATCGCGGCAATCATCCCGAGGTGTTTATCTACGCCCATCATTTTTTGGACAAGAACCTGGGGGCATTGAACACGGCCGTCCTCATCTTCAGCAGTTTGACCATGGCCTTGGCCGTCCGTGCCGCACAATTGGAGCAACGCCGGGCCTTGATTACATTCTTGGTCGTCACGCTGTTGTGCGCCTTCGTCTTCCTGGGCGTGAAATATGTGGAATATCGCCAGAAGTGGGAGCACGGTCTTCTGTGGGCGGGACGCTACCAACCCGCCGTGCACGAATCGAACCACGATCCGCAAACCGCTTCGGACGACAAGGGCGCGGCGGTCGCGACCCCGCCGAACGCCGGTGCGACGCCGGCCCGCCCCCCGGAATTACCGCCCGACGCGACTGCCTCCGAAGAAGCGCCGCGGCTGGTCGGGGTGTTCTTCAGCATTTACTTCGCCATGACCGGCCTGCACGCCTTGCACGTTATCGGCGGGATCGGGGCCATCACGTGGATCTTGGCCCGGGCCCTACGCGGCGAATTCAACCGCTTCTATTTCGGTCCCGTCGATTACGTGGGGCTGTACTGGCACTTGGTCGATTTGGTTTGGATCTTTCTCTTCCCGTTGCTCTACTTGATCCAGAGCGGAGCGCGGGCGGCCATCGCAGGCGGAAATAAAATACGGCAATACCGAGTGGGGCGAACAGGTGCAAGCATGAACACGGCGGCATCCGAACATGGGGAAGGTTTCGGGCATGTGGTTCCCTTGGGGACGCTCCTGGGAGTCTTTGCCGCCCTGATTGCGTTGACCGTGATGACGGTGGCGGCGACCTGGGTCGATCTGGGCGCGGCCAATCTGTTCATCGCGATGGGCATTGCCGCCGTCAAGGCGACGCTGGTGGCCCTGTATTTCATGCATCTCCGCTACGACCACCCCTTCAACGCGATGATTTTCGTCGTGGGGTTGCTCTTTCTCACGCTCTTTCTCGGTTTGACGCTGTTGGATACCAAGCAGTATCAGCCGGAAATTCAGGCCGCTGTGGAGAATCCCGTCTGAGACGGGGGGCGGATTTCCGCCACCCTCTCGGCGGTCGTTTGCGGCCGCTTGAAGTCTTCTTGCTCT
>FWPV01010915.1_pt1 | contig 14664 bp, 3 predicted proteins | sample 2228371 | NCBI WGS metagenome assembly FWPV01 (sample SAMEA103939776, study PRJEB20133) | metagenome
GAGGTTGAAGCCGAGGTTGTTGACCTCCGAGCCGGTCTCCCAGGTGACGTGGATCCCCTGCTCCACCTCTGCCACGTCGAAGGAGATCAGGCCGACGGCGGCGCGCGCGCTCCCTGGCCAGGCCATCAGGGCCAGGAACAGGGACAAGGCCAAAAACCAGCGCCGCCGACCGCTCATCTCTCCATACCTCACCCACAACTTCCTCTATCCGCGATGGTAACACCGGCGACGGGGAGCGTCAAGCGCCCTTTGGTCATGGCATTTCAGTTTGGCAGGGTACCGCCTCTTCCAAAAAACTGAAATACACCCTTGGTCATACAGTTAGGCGCGCGACGCAATTTGGGTGTATAATTGGCCGCAGTCATTAGCAAAAGGGATAGGCAGATCGCTGCTTCCCCAGGTCAGGCATGGATGCCGTGACCTTTCCCCCGCTCCACATAGCAGTGGAGATCCGCGAGAAGTTGTACGTTCTCTAACGAGGAACACCTTACTGTCCCGATCTCTTCGCCGCGAACGCCGTTTTGCCGGAAGAACGTGTTACTGAGCGCAGTGGCGCTCAGCAACATCAGGTACAAACGTTGCAAGACGACGCGGCCTGATCTATCGACGCTAAGATCCTCTGCTGGAGCGAGGAGGCGAGATGTCCGCGATTCGTGGCCCGCTCATGTGGACCGCGTTGGGAAGCTTGTTGGTATGGACAGGCGTTTTCGGGATGTTGGCTGCGCCAGCAGTCGCCGCCAGCTTCTGCGACCCCGACGACGTCCAGGCGAGCGGAGCCATCTATCGAATCTGCATGCCGGGCGCCGGCCAGTGGAACGGCGATCTGGTCGTCTACGCACACGGCTACGTCGGCTATAACGAGCCGATCGCTATCCCCGAGGATCAGTTGCAGATCACGGATGACGTCTCGATCCCTCAGATCGCCAACGGCCTGGGGTTCGCGTTCGCCACCACCAGCTACCGCATGAACGGCCTGGCCATCCTCCCTGGGATCGAGGACCTCCGCGACCTCGTCGATCTCTTCAGCCGCCGCTACGGCGCGCCCCAGCGCGTCTACCTGGTGGGCGCTTCGGAGGGGGGGATCATCACCGCCCTCGCGACCGAGCGTCACGGCGATGTGTTCGACGGCGGGCTATCTACCTGTGGGCCAGTGGGCAATTTCCAGTCCCAGATCAACTACTGGGGAGACGCCCGCCTCCTCTTCGACTACTTCTTTCCAGGCGTGATCCCCGGCAGCTCCGTAGCGATCCCCCAAGAGGTGATCGATCACTGGGACGACGTTTACAGCCCACGTGCGGAGGAGGCGCTGCGGGAGAACCCCTCGCTGCGCGACCAGTTCCTGCGCACGGCGCGCATCCCCGCCCACCCAACCGACCTGAACAAGACCATCGAGGCTGTCCTTGACCTCTTGTGGTACAACGTCTTCGCGACCAACGACGGCATCGCCAAGTTGGGAGGACAACCCTACGACAATATGCAACGCCTGTACCGTGGGTCGGACGATGATGCGCGGTTGAACCGGATGGTCCCGCGCTTCGCTGCTGACGCCGCGGCCCTGCGCACGATCGACAGCTACTATCAGACCACCGGCGTCCTGGGCGGCCCGCTGGTGACGTTGCACACGGCCAGCGACGCCATCGTCCCTTACTGGCACGAGCCGATCTATGCCTCCAAAATCGCGGCGGCGGGCGCAGGCGACCGACATCTCAACGTCCCTGTCGTCTTGCGCTACGGGCACTGCAACTTTAGCCCGGCCCAGGCGCTGATCAGCTTCGTGCTCCTCGTGCGCCAGACGACCGGCAGCGCCCTGGTCAATGCGGAGCGCGTGTTGGAGCACGCGGAGGATCGCGCCGAGTACCGTCGCCTGGCTATCGAGTACGGGATACCGGTCGCCTGGGAGCATCCGGTCTATCTCCCCGTAGCGCAACGCTAACAGACTTGGGAGAGGTTTGCTCGTGCGTTTTCTCTCAACCCCCTTCCAGGAATGGGAGGAGGGGCGGGTGATCGCGAATAGACCTGGGAGAGGTTTGCGCATGCGTTTTCTCTCAACCCAGCTCTCGCGGGAGCAGGTATGACCCGCCCGTTCGACCTTCTGGCGCTCACTCTTCCCGCCTCGCTCGATGTGGCGGTGGCGATCGCGGCGGCGCGCGCGGGCGAGTGGGGGGTGCTCGACCTGGAGTACGCGCCGGAGGCCCTCGCCAGCCAGGCCGCCGCCGAGCTGGCCCGCCATGCGCGTGCGCCGTTCGGCCTCAAATTCAACTGCTGTCAGGACCAGTTCCTGGAACGCCTGCTCGCCGCCGGATGGCCCGACTGGAAGCTGGCCATCGTCGTCGGCGACGACCTGCCAACGTCGGAGGCGCGGCTGGCGAGAGCAGTCGCGATCTTGCGCGCGCGTGGGCTGCGCGTCTTGCTGGAAGCGACCAGCCTCGATCAGGCGCGCAGAGGCGTCGCGCTGGGGGTCGATGGCCTCATCGCCAAAGGCAACGAGGCGGGCGGCTTCGTCGGCGAGGAGACCGCCTTCGTCCTGCTGCAACGCCTGCGGCAGCAGGTCTCGCTGCCGATCTACGTGCAGGGTGGGATCGGCCTGCACAGCGTCGCGGCCTGCTACGCCGCTGGCGCAGCGGGCGTCGTCCTGGATAGCCAGTTGGCGCTGGCGCGCGAGTCATGTCTGGCCGCAGAAGCGCGCGAGCGCCTGGCCACGATGGACGGCAGCGAGACGTTGTGCCTGGGCGCGGAGCTGGGCGCCCAATGCCGCATCTATTTCCAGCCCGGCCTGCCCGCCGCCAGCGAATTGCGTCGGGAGGAGGAACGCCTGCTGGACGCCCTGGCTGACGGGAGGGAAGCGAACGCCGAAGGCCGCGCGGAGGAACTGCGCGCCGCCTGGCGACGCGCCGTGCAAGCGCGCGTTGGGGCGCGCTTCCCCGATCAGCAGGTCCTGCTCGTTGGCCAGGAGGCAGCCTTTGCGGCTGGCCTGGCTCGACGCTTCGTCAGCGTGGGCGGCATCCTCAAGGCCATCCGCGAGGCGGCGCCGGCGCATCTCGCGGCGGCTGCTCGCCTGCAGCCGCTGGCGGAGGGCAGCCCCCTGGCCCAGACGCACGGCACGCGCTACCCGATCGTGCAAGGGCCGATGACCCGCGTCAGCGATACCCCTGCCTTCGCCGCCGCCGTAGCCAGCGAGGGGGGGCTGCCATTGCTGGCGCTGGCGCTGTTGTCGCAGCCAGAGGCCCTGGCCCTGTTGACCGAAACACGACGACAGGTCGGGGAACGGCCCTGGGGCGTCGGCATCCTCGGGTTCGTGCCGCTCGCCGTGCGCCAGCAGCAGTTGGAGGCCATCCGCGTCGTGCGTCCGCCCTTCGCGCTCATCGCGGGCGGGCGGCCCGACCAGGCGCGCGCGCTGGAGGCGGATGGGATCGCCACCTATCTGCATGTGCCTTCGCCGCAGTTGCTGCGCCTCTTCCTGGCCGAAGGCGCGCGCCGCTTCGTCTTCGAAGGGCGCGAGTGCGGCGGCCACGTCGGCCCACGCTCCAGCTTCGTCCTCTGGGAGCTGGCCGTCGAGACGTTGCTCGAACACCTGAGCGCGCATCCGGCGGACGCCGCCGATCTGCACATCCTCTTCGCTGGCGGCATCCACGACGCGCTGTCCGCGGCGATGGCCGCGGCGCTCGCGGCGCCGCTGATCGAACGCGGGGTGCGGTTTGGAGTGCTGATCGGCACGGCGTACCTCTTCACACAAGAAGCGGTCGCCTGCGGCGCGATCGTCCCACGCTATCAAAATGAAGCGATCCGAGGACAGGGAACCGTCCTGGTGGAGACGGGGCTGGGCCATACGACGCGCTGCCTTCCCACGCCGTTCGTGCGCGCGTTCAACGAACACAAACGGCGGCTGCAGCGTGAGCGGGCCACGCCGGAGCGCCTGCGCGAGGAGCTGGAAGCCCTCAACCTGGGACGCCTGCGCATCGCCAGCAAAGGCATCGTCCGCAACCCGCTTCACGAGCGCGATCCGCAGGCTCCTCGCTATATAGCCCGCAGCGAGGATGAGCAGTACGCGGAAGGGATGTACATGATCGGCCAGGTCGCTGCCTTGCGCGATCAAGCGACCACGATCGCCGATCTCCATGCGGCGATCACGCAGGGCAGCTCGCAACTTCTGGCTGACCTGGCGGCGCGCTCGCTCACGACTGAAGGCGAGCCGCCCGCCAGCCCCTCGCAGATCGCGATCGTCGGCATGGCCGCGCTGTTGCCAGGCGCGCGCGACGTGCGCGCCTATTGGGAGAACATCCTCAACCGCGTCGACGCCGTGACCGAGATCCCGCTCGAGCGCTTCGACTGGCGACGCTACTACGACCCTGATCGCAACGCCCGCGACAAAATGTACTCGCGTTGGGGCGGCTTCATCGGCGATGCGCCATTCAACCCCCTCGATTACGGCATGCCTCCCAGCTCCTTGCGCGCCATCGAGCCGATGCAGTTGCTCATGCTCGAGGTCGCGCGCGCGGCGTTGATCGACGCCGGTTATCGCGAGCGCCCCTTCCCGCGCGAGCGCACCGCCGTGATCGTGGCGGCCGGCGGCGGCCTGGGCGATCTGGGCTACCATTACGGCTTTCGTTCCTATCTGCCGCACTTCTTCGACGCCGCCTCCGACGAGGTGATCGCCCAACTGGCCGCGCAACTGCCGGAGTGGACCGAGGATTCGTTCCCAGGCATCTTGCTCAATGTGGTGGCTGGACGCGTCGCCAACCGCCTCGACCTGGGGGGGCCGAACTTCGTCGTGGATGCGGCGTGCGGCTCCTCTCTGGCCGCCCTTGACAGCGCCGTCAAAGACCTGGAGACGGGACGCACGGACATGGCGATCGTCGGCGGCGCCGATACGGTGCAAAGCCCCTTCGCGTTCCTGGCCTTCAGCAAGACGCAGGCCCTCTCGCCCAGCGGACGCAGCCGCCCCTTCGACGTCGACGCCGACGGCATCGCCATCAGCGAAGGGGTGGCGGCCGTCGTGCTCAAGCGGCTGGCGGACGCCGAGCGCGACGGCGACCGCATCTACGCGGTGATCCAGGGGATCGGAGCGTCGAGCGATGGCAAGGACAAAGGGTTAACCGCGCCGCGCCCGATCGGGCAGTTGCGCGCGTTGACGCGCGCCTACGCCAAAGCGGGCATCGCGCCCCAGACGGTGGGGCTGATCGAGGCGCACGCGACGGGCACTCGCGTCGGCGATGTGGCCGAGGCCGAGGCGTTGCACACGCTCCTGCGCGGCGCGTCCCTGGCGCCGCGCAGCATCGCCGTCGGCTCCGTCAAGTCGATGATCGGCCATACCAAGAGCACCGCTGGCCTGGCGAGCCTGATCAAGACGGCGCTGGCGCTCTATCACAAAGTGCTGCCGCCGACGCTGGTGCAGAAGCCGAATCCTGCCATCTTCACCGCGGAAAGCCCGCTCTACGTCAACAGTGAGACGCGCCCGTGGCTGACCGCTCGCCCTGGGCAGGCGCGCCGGGCGGGGGTCAGCGCATTTGGCTTCGGCGGCACCAACTTCCACGCGGTGCTCGAAGAATATAGAGACGCCTACCTGACGGAGGAGGCGCCCATCCAGACGTGGCCAGCCGAGCTGGTCGTCCTCGAGGGAGACGATCGCGCGGCGCTGGCGGCGGAGATCGAGCGTCTCCGCGCGTGGCTGACGGCGGGAGATCCTCCCCCTTTGCGCGACGTGGCCTACACCTTCGCGCGGCGTCGGCGGCAGGGCGCAACGGCCCGCGCAGGAGCGCGCCTGGCGATCGTGGCGACGTCGCTGGCCGATCTGAGCGAAAAGCTGGGCAAAGCCCTGGCCAGGCTGAACGCTGGCGAAACGGAATTTCGCGACGCCCAGGGGATCTACTGCAGCGCAGCGCCGGCCGCGTGCGCCGACTCCATCGCCTTCGTGTTCCCTGGACAGGGGTCGCAGACGCTAAACATGCTGCGCGATCTGGCCGTGTGCTTCCCTCAAGTGCGCGCCCAGTTCGAGCGGGCGAACCATTTGCTGGCGGACCAGTTCGCGCGGCCGCTAAGCGACTATATCTTCCCGCCGCCGGCTGACGACAAAGAAACCGTCGAGGCGCAACGCCAGGCGTTAACGGACACCCGCGTCGCGCAGCCGGCCCTGGGCGCGGCCGACCTGGCGATCGCGCGCTTGCTCATCGAGCTGGGGGTGCGCCCCGCGGCGGTCGCTGGCCACTCCTACGGCGAGATCGTCGCCCTGCATGTCGCCGGAGTGATCGACGAGGCGGCGTGTTTCGCGATCTCGGCAGCGCGCGGCCGCTTCATGGCGGAGGCGGCTGGCCCGGAGGCCGGGACGATGGCGGCCGTGCGCGGCGATCGCGCGACGGTGGCCGAGGTCATCCAGGGGATCGCGGGGGTGACGCTGGCCAATCTCAACTCCCCGCAGCAGACGGTGATCTCGGGCACGCGTGAGGCGGTGCAGGCCGCGATCGAGCGTCTGCAGGAACGCAAACTGCGATCGCAACTGTTGCCCGTGGCCTGCGCCTTCCACTCGCCGCTGGTGGCGCCAGCGCGCGATCGTCTGGCGCAGGTGTTGAGCACGCTCTCCTTCCGCGCGCCAGAGATCACGGTATATTCGAACACGCTAGGGGCGGCTTACCCCGCCGAGCCGGAGCGCATCCGCGAGATCCTGGCGGGCCATCTGGCGCAGCCGGTGGAATGGCAGACGGAGATCGAAGCGATGTACGCCGCCGGCCTGCGCGTCTTCATCGAGGCCGGGCCGCGCACAGTGTTGACCGGCCTCGTCGACCAGATCCTCGGCGAGCGCCCTCACCTGGCCGTAGCGCTCGATAGCGGCGGCCCCGGGATCCCCGCGCTGCTCAAGGGGCTGGGACAACTGGCGGCGGCAGGCGTCGCCCTGGACTGGGAGCCGCTCTACGCCGGACGCGGGACAGTCCTCCTCGACCTCGGCCATCCCTATCGGGATCCGACGCGAGCCAGCTACGGGCCGAGCACGTGGATCGTCAACGGCGGACGGGCGCGCCCCTGGCAGGAGATCGCGCAGGGGCTGCCCGAGCCGACGGTCAAGCCGCTGTCGGTGAGACTGGCCGATGGGAGTCCCCCCACGTCGCAGATCAGCCCCCCTGTGGACGCGACGGCCGCCACAGGCGCGGCGACAACGACCCCGCCGCCCTCCTCACCCCCTCCCATTGCTCCCCCATCGATCGCTGAAGAGGACGCCTCGCCCCCGCAGCTTCGCCCAGAGGCGCCGTCCGCTGACCTCGTCGCCAACGAGGAAGTGGTCGGCGTCATGGTCCGTTATCAGGAGGTGATGACGCGGTTCCTCCAGTCGCAACAGCGGATCGTGGCCGCCTATCTGGCCGGAGGCGAGGCGGCGACGGACGAGGAGGTCAAGGACGGCGCGGCGACGAGCCTCGCGCCCGGGACAAGACAGAGCCTGGCGGACGCGCCTTTTGTGGCTGAGCTTCCTGTCCCGAGAGCAGAGGGTACGCCGTCAGCCGGGCTGGCCGCGATCGAGCGTTACCGTCTGACGGTCGTCGCGGCGCCGTGGACTGGCGCCGCCGCCCTGGCCCCCGGCCGCGCGATCGTGATCACCGACGATGGCCGCGGCGCGGCGACGGCGGCGGCGGCCCTGTTGCGGCAGCAAGGCGCGCGCGCCGTTCTGGCAGCAGCAGGGGCGACAGTCGTCCGGACCGCTGAGGGCCAGTATCAGGCCAATTTTGCCGATCCGGCCAGCGTCCAGGAGCTATTGGCTCTCATCCATCAGGATTACGGGCCTGTGAGCGGCCTCCTGCATCTGGCGCCCCTGGGCAACGCGATCTCCTTCGACCAGATCGACCTGGCGGGATGGCGGCGAGCGATCGAGTCGGATGTGATCGGCCTGTTCCATCTGACGCAGGCCCTGCACTCCGACCTGGCCGCGGCGGCGCAGGCTGGCGGCGCCTGTCTGCTGGCGGCAACCTGCCTGGGGGGGGGCTTCGGCGGCGACGGCGCAGAAGATTTTGCTCCGCATCAGGGCGGCGTCGCAGGGTTCCTCAAGACGGCGGCCCTGGAGATGCCAGGGGTGCGCGTGAAGGCGGTCGACCTGCCGCGGATGGGCGTCGCCGCTGAACAGGCGCACTGGATCGTTGGCGAGATAGGAGCGGACGACGGCCTGGTGGAGGTCGGCTATCGTGACGGCCAACGACGGCGGCTGGCGCTGGTCCCCGCGCCGGCGACGACAGAAGACGAAGCCCCACTGCCTCTCGATCCCCAATCGGTAGTGCTGGTGACGGGAGGCGCGCGCGGCATCACGGCCCTCGTCGCGCAGGCGCTGGCCGAGCGTTGTCGGCCGCGTCTGATCCTCCTCGGGCGCTCGCCCCTGCCGGCGGAAGCGGAAGCGGCTGCCACGGCCGGGCTGGCCGCGCCCGGCGAGATCAAAGCAGCGTTGCTGCACACGCTGGGCAATGGCAGAGAGCGAGTCCCCCTGTCCGAGGTCGAAGCGGCATACACCCAATTGATGCACGCGCGCGCCATGCGCGCCAATCTGGCGGCGTTACGCCAGGCCGGGGCGACCGTGGAATACCGCGCGCTCGACGTGCGCGACGAGACCGCCCTGGCAGCCCTCATCGACGACATCTACCGCCGTTGGGGCCGCCTGGACGGGGTCATCCACGGCGCTGGCGTCGTCGAAGACAAATTGCTTCATGAGAAGACGACGCAGTCGTTTGCACGCGTGCTGAGCACCAAAGTTGATAGCGCCTTCGTGCTCAGCCGCAAGTTGGATCCGGCGCGCCTGCGCTTTCTCGTGTTCTTCTCGTCGGTGAGCGGCCGCTTCGGCAACCGCGGGCAGAGCGATTACGCAGCGGCCAACGAGATCCTGAACAAGCTGGCAGTCTACCTCGACCGACGCTGGCCCGCGCGCGTGGTCGCCATCAACTGGGGGCCGTGGGACGCGCCGGGGATGGTGTCGGACGAGCTGCGACGCGATTTCGCGCGGCGCGGCGTCAGCCTGGTGACCGCGGCGGAAGGCGTTCGGCGCTTCCTCGACGAGCTGCGCGCCGGGCGAAAAGGCGAGGCCGAGGTGCTGGTTTGCAGCGCTGATGCGGCGAGCATCGCAGAGGGTAGGGGATAGATCGCAGGATGGCTGAGACATTTGCAAGCAACGGCGCGCCCGCTGAGGTCGCCATCATCGGCATGGCCTGCCTCTTCCCTGGGGCGCGCGATCTCGACGCCTTCTGGCGCAACATCCTGTCCGGCGTGGACGCGGTGACCGATCCACCGCCGGAAGCGTGGCCAGCGGACCTGTTCTACGATCCCGCTGCGCGGTCCAACGATCGCGTCTACTGCAAGAAGGGGGGATTCATCGGCCCGCTGGCCGAGTTCAATCCCCTGGACTACGGCGTCATGCCAGCGGGGTTGGCGGGCGGCGAACCGGACCAGTGGTTGGCGCTCAAAGTCGCCGCGGACGCCCTGGCCGATGCGGGCTATCGCGAGCGGCTGCAGGAACGCCCCGAGGAACGCCAGCGCACGGCGGTGATCCTGGGCAAGGGGACCTACCTCAACCGCGGCAACCTGAACATGGTCCAACACAGCCTGGTCATCGACGAGATCCTGCAGGTTCTGCGCGCCCTCCACCCCGAATACAGCGCCGCCGACCTGGAGGCGCTGCGCGAGGAGCTGAAGCGTCCGCTGCCTCCCTTCGATGCGGAGACGGCGCCGGGGCTGGTGCCCAACATCGTGGCCGGACGCGTGGCCAATCGCCTCGACCTGATGGGGCCAACCTACACGGTCGACGCCGCCTGCGCCTCTTCGCTGATCGCCGTCGAGATCGCGATGCGCGAGTTGACGACGGGGGCCTGCGACCTGGCGCTGGCTGGCGGCGTCCAGGTGACGACGCCGATCCCGATCCTGACCCTGTTCTCGCAGCTCGGCGCGCTCTCCCGCAGCGAACAGATTCGCCCCTTCGACGCCAAAGCCGACGGCACAATCCTGAGCGAGGGGATCGGGGTCCTCGTCCTCAAGCGGCGGGCGGATGCGGAGCGCGACGGGGATCGCATCTATGCGGTGATCAAAGGCGTGGGCGTGGCCAGCGATGGGCGCGCGCTCGGGGTGTTGACGCCGCGCGTGGAGGGGGAAGTCTTGGCGCTGCGGCGCGCCTACACGATGGCGGGCATCGCGCCGGAAAGCGTGGGCTTGATCGAAGCGCACGGCACGGGCACGGCCGCCGGCGATCAGGCCGAGATCGAGGCTCTGCATGCGGTCTTCGGTGTGCGACGAGGTCGCGCGCCGCACATCGCGCTCGGCTCGGTCAAGTCGATGATCGGCCATACCATGCCCGCGGCAGGGGTGGCGGGCATCATCAAGGCTGCGCTGGCGCTCTATCACGGCGTGTTGCCGCCGACCCTGCATTGCGAGGAGCCGCGCGCCGAATTGCAGCAGCCGACGACGCCTTTCTACATCAACTCGACCACGCGGCCCTGGGTCCACGGCGCGGCCACGCCGCGGCGGGCGGGTGTCAACGCCTTCGGCTTCGGCGGGATCAACGCCCACGTGATCCTGGAGGAAGCGCCATCGTCGCGCGCGGCCTCCGCGCGCGCGCCCGGCCATCAGCGACAGTGGAATAGCGAGCTGGTCGCGCTGGGGGCGACATCGCGAGCGCAGCTCGGCGAGCGCGCGCGGGCGCTGGAAGCTTACCTCGCAAGCGCCCCCGACGCGGACCTGCTCGACGTGGCCTACAGCGTCCAGGCGGCATGGATGGAGCCAGGGACGGATGGCGCCCTCCCTCCCTATCGCCTGGCGATCGTCGCCGAGTCGACGGCCGACCTGCGCGCCAAGCTCGTTCGGGCGGCGACGCTCCTCGACGATCCGCGCCGGCAGCAAATCCGTGACGTCAAGGGCATTTACTTCTCCGAGCGGCCGCTCTACCCGGAGGGAAAGATCGCCTTTCTCTTCCCGGGCGAGGGGTCGCAGTACCCCAACATGCTGGCCGACCTGTGTCTGCACTTCCCGGAGGCGCGCGCCTGTTTCGACCATATGGATCGCCTCTTCGTCGATCATCCGCGCGGCTATCGGACCAGCGACTTCGTCTTCCCGATCGCTGGCCGCAGCGAGCTGGAGGAGGCGCTGTGGCAGATCGACGGCGCCATCGAGGCGGTGTTGGCCGCCGATATGGCGTGTTTCCGGTTGCTGACCCAACTGGGGATACGGCCGCAGGCGCTGGTCGGGCACAGCACCGGCGAGTACGCCGCGCTGCTGGCGGGAGGGATCATCCCGCTCAGCGAAGAGGAGTTCATCGGGCGCCATGTGCTGCAGCTCAACGCGACCTATCGGGACGCGGTCGCCGACGGCGAGGTCCCGCGCGCCGCGATGCTGGCCGTGGGAGCCGGCGTCGAGCGCGTGATCCCGCTCCTGGAGCAGGTCGGCGGCGCGATCTACATCGGCATGGACAATTGCCCGAATCAGACGGTGGTCGTGGGCGAAGCGGAGGCGATGGAGCGGCTGAAAGCGGCCCTGCAACAGCAAGCGCTCATCCACGAGACGCTGCCGTTCGACCGGCCCTACCACACGCCTTTGTTCGGCCCGTACATTCATCTGTTTCGGGAGTTCTTCGCCCAGTTGCCGCTGGCCGCGCCGACGATCCCCACTTATTCGTGCGTCACGGCGGCGCCGTTCGGGCAGGACGTCGACGCGATCCGCACGCTGGCGGTCGAACATTGGGTGAGCCGTGTGCGTTTTCGCGAGACGATCGCGACCATGTACGCCGATGGCGTCCGCATCTTTGTCGAGGTCGGCGCGCGCGGCAATCTCACGGCGTTCGTGGCGGACATCCTGCGCGGCCAGCCGCATCTGGCCGTCCCCATCAACATCCAGCAGCGCTCCGGCATCGCGCAACTCAATCACCTCCTCGCGCAACTGGTCGCTCAGGGCGCGCCGGTGAACCTCGCCCACCTGTACGAGCGTCGCTCGCCGCGCCGGCTTGCGCTGGATGGCTCGGCCGCTGCGCCGCGCCCGCGGCCCGGAACGATCAAGCTGGCCACAGGCTGGGCGGCGATCGAGCTTTCGGAGGCTGCCATCGCCCGCCTGCGCGCACGGAATGCAGGTACGGCGGCGGCTGACGGCAGAATGGGCATAGGAGAGACGCATCGCGCCGCAGCGTCCTCTGTCTCGGAATCCACGAAAGGGGCTTCCCCCGTGGCTACGACCCCAGTTGCGCACGCTACTGATAGAGGGAAGATGATCGCTATGTCCTCAGCTTCTTCGGGATCCCCATCCGCTTCCACAACGCCATCCGCCAGCGCAACGGCGGACGTTCCGCCGATCGGCGCCGATGGTCGGACGCAAGTGATGTATGGGTATCTGCGCCTGATGGAGCAGTTCCTGCAGACGCAAGAGGCGATCATGCGGCAGTTCCTGGCAGGCGCGGCGGCCCAGCCGGCGACCAATCACCGTCCAGCGCAGCCCGTTGTCGCCTCTCCGGCCCCCGCCTCTCAGGTTGTCGCCCCGCTGCCCCTGATCGCGTCCTCCGCAGGCGCCGTCGCTTCCCCGGCGCCCTCCGCGCCTGCGGCTGCGTCGCCGCCAGCCGCTGCGCCGTCGCTCGCGCCTTCCCCTTCGCCTCCCGCGGCGCCTCCTCTGTCCGCGCCGTTGCGGCCGCAGGAGATCGATGTCAAGGCAGCGCTGCTGCGTCTGGTCAGCCAGAAGACCGGTTACCCTGAGGAAGTGCTCGAGCTGACAGCCAACCTCGAAGCCGACCTGGGGATCGATTCGATCAAGCGCGTCGAGATCGTCAGCGCGTTCGGCCGGGAGACAGGGCTGCTCGACCCGCGGGACATGGACAAAGTCTCGTCGTTGAAGACGTTGGGAGCGATGATCGATTTTTTCGCGCGAACGCCCGTCGGGGATCGGCCGCGTGACCCCGGCGGGCTGACAGAGCTGGCCGCGCCGCCAGCCGAGCCGTCCGCGAGCCAGGCGGCTCGCCGTCTGCCGTTCATTCGCGCTGTGCGCGCCTGTGAGCCGGGGCAGAGGCTGGAGGCGCTGTGCACGCTCGACCTCAATGAAGATCTCTTTCTGCGCGATCACACGCTGGGGCGCGCCATCTCCCAGGATGATGCGGAGCTATGGGCGCTGCCGGTCGTTCCGCTGACCGTGAGCATGGAGATCCTGGCGGAGGCCGCAGCCTATCTGGCGCCGGGCCTGGTGTTGACGGAGATGCGCGATGTGCGCGCCTATCGGTGGATCCTCGTTGAAGATGGCGCCATCGACCTGCTAGTGACCGCGCAGCGCACGCCAGCCGCCGACGCGACGGAGTTCTTCGTCACGTTGCGGGAGGCGGATGGGCCGGCGACGCAGAACGGGACGCCGATCCTGGAAGGGACGATGATCTTCGCGCCGGCCTATGCGCCCGCGCCGCTGGCGACGCCCTTGACGTTGCGTGAGGCGCGCCCCTCGCGCTGGCAGACGACGGATATCTACGAGCGAGGGATGTTCCACGGGCCGGCCTTTCGCGCGGTCAGCGCTGTCAGGACCTGCAGCGAGGAGGGCGCGATCGCCGAGCTGGTCGGCCTGCCTGTCCAGGGATTATTGCGCTCCTCCCCTGCGCCGACGTTTGTCGCCGAGCCGATCATCCTGGACGCGGCGGGACAGGTGGTGGGCCTGTGGGCGCTGGAACAGCTCGCCAGCGAATTCGTCGTCTTCCCCTATCGGTTGCAGGCATTGGAGTGCTACGGGCCAGCCTTGCGCGCCAGTGAGCGCGCGCTTTGTCAGGTTCGCTCGACGCTGCTCGACGGTGGGCTGATCACTTCGACGATCGAGGTCGTTGACCAGGCAGGACGCGTGCGCCTGCGCCTGCGCGGCTGGGAGGATAAACGGTTCGGCCTGACGCATCGCTTCCACGATTTCATCTTGAGTTCGGCTCGTGCGCCATTGAGCGAGCCGTGGCCGCTTCCGCCGGGCCATAGCGAACCGCCTTCCGTCTGCCGAGAAATCAATGGGCTGACGACGGAGTTTCTGACGGCCCATGGGGGGTTCTGGGAGAAAACGCTGGCCCACCTGATCCTCAGCCGGGCCGAACGCGCGACGTGGCGCTCGATGGCCAACGTCGGGCGTCGCATCGAGTGGTTGCTCGGCCGCCTGGTCGCCAAGGAAGCGGTCGCGCAGTTGGTCGAACGAGAGGCCGGGCTGGCGCTGCGGCTGGCGGACATCGTGATCGCCAACGACGCGCACGGCAAGCCCGTGGTCGAGGGCAGGTGGCTGAGCCGGTTGGGCTGGCCGATCGCGCTGTCGATCACCCACACGCGCGGTTTGGCGGCGGCGATAGCCTGCGCGGGCAGCCGCCTCGTTGTCGGGGTGGGCATCGACGCCGAGCCGGTCACGCGCGAGCGCGCTTCGTTCGTCGACGCTGCCTTCTTGCCCAGGGAGCAGGCTCTGCTGGCCAGGCTGGACAAGAGCGGCGACGACACCTGGGCGTTGCGTCTGTGGTGCGCGAAGGAGGCCGCGGGCAAGGCGCTGGGGCGTGGCCTGGGCGGGCGTCCGCACGATCTGGTCGTCCAGGAGGCGAACCCGGCCACGGGAGTGGTGCAGATCGGGCTGGCCGGCGCCCTGGCCGACCTGTTTCCGGCGTTCAGCGGCAAGACGGTGTGCGCACACACCACGCGCGCGGGCGAGTACACGGTGGCGAGCGTATGGGCTTAGGGCGCGCGG
>FWPV01010919.1_pt1 | contig 14664 bp, 16 predicted proteins | sample 2228371 | NCBI WGS metagenome assembly FWPV01 (sample SAMEA103939776, study PRJEB20133) | metagenome
GTGTTATTTACTTTATTACAGACGAAACTATTTTTACCTTCTCATCTCTTATTGATTATATTGCAACATTTACTAATAAAAAAGGGATTGTTGTACGCTTTCCAAAAGAATTAGTTTACTCTATGGCTGGTATAAGCCAGTTTTTTGCTTCTTTTGGACCTAAACCAGTTGCATTCAATATTGAGAAAGCAAAGGACCTTCTTCAAAAACATTGGGTATGTTCTCCACAAAAAATCTATAATCATATTGGTTATAAAACGAAAACATCCGTTTATGATGGGTTGAAATATACGTTTCAATGGTATAAGAAAGTCGGCTGGTTATAAACTAAATAACACCTAATTTTTTACCAATACGCTCAAAAGCACTTAATGCAAAATTTAGATGCTTACGGGACAATGATGCAGAAATCTGCGCTCTGAGGCGGGCTTCTCCTTTTGGAACAACTGGATACCAGAGACCTTTTATATAAACACCTTCACGGAACAATTGCTTACTCATAGTCTGAGCAAGGGATGCATCCCCAAGCAGAATTGGTACAATAGGATGTCTTCCCTCGATTATTCTGAAGCCGAATTCTTTAATCTCTTTTCGGAAATATTCTGTATTCTCGTGTAGTTTCTTTAATAAAGTTTGATCTTTTTCTAGTAATTCAAAAGCAGCTAAAGAACCACACACAACAGATGGTGGAAGTGAATTAGAAAAAATATACGGACGACCTTTCTGACGCAAATATTCAATCATAATTTTTGAACCACTAATAAAACCGCCAGCGGCACCTCCGATTGCTTTTCCCAACGTACCAACAATGACATCAATTTTACCAACCAAGCCAAAGAGTTCTGCAGTACCTCTTCCCTTTTCTCCAACAACACCTATTCCATGAGCATCATCAATAAATAAAATAGCATTGTAATATTCGGCAAGCTCTTTTAGTTCCTTCAACGGTGCACAATCGCCTTCCATACTAAAAACACCATCAGTGGCAATTATACGAAAGCGATAACTCTTGTCTTTATCTTCTTTAAGTTGTCGTTCAAGATCATTTACATCAGCGTGAGCATAAATTTTTCTGATCGTAGTATCGGGCTTGCAGAGCCTAAGTCCATCGATAATACTGGCATGGTTGAGTTTATCACTATAAATAATATCCTGATATGCATCGAATCCTAACTTTTCGTTTGTTAATGCTTGAAAGAATGCTACGTTTGCAGCATATGAGGATGAAAAAAGTATTGTGTCTTCCGTTTTTAAAAATTGCGATATTTTCTTTTCGAGTGCTTTATGAATAGTTTGTGTTCCGGTAAGAAACCGCACAGATGCCAAACCATAACCATATTTTTTAATTCCATCGATCGCAGCTTTACGAACAACCGGATGATTCGCCATACCGAGATAATTATTTGATGCCAACATTACAAGTGGCTTCCCGTTAACAGTAACCTGACCAGCCTGCGGAGACTCAACCGCGGTTTCATATTTGAATGTGTCCAATTGCTTTAGCTGTGTCAGCTCATTCAATAAAATTTTTTCATATTTTTTCATCAAACACCTGTAAATTAGTCTTTACGTAAACGTACTGCAAACGAACCATCCATAAGATGTTTGTGCGGAAACGTTTCAATAAAACCATTTTTATTTACAAGCTCGTGATCAACATAAATAGATGCATTTTCGATATGAAAATCCGGGTGTAGTGATAAAAATTTCTGAATAACTTCAAAATTCTCTTCCGGTTCTATTGTGCAAGTGCTATAAACAATGATACCCCCCGATTTAACAAGCGATGCTGCTTGTGATAAAAGTGCGTTCTGCAATTCTACAAGTTTTGGAATATCCTCTATTTCACGTAACCATTTGGCATCTGGTTTCTTCGAAAAAACACCTAATCCAGAACAAGGAGCATCAACTAAAATTTTATCAGCTACTGGTAAAGTCAGCTGCGTTGCATCAGCTGCAATTGTCTTCACATTTTGTATACCCAACCGTTTGCAAGCTGTAACAACAAGTTGTAATCTGCTTTCATATTTATCAACAGCAATTATTTCCCCTTTATTTTCCATCAGCTCACCGATAAAAGTTGTTTTGCCACCAGGAGCAGAACACAAATCTATTACTATTTCACCAGGCTGTGGATTGAGTATCAAAACCGGTAAAGCAGCACTTTCGTCCTGTACACTAAAGTACCCTTGCCTGAAGAGATCCGATTTACCGATTGCTGTCATATGCTGTACACGTACAAAATTTGGTACAAACTTCGAAAGTTCAAAATCAAATTGATATTGTTTTAGAAAATTCAGTAGTATATCAATTTTCCCTTTCAGCCGATTAAAACGAAGTGATATCGGAGGTATAGAATTATTTGCTTCCATTAAACTTTTGGCTTCGTCAAATCCATATCGCTCAATCCATCGTTTCGCAATCCACAATGGATGGGACTGAGTAACAGCCAGATGTCTTATTTCGTCTTCTTCTCGTTCTGGATATCGGATTCCATCGAGATTACGAATAATATTTCTTAACACGGCGTTCACGAGATCTGCAACCTTTTGCCCACGAAGTTTTTTGATAAATTCAACGGCTTCATTAACTGCTGCAGAATGTGGAACCCTGTCTAAGAACATTATTTGGTATAAAGCAACACGTAGTGCATTTTTAATATTCGTTTCGGCTTTGGTAAAATTTCCATGGAAAAAGCCCGTTAATACCCAATCGAGTTTCATTCGCCATCGTACAACGCCAATGACAATTTCATTCATCAGGCTTTTATCCAGTTCGTTCATTTCATCCTGACGCATCTCTGTATCAATTAATTTATCAAGGTATGCATCAGAACGCTCGAACCGGTTGAGTATCTTTATCGCAGTGCCACGCGGTCCGCTATAAACACTTTCATGCATTGACGTACAGGTTATTTGTTGCTGATTATCGGTTGTTCCTTCGGGCTCCATCTTTTCGAAACCTTCAGTTATTAATAGACACAAGAATAAAAAAGCGGAATGGTTTTTTCAACTCATTCCGCTACACATAAATAACACACTTGACTTAAGATGCTGCTTTTTCCTGTGTCTCTTTTTTATTGCGGGCGTATTTTTTGTTAAACCGTTCTACACGACCAGCCGAGTCTACTAACTTTTGCTTGCCTGTAAAGAACGGATGACAGTTTGAGCAAATTTCAATGTGAATATTACCGGCTGTTGAACGTGTTTCAAAAGTATTACCGCATACACAGGTTACAATTGACTTTTTATATACTGGATGAATTCCTTCTTTCATACTAAACCTTTCATTTGTTGTTGGATTAAAATACAGTATTTTTTGTATAATTGCAAAATTGTTTATTCTGGTTTCTTTTCAATTTCAATCCTTGCCAATTTTTCAAAATCTCATTATATTGTTTTGTCAATTAATCATAAGTGGAGTAGATTATGGCAAGAATGTGTGAAATATGCGGTAAAAAACCGATGGCTGGTAACCATGTGAGCCATGCACACAACCGAGTACCCCGTCGTTTTCTTCCAAATATTCAAATAGTACGAATTGTTACAGAAACCGGTGCTGTACGTAAAACAAAAGTTTGTACTAATTGCATTAAATCCGGAAGAATTAAAAAAGCCGCATAACGAATGTTTTTTGAATTCCAGGTAAAGTCCCGCTTATTTAAGCGGGATTTTTTTTATTATTGATAATAAAGTTATAGCGTAGGCACAATGAAATTTTTTACTCTCCCAAATCAACTAACCTTACTGCGTATTCTGCTTACGCCCGTTTTTGTTTTTCTGCTATTTTCTCAAATTCCTGAATGTAAAATCTGGTCTCTTGTAGTATACATTCTTACTGCGATAACCGATTGGTATGACGGCTGGCTTGCCCGACGCTGGGGGTATGTTTCGCGTTGGGGTGCATTCTTCGATCCTCTCGCGGATAAAATTGTAACATCCGCTGCCCTTTTTTCCTTCAGTGCTCTTAACATTATACCATATTGGCCAGTATGGATTATTGTTGTGCGTGATTTTGTTATAACTCTTCTACGTTCATATGCTGAATACAAAGAGTATAATTTTGACACTTCCCGATTTGCCAAAACGAAAACGTTTATTCAGTATGTCGTCATTTATTATATCCTTATTCTCTACATTGCGTCAAATTACCCTGAAATTAAAATTGAATATGCTGCTCTTATAGAATTGTTACTGCATAAAACAGTAGTCTATGTGTTAATCATTATAACAATGTTTATCACTGTTTTAACAGGTGTGCAGTATATTATTACAAACAGAACTATTATCAGAGAACTTTATGAAACCTCGGGTAAAAAAACGCAACAAAACTAACGAAAACACATCTGTCCATATACCATTTATTTTTCTCTTTATCGGCTCAGGTTTTTTTACCGGCTTCGTACCTGCATTTTCCGGAACTGTATCGAGTGTTGCTGCCGTCCTTATTTATTTATTGATTGATGGTATTGAACAGTGGAGCTTTTTCCTATTAATTATTGTGTTGTTTTATTTCATCGGAATCAAAGCTTCTCAGCGAATGATCATTCGCTATGGAAACGATCCAGCCGAGGTAACGATCGACGAAATTGTAGGTATGTGGGTATCACTCATTTTCCTGCCCAAAACATTACTTGTGTCAACTACAGCATTTATACTTTTCAGATTGTTCGATATCTTTAAACCATACCCTATTAATTTTTTTTATTTTTTACATAATGGTTTTGGCATAATGACTGATGACGTTATTGCCGGTATTTACGCAAATATTTGTGTACAATTACTTCTCTTTATTCCTTACATTAAAGAAATACTTATCATACAATGAACGCTGAAATAATATCTATCGGAGATGAGTTGCTAATTGGCCAGGTTATAAACACAAACCAGGCATATATTGCTGAGCAATTTAATGCTGTCGGTATTTTTGTAGATACAATGACAACTGTTGGCGACAACGAAGAACATATTCTACAGGCTTTTGAGAAAGCATGGAATAATCACAATATTGTTGCCGTAACAGGGGGACTTGGACCAACTCACGATGACATAACACGTGCTGCTGTTTGTAAATTTTTTAACACAGAGCTTATTGTTAACGAACAAGCATTGACCTTAATCAAAATTTTTTTTGAACGTCGTGGTAAAACACTAACTCCTTTAAATATTGATCAGGCTCGAGTACCAAAGGGATGTACTGTTATACAAAATACAGTTGGAACTGCTCCCGGATTTTTTTTTCAGGAAAACAATAAATATTTTATTGTCATGCCTGGTGTACCCTATGAAATGAAAGAGATGATGCATTCGTTTGTAGTTCCCTTTTTTGCAAAAAACATCTCTGGCATCGTTATCCGTCATAGAACATTAAAGACAACTGGCATACCCGAATCATTCCTTGCAGAAAAAATTGGAAACACTAACTCTCTGTTCATTCCTTATAGTGGAATATCATTAGCGTACCTCCCCTCTCCCCTCGGTGTACGACTACGTATATCAGTTAAAGCTTCCACTATCGAAGAAGCTGAGACCAAGATATTTCATGTTGAGCAAAAAATCCGTGAAAAAATTCATCATTACATATATGGCGTCGATTTCGAAGAGCTGGAAGAAGTAGTGGGTAAGCTGTTAAAAAGCAAACATCTAACAATTGCTATAGCTGAATCCTGTACCGGAGGTTTAATATCTCATCGGTTAACAAATGTACCCGGCAGCTCCGAATATTTTAAACAAAGTTTTGTAACATACAGTAACCATTCAAAACAAACAGAATTAAACGTACCTCATGAGTTGATAGATCAATATGGTGCAGTAAGTAAGGAAGTTGCTTTGGCTATGGCAAATGGAGTACGTGTTGTCAGTAATTCCGATATCGGAATTTCGGTAACCGGCATCGCCGGACCAACCGGCGCAACACCTACAAAACCAATCGGCCTTGTGTGGATTGGGTATTCTGATAAAGTTGAATCTAATGCATATAAATATATTTTTAATGGCGACAGAACTATGGTCAAAGAAAAAAGTGCACAGGCAGCACTTGAGATTCTGCGAAGAAAACTTCTTGGTATAGAGGTAGAATAATACAATGCCTGAGCTTCTCAGAACATTTATTGCATTAGAACTTCCATCAGATATCAAAGAACAGATTGCACATATTCAATTCCTATTACAAAAATTACATTGTGATGTACGGTGGGAACCAATAGAAAAGTTTCACATTACGCTCAAATTTCTGGGACCAACTCCAAAACATCTTATACCAAAACTTACAACAATGCTGTCGGAATATTTGAAATCGCAAAAAAAATTTTCTTTTCAATTTAATCACATCGGTGCATTCCCTACAGTAAGGAATCCTAAGGTGGTATGGATTGGAATTGATCAACCTATTGTACTAGAATCCCTTGCCTGCAATATCGATGTGCTTTGTAAATCCTTAGGTTTCCCGGCTGAAACAAAAAAATATCACCCACATGTTACATTTGGGCGTGTGAAGGGAAATCAAAATATTACCCGCTTGACTGAAGCAATAAAAACAAGTACTTTTGAATCAATATACTGTGAATGTAATACGATTTCACTGATACAAAGTGAATTAAAGCCAGAAGGATCACACTATACAATTGTCCAATCATTTTTACTTCAATAAGGAATGGAGTATTAACATGTCCGAAATAAACAAAGAAGCCAAAATTCAAGCTCTGAAAATTGCAATCGACCAAATTGAAAAGCAGCACGGCAAGGGATCGATCATGCGGTTAAGCGAAGGACCTATCGCAAAAATTGATGCGATTTCAACTGGTTCCATCTCACTCGATGCTGCACTCGGTATTGGCGGTGTACCACGAGGAAGAATTGTTGAAATATTCGGACCCGAATCTTCTGGTAAAACGACAATTTGTCTTCACGTCATCGCTGAAGCTCAGAAACAAGGGGGAATCGCAGCATTTATCGATGCTGAACATGCACTTGATATTGGATATGCAAAAAAACTTGGTGTAGATGTCAATAATTTATTACTATCGCAACCTGAATACGGAGAACAGGCATTAGAAATCGTTGAAACACTTGTTCGTAGCAATGCAATAGATGTTATAGTTATCGATTCTGTAGCTGCTTTAACACCACGAGCAGAAATTGAAGGTGAAATGGGTGATCCCTCAATGGGTGTACAAGCACGACTTATGTCACAGGCTCTCCGGAAACTTACTGCCGCAATCAGTAAATCGAAAACCTGTGTTATTTTCACCAATCAACTTCGTCAGAAAATCGGTGTTATGTTCGGTAATCCTGAAACAACCACCGGAGGAAATGCTCTGAAATTTTATGCATCTGTACGTATGGATGTAAGGCGTGTTGAAGCAATAAAAGATGGAACGAACGTTATCGGAAACCGCACAAAGGCGAAAGTAGTAAAAAATAAAGTCGCTCCACCATTTAAGGAAGCACAATTCGACATTCTCTATAACGAAGGAATTTCGAAACTTGGTGATCTTATAGACACTGCTGTTGAAAACTCAATTATTTCAAAAAGTGGTTCATGGTTTTCTTACAAGGATGAACGGATTGGACAAGGACGCGATGCTGTGAAAACATATTTGCTTAACAACCCAACACTTGTAAGTGAAATAGAACTCGAGCTCCGTAAAAAATTAGGATTGCTTAACGAGCCGCAAGTTGCATCAGAAGATAATTCAACAGCAACTTCTTCAACCGGTAAAAAAAGTAAGTCTTCTTAACTGTGGTAATTACTTTGATAAAGAAACTACGAGGACGAAAAGATCTGTATACCGTTTTTTTTGATAACGGAACCGCAGTTACTTTAAGTGCTTTGACGATAGGCAAATTCAATCTCGTTAAGGGTAATAATCTTTCGGAAGAAGAAACCGCTGAAGTGCTTAAATTCGAACAACAATATAGTGCTAAACAATGTGCCTTAAACTACATTTCCTATCGCCCACGAAGTTCACAGGAAGTTCGTACACACCTTTTCAGAAAAGGGTACCCGGCAAATATTGTTGATGAAATCATTCATTCCTTAAAAGAATCAAAATACATTGACGATGTGCAATTTGCTCTTCTCTATCTACAAGACCAGCGCAATAAACGACCACAGGGTAAAAACATGTTATGGAAAAAGATGCTCGCAAAAGGAATTGACCCTGATATTGTTGAAAGAACTTTACGTACTACAATTACCCAAGAACAGGAAATAGCACAAGCCAAAATTCTGATTAGTAAAAAGCTTCGTGCTTCATTAAATAATAAAAATATTTCAACCATGAAGAGATACAATAAACTCTACCAGTTATTACGTCGTCGTGGATTTTCACCTGATATAATTCGTATTGTACTTCATAACAACCAACTATCAGATAATTATGATTCAGAATAAACCATTACTAAAAGTATCATTACTTGTATCACTTATTATACTTTCACTTATTATTGCTTCCTATTTTCCCGAACTAATTCTTACGCTCATACTCTCTACTATCTTTGCATTATTATTAGAACCATTCGTTGAACTATTGGAAAATTATTTGGCACTGCGGAGAATTTTTTCAATTCTTTTAGTCTTTATTGTTTTTAATGCTGTTATTATCGTCGCATTGTTTACTCTTCTACCAATAGCAATAGACAAACTTAAGGAACTCTATACGACATTCAAGGAATTTCCATTTGATCAAAAAATTGAAATCATCAGCATCGAAATCTCACGCATTGTTCCTCTTGTTGATGCAGCGACAATTCATACCAAAATAAATTCCATAATTCAACATCTCATCGAGTCACTCGGATCAATTACTGAAACTACTGTTGGCTTTCTCATTAACTTAGTAATTGTACCTTTGATCTCTTTTTTCATATTATTAGACGGTCCTAAAGCTATTAAAGAGTTGATTGAACGTATACCCAATAAATATTTTGAAATGTCCATGAATGTATTCTATAAATTAAAACGTGAGTTAGGAGCATATCTTAGAGGATTATTTATAGAGTCAAGTATTGTTGGTATTCTGAATATTATTGCATTGTTGATACTTGGTGTGCCATATGCAATCCTCATCGGTATTTGTGCAGGTATTGCTAATATTGTCCCCTATTTAGGTCCAATTGTCGGTGCATCGCTTGCTATTATCGTGTCTTTCATTTACGGAGGTACCACAACACTCATCTTAAAAATAATCATCAGTTCTATTATCATCAGAGTGATTGATGATATATTGCTTCAACCACTCTGTTTTGGCAAAACATTGAAAATACACCCTGTAGCAGTGATTCTTATCCTTCTGATCGGGCATCAATTACTTGGTATTGCCGGGATGGTGATATCTATACCAGTTGCTACCATACTTCGTGTTTCGGCTATTGAAACGTACTGGGGTTTAAAACATTATTCAATTACTGCATAATTTATGCTTTATAGTGTTTTAACTAAAACACCATTACGAAAAACAATTTTACTCCTTTCTGTTATAATTATTGTTTTTATTATTGCATCGTTGTTCCCCCTATTGGTAATTGTAACAGTGCTATCTTTACTGCTTAGCTTTCTCCTTTATCCGATTAGAAACTACCTTGAATACAGGTTCGGTATTAAACGCTCTGTTACTGTTATAATAATATATATCGTTGGTTTTACAACTCTTAGCGTATTATTCGCAACAGTTTTTCCATTCGTTCTCGATCGGGTTGTCTCCCTTTATTCAACAATGCGTCATTATCCCTTCGATAAAGCACTTAACGCTATTGCCGTAGATATAAGCATCCAGATTCCTTTCATCGATACATCAACAATAATTCAAAATATTTATAGTTCTGTCGCAGAGTTTCAGAATTATATGGATAGTCTATTATTCAAACAGCTTTTTCAATATATATCTGCCATCATAGTTGTACCTTTCTTCACCTTTTTTATACTCATTGAAGGTGATAATGTAATGAAAAGAGTAATAGAATATATTCCCAACAAATATTTTGAGATGACTTTGAATGTACTTTACAAAATCAAAACCGATCTTATCGGTTACTTAAAAGGCTGGGTACTGGATTCTATAATTATCGGAATACTCAGTATCTTTGGATATTTTATCATCGGTATTGATTACGCTTTTACCCTTGGTATTCTCGCGGGAATTGCCAATCTCATACCATATGTTGGACCTATTGTTGGTACAATACCGGCTATTATTTTATCCTTAATACAATACGGTGATTTTCAAAAGCTCACAGCAATTGTCATTATGACAATTATTATTCAACTTATAGATAATATAATCGTACAACCACTTTGTTTTGCAAAAACTGTTGATATGCATCCAGTCACTGTTATTATCGTTCTATTGATCGGGAATTCATTAATGGGAGTGACTGGTATGTTACTGGCTATTCCTCTTTACACGATTATTAAAGCCTCTGTAAAAGAAACATACTGGGGTCTGAAGAATTATAAAATAACTACATAAGGATAGAAGGCAATGACCGCTTCAAACAGACTTGTTATAGATATTGAGACAGTTGGGTACCCACTTGACGCTTTTGATGATGAACAACAAGAGTACCTGTTAAAATTCTCAAAGACCGATGAAGAACGTGAAGAAACTATTCAAAAATTTAGTTTATATCCAACAACAGCACAAATTTTAGCTATTGGTTTGCTTAACCTCGATACACAACGTGCAAGGATTTTATTGCAGGCTGAAACATCGTTTGAAAAAACCTTAGAGGATGGAATGGTACAAGTTATTGCTAACGATGAACGTACCATTTTACAACAATTTTGGTCAGATATCGTTCATTATCAGCAGCTTATATCTTTTAATGGACGAGGATTCGATTTTCCTTTTCTGCTGCTTCGTTCAGCAATTCTTGGCGTAAAGCCAACAAGAAACTTGTTAGGGTACCGATATGATACCTTGCAACATTGTGATTTGCTGGAACAATTTACATTTTACGGAGCACTTCGGAAATTCAACCTCGATTTTTATTGTAAAGTTTTCGGAATCGATAGCCCTAAAAGTCACGGTATTACCGGTTTAGATATGCAACGCCTTTATCAGGAAAAGCGATATTCCGAAATTGCAGAATACAATGTGCGCGATTTGAAAGCCACAGCAGAACTTTTCAAAATCTGGCAACAGTATTTGTCGTTCGAGTAATTATTGATCAGAATGAAATATTGCATTTTAAAAAGATGAATCGTATATACTTTTTTAAATTAATCATACATTTAAGAGAGGGTATGTAATATGTATTCTATTGGTTATGATATTGGAAGTTCATTTATAAAGTGTTCTATTATTGAGGTCGGTAGTGGCAATTTGGTTGCAACCGGATCTTATCCCGATACCGAAATGAAAATAGATTCCCCACGTCCCGGCTGGGCAGAACAACACCCTGATATGTGGTGGTCTAACGTTGTTTCTCTGACAAAAAAGCTTATTTCTTCATCTGGAATCAAGACTTCCGAGATACGTTGTATTGGCATCTCATACCAAATGCACGGACTCGTTATTGTTGACAAAAACGGAAAACCACTACGTCCTTCCATCATTTGGTGCGATAGCCGTGCTGTTGAAATTGGTAATCGCGGTTTTGAAGCATTAGGTGCCGAATACTGCTCAAACAACCTTCTTAATTCACCTGGAAATTTTACTGCATCAAAATTACGATGGGTAAAAGAAAATGAACCGAACATCTTTAATGCAATTTACAAAATAATGTTGCCGGGCGATTACATCGCTTACAAACTTACAGGCGATATAGTTACAACCGAATCAGGTCTTTCGGAAGGTATTTTCTATGATTTCAGGACAAATAGCGTCTCTAAAAAACTCCTTGAAGTATATGAGCTCAAGGAAGACCTCCTTGCTCCTACATTACCTACATTTTCAAAGCAAGGGTATGTAACTAAAGAAGCTTCTGAAGAGATTGGATTACCGTCAGGAATACCTGTTTCATACAGAGCAGGAGATCAACCAAATAATGCATTTTCCTTAAATGTTCTGAATCCCGGTGAAATTGCAGCAACAGCAGGTACTTCAGGTGTTGTTTATGGTGTTACCGATAGTATTTTATCAGATCGATTTTCGCGTGTCAATCTCTTTGCTCATGTTAATCATACAACACAACAGCCACGTCTTGGTGTTTTGTTATGCATCAATGGTACTGGTATTTCAAATTCATGGATACGTAAAACTACAGCTCAACAACTCGGTTATGATGAAATGAACAATCAGGCTGCTTCCGTAGCTATTGGTTCCGATGGTGTGTATGTATTACCATTTGGAAATGGCGCCGAAAGAATGCTCGGGAATAAAAACATCGGAGCGCACATCGGTGGTTTGGATTACAACCGTCACACACAGTCACATCTTTTACGTGCAACTCAGGAAGGAGTTGCATTCTCTTTCAAATATGGAATTGAAATTATGAACGAAATGGGGATGAACATTGGTGTCATCCGAGCCGGTAAAGCAAATATGTTTTTGAGCCCGATATTCCGTCAAACACTTGCAGATATTACTAACGCTTCGATTGAATTATATAATACTGATGGTTCGCAAGGAGCAGCGCGAGGAGCAGCACTTGGAGCAGGATTCTATTCATCACCTCAGGAAGCATTCCGTTCGCTGGTTAAACTGGAAGACGTACAACCATCAAAAGAGCAAAGCCAAAAAGCTCTCGAAGCATATCAAATATGGAAATCAAAGTTACTTGATATAATTCAGTAGTATCACATAAATTCAACAATGCCCCATTATACCAACAATAAACATAGTGGGGCATTTTTATTCCTTAATAATTCCATGCGCAAACTAACACACGACGAAATAGCCAGCAAAAGAGTTTCAAAAGAATCGATTCATACTATTGAAAGGATACCGGTAGTTGTCATTGTTGATAATGTACGTAGTTTATATAATATTGGATCAATATTTCGTACATCCGATGGGGCAACGATACAAAAATTAGTACTTACTGGTTTTACTCCCTACCCACCACGAAAGGAGATAGATAAAACTGCACTCGGAGCCACAGAGAGTGTTCCATGGGAATATATTCACTCTCCCGTAGAGGCTGCGCAAAAATATAAAGCAATGGGTTACAACCTTCTCTGTCTTGAGCAGACGGACAAAAGCATTCACTACTACAACCTCCACAAAGGATACTTCCCTTTGTGTTTAGTAATCGGTAACGAAATAAACGGTGTTTCAAAATCGGTTATCGATCTATGTGATATAGCTATAGATATTCCGATGTACGGAATAAAACAATCGTTGAATGTAGCTGTGGCATACGGTATAGCTCTCTTCGAGCTTTGTAAAATCTGGAAGTCAGGTTCACAGTAAGATTAGATTGCGATAAATTATTCGCTAGCTTTATTTATACATGAAAAATCGAGACGTTCTCCCCTCATTGTAACATACTTCATTGGCTCCGTTTTTAAATAAACGTAATCAACTAACTCCTTGAGAGATTTTTTACCCCACTCTGTCAACACTTTATCAATGACTTCTTTAATTACTTTGTTACAGACAGTGTTTTTCCTTTGATTTTTTGTTTTTACAACATTGTATACAATAATCCATTTACCAGTTTTTATACTTTTTTCGTGCTTTGTAAAAGAAGGTGACGATAATATTTTTTCGAGCTCAATTGAATAAGGACCATGGTGGTAAAATATCCATTCAAGTGTTGTCAGCCTTTCTCCTGTTTTTTTTAAATATTCTATTTCGACAAGATAGATCAATTTTAGTAGTTGAGTTTTTGTAAGGCGTATACCTTTTGCTACGGCACACTCAAGTAACGTTTCAACAATCTCTTTTGTCCCCAAAGCAGCCTCCTGTTTTTCTAAAGTGCCTTCAAGCAGAAGGTTAAAAATGATTAATAAGAAATCAAGTGTTTTTTATTTTTTTTAACATAGTAACCCATTCTTTTTTCTTGTAATTCCCCTGTTATTCCGTTTTGTATCTATTAGTCTTGATTCCGTCTTCAAGAAAAGCGTTTTATAATCTCATCAAATGAATCGGGATGAAGTGTTTGTTCTAATCTTTGAGCTTCGGCAACAGCCATAGCTGTTAAATTAATAATATCATTAACATCATTTGAAGGTGTTAATAAATAGACTGGTTTATTGATACCAAGTAATATTGGCCCAATTGCTGAGGCACCTCCGATTTTCCACAGTAGTTTATAAGCAATATTTGCTGCGTTTATATCCGGACAAATTAACACATTTGCATCACCTTTAATTGCAGAGAATGTGAAAAATTCATTAACCGTTTCCGGACTTAAAGCAGTATCTGCCATCATTTCTCCTTCGACTATCAGCTTTGGTGCACGTTGTTTTAAAAGTTGTGTAGCAATACGCATTTTATCAGCATTGGGATGACGCGAACTACCGAAGTTACTGAACGAAAGCATTGCAACTTTTGGTTCAATATTCATTTCTTTGACACGACTTGCCGACAGTAACGCTATTTCCACTAAATCTTCTGTTGTAGGTTCGATGTTAACTGTTGTATCAGCAATAAAAATTGTTTTATTCTTGAAAACCATCATATGCATTCCTGCAATATGCCCAACGCCTTTTCGTTTACCGATTATTTGTAGTGCAGGCCTTAAAATGTCAGGGTAGCTTTGTGTTATACCGGAGATC
>FWPV01010921.1_pt1 | contig 14662 bp, 16 predicted proteins | sample 2228371 | NCBI WGS metagenome assembly FWPV01 (sample SAMEA103939776, study PRJEB20133) | metagenome
GTTGCTCGTGTTCAACCAGGAGCGGGTCGAGTTCGCCTACGAGAAGGCCAAGGCGGACGGCATGGACGATCCGGTGATTCTCGTGCTCGACCTCCAGGACGACCGCGCCGCAAGGTTGGCCCAATTGACGGGTCTGCCTTGGCAACAGGTCAACCTATGGCGCGAAGAATGCGGCCGGAACGACTCCGTGCCGACACAAATCCTGGCCGCCCCTCGTTGGGCTGTCTTGGCCGTCGTCGGTCCCATGACGCCGAACAGTCCGCAAGGCATCACCAAGCCCAATCCACCGAGCACGTTTCGCGTGTTGGCGCTGGCCTCCGGCGGAATCGCCTTCGCGGATTTCCCCCTGCCGCCTGATTCTGGATTCGATCCGTGACGGAGAAGCCCCTGTATACAACCGGACACAAAACAACAATGCCTGCGTCATCCGGTCGAACACATCGACATCACGAGGTTCGACGCCGTGCCGCTGGTGGAGGTAATCCGCATCCTTTGTGATAAAAGAAGGAGCGCCGAACCGTCAGGCACCGCCTCCGACCCTAGCGACAAGGTGAGGTGGTCATCGCCTTCCGGTCGGCGCTCCCATCTTTTGATGGCTAGATTTTGACGTGACAATGCCCCTGGTGTGGTCGAGATGTTTGTGATACAAACCAATCGCATTGTAGGCATGTCTTCCCTTGCTCACAGACTGGATGCGATGCAATGGACAAGAAGTCAATTCGCGTTGGCTACAAAATGGAATCAGGTCATCAACAGGCCGCGAAAGTGCAGATTCCCCGCGCGATCTGGATGCTGGGTCTCGTAAGCATGTGCATGGACGTGTCCTCGGAGATGATCCATGCCCTGCTTCCCGTGTTCCTGGTGTCGGTGCTCGGCACCGGGGCCGTCGCGGTAGGACTGATCGAGGGCATTGCCGAGGCGACGGCTTCGATCAGCAAGATTTTCTCGGGCGCGCTAAGCGACTGGATCGGCCGACGCAAGCCGTTGGCAGTGCTCGGCTATGGGCTGGCCGCAAGGATATTGACGGCCCGTTTCGTGGACCGCATCGGCAAGGGCATTCGCGGCGCACCGCGCGACGCGCTAATCGCCGACTCGTCTCCGCCCGAGGTGCGCGGCGCAGCCTTCGGCCTACGTCAATCGCTCGATTCTCTGGGCGCGTTCTTGGGGCCGTTGGCGGCAATTGCCCTGATGGGCCTGTTGGCTGACGACATTCGCGCGGTGTTCTGGATTGCCGCGATCCCGGCATTCGCGGCCGTTGCGATTCTCGTCTTCGGCGTAAAGGAGCCGGCCAAACACGCAGAACAGCCGGCCCGGCGATTGCCGCACTGGCGCGACGTTCGTGTGCTGGGAAGGCCATTTTGGGCGGTTGTGGCCGTGGGGGCTGTGTTTACGCTGGCGCGATTCAGCGAAGCCTTTCTCATCCTTCGCGCGCGGGAGGCGGGATTCTCCTTCACTTGGACCCCGCTGGTGCTGGTTGTGATGAACCTGGCGTACTTCGCGTCGGCCTATCCGACCGGCTGGCTGTCGGATCGCCTGGGCCGCATCCGGCTCTTGGCGGTCGGGCTTGCGGTCTTGTTCGTATCGGACCTCGTGCTTGCCTTCGGCCAGCACATCGCACTGGTTGTGCTTGGCATTGCACTATGGGGCCTGCACATGGGCTTGACGCAAGGACTGTTGGCCACGCTGGTGGCCGACACCGCGCCGGAAACGCTGCGTGGATCGGCCTTCGGCGTATTTCACTTCGTCGGCGGTCTGGCCGCCCTGCTGGCAAGCCTCCTGGCCGGAGCGCTCTGGCAGTGGCATGGACCTTCGCTGACGTTCATCGTGGGTGCCGGATTCTCGGCGATGGCGCTTGCAGGCTTGGCGGGGTGGCGCGTGGGGCAATCCTCTTCACTTGCACCACGATAGCCACGAGTCGCTCCATGCGTGTCGATTTCATCGACACGCGGGCGACAAAAAAGTGACACGCCGGCTCTGTTGCCCTCGCATTGTGGCATTGCAATGCGTTGGCGCACACGCCATTACGGCAAATCACATTTCTCTCGGCCCGCTTGGGCACGCCGTTTGCTAACCGTTGGGCCATACGTTAGTCTCTGCGCTGAGGGTATGTCGCAGTGATGCACGGTTGCGCGTTTCGCTCGGAATAGAAGCGAAGCGTGCCAACGAATGAAATGAACACACGAAATAGGAACCCCTTTCCAGACAAGAGATCAAGCGACAAGGTTGTTGAGGTGGCAGTTCCGTTGGTTGGGGCGGCGGTTCGCCCGTCGCTCCAACCGCCGCCACCCGACACGGATGAACGTCGTGAAGGTCCAGAGGAATCCGTGACATGCGCAATCGCCTGGCAACATGCCGATGGATGGCATTGGCAATGACCATCTGTATCCTGCAAGGGTGTTCCAAACCCAAAGGGGATCGCGCGCCGGTGTTTCCGGCGAGGGGGCGAGTCGTGTTCAATGGGCCGAAGGCGCAGGAAGCCACGATTGTTTTCCATCCTGTCGGCTCAATGGCCAAAGGTTCTGGCAAACCGTTCGGCCGAATCGCCGAGGACGGCTCATTCGTGGTCAACACCTACGACACAGGCGACGGCATACCCGCGGGGCAGTACGTGACAACGGTGATCTGGCGGATTCCTGGACCGGATGAAGAGCCGGGAAGGGACGTACTCGCGCGGACCAAGTATGCGTCTCCCGCAACCTCACCATTGAAGGTTACCATTGACGACAAGACGGATGATCTTGGGCCGTTTCGATTGGAATAAGAACACTCCGAGGATGCCAAGAAGGTCAGCAGAAGGATCGTTGTCATGCGTTACCAACGTCTCGCGGCAGGTTCCAGCGGTTTCACGCTGATTGAGTTGCTTGTGGTGATTTCGATCATCGGCCTCTTGATTGGCATGTTGCTGCCGGCGGTGCAGGCGGCCCGCGAGGCGGCCAGGCGGATGGAATGTCAAAACAAGATCAAACAAATTGCTCTGGCTTTTGCAAATTTCGATTCTCAACAGAATCGTTATCCGCCCGCCAATATGCACTCCCCGGTCTACACCAGTTGGGTGCCGTTTATCATGCCGTTTATCGAGCAGGCCAATCTCGAAAAGACCTACGATTATACGCAACATTGGCCCTATGCGGCGAACGCCGCAGTCATCAAGACGGAAATCCCCTTGTTCTACTGTCCCTCGTCACCACCGCACGGATTCAACATCGGCTCGAAGAACGACAAGAAGATGGGCCAAGTCTCGTGGACGGCTGCCGTCTCCGATTACCGGCCATGCGGAGCCATCAAAGAAGAGTTGATTTCTCTTGGATATGTCCCGCCGGTCAACGACGTTCGGGGGGCCATGACGAAGAAAACGGCCGCCCTCAAGGCATTGGAACCATCGAACAAAGACGACATCCCCTACGTGTCCAACAGCGTGCGAGAGATCACTGACGGCACGTCGAACACACTGCTTATCGCGGAGTCCGCCGGCCAGCCAGACCTTTGGCTGGCCCACGGCACGAAGGGGACCGGCTACAGCGACCACAACGGCTGGGCCGATCAAGGGAGCAGCATCCTTGATGTCGAAGGATCGACTTACGACGGAGTGACCACCACCGGGCCGTGTCCGATGAACGCCACCAACAAGAAGAATATGTACAGTTTCCATCCCGGCGGCGTGAACGCGGGCTTCGCCGACGGCTCCGTTCACTTCCTCAGTGAAACAATGACCATGTGGACGCTCGGGGCGCTAATCACCCGCAATGGCGGAGAGATCGTCAATACTGAGTGAGAGGCGGATTGACATGCACATGACAAACACATCGCAATCATGGCCGGGCCATTGCTCATGGCAACGAGAGTTGTCGCGCATCTTGTGGAAGCGGCGGTGGCCGCTGGGGGCGCTGATCCTGATTAACGTTCTGGGGCCGGCCCTGGAACCTGCGCAATCATGGATTGCAAAAGTGGCGTTGGACAAGCTGACCGGCAGCGATGCGACCATGCTGCGGACCGATCTGATTGGTCTGTTGCCGCTGACGGCGACGGTGTTCATTGTGTTGGCGACCGTTCGGATGATTAGCCATGTGCTGGACAAGGTGCTTGACGCACAACTGAAGATCGACATGCAACGGTTCTACTTCGACCGCCGACTGAAACAAGTTCCCGCCGAGGACGTTTCCCGCATGATCTACGACTGCGAACAGGCCCGCAAGATGGTGGACATTCTGCAAAAGGACATGTGGGTGGTCGTGATCGGGCTGCCCGCCGTAATAATATGGCAATTGAAGTTGTCGGCGGATTGGGTGACGCCGCTGGTGCTGGCCGCATTGCCGGCCATGTTGTTGACGTTGGTGCTGGGGCCGGCGGTGCGCCGCTGGAGCGGTCGCCGGCTGGAGTCCATCGCCGCCATTTCCGGCGCGGTCTGTGGAAACGACCGGGACCAATTGTGCGATGGTCAGGCCGCGTTCTTTCATTCCTCGGTTCGTTTCGAGGTGTATAAGAAGGCGACGGAGGTGCTCACCGACTTGATGCTCTGGCTGGGCCTGGCCTTCTTGCTGCTGTTTGCCTGGTTCGTTCCCATCTTCCCGGAGAAGATCACCGGCGGCGATCTGGCGGCGTTTCTGGTCAACCTGAAACTGCTGAGCAAGCCGCTGCAAGAACTGGGCAAGCTGTATATGAAGGCGCACGAGTGTCATCCGGCGGTTCAGCGCGTGTTTGTGCGACAATTATCGGCCGACGCGATCGTCGCGTCTTCGGAATGAAAGGAGCGTCTTGGGTGAAACAACACGGCAATCTGACTGCAATAGCCCTGTGCGTGGTCATGTTCGGTTGCAGTTCGCAGCACCCCGAGTGGCCGGCGGTGCATCCCGTGCATGGAAAACTGACGATTGGCGGCAAACCGGCGGCGGGGGCGTATATCGCTTTGCACGCCCGAAACAATCCCGCCATCGAAAAGTATCATCCCTATGGAGTCGCCGACAAGGATGGCATCTTCCGCCTAAGCACATTCTACCAAGGGGACGGCGCTCCGGCGGGTGAATTCGCCGTGACGGTCATCTGGCCGACGCCGCCGCAGCCGGGAGATGATGAAGACGAAGAAGGACCGGATCGTCTTAAGGGCCGCTACGCGAATCCCAAGCAACCGGCCACGGTGGTCACAATTGCCCAAGATACCGAGGAAATCAACGTGTCTCTCTGACCGAGGAGTTATGATGCTGCCGAGCGATGTCCTGCCGAACACATTGCCCTATGCCCGCGCGGAGGTTGCCGGTGTGGCGATCGCCGGAGGCGACGTATGGCTTGCCGCCAGCGTCGGCTTGTACTCCCGGCGTCGGCGGGAATTCATTGCCGCATGGCGGGGCCGGGCGATTCGAGCGGTCTCGCCCATGTCCGGCGGTCTTCTGCTGGCGGTTGCCGAAGACGATCAGACGGCATTGTTTCGCTGTGATGCGGCGGGTCAGCCCGTGCAATCGTTGCCGACATTTCCCGATTCGCACGTCCGTTGCGTTGCCGCTTTCAATGGGATTCTCCTCGGCGGGAAACGGGGCGTCTTTCGCCTGCACAACGAACGGTACGTTCCGATCTATACCGCAGGCAATGTGGTGCGTCTGGATGTTGTGAACGGAGAAATCAGGGCCTTTCTCAAGGGCCAGGGGCCGGAGGATCGACCCGCCGTGGCCGTATCGAGCGACGGCGGGCAATCCTGGCGATTGCAGTGGGAAGGAGAATACGCCGATCAGGTGCAGGCCATGCGAGACGACCGGGCCGTGACCCGTTGGCGACATCTGGTCAGACAGGGCGAGCCTGGACGCTATCACGATATGCCCGCTCAAGCAGCGTATCTTGGCGAAGACGGACTTGAAGCCATCCTCGCCGGACCTGAGTTGACAATCCAAGGGGCCGGTCGCGCTGCCGTCCGCATTTGTCATCCGGGTTTCGTGGACGCGGAACACCTGGCCTGGCATGATTCCCGCGTCATCCTGGCCGGTCGGCCTGGCGCGTGGGAGGTCGAGCCGGCCACTGGAGCCGTCGTCGATCTTTTCGCCGACGATTCTCTGGCAAGCAACACGGGACGAATCAAACAGGTCTTCTCGCTGGGGCGCAACCGTTTTCTCGTCACGACGATTTCGGCCACGTTCTTGACTCCTGACAGCGGCCAAACGTGGCGGCAAGTCCGTTCGGACTGGGGCGTTCACCACGCCAAGGCGGTCCTCAGCGACGGCAGCGGACGATTCTACCTCGTTTGCAAGGGCAGCCTGTTCCATAGCGAGGACGACGGAGAATCGTGGGACTGGCTGCCGGTGCGGCCGCGCGCCGGGCATTTCGGCGAGCTTACCAGCGGCGTTGTGGCCGGCGATCGACTCATACTGGCCAGCAAGCGAGGGCTGCTCGTGCCATCCGATGAGCCGGGGACATGGGACTGGCTCGGAACCCTCAAGGCCCAGAAGATCAAATACCTGCAAGTCGATGCCTCGGGCCGGATTCTTGGATCACTGTTCGACAAACGCGAGATTCACGCCATCAACTCGACAACCGGAAAGGCCAACCGCATCGCCGTCCTGCCTGAAGAAATCGAGTGGCTTGGGCAACTCGGTGGAGACCTGGCGGCACTGACGAAATCGGCTTTGTACCGTCTTGGAGAAACCCAGCCGGTCGAGATGCCGCCTCCAGAAACAAGTGACAACTGGCACGGCATCCATGCGTTCGACGGCGCGCTGATCTGGAACGACTCCGCCGCTTGGATCAGCAACACGGTTGACGGTTGGCGGCCGATCAGGGACTGGCCGTCGCGGGTCAAGAAGGTGGCGGTCTCAAGCGATGGTGTCACCGCCATGCTAACCGAGGGGAGGTCGCTAGGCGTGCTCGATCTCGCCGGCTGTGAAACATAGCCACATTCAGACGTTATTGATGTCACGTAGTACGCAGGTACTTGTACTGAACTGCACACCGAAACCGAAAAGGAGAAATTGCATGAAACTCTGGACAGTATTCTCTCTGGCAAGCGTGGCGATGCTGGCAATGGCCGCCTTTGCGCAGCCGCCGGATGGACCGCCGCCGGAACATTGGGGACGAAGGCCGTTCGGCATGGGCCGCCAGTCATCCTTTGAGAACCCGCCTCGGGCCAAGGACAAGGACGAGGAGAAAATCCTCAAGACGTTGGAGGAGATACAAAAGTCGCAAGGCCGTAGGATGAATGTGCCCGAGCCGGACGGCCGACTGCTGAGGCTGATGGCCGAGGCGATCGACGCCAAGTCGGTCGTTGAGATTGGCACGTCGAACGGTGTTTCGTCGATCTGGATCGCTCTGGCGCTGAAGAAGACCGGCGGGAAGCTAGTCACGCACGAGATCGACCCGAAGACGGCCGCGTTGGCGCGGGAGAACTTCAGTAAGGCCGGCGTTGCCGACATCGTGACCGTCGTGGAAGGGGATGCGCACGAGACGGTTGCCAAGCTGAAAGGGCCGATCGACATGGTGTTCATCGACGCCGACAAGGAGGGCTACGCGGATTATCTCAAGAAGACGTTGTCCCTGGTGCGTTCGGGCGGACTGGTGATTGCCCACAACATCAGTCCGCACATGCCGAACCCGGAATATATCAAGGCGATTACGACCAATCCAGAACTGGAAACGACCTTCTTCATGGAGGGGGCCGGCGTGAGCGTGACCATGAAGAAGCGCTAGTCGGAGGAAGGTTTGCGGAGCATCATGGAAAATGATCCGGGCACGGCAATAGCACATCCTGTTGCAACCGAGGCCGCACCGCGCCGCGAGTTGAGCCTGTTCGACTCGGTGTGCATCATCGGCGGGGTCATCATCGGGGCGGGAATCTACGAATCCACGCCGCTGGTGGCCCAGAACGTCACCGATGGGAGCACGCTGATTCTCGCGTGGCTCCTGGGCGGAGTGCTCTCGCTTGTCGGTGCCCTCTGCTACGCCGAGCTTGCCACGGCGTACCCGCGAGAGGGTGGCGATTACGTCTATCTCACCGAGGCCCTGGGGCGACGATGCGGCTTCTTGTTCGCCTGGGCGCAGCTCTGGGTCGTCCGGCCCGGCTCGATCGGGGCGATGGCCTACGTCTTCGCCCGCTACGCCAATCGACTTTGCCCATTGGGCGACGGCCACTCCGCTCTGGTCGTCCACGCGGTTGCAGCCATCGTTGTATTGACGGGCATCAACGTATTGGGAATCCATGAGGGCCGATGGACCCAAAATGTGCTGACGACTGTGAAGTTCCTCGGCCTTGGGATCGTTTGCGCTGTGGGACTGTTTTTCGGCGGAGCGGCGGAGCGGGCGGTTCCGAGCCAGTCGGCGATCAATACGCCCAACTTCGGCCAGGCAATGATCCTCGTCCTGTTCGTCTACGGCGGCTGGAACGAGATGGCCTATGTCGGCGCTGAGGTCCGAGACCCGCGAAAGAACATTCTCCGCGCGCTGGTGCTGGGAACACTGGCCGTCACGGCGATCTACCTGCTGGCCAATCTGGCGTTCCTTCGTGCATTGGGATTCGAGCAGGTCCGTCGGTCGGCAGACGTGGCGGGCAATGTGCTTCAACAATCGTTCGGTCAAGGAAGCAGCCGATTCATCCAACTGCTGATCGCCGTCTCCGCCTTGGGGGCGATCCAGGGCATGATCTTCACCGGCGCGAGAATCTACTACGCGATGGGCCAGGACCACCGCCTGTATGCCTGGCTCGGCCGCTGGAACAGCCGCTACGGCACGCCCATCCGGTCGTTGCTGGTCCAAGCGGCAATCACGCTCGCCTTGGTCATCGGCTTCGGCTGGACCAAGGGCGGCTTCAGCGCCCTGGTCAATTTCACAACGCCCGTGTTCTGGATATTCTTCTGCCTGGTGGCCGTCTCGCTAATCGTCCTCCGCTATCGCCGACCGGAACTCCAGCGGCCGTACCGGGTGCCCTGGTATCCGGTCCTGCCGCTGGTGTTCTGCCTCTCGTGCTTGCTGATGGTCTACGCGAGCCTCTCCTGGGCCGTCGAGCAACGCAGCTACGAGGCCCTGTGGGCGATCGCGCTCATGGCCTTGGGAATCATTGCGACCTTGTGGAACAAGTGAGGGTGGCTCATGGCGGAGACGCGCATCGGGATCGACTTGATTGGAGCGAAAGGCGGCGTAGCCACCACCGCCATCCTGGGGCTGACGCTTCTTCAAGACGGCCTGATGCCGCGCAACGGACTCGTGAGCGAACTGCCGCCTTTTCGAGAAATCGGGCTGCCCGATTGGGAGAGCTTCGTCGTTGCCGGTCACGAAATCCGTCGCGGCCCGCTGCTTGAGCACGTTCAGTGGCTCTCGGCCAAGGATCACATCATCAGCCGCGACCTGATCGAACAATTCCGAGACGAGTTGGACGCAATCGACCGCCACATCCGGCCGGGAACGATCTTCAACGTCGGTCCCACGATTGCCTCGCTTGCCGATATGGACCTGCCGCACGATGAGACGCCTCGCCAGATTGTTGAGCGATTGCGGGCCGACTTTGAGCAGTTTGTCCATACAGAACAACTGGAGCACTTGGTTGTCGTCAACGTCGCCTCCACCGAGCCACCCGTCGCCGATGCCCTGCCAACCACCTGGGCCGATATGGATCGCTTGCTGGATGATCCGCATTGTCCGCTTCCGGCCAGCACGCTATACGCCATTGCGGCCTTGGGCGCGGGGCATTCCTACCTGAACTTCACACCGTCGCCCGGGTCCGCCCCGGCCGCACTTGATGAACTGGCACGGCAGAACAACACGCGGCATTACGGGTGCGATGGCAAGACCGGCGAGACGCTGATGAAAAGCGTCCTGGCCCCCATGTTCGCCCGGCGGAACCTCCGCGTGCTGAGTTGGGTGGGCAACAACATCTTTGGCAACATGGACGGCCGGGTGCTCGATGATCCCGCGAACAAACAGGCCAAGATCGCCAGCAAGGATCATCTGATTGGATACATCCTCGGCTACCGGCCGAAAACGCTGGTCTCGATCGAGTACCTGCCGGACTTGGGCGACTGGAAGACGGCCTGGGACCACATCCACTTTTCGGGCTTCCTCGGTGTGCCGATGACGCTGCAATTCATTTGGCAGGGCTGCGATTCGATCCTCGCGGCTCCTCTGGTGCTCGACTTGGTACGGTTCACCGATCTCGCTCGACGCCGTGGCGAGACGGGCCTGATGACCTTCCTGGCCAGCTTCTTCAAGAGTCCCTACGGCATCAGCGAGCACCGCTTCGACCAACAATGTCGGATGCTCGAAGACTGGGCGCAAGGCAAGTGATTGACTTCCTTATCGACGACGCTTGGGACGGTTGACTGATAACAGTCGGTGGAGGTCTTTTTCGGTGGGGTCGCCCGGATACTGGTAGTCGTCGGGCAATTCCTTCTCAATCTCGATGAGTTGGGCGTCAACGGCATTCATCCGCACGGTCAACTCGTGCATGACACGTCGGAGTCGTTCGTACTCGGCTATGAGGTTCTTCATCATGGCGCACCTGCCGCCGGCCTGACCCCGTGGGGGCAGACACGGCAGTCAAGGCCGGGGCAGGCGCGAAGCTCCACATGTAACTTGCATGGCAAGGGAACACGCGCCCGACCATGCCTTATCGCACGTGTCCGCATACGACATGACGAGATGCCCACAACTCCGAGCGATCACGCGATAGCGGCCGTCCGATTGCCGACCTTCGTCGAGTAGTTGCCAGCCGAGGCATTCGAGTCTATGCTGTTCGGTTATCATGGGCGCAAACGAAAAAGGGAACGCCGACTCGGCTGCTCCCAACGCCCCGACCAAGGGGCACAGATGAACAGCACAAGACCGGCGTTCCCTTTTGGGGAACCGGCTTGAACTGCTTCATGTTCGAGGGCTCGCGCCCAAGTTGGTCGTTTGTTGGGAAGCAGGTTGACGCCAATGGCGTCGGTCAAATTGTCGCGCTCAATTCTACTCCGATTCGATGTCCTTGGGAATAGCCGGGCCGATCGCGCCGGATCAGGGGGGCTCCGGGACGATTCAGTGCCTCGATCTGATCCGCTCAACCGGGACGTATCGCAAAGCGGCCTCCCTTGCCGCCTGATAGGTCGTGAACTTCTCCGGCATGAACACCCGTTCTTTGTTGCTGCAAAGATAGTAGTGTTTGCCCTTCGGCCATCTGGATATGGTGATGATCTCGTCGTCAAATTGCTCCGGCCAGGTCAAGTCACGAGAATGGATTTCAGCCAGCACGATCAGGTCTCGCTTGGCGGCGAACCCGCCGGCCGGATTGACCAGCACGTCGCCCTCCTGCAACGCCGATTCCAGCGACCGCAGCCAGACGGCCGCCAGTTGGCCGGCGTCCCGGCCACAACCGTGCGAATCCTGCCCCAGCATCGAGTGATACTTGGCGGCAATGCTCCGATGGAGGGTGGCCAACAACTGGGGATCGCCGTCCCGGACTTCCAGGAACCAGCCTTGCACATCGACGAAAGCGGGATGGACCTGGCACCGCAGAAAACGATAGGAGGTTGCCACAGTCATCGGTGTTTGCTTCGACTTAAAGCCCCTATTTTACCATCCATCATCCGTGCCGCGAGCGTCCGTCCTCCTCGGTCATTTTCCAAAACCGGCCGGCGCTGGCTGGCGCATACCACGAACCTCCCGCCCCAGACACCGCCATTTGGCAGCCACAAAAAGGAGGGAGCGCCGAACCGTTGGCACCGCCTCCGACCCTAGCGACAAGGTGAGGTGGACAGCACCGCCCGGCCGGCGCTCCCATGATTGGAGTGCAGGTGAAAGGCCGTCTGCTTCACCTCCTGAGATTGCTCAGGGTCGCTTTGTCGGAAAGCAGTTTCGTTTCATCCTAACACGGCGGCCTACCCCTGCCAATATGCTGGGATCAAGTATGCCTTATCGGAGTAGGCAGGGTCAATTCGGGGTCAGAAGCCGCATCGGTCAGATTGTTTAGGGTAGCAACCCGGCGCTTGCGGGCGCTTAGCGACTGGGGCGCTTGGCTGCGAACCGATCGACGACAACGAACGACCCTCTGTGCCGAAGTCCAAGGGCGTTTATACGCTCCCGCGACAGACGACGGAGCCATCGAAAATGACAAACACCGCCGAGCCGGGACTGTCCGTCCTTTGCCGACCGACACATCCTCGTTGTCGGGCAGCTTTGCACGGCAATGGAACCGGAGACAGGCCGCTGGGCGCGTTCCTATGGGTCGAAGATGCTCGATGGTTCTGGGCTGCGGGCAGCCCTCTCCGCCAATGGTCTTCCTCACAAGGAACCGTTTTCTTGTTTGCGCAGATACCGCATCGACGGCCAGAAGAGCAAAGCCTCCACAGCGTCCTCTTCGGCGTCGATACCGGTGGCTCGGTCGCCAGGAGAGTCGAACCTCCACACGGAACACGACTGCCAGCAGTGCATCTTAGTTAGCCACGGGGCCGGGTCATTGCTGCTGCCTGGCCGACGCCCGCGAACGAGCCGTGCGGCAGCGGCAGATTGCCGCCGAGCGATCTGGACTCAGAGCGTCGAGAAGGTGGCCATCCAAGCGAAGCCCGCCTGAATGGGCAGTTGACGGCTTGACGAGCCGGTTTCGCTGGAGCCGTGACTTGAAGTCGGTTCTCCCACGGTTAAGTCACCAGGGTTGTGCGCCACGGTTAGGGAATCGACGCCCGGCACCGTCACGAATCCGCGCCGCCCGCAATCCGGCGGAGTCGGCACAGACCATGCTGTCGGCATAGCCCTGCCGCCCGCCTCGACTTCGTTCTCCAATCGACCGTTGCGCACAGTATCTCCAGCAGACGTGACTGTCGGGACAGAATTGGCATGAGCAAATGGGCTGGGCGCAGTCGCTACGGCAATGCGGGCCGTCACAACGGCCACGGCTACCGGCAAGGGCACGGTTACGTAGAACGCTAGCGAGAGCAAGATGAGCATGAGAAGCAATCCGAGCATCACCGGCCCTCCTTGTCGAAGGGGCAATGGCTGTCACGGATGTTCCCGACCTGCAAGAGAGAAATAGCGTCGGGCGGCTGGTCGAAACAATCAGGCTTCAAGCGTCATGTCCTGTATCACGGCGTTAGCGCCATGCTCCGATTGACGAGGGCGAAACGTGTTGCTTCCGACTCCAAGCATAGTACAGAACACGCGAAAGTCAACTGGAAAACAATCCGCTTGACTTACGGGTCTTCTGAACTATGATAACAATAGAGTCGCATCAACGAATCGCCAGCCATGAATGAGAAGCAGCCGTGAACAAAGCGACCGACCCCGTTGTGATTCGCGTGTGGAAGGGCGACCCCGACGACGTGTTCGCCCTCTTCCCATGCGACCCGGCCGACAACCACGGCCACTATTGTACCTGTTATCAGCACATCGGCCAGCATTGCAGCGCGGACTATTGGCATTGTATCCGTCGGAGCCGGCCCGCCACCCTCGGGGAAGCCGCGCCGCTGTTGGCCGAATTGCGACGGATCGGCTACCAGCCCCGCGTGCTACAGCTGGCAAGCCGCCGCCACCATGACATACGCCTAGCCGCCGCGAGAGGTGCCGCATGAACAAGCCAACCGCCAAGCAAGTCACCGAGTTGTGTCGGGCCGCCCGCCAACTCTCCCAGGGCGTCGGGCAAATCGTGCAAGACCTCGCCGTCCTGACGGCACTCGCCCCAAGCCTTGACCGCGTTCGGACCGCGCTGGAGCCTTTCGATCCGGCCTCCCGGCGAAAGGTCACGGTAAACGCCGAACACGAGTTGTACGTCATACCGTGCGGCAACGGCTTTAGCTGCCTTGGCTTTGACGTGCTTCTGGCCCGCTACGCCGCAATCGCGGCATGGTTGCACAATGAGGGGCTGCCGCAAGAGAACCTGCCGCCGGACGCGCGGGGTTCCCTGCGGGCTTACGCCGCCTACCGTAGGCTCCTTGACCAAGCCGGTTCCTATTGCCGACGCAAGGGCCTGCGCTGCCCGGCCGAATTGACGCCGCAACTGATCGGCCTGGAGGGCAAGCGTGTGGAGGTTGTGGACCGCCACGGCGAGCGCCGCCGGTTCATCGTCGGCAAAAGCACCGGGTGGTTGCCCGTTCACCTGGAAATCGCCCGCCGCAACTGCACCGGCGGCCCGGCCGTCACCGGCGCGCCGTTCCAATCCGTCCGCGTCGTCACCTGACACAACGGGAGCAACCATGTTGACAACCACTGACGTGTTCCTGGAAAGAACCAGCTTGCTGGTAAACGTGTTGGTCGGGGCGGTGCTGGCCGAGAAACCCCACGTTCTGACACCGGCGCAAACGGCCTGGTTCGCGGCCTATTGTGACCGGCGATTCCGCTATTTCCATGCGAACAATCCGCGCTGGCGGAAGTGGTTGGAGGACCGCGACCCCAATATCGACCCCCGCGACCAGTGCAAGGTATGGATTCGCCACTGGCTTGCCGCCTACGTTCTGGACCCCGTGGGCTATCAAGAGCGATATGGAACCGAAGAAGAGCATGAGGAACAGCCGTGATAGTACAGCAACAGCTTGACGCCTTCACGCGGGCCTACGTCGAAGCAGCCTTGTGGAGCAGCAACGACGATTCGACGCCGCAAGGGGGCGAACCACTCGACGCCAACTACAGTATTGACGATATTGCCCCCGACACCTTGGCCGCCATGATCGACGATTGCCGCCGCTTCCAGGAGAAGAACGCCGCCGATCTTGCCCGCTACAATCATCCGCAATGG
>FWPV01010926.1_pt1 | contig 14659 bp, 8 predicted proteins | sample 2228371 | NCBI WGS metagenome assembly FWPV01 (sample SAMEA103939776, study PRJEB20133) | metagenome
AGCGGGTCGTTCACTCCCAAATTCCAAGTTCGCATACTTTCATTTTACCTGACTTACGCCCGGCTGGATTATGCTAGAATGAAAATGCAATCCGGTGACTTTCTGGTACAATGCTTGCAGCGTTGATCGGAAACGCCACGGCCGCTACGGTGTCCATAGATTCATTCCCGCATGCCGACCGCTGGCGAAGGAAAACACAAAAAACCGAAAATCTCATGATCGTATGTTTGCAGAATCAAGATGAGCGAAGAACCGAAAGCGCCAAACGAAGAAAAACCTGTGGAGGATACCCAGCCTACCCAACCCGGCGAACGTCTGCGCCGGCTGGTGGCTTCTGCGCAGGAGGGCGATTCATCCGTGTTGACAGGCGGAACCGGCCCTTTGCGGATGCCAGCCCAAACGGGCGGTACGGAAGAACAGAAACCCCGACCGGTGGAGGAGTCAAAGCCTTCTCATGCCGAGGAAGAAACCGATAGCCGCAGCGATGAGAGCGCCTCTGTCAGCGAACGCCATCCCACCGGAGAACCGGAAGCAACGGCCGGTTGGTTTGGTGAGGATTTGGAGCGTTTGGAAAAGGGCGAAGCGCCAGCGGATACGGCGGCGGTCAGCCGTCACCCTACCGGCGCACCTGAAGAAACCGGCGGCTGGTACGGTGAGGGGCTGGAAGAACCCGCCCCTTCTCCAACAGAAGAAGCGGAACAGACCCGTCCCAGCGCCGCTCCGCTGACGACTCTGCCGTCCGATCAGCAAGTCACCCGGGTAAGCGGCGGCGGTCAACAGCCTCCTCCGCCGCCCTATGGCAAAGGCAGCGCTGATCTGCCCCGCCGGGTTGAGGAAATAGACCCGGATGCCACGCGGGTAACCCCGGCAGCCTATCAGCGCTCGTCCACTGCCGGTCAACGCCCGCGCCCAACAACCCCACCGGCGGCGAGGCAGGGCACAGCCCAGCGCCCCGGCGGAGCGCCCCCACGTCAAACGACGACCACCACCGGACGGAGCGTTTCCCCACCTCCACAACCGCAGGCTAACGGCTGGAAGAAACCGTTGGGCTGTATGTTGCGGGTGTTGATTGGACTGCTGTTTCTGGCCGTGATTGTGGTGGTGTTGGTGGGATCATTCCTTGTTGTGCGTTATTTTTCGATTGCCGCCAGCCTGCCGAGTATTGAGGATCTGCCCGGCAAAGCCTCTCAATTCGAAACGACCCGTTTGCTCGACCGTAATGGCAATCTGATCTACGAAATCATTGATCCGAATGCTGGCCGGCGGACGTATGTGCCGTTGGAGAAAATCTCTCCCTATATGATTGCGGCCACGATTGCCACAGAGGACAAAGATTTTTATACTCATCCCGGTTTTGATCCGTGGGCAATTGCACGGGCTTTGTGGCAAAACTACACCACCGGAGAAGTCGTCTCCGGCGCCTCGACCATCACCCAGCAGCTGGCACGGGCTTTGCTGCTGGCAGATGAACGCTACGAGCGGACGGTGGATCGTAAAGCGCGAGAAATTGTGCTGGCAGCCGAAATCACCCGCCGGTACAGCAAAGAGGAAATTCTCGAACTGTACCTTAACGAGAATTACTACGGCAAATTGGCTTACGGGGTGGAAGCGGCGGCGGAAACTTACTTCAACACCACTGCCGACAAACTGACCCTCGGTCAGGCCGCTTTTCTTGCCGGTATCCCGCAGGCGCCGGCGATTTACGATATCGAAACCAACCGCGAGGCGACCTTGAACCGCTTTCGCACGGTCGTCGTTTTGATGTACGAGTTGAGCCGGGAACGCAACTGCATTGATGTCAGCACCTCCTTACGGCCGGTGTGTGTGGATGCTCAGGCAGCAGCCGAAGCGGTGCGCGAGATTGAAAATTACAACTTCCAACCGGCCCGTCAGGTTTATCGTTTTCCGCACTGGGTGGATTACATTCGCGCCCAACTGGAAGAGCGCTACGACCCGGCCACCATCTACCGCTCCGGGTTTACGGTGTACACCACGCTCGACCCGTCCTTGCAGGAAACCGCCGAGCGGCTGGTGCGCGAGCAGGTCGCTCAATTGGCCGGCAACAATGCCACCAATGGAGCCCTGATTGCCATCCGACCTTCAACCGGCGAGATTTTAGCCATGGTGGGTTCGCCCGATTTTTACAATGCGGCAATCTCCGGGCAGGTCAACATGGCAATCAGCCCACGCCAGCCCGGTTCGGCAATCAAACCGCTGACCTACGCGGCTGCTTTCGAAAAGGGCTGGACACCGGCTACTCTGATCTGGGATGTGCCCAGTGAGTTTCCACCCTCCGGCGACCCGAATGACCTGCGCGAGCCTTACCGCCCGATCAATTACGATGAGCGTTTTCATGGGCCGGTGACGGTGCGCACGGCGCTGGCCAATTCCTACAATGTCCCCGCGGTCAAGGCGTTGCAATTTGTCGGCATTTACGATAATCCGGCCACGCCGGCGCAGGAGGGCTTGATTGCCTTTGCCCGCCGGCTGGGGATCACCACCCTGACCCGCCCGGATTACGGTTTATCCCTGACGTTGGGCGGCGGGGATGTATCTCTGCTGGAATTGACCGGCGCTTACAGTGTATTTGCTACTGGCGGACGCTTGATACCGCCTGTTTCCATCACCAAGATCGTGGACTTTCAGGGCAATACCGTCTATGAGTACAAACCCCCGGCAGGCGAGCAGGTCATCCGCCCCGAACACGCTTATCTGATCAGTTCCATTCTCTCGGATAATCAGGCACGGGCAGCCATGTTCGGGATTGACTCGGTGTTGAATATTGGCTTTCCGGCTGCCGTCAAGACCGGTACGACCAACGATTTTCGGGATAACTGGACGGTGGGTTACACTCCCGATTTGGCGGTGGGAGTGTGGGTTGGAAATGCCGATTACACCCCGATGATCAACACCACCGGTTTGACCGGCGCCGCGCCGATCTGGTCGAATTTCATGCGGCTTGCCATTCAGCAGATCACCGGCGGGAATCCAACTCCGTTTGCCCGCCCGGCTGGGGTGGTGGACCGCGTGATTTGTGCCATTTCCGGCAGCGAACCTTCGGAGTTCTGTCCGTTGCAACGCAATGAAATTTTTGCCTATGACCAGCCTCCTCTGCCGAAGGAAGAAGACCTTTGGAAAAAGGTGCGGATTGATACCTGGACGGGACTGCTGGCTTCTTCTGCCTGTGCCGATTTCGTGGAAGAAAAATTTGCGCTGAATGTCAGCGATAAGAGCGCTATCCGCTGGATTCTGGAAACTTCGGAAGGGCAGCGCTGGGCCGAGCAAATGGGTTTTCAGCAGCCAATTTTCTTTACGCCCGAACGCGAATGCACGGTGAACGACCAGCGCCCCTTGATTCTGTTTGCCGGCCTGAGCGAGAATCAGACCATTACTCGTTCCCCGCTGGAAATTTACGCGCTGATCAAAGTGCCCGAACCGTATGAAGATTATCGTTTGGAATATGGGCTGGGGGAAGAGCCTGCCGAGTGGAAGGAGTTGTACCGCGGCGGTCCGCAGTCCGATCAGCCACAGTTCCTGACCGATTGGGATCTGAGCGATGTGCCGGCCGGTAAAGTTACCCTGCGAATTGTGCTGAACAGCCGGCGGGATACGTATGCCATACGCAGCATTCACCTCAACATTCAGGTACCCACTCCCACGCCCACACCAACGCCGACGGTTACAGTGACACCCACCATAACTGTGACACCGACCAGCACCATAACGCCCAGCGTCACGCCAACTCTGCCGCCAACTCTGACACCTACTCCATCCGATACGCCGACACCCTAAGACTAGAACATTCTCATCTGAACGGCGTCCTCCCACTGTGGGGGATCGCCGTTCAGCAAATCTTCCCATTGATGGACGGAGAGGCGCGGATATTCACTCAGGTAACGCAGGTGGCGGAATTTGAGCAGCCGCCAGCCTGTATCAAAGGCGGTCTTGAGGCGGGGATCACGGCGTAACTTAAAACCCAGCAAACCGGTACGGCCGCCCGGCAGCACCAGAATACAACGCTGAGGTGGGGCGCTCTGCGGTTGAAACACATGCGCGCTGATGATGCTGCTTGCCAGCAGGAAAAACAAATAGACCGGCTCGCCTTTTTCATTCAGCCAGCTAATCGGCTGCTGGCCTTCGACGCGGTAGCCCATTTTATGGCCGATTTCTTCAAGGCTGTGGGCTGCGCTGCGGATATCTGCTCGGCGACGTTCCGGCTCATCTTCCGGACGGAGTTGCCAATGGTGGGGCTGATCTCCGAGCGGCAGCGCGTACGATTCCAACACAGCCGTAACGAGGTGTTGAGATGGCACCAGTAAACCGCGAAAATGAGCATACAGGCTGGCTTGCAATTCATTCTGCTGGATTCTTTTTCGCTGGATCAGATACTGGACGATCTCTCTTTCAATCCGGTCGGCCAGAGGCTGGTTGGCTGATTGGGGGTCGCTTAACCACCATGAACCACTTTCTTCGGCCTGTCCATGCGCTGCATACCGCACAAAAAGATGGCGGTCTTCCAATACTTCGCCCAGAATGGCTTGCAGACGGGTGAGTAAATCGGGCGTGATTTCTTCTGCCCGGCGAGGAAGCAGGTTGTTTTCCAGCAGACTGCATAAACCGGCTGCAAATAAAGTCAGGTAACGGGCTGGTTCTCCACGCTCTCGCAGATAACCCTGCAGCGCTTTTTGCAGGAGTGGTTTGGGGCTGATGGCTGCCGGGGGAGGTGACGGAGTTTGAAAGGATTGCCAATGAAATTGCGCCAATTCGCTTTCGCGTTCCAGCGCAAAACCTTTCAAAGAAAAACCGGCTGTGAGCGGGCCGAGCAGGGCAGCCAAAAGAAAACCGGGAGTGGTTTCGCTGGCCAGCGCAAAGAAAGGCGTGCCGGTTTGCAGTTGGCGGGGAAGTTCGCGCAAGGCGCGTTGAATGGCATTCGTCATCCAATACCAGTCATAGCGCCGGCGTTCCAATGCGCCGCGCAGAGGCTGGACGGCCTCTTTGCCCCATATCCAGCCCGACCAGAGCGCACACAATGTCCAAAAGGCTTGATTGGGACGCGGCAGAATGCTGATCACCGCCGCTGGTTGGGCTTGCAAAGCGGCTGGCGGCAGCGCCGAAATCCTGCCGCGAAAAAGGCAGATACCCGGCCCGGCCGGCAGTTGGGGATAAACGGTGAGCGGTAGCCGCTGAGCAGCGTTGCACCACAGCGAAACGGCGTTTTCCAACGCCAGCCATAGGTTGTTCTCGCGGAATTGAGTCGGGACGGTCAACTGACGAGGACGGGGACGCACAGTCGGGTGTTGCCAGAGGGTGTTGCCCTCGTCGCAGACTTGAATCAGTAGGGCGGTCAGCAGCCGTTTGCGTTCTTCGGGGATGGGCAGGGTTTCAACCTTGTTGATTAGGGTGGTTAGAACATACAGCGGACGCGGAAGGTAGGTCTTGAGGGCTTCATTGACCTGTTCCTGTGAAGCGGAAGAGGGGTCACCAATCACCCGTGAAAGGGCGCGGGCGCGGTGGAGGGCGTCGCTGCCGGGCAGTTTGAGTTTTTCCATGTCCAGCGGGGTAACCGGCCGTTCGCCCTCGTCTCCACAATGCGGACAGCGGTAAATACGGCTGACCAGACGCAGCGGTTCGCTTTGCCAGATGAAGGCCAGGGCGGACACCCCTTGACCGCAGCCGGCACAGGGGGTTTGGTACAGACTGAGGATGTGGCGTTCGAGGCGTTCTTCCCCTCGTTTGCTGGCTGCCAGCGCGGCCAGCGCTGCCTCGAACTCGCTTTGGGGCGGGGCCGCTGCGAGAATTTCCAGCATGAAAGAGAGGATTGGGTTGTTGCAGGTGATCAGAATGCGGTAACCGGCATGAGCCGCTTCCAGCGCCAGTTGTGGATGCGATCCAATCGGATCGAGAATCCAGGCTTCTGGCGGGACATTCTGCTTGAGCCATGCGCCGAACATCCCGCCGGGCAGTAATGGCAGGTATCGCCCAAGCGGTAAGAGTGGTGGTTGCCTGGTTCCACCAAGGAAAGTCTGTTCCAATACGCTCATTCTGAATTCAGTATAAGGATTTAAACATTAAAAATCCAGATGTAGAGGGAAACAGGCTATTAACTTGATCTTAACTTGTTCTTGAAAAGAATTAAATCTTGCCTTGCTACAATCAATTCAAAAAGATTTAACTGCTTAGAATTGGATGGGTAAGCGTATGCCCGAAAATGACCTCAAACCGGTATTCGATGTCAACGATTTGCAAACCATGAAGGTGCTGGTGTCTCGTTTGCGTTTGAAGGTGCTGCGGGTTCTGATTGACCAGCCTTCTACCATCCGCGAGGTGGCGCGTGAACTGAATCTTCCGCCGAACCGGTTGTATTATCATTTCAGTTTGCTGGAACAGTGCGGAGCAATCCGGGTAGTGGAAACCCGCATGATAGCCGGTATTCTGGAAAACCGTTATCGAGCGGTAGCGCGTAAATATCAGGTGCGCCCGGATTTGTTGGATGAAGAATTGGGAGAAAATACCGCTGTTGCGAAAAGACCGACCTCCTCCGTTGAGAAGAAAAAGAGTCTTTAACATTCATTCGACTGTTCTATACCAAAAAGTATATTTATCTTTCTCATGTTGGAGTTAGTCAATGAGCAATTCAAATAACTTTTCACCTAAAACGATGAGGACAAGCCTGATGGTTACCGGACTTGTTCTTGGAATAGCGCTTGGCGTTGCGCTCGGCGTAGCGCAGAATGACCTCACGATTGGCTTAGCGGCTGGCGTTGCAATCGGCGTTTCGTTGGGTTGGGTGTTGCTTTCAGCGTTGGTGTGGAGAAACTTCGCAAAGACAAAGGCGAATAACCGTATTGATGACGATTCATCGAGGAACTCACTTATTCTATCTGTGCCAAACATCAAAAGGTTCTCTTTTTCGTAAGTCTTACCAGCCGTTTTTTATAAGCGGAGAGAGAAGCGTTCACGCTTCTGAAGAAGAAATGCGATTCGGGGTGTTAAATCGAACGCCGTTTAAGAACAAGTTGTACCCGTTGCAAATGGTTCTGCTTGGAAGCGTGGGTAAGCCCTAATTTTATCTGGTTCTATTATAGAAAATCATTCATAATTGGTTTATCGAGAAGCAATTGTTGCGTTTCACCTAAGTTTGCAATATCGAGGGAAAATATGAACGCTTATTTGCAAGCCGCCCAACAAGGCCGCAACGACTTTTGGCGATATGGGGTGGTTGTTCTGTCTGTGATTGCGATCACCTTCATGGTTCAAATTGCGGCGACCATCCCCTTTTTTATTCTCGAAGGAACAACCGATATTTTTCAGTTTTCGCCGCTCTCCCTGTTGATTTTGACGATGATTCCGTTTCCCTTTGCCGCGCTGACTTTGCTGGCGGGAGTGGCATTTTTACACCGGCGCCCGATCAAAACCATTTTTCGTCCGGCAGGCGCATTTCAGTGGCGGAGACTGTGGGTTTCGGGGCTGGTTTGGTTTGGCCTTTCAGCAGCGGCGGATATTGTGCTGGCACAATTACAGCCGGGTAATTAAGTGTGGAATTTCAATCTGCTGGAATTTTTGCCGTATTTTGTGCTGGCTGTCTTGCTGATACCTTTACAAACCTCTACCGAGGAACTGATCTTCCGCGGCTACCTGACCCAATGGCTGGGCAGGTACGGCAAGGGGTTGTGGCTGCCGCTGCTGGTACCTTCGATCCTGTTTATGTTGCTGCACAGCGCCAATCCCGAAGTGGGGACTTACGGTTTATGGTTGACCATGCCTTTCTACTTTGGCATTGGTTTGTTGCTAAGCTGGGTCACGCTCCGCAGTGAAGGACTGGAACTGGCGCTGGGGCTTCATGCCGCCAATAATTTATATGCTGCGCTCGTGGTTACCTTTCCCAGTTCTGCCATTCCTTCGCCGGCTTTGTTCCGCATCCAGAGGTATGATCCGGCGGCTGGTCTGGCGGTTTTTGCGGTGATGGCTGCGCTTTACTTGCTGATCATGAACGGGCTGCGCCTGACCCGCCGCGTACAGGTACTGGCAGGGGTGATGGCGGTGATCGCTCTGCTTACCGGAATGACTCAGCCGGTTTCGGCAAAATCGTACTTTGCCGAACGATTCGATGTGGAAATCAGCCTGCAGCCCAATGGCACATTGCTGATTACCGAAACGGTTGTGTTCAATTTCGAGGGCGGGCCGTTCACCTTTGTGTTTCGAGAGATCGCCAAGAACGAATTGGACGGCTTGGAGTTCATCTCGGCGCGTATGGACGATGTGCCTTTGCCGTTGGGCAATCAAGCCGGACAAGTAGAGGTGAGTGAAGACAACGATTCGCTCAAAGTAGTCTGGCATTTTGCGCCAACCAGCGATGCCCGGCACACTTTCGAAATCCGTTACCGGGTCGTGGGGGCAGTCCGGCAAACCCGTCAGGGAGATGGGGTGGTGTGGGTAGCCATTCCGCCCGAACATGAGTACAGCATCCGTGCCAGCAGGATCCGCTTTGCAGCGCCGCCGGGAGTGATGCCGCTTACGCCGCCAGCCCTGCGCGGGCCGAAGATCGAGCCACTGGAGGAGGCAGGCGCCTATCTCTTCCGAATCGGTGAGATTGGGGTGGATACCGATGTGGCGTTTGAAGCCTACTTTCCGGCCGGCAGTCTGATTCAACAACCGCCGAATTGGCAGGCTGTGGAATTGGAACGGGAGCGTCAAATCCGTGCCGGTTTACCCTTCGGGGTTGGAAGCGGGCTTGCGTTTTTGCTGGCATGTCTTGGGGCTGCCGCCGTCATTCGGCGAAAGTACCTGCTAGATGCCGACTCGCTGATTCAACCCGGCATGATCACCGATCCGCCGGATGACTTGACTCCTGCGGCGGTCGGTTTCCTGCTTTCCAATGGTCAAGTTACGGCTGTGAATGTGTTTGCCGTGTTGCTGGATTGGGCGCGTCGCGCATGGCTCAAGATGGAATTGGTGGAAAACAAGGGATTATTCAAAGCGCGAGATTTTCAAATTGAACTGCTGGAACGGAGTCGTCGCAGTCATCATGAATTGCTGCTCCAGCAACTGGTCTTTCCAACGGAGGCGAATTCTGCAAAGAACGAAGTCCTGTTGAGCAGGTTGGGACAGGAGTTGCCGCGCCACTTGAACCGCCTTCAAAGCGCCCTGACCGACGAACTGGCCGAACAGGGTTTGGTTCGCCCTGATGTGGTGACGGAACGCAGCCGCCTAAACCGACTGGCGGGTTTGCTGTTCTTCTCCGCTTTTTTGGTTGGTATGGCTGGTTTGTTTTTTGTGGGCACCCGCTTTGTTTCCCCCTTTGTGGGGGTGGTTTTGATCGGGGCAGGGTTGGGTTTGCTGGTAGGAGTGGCCGTTTTGTGGAAAATGGCCAACAGCCTTTCCATACTCACACCGGGCGGGTTGCAGCGTTTTCGACGCTGGCAATCCTTCCGGGATTACCTGCGCCATCTGATGAAACCGGAAAACAGTTCGTTATTGCGTCAGGAATGGCTGGAAGACTATCTGCCGTATGCGGTTACCTTTGGTTTGGGCGATGCATGGGTAAAGGCTTTCCGCAATGGAGGGTTGCGTACGATTCTTTCGTTGGCCTCTACTTCGGATGGGGCGGGAGTGGAAAGCGCGGTATTGACCGCCGTGATGACCACCTCGGCTATGGACTCCAGCGGCGGCGGTGGTGGCGACGGCGGCAGTGGCGGCGGTTCGTCAGGGGCTGGTTGAGCGCAGGCGGTCCAACTAATAAAATTGATAAGCGCAGCATGAAGGCATCTCAATCCGGCGAAACAGGTATAATATCTTACAGAGAATATGGCTTATGTCTGCCAACTGGTATGCTCTCCAAAGTCACCCTCATAAAGAGGCCGTTCTTGCCAGTCATCTGCAAGAAAGCGGTTTCGAGGTGTTTTATCCCCGCCTGAAAGTCAACCCGGTCAACCCGCGCGCCCGCAAGATACGACCGTATTTTCCCGGTTATCTTTTCATTCATGTTGACCTGGAAGCGGCGGGCGTTTCCACCTTCCAATGGATGCCGCATGCCAAAGGACTGGTTTCTTTTGGGGGGGAACCGGCAACCGTGCCGGAAAGTTTGATTCACGCAATCCGACGGCGAGTGCAGGAAATCAATCTGGCGGGCGGGGAAAGGCTGGAAGGATTACAGCCGGGTGATGAGGTGATCATCGAACACGGGCCTTTCAGCGGATATGAGGCGATCTTCGATGTCAAACTGCCGGGCAGCGAGCGGGTCAGAGTGTTGTTGAAGATGCTCAGCCGCCAGCAGGTAGCGCTGGAACTGAACGCCGGCAGCATTCGCAAACGAAAAAAATCTTCTTCAACCTGATTTTTACCGCCATAAAATTCGATTTATCTCCACAATGAGCCAATCCTCAGGTCATTCCACTCCAAAACCTTCTGTTTTCAACAGCCGCACGCTTGAATCTCACCGCGCTGCTCAAATGACCCGACTCACCCCGGTGGTGTTGACCGGTTTTCTGCTGGCAGGCGGATATGCTCTGCTGGTGAGCGGTCTTTCACTGGTGTTTCAACAAACGCTGGGCTGGAATTCGCCATGGTTAAGTGCAGTCCTGTTTTTTGTAATGGCGCTGGCTTTTTTCCCGCTGCGCAATCGTCTGGAAGAGCTGTTTTCCTCGCTGAACGGGGTCATACCGCGCCGTTCGCCCCGCCCGGTTGACTTGAGCGAGGCGGTCAACCTGCTGGATACCCTCGACCGGCGGGAGATCATTAGCCGATTACGCCGGCAATTGTTGGAAAAATTCGGGGTCGAGAGAGCGCACCTGTTTTTACATGATCGGGTGAGCGATTCGTATCAGGCGGTTGAAGATGAAAGCGGTTTGAAAACCAGTGATCTGATTTTTCAGTCCAACAGCCCGCTGGCGCAGCAGCTCAACAAAGTCAGGGGGTGTTTGAGGCTGGATCAAGCCGATCCGGCGCTGATGGAAGAACTCCGCAGCGAACGAACCCGCTTGAGCCTGCTGAATGCGGACTGGTTTTTCCCGCTGCCCGGCAATCAGCGCTTGCTGGGCTGGCTGGCGTTGGATGGGCAAATCGGAGCAGAGATTACCCCGCCTGTGGTGGAAGCCATTGGCAGATTGTGCCGTCAGGCGGCGCTGGCGCTGGATCGCGCTCAAATGGTCAGCGAGATGGAAAATAGCGTGCGCGAAATGAACATTCTCACGCGCGTTGCCCAGGGGGTCAATGTCACCCTCAATTTGGATGATATTTTTGAACTGATTTATGCGCAAATTACCCAGTTAATTCCCGCCGATCAATTCCGCCTGATTCTCAAATCAGCGCAGGGGGAGGGTTTGGTACAGGTCTTTTTCATTGAGGGAGAAGAACGGATCAGCGAACAGGAAAATTTGTATCTGCCGGCTGAACCCAGCCTTGAAAGCGAAGTGGCCACCAGCGGACGTGGCATCATCACCGATGACTACGGCCGCGAAGCCCGTCAGCGCGGATTGCTGCCCCTGACCGATGCGGTACACGCTTGGATGGCTGCTCCGCTGAATGCCGGGGCTGAGCCGATTGGCATCATTTCTTTAGGGCGGCGCGACCCAGCCCAGCGGTTTACTGCCGAGCAGCTGCGGATTTTACAGGCGCTGGCCGATCAGGCAGCCGGCGGTATCCTCAAAGTGCGCCTGCTGGCAGAAAGCGAACGGCGCGCCCGCCAGTTGAAAACCCTCAACGAGGTGACCCGCCAGCTGACTTCCACTCTCGATCCGGAACGCCTGCTCAAAAATATTCTGCAAAGCGCTGTGGAAATTTTGAATTGTGAAGCGGGTAGCCTGCTGATGCTGGATGAGCAAACCGATGAACTGGTTTTCAAAGTGGCGCTTGGTCCGGTAGCCGAGGAATTGGAAGGTCAGCGCATGCCCGCCGATAAAGGGGTGGTGGGGCGTTCATTTCAGACCCGCCAGCCGCTGATTGTCAATGATGTGCGTTCTTCGAAGGACTGGTTCTCCAAACCGGATCAGATGACCGGTTTTGAGACCCGTTCGCTGCTGGTTGTGCCGCTGATCGTCAAGGATGTTGTGCTGGGTGTAATTGAGGTGGTCAACCGCAAAGATGGTTCCAATTTCAATCTGGATGATCAGGAACTTTTGACCGCTTTTGCCTCGCAGGCGGCCGTGGCGATCGAAAATGCCCGGCTGTACACGCTGACGGATCAGGCGCTGGCCAGAAAAGTGGAAGAGTTATCGGCGCTGCAGCGGATTGACCGTGAACTCAATACCAGCCTGGATGTCGGCCGTGCTATGACGATTACGCTGGAATGGGCCATGCGTCAATCGGGGGCAGATGCCGGGCTGGTTGGGGTGGTATTGCCGGAAGGGGTGCGGGTGGTTGCTTCGCGGGGATACAGGGATGAATTGGGCGTTTTCGAAAACGATTTGATCCCGGCGGAGCGGATTGGATTGGAACGGATGATCGAGCGGCGCGGCGCAATTCGATCGTATCCGGCGGCGGATTTACCGGCGCTGTATTCCGAAGCAGCCAGTCAGGTGCTGATACCCATTCAACGGGAGCAAAGTGTCATTGGTCTATTGCTGCTGGAAAGCCGCCAAGTCGAAGTGTGTGATGAAGATACCTTAGAGTTCTTACAACGATTGGGCGATCATGCTGCGATTGCGATTGCCAATGCTCAACTGTACAGCGCAGTCCAATCGGCCAATGTGGCCAAGAGCGAGTTTGTGTCTTTTGTGGCACATGAATTGAAGAACCCGATGACCTCGATCAAAGGCTATACCGAATTGCTGGCTGCCAAAGCGGTTGGCCCGGTCAACGATGCGCAGGCCAACTTTTTGGCGGTCATCCGCTCCAACATAGACCGGATGAATACGCTGGTATCGGACTTGAATGACTTATCCAAAATCGAAGCGGGGCGGTTGCGATTGGAGTTTGCGCCAATCCATCTTTCCGAAGCCTTGCAGGAGGTCGAGCGCTCCACCCGCCGGCAGATGGAGGACAAGCGCCAGACCTTCACCATCAACCTTCCCGCCGATTTGCCGCCGGTGTGGGCGGATCGTACCCGTTTGGTGCAGGTGTTGGTCAATCTGGTGAGCAATGCTCATAAATACACCGAGCCGGGCGGAAAAATCACCGTGGGCGCTTTGCGTTCGAAAAACGAATGGGATGAAAACGGCCCGGCAGAAGTGGTGCATGTGTGGGTGCAGGATACCGGACTGGGGATTGCCCCGGAAGATCAACCCAAAATCTTTCAGAAGTTTTTCCGCTCCGAGGACCCCAAAGCCCGTGAAGCGCCGGGGAGTGGGCTGGGATTGAATATCACCCGCAGCCTGGTAGAAATGCAGGGCGGGCAAATCTGGTTCGAAAGTGAGTACCGACGCGGGACGACCTTCCACTTCACCATACCGGTGGCGGAACAGTAAAGCCCAAAATCCTCAGGGGAGGCAAGGATGAGTCTGGTCAGCGCAGTGGGGCACAGCAATGCAATCAACGGACGCGAAGCCGCCCAACAGGCGGCTCAACAAGCCCTGAAAGGACTTCGTTCTGCCAGCCCTAAAGTGGCGCTGGTTTTCTTCTCCCATCTTTTTGATCCGGTTGAGGTCAGACAGGTTTTGAGTGGTTTACTGGGGGACATTCCGTTATGGGGCGCATCTACCTCGACCATGTACGCTGCCGGCGCTCCCCGCAGAATGGTGGTGGTGATTCTGGGCGGCACATTTGCTCTGGATACCACCTGGATCGGACACTATGCGGTTGACCCGCTTGGGAGTGCGTTGGAGTTGAATGCGCGCTTGGAACGGGCTCAAACCAACCAGCCCTGGCACTCGGCGCTGCTGGCAGCCGACGGCCTGAACGGTGAGATCGGCACGCTGCTTTCTTACTTCGAGAAGGTTGACATGCGGATCGGAGGTTTCCTTTCCGGTGCGGGTTATCCACGTGGAACGAATTGCCTGTTGGGAGAAACCTATTGTGCCGAGGGTGCGCTTTCGGCAGTGTGGTTAGGAGCGGGTATCCGCATGGGGGCTGCTGTAGCCCAAGGTTGGAAGGACAGCGGAGTCTATTTTCATGCCACGGCCAGTCGCGAAAATCGTTTGATCGAATTGGACGGTCAGCCAGCGGCGGAGCAATTCTGTGCCATCCTCGGCTACAGCCCGGTGGAATGGAAAAAACAACCCCTTCAGGATTTGCTGCGTCTTTTCCCGCTGGCATATCGGGAAGCGGGACTGTCTCAACCGGCGCTGGCTGCGCCCTTAGGGGTGGAGGAGAATGGCTCCATCAGGATGAATGTAGCCGTACCGGAGGGCAGCGCTTTGAGTTTGATGGTTGGTGATCCTTCGGTCTGCTTACAAGCCATTCAAACAGCCATCCAAACCGCAAAAGGGTTGGCGGGGGATGGAACGGGGGGGCTGGCGATGATTTTGCTGGATGCAGGCTGGTTTGAGTTGTTCCGTACTCAGCCGACCAGGTTGACGGACGCAATTCAAGCGGGAGCGGGAGAAATGGCCTGGTTCAGCGCAGCGACTTTGGGGCATATTTGGCGGGGGAGTGAAGATGCTTTGCCACAGGCAGCCAATTTGGGCGCGCTGGCGGCGGTTTTCAAAGGCGAATAACAGGGCTTTTCCTCTTCTTTGAGGGAATTTCCCCCCGAATTTACCCAATCCGGGAACTTTCTTGGGGGTTT